>Ga0163217_1021350_pt1 | contig 11348 bp, 21 predicted proteins | sample SynspAceP_FD_185933 | JGI IMG/M metagenome (GOLD analysis project Ga0163217, IMG submission 185933) | Saline lake microbial communities from Ace Lake in Antarctica - Synechococcus sp. Ace-P (PacBio error correction) | ecosystem: Environmental > Aquatic > Non-marine Saline and Alkaline > Saline ... | reverse complement strand
GTAAACGATCTGCTCCACATCCCGCAGCGGCATGTCCAGCAGGATCAGCCACATTTAGCTGGGGATCCCTTGAGATTTACCAGACATGCGGACACCGGCAGCCGCCAGCTTGATGAATCCCATTGCCGGTGGCCGGCGCACCCGTGCTTTCGGTGACCTCAACGCCGCACGCTCGCAGACAATCCCCCGGTGCCCGCCACCCGCTTGTACTTGCCGCATGGGCATTCCCAGTTCTTTGGAAGGTCGAAGATCTCTCGCAGAACAGCCCGTCCATCTCGGGCTTGAGGGTGCGGTAGTTTGATCGTTTCGGGCTTGGGTTTGACTTCGCCCACCACTTGGCCATTGGGAATGCGTTGCGTTGCCCCCACTTGCCGGATCCGCTCGGTGAGAAGCGAGCGTTGATCTTAACGTAGTCGAAGTTTGGTTCTCGATGCGGGGGAAGTGCTGTTTGCGTCATGGGCCGGGTTGTCGCGCGCGACGTTCGAGTTGAAACGGAGGGATTCAGGCTGAGAAGTAATTCGTTTCGTCATTAACGGCAACGCCGAGTGGACTCATTAGGTGGGACGGTTGGGGGTGCTGCGTCCTGGGATATGGAACGTCCTGCATTGAGATCCACCTCGTTGGCCTTTCATCGGTTGTAGACCAGCGATACGAGACCCAGGGACTGCAGCTTCCCGCACAGCACCTTGAACGACTCCGGCGTGCCTGGACGGGGAATTGGCTTGCCCTTGGGACGATGGCGTTGCAGTGGCCTCGTTGCGGCCCTGCATGTCGTTCGATTTGACGGTGGGAGCAGTTCCTGCAGGGTGTTTAGCAGGCGCCGTAGGCCTCCAAAGCCCAGACCTTCCATCTCCCGAGCCGCTGTCCCGCCCTGCTGCGCCTTTGCCGTCCCCAACGGCTGCTGGGTGACGAGCGAGTTAGGGACCGGTGCGTAGCGGGCGTGGATCTTGTCGTCCACCAGTGAAACGAAGTTTTAGGATGTGGGCATAAGCAAACGGTGACCGGCTGGTCAAAAGGGTTCGCCGGTGCGGCCCCATCCCCAGCTGGATCTTGCCGGGGTTATCGGGGTTGTAGACCCAGGTCCTTGCAGGCTGGCAGGCCGCCTTCCTCCAGATACTTCGAACAGTGTTCTTTGGCAGTTTTCGTTTGCCGTTGCATCTCGTCGAAGGGCACCATCCTTGACGCTTGGCAACCGGCATGGGAGGAGGGCCCAACCCCATCAAGGCATTTCGAAGACCTGGCCCCACATTCATCCGTGAGGGAAAACCCCAACGGGTTGAGGACGATGTCGACGGTGTGCCATGGGCAGGTATAGGGCATGTTCTCGCGCGGGAGAAGGGATTTGCGGCTGATTGATGCCTTTTTGCCGGAGCGACCGGGCCATTTTGTTCGCCCCCTGGATCTTGCGCGGCTGGGGCCACAGTAGACCCGCACCACCATGTTGGCGCCAGGTGGCAGTTTCATCGCCCTGTTCGCCGGGTTTGTAGATTGCGCACGTCGAACAACCCGGCCACCGCTCAGTGTCGGAACCCTCAGGGAGTTGTCACGAACATCACCGGGCTTTTCTCGCCAAAGATGGCGCGCAGCAGTTTTTCCTCAGGTGGTTTGCTCGGATTCACCTTGGGAGTCACCCTTGACAACAAGGATGTCGCCGATTCAACGTAAGCGCCGACCGGAAGATGCCCATTTTCCATTCGAGGTGGCGAGGCTCTCCTCAGCCACCGTTGGGATTTCCCTGGTGATCTCTTCAGGGCCCAACTTTGGTCTGGCGGGCTTTCGATCTCGTATTTTCTCGATATGCACGAGGTGTAGAAGGTCGTCCTGGACGGAGACGCCACTGGACCAGGATGGGCGTCTTCGTAGTTGTAGGCCCTCCCAGGCATGTAAGGCGATTCAGTTACGTTCTGACCAAGAGCGATTTCGCCGCCCTCGAGGCCGAACATTGGCCAGCACCTGGCCGGGCGGCATCACCCTCATCCACCCTGGCCGACCAAATCGCGCCTCTGGTTCAAGCAGGTGTCCTTTGGTTGTAGCGCTGATACTTCTGCAGGTGGTGGATGTGGTCGGTGCCTTCCGCATCCCTGATCACGATTTGGCCGTGTCATCCACGGAGGTGACCGTGCCGTTCACCTTCGTGATCGGGCACCATGCCCGGTCACGGGCGAACCTGGGTTTTCCAGGCCCGTTCCCACCAGCGGGACGCTCCGGGGCGCAGCCGCGCACCGCCTTAGGCGGCTGCATGTTTGGAGGCCCTCAGGGCGCGGTTGGCGTCGTCGTTGCTCCAGGAAAGGGATCAAGGAAGTGGGCGACCGGAAATTTCACCTGAACCGGACGAGAGGAGCTGGACGTAGTCGACCTGCTCCGGTGGCACCGTCTCAAAAATCCTGCCGGTAGCGCACCGGAACCAGCTCGGCGGTGATCTGCCGGTGGCGGTCGGGGGCAACATCCGCCAGGGGCGACGCGGCACTCATCTTCCAGGTTCAGCGGAGAGGTATGATCGGATCGTTCTGCTTGTTGGAACGATGGCCGTTCCTGCACCCGCCAGAACGGATTGTTTCGATGAAGCCCGTATTCATTCACCCGGGCATGGGTGCCAGGGAAACCGATCAGCGGGCATTCGCGACCTTCCCGGCGTTTCAATCCGGGACAGATTCTGCCGTAGTGCGACGGTTGGTGAATGTCAGCGAAACAGCAAACCCGCCCGCTCACGGGTGAGGCCGCCTGGGCCGAGGGCGCTTTGATCCGCGCTTGTGGGTGAGTTCCGCCAGGCGGTTGGTCTGCATCCATGAACTGCTGAGCTGGCTGGAAGCGAAGAACTCCTTGATCGCCGCACCAAAGGGCTTGGTTTGACCAGCTTGGGCAGGGGGTGAGCGATTCGGTTCTCGCGACCGTTCAGTCCGCTCCTTGATTTGATTCGCTTCCAAGCGGTTGAGGCCCAACCGGAACCTGGTTCTGAAGCAGTTCGCCCACCGAGCGCACACGGCGTATTTACCGAGGTGCGTCGGGATGTCATTCAAGGGAAGCGGCCGCCCAAACATCGAGAAAAACTCCAGATTGATCAGGTAATCAATCGTGGAGAGCACATCTTCTGAAGGTGAGGGTTCGCACCGCATCAGTGAATCGTCAAGGGCCGCAGCTTTTTGTTGATCTTTAAACGGCGACCCGGCCCAGGGTCGTAGCGCTTGAATCGAAGGAAACGGCTGTGCAGAAGCTTGCTGGCCACCCACTCAACCGCGGAGGCTTCACGGCCGCAGTTTCTTGTAGAGCTTCAAGCAGGCCTGCGTCTTGCGGAACTGATGCCCTCGTCGTTGGCCGCCTCGATCGACTTGCGCTAGTACTCGGGGATGCCTGAGTTTGTCGAGAACGTCGTTTATCGGACAGACCGATCGCCCGCATCAGCACGGGGCATGATCTTGCTGGGTCTTTGTCGACGCGCACGTTTGCAGAAAGATCGTTCTTTCGGTTTTCGAACTTCAGCCAGGCTCCCCCGAGTGGCGGATCAGACTGGCGTTAAATGTCTTGCGACCGTTTTTTGTCCTTGCCCTCATCTTTTGAAGTAGACGCCCCGGGCTGCGCACGATCTGGTTAACGATCACCCGCTCGGCGCCGTTGATGATGAAGCGTGCCGCGTTCGGTCATTCAGGGAAGTTTCCCCCCCCCGATGAACACTTCCTGTTTCCTTGATCTCTCCGGTTTCCTTGTTCACCAGCCGGCAGGTGACGTACATTCTGCGAGGCAAAGTGCATCCGCGTCGCTTTGCTCTTCCACGTCCATGGCGTGGCCGCTTCAGCCGGTACTCGAGTGCCAAACGAAATGGAGCTCAAAGCTTTCCGTGTAGTCAGTGATTCGGCGAGAAGCATCGAGCTCCTCGATCAGACCCTTCTTCCAGGAACCATTAAAACTCGCTCCGCCCGCTGTACCTCCACAAGATCGGGCAGGTAGGCTGACGGTTCTTGGCGACCTGGGATCGCGCTTGGCCTATTGCGCTGGACCTGCAGAACGGGTGCGGACAGGGTATTGGAATGCGAAGACGGCAATGTCAGCGGTAGTGGGAAACCGACAGGGGGTTTCCCGGCGGCAAGCAGCCAAAGGGCTGACCACGGTGTCCCTTGGAAAAGAGAAACAGCCCGCGGCCATGATCACTCCTTATGAGCTCGGTTTAGGGCTGCCGAACGCGTCGATAATTGGAGCGGCTCGCCGCTGCCAGACCCAATAAAAAACAAATCATACACATTGGGCGTGACGATGGACTGTAAGACCAAACAGGCGTACCGCAATTGGCCGTACTGGTGGCCGCCACCTGCAGCGGAAGGGACTCCTTCCCGAAGGACGGCCATGCGCTCGGCAACTGAAACCACAAAGGCTGGCTCGGTTGCGCTTGCCCCGCCCGCGGGACGGGAGCCAGGAAGGGGCATCGGTTTTCGATCAGATTAGCGATCGGATGGAACCTTTGCCGGGCACAGGGTGGGGTTTCGGCGCGCGCACTGTTGAAGGGACAGTGCCGCTAGAAGGGCTGATCGAACAGACCGAGCCGCCAGAAAGGCTTTCATCTCATCGGGGGGTACCGCCCACAATGCATGACAACCGCGGGGGACAAGCGGGCCATTCCTGCTGGCGCCGTTCCCAACTCTCGCAGCATGGCCCAGCAGCGTCGCGGAGTGGGAATGATCACCGGCAGATCCAGCCTCTGATTGGCGAGGATCAAGCTGGGGGCGAAAGCATTGGCCATTTGCTGGTCAAGGTCGAAGCCTTGAACAGATCCAGGCACAGTTCTCCGATCGCCACGACCCTGGGATCGGCCAGGGCCGCCTGCCGCAAGCAAGGGCTGGAGTGCCTGGGCTGCCCAGTTGCTGGGGATCGGATGTGGGTGCACGCCAAACGGAATAACGCAGCTCCGAAAACGTTTCGCAGGGCAGGATCGCCGGAAATTTCGCCAGGCTCACGCAGGAGTGAGCAGCGCACCACAACCAGCTTCCCGGCAGCTCTGGGAGGACGTCAGCGAAGATCGGCTTCGAAGTGCGAACCACGATGTGGCAGTGGCTGTCAGATCCCCCCAAAAAAAAATCCGACGCAACCTGAAGAAGCGGTTCTCGGCGACTGGAACCGGCTGGCTGGTCGGCATGTTCACGTGAGTGCTGGTCGGGGCGGGATGGAGCGGCTCAGGGCGCTGGGTGGCGGTGGGTTCGATTCGCCTGCTTTGACCACGGCACTGAGGCGCGACTTTTGGTTTTCGCCGCCGGTGTTGCCGGTGCATCACGCCAACGCTTGACCGCCTTTGTCGATCTTATTGCTGAAGGCCTGACGTTCAAGTGGTTGCGAACCACGACCCGGGTTTTTCATTCATCCGGCTTGCTGGGTTGTAGTGCAGAACCGCCGTGAGGCAGCGCTTCATCAGTCGTGCGCACCGCCGATTTGTAGGAGCGGCTTGAGCAGCCAGTTGCGCTCGGCAAACCTCGATGGTTTCTTTCAAAGACTTGTTATTGGCCACAGGCAGTTTTGGACGCTTGAATCGGCGACTCTTTCATCTTAACGCGGGCGCTTGGCCCCTTCCATCCTGCGGCCGGGCTCTAGCTTGAATTCTCGCCTTTTTCTCCGCGTTCGCCGTGGCCGCCCACCTCCCCGCTGACCGTCCTCCGGCGCTCCACATCTGGGCCCAGGCCAGCGGCCAGCGGCTTTGAAGCGATCGCCGCCCGCACCAGCAAACCCCGAAAGCGAAGCGCGCCCACCGCGCGCGTGGGCGGCCATCCTGCGCCAGGTTTGCGCCTGGAGGGCGGACGGGGCCCTGCCTGGAGTTGAGCGAACGCTTCGGATGGGGTCCGCCCCGATCCCTTGCGCATTTCCCAGCCAGGATCTCGCCCCGCCTGGGGAGCAGTGTCCGCTGGATCTTCAGGAATGCCTTGAAAAACTGGGCCCCACCGGCCCGCATTCTCGATTTGTCCACCAGCGGCCAGAAGCCCCAAGGACATCAGCGTCAGCGGCGTGCATTGGCGAACGGCTCGGGACGGGCCGCATTGGCGGCCTGCGTCGATCCGCGCCGGGCTCTACATCCCCGGCGGGCCGCGCTCGCCTAACCCAGCACGGCTTGCTGATTGAATTGCCGTACCGGCCCGAGGTGGGCCGGAAACGTGAGCGGCTGGTGGATTGGTGACACCGCCGGGCGGTGACGGCATGCCCAATCCGATCGCTGACCGCCGCCGCCCACCTGGGCGGGGTGGAGGAGGTGTACCGGGTGGGGGGGAGCCAGGCGATCGCGGCCCTGGCCTACGGACCGAGTCGATTCCTGCCGTTGATGTGATCCACCGGCCCCGCAAACCTCTGCGTGACCCTGGCAAGAAGGCGGTCTTATTGGCCTGGTTGGCATTTCGACCCCTCGCAGGTCCAAAGCGAAGGGTTCTGGTGATCGCCGGACCACAGCGCCCAGCCCCAGCAGGTGGCCGCCGGATCTGGTTGGCCCAGCCCGAAACATGACCCCCCATTGGGCCGCAGCCATTCCTTGCTCACCAACCAGCTGCGGCCCTGGCCGAGGCGGTACCGCTGCCATCGAGGCCCAGTTACTGGACCACCCCCGCGCCGAGGTCTGCCGCCAGATGCCCTGCGTGGGACTGGGGGGCCTGATTGTGCGTCTTTGCCCAGCCTGGAGGACGCGGGCCCGTGAAGCGATCGCTTCGCCCCGGAGCACCTTGAACTCCTGGTGGAGCGGGCCGGAACCCCTGGCCGAACGGATTCGCCATGCCGAAGCCATCTTTCTTGGGGGGTTGGAGCCCCGGAGGCGGTGGGTGATTTACCTGGCTGGGCCCAACCACCACCCTGCCCACCTCCGGCACGGCCCGCTTCGCTTTCGGCCTTGAGCGTGGGACCTTTCTGCGCCACCACCAGCCTGATCAGCTTAACCGCGCGGCGCTGGAGGCCCACACGGGCCCGCCGTTGGTCACCCTGGCGCGCAGCGAGGGGCTGCACAGCCATGCCGAATCGATTGACGGTGCGGCTCAGCGCTTCGCCAGATCCCGCACCACCGGCCGGCCGTCGCTGATCTCCCCCACCAGCCACCTAGGTCGGTGGATGTTTCACGAACAGGCCGGTTCTCCAGCACCCCCGGCAGGTTTTGTTGATCTGTCCTCCCAGGCTTTGGCGGGATCCTCGATTCCAGCGGCCAGCTTGAGCATCCAGCACCAGGTTGCCCCTGATCGTCACCACCGGTCCGGCCTTGCGCAGGCCATGCGCAGGGTGACGCTGCGCCCCATGGCCTCAAGATCCCCTTTTCACCTGCGCCAGGCGGACGGCAGCACTTCCACCGGCAAAAGGGAAACTCCAAATTCAGGCGCCTCCACCAGCTTGCTGGCATCCACCACCACCACGAAAACGCTCAGCCCGCCGAGGCCACCAGCTTTTCCTGGACATGGCAAGCGCCGGCCTCCCGCTTGATCAAACTGAAAGTGCGGTTCCACCTCATCGGCGCCGTCGATGGCCAGATCGATCCGCGTCGACAGCCATGAGGCTCTGCAGGGGATGCGAGGTTCGGCGGCCAAAACCAACTTCCCCTTGGAGGAGGTGGTGACGCCGGTGATGCCGGAAGAGCTGGCCGGAGCGGAGCTTAGGCGGCAAGGAGGCCTGGATTCATCAGCGCCCGCCGTTGAACCAGAAAACCCCATTTCCCACCACCCATGCCATCGCGGATCTGCCTCGACAGCCGCTTCAGCCACCGCCCTTTTTTCACCTGGTTCCTGCCAGCTCAGCCATGGAAGGTCTTGGAAAGGGCCGTGACCGTAGCAAACCAAGCCGGTCCGCTCATGGGCCGGGGGGGGCAGGGCCCGCAGGGACGGATCAGAGCTGCAGTTCCCTTGGCTCCACGCACCACCTTTGAGCGGCAGCACCTCCACCCACTCGTGAGACTTTCAAACCCGATTTGCAGCAGGCTTGGATGGGTCGCTCACCGGGTTGATCGCGGCGGAAACTGACAAGATCGCCACGTCGCAGCGCCGGCAAGTTCGGCGGGGCTGTTCGGGGAGCACACGCTGGCACTAGGGCGCCATCGCGTTCGGGGCAAAATTGCAGCACCGCATCGGGGTCCTTGTTGTATCGCGGGCGCGGCGGGCCGTGGAGCCGGCACCAGTTGGAGGGAGGTAGGGTGGATCACTGCGCCACCATGCGCAATTGGTCGGCCAACACCCCGGGCCAGATGATCGGGATCGCAAATCCCCCAGACCGGCCCCCAGGTTCCGGGAGCGCACCAGGGTGTTGATGCCGATCACCTCGCCGGCAAGAATTGATCAGTGGCCCGCCTGAAATTTTGGCCGGGATTTTGATCGCCGCATCGGTCTGGATCAGGTCGAGACCGCTTTGTCGGCAAAGCCCCAGGCTGTTTGAGTGCGGTGCCAGCTGCTGACGATGCCGAGGGTGACCGTTGCCGCTTTCAAGGCCGTAGGGCGCTTTGCCCAGGGCAATCGCCCAATCCCCCACCTCCAGCCGTCGGAATCACCGAGGGGAGCGGCCTGCAACTCGCTTGAGACCTGGGAATGCGCACCACGGCCAGATCGGTGACGGATCCGCCCCGACAACGCTTCCATCCACCTGGCGGCCATCGAGCAGGGTGACTTCAAACCACGTCAGCCCTCTCAACCACATGGGCATTGCGTGAGCACCAGCATTGGCATCGCATCAACCACCCCCGCCCCCTGGCGCGCTCACGGCTGCTTGCCGGCAGGGCGCCGAAAGATCACGCCTAACAGCGGATCGAGCAGGGCAGGGTCGAAGGCCTGACGGGGACACACTTTGTCGCTCCGTATTCGATCCGCACCACCGCGGCGCCCACCCGCCGGGCGGCCTGGGCCACGAAGCTGTGGGAGGTGGCATCAGAGGCGTCGGCTGCTTCGGCAAACAGGCGTGCTGAGAGGGAGCCTTGCCAAGGGCTGTTCGCTATAGCTGAGCGGAGCCGGCAGCCGCCCACCGGCAAGGCGCGGCCATCAGAACCAAGCAAAGCACCAGGGCAGCCATTCAGCAACGGCAACCGGCGGCGCCAAGCGCAGCTTGGCTTCGGTTCCATAGCCAAGCCTGGCTCGGCAGGGAAGGTGAATCGGTTGGCAGGCGGCCAGCAACACGCAGTACGGGGGCAGGGCCGGACAAGGCTAGGGAGGAAATCTTCACGCGAGAATCCCGAAGCACGCCGACGGCCTGCACCTTGCACCCATCGAGCTCAAGGCGGGGCAGACCAGCGCAGCAGCTCTGCCGCCCAGCACCAATCGGGTCCCAGTTCGAGCCAACGTCCACCGGATTCCGCACGGGGCGTCCAAGGCGGGCAGGGCTGGACGGCCTCAAAGGCGCAAAAGGGAATGGAAGGGCAGGCGAGCAGGGGCACCTCGGTCGGCCCCGGCAAGGCGCCTGGCCAGTGCTGGTTGGCACGTGGCCGAACACCACCCCCTTTGGACCGCCGGACTGCAGTCAAACAGGGTCGTAACCGCTCCGGTTGTTGCAGCGGCGCACGGCTTCGAGGCCTGGGCTGCTCGATTCGGCACGGCGGTGGTTGGATGGCCACCCAGGTGGGAGCGTCATCCGCCGGGCCAGCTGGCCATCCCAGCCAATCGAGGCTGGGCCCCATCGATGGCTCCCGGCGGTGCTGCCCTCTGGTTTGACTGGGAGAGCAGGATTCAAGCGCCAGCGGCCAGCGCCAGCACCGCCGCGAGCCAAAACAGTCGGCACCAGGCTCGCCTTCCTTGGCTGAAGGGGACCTGGCGAAGCAAGGCAGGTCCGTCATGGTTTGCCGGCAGCAGGGCCAGGGGAATCCCGAAGGGCCCAGCGAGTTCGCGCAGCTGGCGGTAACGGCCAAGCTTCTCGTCTTGACAGAGTCGCCGCTGATCAGCCAACAGGTCGGGGCGATGCTGAGGCTGCCTAAGGCTGTTTCAGCCCGTGCCGCAGCCCGCGCAGTGGGTGACAACCCCGATACCAAGCAAAGGCCTCGGCGAGCAAGTGGGAATCACTTGAGCTGTGGAGAACGGACCAAGGGAAGTGGGTCGATGCAAAGCGGGTCTTTTGTCTGAGCCAGCGGGTTCAGTGGCCACAGCATCCGCAACTCCTGTCGATCAACTCTTTAGATCCAATTTTCCAGCCAGTTTCCAGCGCACAAGTTCCAGCTCTAGATTCCAGATTTCACGCCCTCACCCATTCCTTCGACCTAGCCGTTCTCTTCGCCCTCACCTAGAGGTGCTCTATGGGCACGCGCTTCACGCAACATGGGCAAGCCCAATGCTGAGGGGAAAGCTTAAGGTTGCCCAGACAAGCGGCAGGCAAAACATTGTGGCACGATCCTCCCTGCGAACCGCTCAAAGCGGTGCTCGCTCTGTCAAAGTCGCAGGAATCCGGGGCTTGCCAGGAAGGGGCAGAGAGCAAAGTGATCTTTCAGCCAGGGAGCTCCGGGGCACCCGGGCCAAAGCTCTGGGCCCGGTCTGTCAGTTTACGTCAAGGAACCCCACAACGCTGCCTCAACCAGGACAGTGATCCCAGCGAGGGGCCGTGCAGGGTCGACGACTTCTACGGCGTACCGCCCAGGTTTTCGGACCGTTCGATGGGGGCTGGAAGCAACGTAAGGCGTGGCGAACCGCCGGCCTCAGCTGAATGCAGTCCCGCCAGGCCATCCGCTTTACGATTGCCTTTCATGCCGGCGGGCATTATCCAAAAAGTTTCTTGCAATGGCTTCATTCAGGCCCTTTTGCCCGAAACGGGGGCAGTCCACTGCAGAAGCCGGTCGGGGGCTTCTTGAACCGCTACCGTTTCTTTGCCCCCATTGAGGCGATCCCCTCACAAGCCGAGCATGCTGCTTTTGGCCCAGGCCGGTTGGCTGACGCCTGCGCCTGGAGCTGGGGTGGACAAATTTCCAGGATCCAGGACGACCGTGTTTCCCCTTTGAGCACTGGCCAGGATTCCAGATCCGCAAGGGCCGTTGGGGGCGATGTCACCCTGGATGGGAATTGCGCCGGACTTCAGCCCTGCCATCAAGCGAGGGGTCCTCGATTGTCAGTGAGCGACTGCCCGAGGGCCTATGTTTCTGGGAAGATTTTCAGCAAGCCCAGGCATCGGCGAGGTTCCCTTGCCGACGACCTCGCGACTTTTCACAGTTTTTCGTGGATTTTTTTTTCCCCGTGGAAAGTTTTTTTGCGCTTTCCAGGGGGACAAGCAAGGGGGAGCTGGCCGATTCGGCCCCGAGGAAAGGGGGTTTCTTCTTTTTGGCTTGGGGGGCGGGGACGAAAAAAACCCCCAAAATTTTTTTTTTTTTTTTCCCCCCGTTCTTTTTCCCCTGAAAAAATCTTTTTGCGCCGGTCGGCACCAGCAAAGATTCCCCCGGGATCTCTCTTCTTTTT
>Ga0163217_1078058_pt1 | contig 11349 bp, 5 predicted proteins | sample SynspAceP_FD_185933 | JGI IMG/M metagenome (GOLD analysis project Ga0163217, IMG submission 185933) | Saline lake microbial communities from Ace Lake in Antarctica - Synechococcus sp. Ace-P (PacBio error correction) | ecosystem: Environmental > Aquatic > Non-marine Saline and Alkaline > Saline ... | reverse complement strand
CAAAAAGTGGTTCACTCAAATTGAATTCACAAGCGTCTTTGTTTCAAATTTGCGCAATTGATGCATCGACTCCCTGCTTGGTGCCAGCAAAAGAGCGCAAGCACTGGGCTTATCGCTTGACTCGTGAATGCCGCCAGTATTGTTGTGAGCGCGGCGAGGGAAACCTCTCGCCCTTTCCCAAGAACTTAGAAAAAAACTGGCGCTACTGCATGCGAAAGACAAGCCAAATCGATGCAGAGAAAGTCATAGAATCCGTAGCGGATAGCAGTCTTATTCTATTTACGATTTAAGCGATCGCCTATTAATGGGCAAGACCAAGGATGCGATGCATTGCCTAAAAACCAAATAATGGCGAAGGCGTTGAAGCCGTATTGTTCTTTGGCTGTTTAACAGAGATTCAAAACCACTGGCAGCAGCCTATTACGAGCCATGCAGTCCACCAGCTTTAGACAAGCTTCCAAGCCGAAAGGAATCTGGGAATAAAACGCATTCCGTTTTTACGAAAAGCGCCATGTTCACGCCACAACCAAAGTCACTCTACCCTACATGCAAAATTATTTAGCGTTATTATTGATAAAAAGCATTAAAGGCTATAGAAGGCCAAGCAGCGAGACAGATTTCGAAACCTTAGTCATGATGTTTTTGGTTACAAACCGGTAGATAACCGAATTAGACATACCCGCTTTAATGGACTTATTCACGACCCACTAACTATTCTTTGGCAGGCCTACGGCATAGCAACGCCCGATCATTGAAGAAATTAACGTATGGACAACGCCCCTCTTACGTTACTCAAATGCCAGATCATGATTTTTTAAAAGGACGCTTCTATTAGCGGCTGTTTATGAACAAAAATCTTGGCAAACGGACTGCGATTGAAAGCCAAAATTGCCCCCAAGGCGAAACACGCATTACATGAAAGTACGCTGGATTTTTAGAAACTGCCGCGCCAATATAATGGAAAGCCAAGCGCACACTTAGAGAAGCTATTTTAAATAGCGACGTCGGTAAATCAGGCCTTTTTGGCCTGAAGATATGGAAGCTGATTGCCCATTAAATACGAGTCTTGGTATCACGTGACTCGAAAAGGCGGCCTACCATGACGCCCACTCTCACCGATTGCTCGTGTGGCGGTATCTATTACTTAGACCCGGGCGACTCTGCGCAAGAGACAATGAGGCTTAAATCGCTCTATATCCAAGAGTAATGCTGAACATTTACGCAGGACCCAGGCACGGCTTATCTGGAGGGCATGGCGTATGGACTTTGTCCACGAAGGGCAAATTTGTCATTTTTCCTTCTTTATGCTAAAACATTCCGCTTTGCCTTATTTTGGAGAAACAGACAGAGTGGTCATTTGCCTTTCAAACAGCATAATAGAAGCTTAACTAACAACCTTTCAGACTCAATCATTGTTACGTGAGCCGTTTCCCACTGATTTAAACTGGGCTCGCTCTCCCCTTTCAAAATTCATATTTATCTTACTATTACAATAAATTTCATAAGTTCCACTCAAACGTTCACAAGAGATTGGTATTTGTTAGTAATTTAACAAGTAATGTTTCATAACCTCGGGAAGTCCTATCGTTTTCAGTTTGATCAACTAGCGGCAAATCAACGCTATCACCTGTCACTCAAACTATTACACCGCGCCCTATTGCTTGGGGTCATGACCAAAAATGACAATGAGAGCTTTAACTTCGCGCTTTTCGTATTTTTGCGCCCCTATCTTCTGACCCTGCTTTATGGTCGTCTTATCGGAAACAAGACCGATACAACAGCCAAAATACGAAATACAACCTACATTACGGGAAAAGAATGTGTTTTGCATATTCCCAGTGGGATCTTATACATTGCAGTTATGGACAGTGCCGCTAAATCTAGGACTACTGGAGAAATCTGAGCTACAAAAGCAAAAGTTATTCACTTGCTGCCATTCCGTTGATACCTTGCCACGTATTGCAGAAGCAAAGGTCGCACTACATTGTCGGACTGTATGACATACATAAATTGGCAAATCTTCTTAGAAGCCTGTACTTAGAAAATACTCAGTGTACATATGATTGACGACATTATGAGTCCAAAGCGAAGACCGCATTGTTATCCGACAACAACAAATTAAACCCTCTCGCACGACTAGGTCGGCAAACGATTATGCACTGATAGCGGGACGGTAAACGATCAAAACGCCCCTAACTAGGGCAATACAGATTTGAGCATTTACAAAGATGGACGTAACAAAACAGATTAACGCTTTCCCTTTTATGGTGGATGTCATACAGAATTAAACGTCATCCCTTAACCGATTTCTCGCGATGTATTAAAAAAATTGAAAAGCGGGAGAAGTGCTAGCAAAGCATTGAATTGGCAGTGTATTTATTTCCTTTTAGAAGGTGAAATTGGTATTTCCGTACCATACAGAGACAGGAAAGTCCTATAGTGTAGCCTAATCAATAACATACTGTCGCATTGGCGGCTGCTTTCGGACACCTTCACGCTACGCCACAACCCTTTACGGCTACGAATCGTTCTAATTACTCATTGTGGCCCATTGTGGAATACAAAAAATACTCGATGCAAACCTCCCCTTCGCTAATCAGTTCTACAATTCGTTTTATGAAGAGTCATTGCCGGTCCTCACAATGTTCAAAACAGACCACGTCCTTTCTTTTCTATATGGAAACTCTGGCATTTGAAGAAACTCGGTCCGTGATTAATTATGAACACACAGCGCAAGCGCCTGAAAAGATGCCCAATTAGTCTGGCTGAATTATGCGCCTTTTTGCGAAACATTTACGCAAGCGAAATACCACACTGCTCGCTAAAAAAATTCGTCCATCTTACTGACCATCAAGGCGAATACTTTGCCAACAGGATCAGCCTGCGGACGTCTTTACTTGCTATAAAGGCAAAAAGTGTAGTCAGTTACCAGACCGACTCTGGGTATTATTACCACACGCTCGAATCCTCTCGCGCCGGTACGTACTGGCTTGGACGACACAAAAACCACCACGCTAAAGTACCGTAACATCGACATTTCTTCTAGAGATAGCAGATCTTATTTATCAGCCAGATGATTTACTGAAGGTTTTCAATGAAAACCTAAATCTCGGTTAAATATTTATAATCGACTCATTTTGTTAGTTGGCACTCATTTATTAGCGCGCCAAATTGCGCTACCTGTCCCAAAATAGCCAATGATGGAAGCACTCGCAGTCAGTAATGTGATAGAACAAAATGCGGCACTTTTTACCTGTAACTCACCCCTTTATAAGTAAAGGAGTTCTTTAAAAGCGCCATCACAACCGACGAAGCATTTGGTGTCTCTACAATGTTTGCATTCGGCTGCGTTTACTCGAACGAACTAGTTGCGGGTATGTGCTTAGATATTTTAAAGGGACTTAAAAACGTGAAAATCATTTTATCGTCCACTTTACAAAAATGTCTTACGACACCATAAAACAGCTTACCTAAGAAAACGTCGTATTGGACGCAAGACGCTTGGCACGAATTGTTTAAACCAAGCTTGGCAGCAATACCTTTGGTCATAAAGGCTAGAAAACTTACCTAAGAAAGCAGGCTCTGTTCAATCTACTACTAGCCAAGTCTTTTAGGTTCTTTGCCCTGTATCATGTACGCAATAAAATATACCGAATGAGTTTCGCGTTTTTCTAGTGACGCCTTCGGATTAACTTTGTTGAATTGCCTGGGTAAATGGTCACGTTGGTAATGAATACGGCCTGTTCTGAGACAGCGAGTTCATCCCTGTCGCAGTTAAGAAAGCGATTCTGGCGTGACGACTTTCCTAGGAAGTTCGGTAATATAGTTTATCAATAGCTGGGAAAGATCTTCCACAGTACCCAGAGTACGATGACTTTCTCAAAAAACACTCTAAGATACTTTACGCCAGATTCCAGTTGATGATTTCTCCAGAGGGAAAAAGCTTTTGGCACTCACCAATCCCCCGGTGCATTTCTACCCTCATGCCTCTTGAACTAGCAGGTTCGAGGGCAGCGAAGAACCCTGGATCGTTCCTATTGTTGTGGCTAACTTTGATCAACGAGCGACCATAATATTATACCGTGCATTATAAAACGAGCATTCAAACTCTCTAGCAGAGTGATTACACGGATAAAAAAGCCTTAAATAAATTCTTAGCGCTTATCAAGAAGAATACAAAGGTCATGTGAATGAAGCCGTTGAACTGGTCTAGAGAAATACATTCAATACCCGATATTCAGTGGTAAGAATGGCTATCGATCCAATGTCATGAGCTTAAATTCAATTACGTAGAGTTTGAATTCAGGACGAGAACTCGAATTTCCATTTTGCCTATCAAGGAAACAAAGAAACAAGCCTGTTGCTTTTTACGGTTCATCAACCATGCGTTTGTGGATTGATTTTGCGTCGCATTTCCGCGATTAAAGACGGAAATCAACCTAGTTTCGTGGGGCCCACACTAGAAGCTTGTGTTTACTATTTGAGCGCATTATTTTTGCCGCACAAACCACGGCTTCTTTGGTCATTTATGCAGCTGATAACGACATCGTAACCACTTGTGAATCATCCAACAAAGTAGTCGGAACTGTATGATTGAGTTACTACAAAAAAATGAGATCGCCATTTCTACCGGGGCATGCCCAGTGACCTTGATCAGTATAAATGCAGTCCTGCTCGCATCAAAAATGCGAGCCACAATCGAAAAAAACCAAATCAATTGGCTCGATTAGCAAAAACGTCGACCTAACACTCAAATAGCTTGCTTTGTTTTCCACGCTGCTAGACAAGCATTGGGGAAATAAAAAGAAACTATTTGAAGGTGATAAATTACACTTGAATAATTAAAGCTTATGATCTTTGGACCAAGCAAACTATTGGAAAACGGAAGTTTTATTTTTATAAGGAGTAAATATTTTTTATAGCTTCATTCAGAGTGTATAAAAAAAAATTATAGGCTAAAACTTCAATGACGTTTAGTAACATACCACCTCTAGACGGAGCCCTAGTTAGCACCGTAATCTAAAGGTCTAAACGTCATTGATAAAATATTCTTTTTTCTCACCCCAAAGACATACAGAATGAAAATTTGACAATCAACCTAGATGGGTAAAAAACCGTTCACTGAGCGTTTTTTTTACGATAGAAAGGGAAAAGCAACCTATGACAACTTTAAGCCAAAAGCAACATCAATAGTCCTCCCATACTTCTATTCCACCCAAACCGTATGGGACGACGTAGCCAAGATAACACCGGACCACCTGCTAATAGCAGAGCGACATAATATACCAACCACTGTCTATCACTACGACGTCTCGGCCGCATAACTGGAATTTAATCAAAACATTTCCATATTAGTAGGGATCAGCTGACTGAATAAGCTTAAGAAAAAACAAGGCAATTTTAGGATTCAAAAACAGCATCATTAAACCATCACGAGCAGAATACCACATTAAGAAGATCTTACTCCTTCTACATGTAATTTCTTTTCCGCTGCCCAGCATAACGCCGATGCTTCACCCTAACCAAGCAAGATTACACTCCACTAGAACGGTTCAATACAGGAGAATAGATCTTGATGTTTAGCCATCTCAATATCGCGAGCCCCTGCAGGTTAGAAAAGCCAGAAGGAAACCGATCCCTAACCATTGCGTGATGGCGCCAATTTACGCCATTGTAACGGCGACTGAGGAGACAGACACTCGAAGAAAACCGCTAAGCGTGGTCCGGGGAAATAGCCCCCATCACGCAAAACGGCAACCAAAAGAAACAATGGTTAGATCCATATTTATCACTCAATTTAATCATTATTTATTGACGTCGGAGCGACGTGAAATTATGCAGCTATATTATCGAAGTTGCACTAAAAAAACGAAACCTACCTTAGTAAAAAACAGTCAAATAAAAACACTTATGTTGTATTGACCTTTATGAAAAAAAAAAGCCAGTATAAAAAAATCAAAAACAAACACAGAATCTCTATATCTTATGTATAACAGTGTCTAAAATAAACACAAAGGCGATTAAAACGAAGGCTAAAAGCTTTGCAACGGCTGACGTCTGCGAATTTAAGATTCAAACAAACTCCCCGAGCATTCTCGCTACGCTTATATATCCTTCAGCAGAATTGTGTACCGGCCTAAATAAGGCAAAAATATGTTTTTTACGCGCAATCACTGCATTAATCACTTCCATTTCCGTCCATGGTTCAACTAGACGAAGACGCTTACGTAATATGTTCGCTGGCAAATCGATCAAGGTATCTCAATGCTTCTTGTTCCTGTTGTACACTGGAGAGTCTCCAACCTAAGGCAAATTGAACACAACGGCGGATTGAAATTACAGTACAAGAAATCCAATAAAGCGGGTTCCTTTCTGGCTGGCGCGGGGCTCAAAAAACAACCCTGTTGAAGCGTGGAATACTCGAATACGCTTATTCAAGCAGGTGCGGACCGCTTACTTATACCATGTTGCGGTTTTACAACCGTTCCAAACCAAATTGGCCTCTACGAGCACTTCAAATACGTGCACCGATAACAAGCAAACTACCAACATTCTTTACAAACCATCCCTCCACGTGCTGTTGTCGGTTTGGAAAGTGGGTACACTGGGGCTCGGATTGCTGAATGCCAAGAATCATCGGTGTCAAAGATGGCGACAGGTGAATTTTAACTCGCCCTATTCGTGAACGTGCAGTTGATCAACAAACCGCTTCAATTTTTTAGCGGAGACGACATTACCCGCGGTTGCTTATAAGTTGGTGGCGGCACCGGTTGCATTTCTGTCACATCGAACGTGGCACCAAGGGCAGATTGTAAGTTACAACGCCTATGCCGCTGAAGGAAAATAACGTCGAGGCAAGCGCAACTGGCAAGACAAACTGTTTGCCTTACAAAACGCCCTCTTCATAGAAAATCCTAATCCGCTGGACAAAATACGCCATGTCGTTACTTGGTCTTTCAGTGGCATGAATGCCGTTTGCCTTATGGTGCCATTGCCAGACAGTACAAAAGCAACCATTCGCCGTTGTTATGAAGAACTAGAGTTAATCTACAGTTTTGACCAGATTAGTAAAACTAAAAAAGCCTGCAAAAACATTGCAGGTCTTTTGAAAGTATAAAATAGATTTTCATTCGTGAATCATTTAAAGACGATTTTAAGCCAACCGAACCACATTAAAGTAAAATAATCGCCCAACCTACGGTTGCCGTGAGCAAAACCCTAAAAAAACTGCCTGAATACAAACCAAGAAGCTGAAAAGGAAACCCACAACAAAAAGAGCCTACTTTACCCCGATCACCGATATTACCCACTAAACACCAAAAACCAGCCCCTTTTACGGGGGAACTTGACACTAAACACCGCTAACCACCAATAACTAGAAAAGCAAAATCTCCATAAAAATAATCCTTTATACTGTGCAATTATAGTCTTCTAGACTATCACTGATTCATTTAACCTCACAAACAAAGCCGCTCATTCTGTGCAACACTACCCGTTAGTTCTTTTTCCCCGCCACTTGATATGAAAATAATCATGCTTTTTTACAGAATCTTGATTACAGTGTCTTTTGTAAAGAAGATTCTTTCAGAAAGCCCTTTTTAAACACGGTTACGTTCAGGTTCGATGAGGAAATCTAAATGGGTAAGGTACATTTTGTACGGTGGTGAAAAAGGCGGTGTCGGAAAATCTATGACGGCCCGCGGTCTTAGCTCCAATTCTATTTGATAATGATCAGCCATTCTTAGGCTGTGACTGTTTGACAGGCTCGCACAGTACCTTTTCGCGTTTTTACAGTGAGTTTGCCTCTTCCCATTTTAATTGGTGAGGAAGACAGCTTGACGCGCATGTTGGCCGCCCATTGAGAAGAATACCGCTATCGTGATTTGATCATTGATCTAGGCGCGCAAGCGCGCACATTAGCAAGTGGATTGAAGAAAACAGATGTTTTTGGGTTGTTAGATGAAATGGGCTACCATTTGTTCTTTTGGATGTAATGATGATGGTGCAGACCCTGTCTCCTCTATTAGACGCTTTGCTAGAGCGTTATACTTCAACCTTCCTGTAGGATTTTGTCGTGGGTACAAAATCTGGCCGAGGCACAGGGGGGAATGTTTTTTCTCGGTTTAAAGTCAGATATTTATAAGAAAGCCGTTGACCGGGAAGCCTTGATTCATGAGTGCCAAAACGCAAAAGTTAAGTTAACACAAAAAATTGACTTTTAATAACAGCAGCTTTGGGGCCGTCGCAACGATAAAGGCATCATGACATTGCTGAGCGTCAGCGTATGAAAGGTTGGCTACGTAACAGCTACCGTGCAATTAGAAACAACAGGTAGCGTCTTTTATCCAACTCTTATAATCTAAAAAAAGCCAACACAATGTTTTTCTTGGCTTTTTTTGGCTATCTGCTATCAGTAATTAGGTCAATTATCTGTATGAGTTAAAACGCGAAGCGCACACAAGACACTCAATATACTTATTTCTTTGCACATCCATGTACTGTATTTGCCCACACTCTATTTTCTTCTAACGTAGAGTAGCGAGTCGATATTTCAGAACGATCTTAACGTCCCCTCTGCGATACCCACGTTGCTCACGCAAACAATCGTTAGTTGCCTTTAATGGCTGCAAATACGCGCATGACCATTTACCGCACAATACGCACGCATTTGCAGCCAAGACTATTCTCTGTTCTCGGTAGCTCAGGATTATCATAAGCCACCCAACATAACAGGAATAGTAATGTTGCTGTGTATCTCTTTCTAGATGCGCAAAGTCACGAATGCAACCATACAAAATAACCGTCGGACAGCCTACCGCTTGGATAAGCTTTAACAGAGAACTATGTTTCTCAAATCGTCAATTGACCGCGTTGTACGAGCAATAATTATCATAATAGGTCCGATACGTGCTTTCTAAGGCGGCCTTTAACTGGCCGACGGCCTCTTCGGACAGAAATTAAATCGTCGATTTAATGTCGTATAGCCAGGCAAATAACGTTATTCTTCATCGGTCAACGCCGGCCACACCAGCACGCTCAAGCTCTACGATAGTGCGCATAACATTTAATGCATTGCCGTAGCCGTCTCTGCATCGGCAATAATAGGTAAACGCGCAAACACGACAATTGCTTGTCGCTTGCTCTGTAAACTCGGCATAGCTGATCAGAGCAAAATCTGCGCTGCCAATACCTAAGCGACGCTACAGAGCCCACCTAAAAATAACCCACTTCAAAGCCAAGATCTGCAGCAATACGAGCGACATCGGAATCAAATGTAGACGCAGTTGTAATAACACTTATCAATTACTAACAATGCCTCGAAAATCATTGCGCACAATCATTGTCTCGGAAGGTGTGCCATAAAATCTACTCAAAAAATGTCACTAAGTTTCATGTACTCTATGGCGCGGTATTTACTCTCCTTGGGTTTTCTTCATTTATTCCAAACAATTGGTTAGGTTTTTAAGTGCGGGTGATTACAGAAAAAAAATAGCGCTGAAAAAAATATCAATAAAAGCAAATTTCTACTTTTTAATTGTAAACACCTCAGGATCACTTTTTGTACAGTGAAAACAGTGACAGTAACAAAACTCTAGATACATACTTGCCCCAGCATTCCCCATGCACCCTTTATGATTCTAATCTTATTGATAAAATGTTAAGGCTCTCAGATGAAACGCTTGGTACCTCTATCTGTTTCTATCGTTGGCATTAGCTGTTTTCTCGCTTTTTACCAACCGAAATATATCCGTTTTAAAATTGCAAAAACAGGAGCAATCCGCCATCACCACAGGGTCGGTCGCAAAAGTCGTCCATGTGCGCGTGATCGAGCGTGAGTGCTTGCGGTTAGAATAATGCTTGGGCGAGTGAGCGCTGCGAATTATTCATTACCCAGTGTGTGCTGGAATAGACTTAATCAGCTGCTATTAAAAGGGTATTTAGGTTTTCTATGTTTGCTGGTGCGTTAGAAATCTATATCTCGCTGGGCGTTAAAACGCCACGCCTGGGAATATCACAATATTGTTTTATTCTCCACTCTGGTTTCTTACTGTTTTATTGTTGGCTATTTAAGCTTCTATCTTGTTCGCTCTATAAGCTTCCTCGTGCCTTCATCTAGCTTACTTTTCGTTGCTATTATCAGGCTCCTTACCGACCCGATTGCTGTATTGCGATCATTAAGCAGATGTGCGCACCGCAAGTATTTTCGATTCAAGTTGAAAGGAGAGTCGCTCGTTCAACGATGGTTTGGTTTGGTTATTTTCACCACAATATTTGCCGTTGCTTTTTTGGCACAAGAGGCCAGTTTCCAGGAAATTGCTGAGGCTATTTTTGAGTCGATGCGCGATTGGTGGTATCGTATTTGTGTCTTGTCATCGCCGTTGTTGGTCACTTTGTCATCATCAACTGCAAGGACATAAATACGCGCTTACTTGTAACGCTGACCATTCCTTTCTGTCGGGTTTTGCTCTGCGCCAATATCGGAAATTTCAGGGTGCATTTGGCCATGGTGACCAGCGGGATTCCTTCTCGGTAATTATTACGCGAAGCGAAAGCCTCTAAAAGGCGCGGCCAGATGGGCACTCTTATGTAAAAAGACTTTCTGGCATGCAACAGACAGCTTCGTTAACATGCTTTGTTGTTCCTCATCATCGGTATGTGATGTTACCTAGCCTTAATCATGGGAAACTCATTGGATTAGGCTTAGTTATGGTTCCCCGCGTGCGTTCTTCTGGCTCGCTTGTCAGCGTTTGGAACGCTTATCTTGTTTTCAAACGCTACCGCCAAACGATAAGCATTGCAGTGAAGAATCTTAACATGGGGTGGTTTACCGCGGCGGACTTTGCTCTCGCATGGGCGGCGGCCATTCCAGCCAACCAAATTAAAAATGAAGGGTTAGGATTCTACATGACATTATGCGTCATCATCACCTACGTTGTCGTTATCTTGCTTCAATTCATAGTACAAGGGCTCACCATTTCTCCGTCTGATACAAAAAAGCATCAAGCCGCTGAAGAAAAAGCGAAACAACGGCCTAAACAAATTACTCGTATACAAGCAGGAAAGGCCAACATCATGTTGGCCTTTCTTGTTTCAATAACGCTCTTAATAAAAAAGTTCTTTACTTTCGATTCACAGAAAAATAGCGCCATCATCATAAAACTTAATGCGTTTCGCGTACATTAAAAGGCGTTACTTCACGGCATTAATAAAAAGCTTCTTTGGCTTTTCATATAAAGTCTTTTCGTATTTGCCGCTTTTTCCTCATAGCATGAGTACTACTTTGGCACTTCAATCACATTTCAGATTCACAGACACCAACCACCATGGTGCTTCGTTATTTATAAGTAG
>Ga0163217_1053671_pt1 | contig 11349 bp, 12 predicted proteins | sample SynspAceP_FD_185933 | JGI IMG/M metagenome (GOLD analysis project Ga0163217, IMG submission 185933) | Saline lake microbial communities from Ace Lake in Antarctica - Synechococcus sp. Ace-P (PacBio error correction) | ecosystem: Environmental > Aquatic > Non-marine Saline and Alkaline > Saline ... | reverse complement strand
GCTATCTGCGTTGCTGGCCTTCCAGTTTTTATCAAAGCGAACACTGAACGCGCCACGCCGCTGCCCTTCTGCAGTTTTGCCCCGCGCGATCAAAATCTTCTCGAACTGGACCAATTAAGTCTTGGTCGGTAATTATTTAAAATTCCATGGGACGCTCTGCCTTGTGATCAAGGCGCTGCTTCAACGTCTGTCCCACAAGCAAGCCATCTCCAGGCACAAGCTCCAGCATCCAGTTCCTGTACAAGCTTCCGCTTCATTAACTCCAAAGTCGTTGGCTGGCGTTTGCGCCGTATTGAATAATCCATTGGGAAAACGTTGCATGCAAGATTGCAGGCCTTGCTTGCGAGACAGACGATCGGGAGGCGGGACATTGAAAACGTCTCAAATGCTACTGGACTTGCAGAAGCCATCCTTGGTGGTCCTACGGCAAAAACTGTGACTGTCGTTGCATTACATAGCGGCAGGGGCGCCGGTAGATAGAGCACTGATAAACTAAACACAGCGAGCAGGAGTTGGCCGACACAGATAAGAGAACAACTCCAACGGAACGTGGCATTTCGGTGCCCTCGTTCCATTTTTTAGCGCCGGAAAAGTGTCAGGTTTTGTACGTTCCTGTAAGCTCACCCATTGTGAATTCATAATTAAAATCAAATAATCTGACTAAATTAAAAGATGGCTTAGTGACGCCACCGAATACCACCGCTGAAGCCTAGCGGCGGGCTGTACTGGCTTCACTTTTAGTGCTCTAGTATCTAGGCGGCTGGGTGGTGTGGTCGCGCTGTGACAGCGCAAGGCTGCGAGGAGACCGGCCTACAGTCTATTGGCATCCACGGATGTTTACCAATATCTCCCCAAGGTAACGACCTGCCACGCCCCCCTGGGAAACCAAAGGCAGCCTTGAGACGGTCCAAGCGCGTTATCCCATCGAGCGAACGAGATCATGACCTACGCAGTTAAACTCGGCCTGATACAGGCCAGATGAAGAAACGCGACCGGCACACCGTTCCTCTTAACCCCCGGCAAACCCTCGCTACCCTGAGGCAGTCAAACCCTTGCAGCGGGCATCGCGAGTAGTATTTCCCCGCAGATCGCAACCCACGCGACCCACTGCAACAGCCAGACCGCTAACATGGCCCTGAACGCATGGGATTTGACGGTCGCTAGTCAGGTTCACGCATTGCGCTCCATCGCCAGCAACTACCTTGAACGAAACCGACGTTTCCCCAGACACAACATTTCAAACGCCCCTGCAGGATGCTCCGTTGGCACCATCCGCTGAGTTGCAGGCACAGCAGAATAACCATAGCGCTCTTTTCCAACCGGTAGTAGAGCAGTGATGCCATTACGGGAAAACTGAACACCCTTCACCCACATCCAGCCTGGCCAACCCCTTGAAGCGGGAAACTCGGCTAATAGCTCCCTTGGTTTTCCCTCGCCACCCTGCAGGTTACTTCTGGAATTGCTCCTGCCCCAGGTCCACGTGTAACGGCGGATAGCTTCCAGATCCTGCTGGGCATCCACGGTTAAACGGGAAGCAAACCACAGTCATCGTTTCCCTGCAGCAAGCGGTCAAAAGAACTCCTCGCCATTCCACTGTCTCTCCGGTGAATCTGCTCCTTGGCGCGCTCTGCCTCAGCTGAGTAGCTCCAGCTTTCAATACTTCACTGGTGACAAAGTCTTCAGCCGCAAACCAGTACTGCCACCGGCTTTGCCATGCTGCTGATGTGTAACCGGCTCTCAGCTGAGACCTTCGCAACACCTCACCAAAGTGAAGCCTTGCTTTCGTTTGCTGTCATTTAGTTCATAGCCATAGCCTCCCACTAAAACCCAGCCTTATAAAATCGTGCGTTTCGTACGAATTGCATGGAAACGATATGAATCGTCGTATCATCCAGAGTTAGCCACCAATGGTGCTTGCCGGGCTGAATGAAGCCAGAGTCACGCCGTCTCTTTGCCGCAAAAAAAACATCGCCTTGCTGCCGTGAATTTTCTTGTGCCGTTATCACAAGATTATTTCAGCGGTTGGCCTGCAAGGAGACAGGAAAACCCGCATAAATTTCTCGCCGAACTGCACCACCGGTTAAGCAGGAAAAATCCCTCAACAGCAAAATGAATGTACCCCCTCGATGTATCCCCAGAAAATTATTAACTAGCATATTCCTTAATTTCATAATCTTATCGGATCGAAAGGAAAGGTGACCCCGGGCACAGCAAAAAAAAGCGTCCAGGACGCCTTTTTTTCTGGCCGGGATTTTACTCCGCCACTCATACGCCCCCTGCTCCCGCGCAGTCCTGAACCAGCAGCTTCCTCATGATGGTCTGCATCGACCTTGGCGCCGGTGAGTACCATAGGCGACCTTTCATTTCCTTTCGATAAGGTCAGCAGGTTGGCGACGCCGCTTTCGCCGGCGGTGGCCAGGGCGTAGATGACAGGGTCGCGAGCAGTGGTGAAGTCGGCGCCGAAGGAGGCCATCATGCGACGATGTCCAGGCCGTGCGGAGCCGAGTCGACCAGAATCTTGATCTTGCCTTTGAACGCGTCGGCGAATGGGCCGGGCAGGGCGCCGGGTGCTGGACAGACGCCACGAGCTGGCGCCACCATGATTGGATTACGACAATGCCATCGCACCGAAACGAACGGCTTCGCGGGCTCCTCGGCGCGTCGAGAATCCCCTTGATGATTCATCGTCCTTCCCCAGAAGTCCCGAATTCCCACTGCAGTCTTCCAGGAAATGGAGGATCGAAGGTGCCGCCCAAAGCCAGCCGATGTAGTCGGCCAGCGCTGGTGGGGTTTTCCCGTAGAGGGAGATATTGCCCAGTCGTGCGGCCGGCCATGCAGGCCGACACCCGGGCCCAGCGCGGAGCAGGGCGCCTGCACATGCGGCGCATGGCGGAAGTACTGCCGCTCAGCCGGAATGCGCATCCGATTAGCGTGAGCCGGGCCGTGGGCATGTCGGACGGTAAACACCAGTGTCTCACGCCAGCGGCCTTGGCCTGCTCCAGAGCGTGGCTTCATGAAACCGCGATCCTTGAGCAATAGAGCTTGGAACCACATGGGCCGGTCGATCGCCGAGGCGACTTCGGCGATCGGGCATACCGAGGACCGGGGACAGGTAGGGAATACCCCCTTTGCCGTGGCGCGCGGGCCAGCATGACTTCACCGCGGCGGGCGAACATGCCGGTCAGCCCGGACGGGCGCCAGCGCCAAGCTGGCATGCTCAGGGTCTCGCCAAAACAGCGCATGTCTCGAGACTTCACACCCTCGACATCTTTCAAGAAAAAAAAACACCCCGTGCCGCAGCGCTACGTCGGCGAAGCGGAGGACGTTGCTCGCAGCGTAGTGCTCGTCGTTGGCACCGCCGTCGATATAGTCGAACAAAAAGGTGGCAACGCTTTTGCCGCCGCCCGATAGTCGTTTGTGAAAGAGTGATCATAGGAGGTGGTAACCTTTGAAATAGAAAGCCATGCCGCCGCCAAGTGAGCATGCCCAAGTTCAGAAGCGATTAGGGAAATTGCTCTAAAGTCTCAGAGGCGGGCCGCTGACGCCCTGCCCACCGTCTGATTGGCCGCACTGCAGCGCATTGCGTATTCTGCTTCCCAAACCCTTGTGCATTGATGGACGTGCCTGGCGCCATCGAGCAGGGGCCTTGTGACGAAATGGCCAACCTTTGGCATGGCATATCGGGACGCACTATGCGGAACAGACCGCTGTACAAAACGCTCTTCTATTGGCCGTGCTACCGTTCTGGTGGTGCTGGTCTTTCAGCGTCTGCGCGTACCTCAGCCCCCTCGGCCCCCCTACTGCGGTGGGCCGTACTCCTTGGCTCGCATACGGCGGGCGCCGCTGGTGGAGAGCCCTATATCAGCGCGAGTCGCCGAGTCGGGCATCGTCTTTCTGCCTGTTCACCATTGGTCTGGAGCTTTACCCTCTTCGCAGATTTACGCCACTGCCCACCAGCATTCTGGCTGAGGAACGGCGCCAGGGGTGGCGTGACCACGGCGCGTGATCGCAACAGGGCCTGTTGATCGGGGTGCGGCGGCAGGCGGCCTTTGTCGTCGGCCGGTATTCGCGCAGTTCCTCCACCCCACCGTGAATCCAGGCCGCCCAATTGACCGACAGGCGAGAATGACACCGGGCACGGCGCCTGGGCACCGCGATGCGGTTATTTCAGCGACGTCACTTGCGGTGCCCTTCGTGATCATCATTCCGTACTGGGCATTTGCGCCGCAGCATCGCAGATCGCAGGTGCTCCTTGGGCATGGCGCTGCTGAAGGCGCTGGTGGCACTGCGGTGGTCCTGGTCGCTGGACGCTATCTGCTGGCGTCCGCTGTTCCACCTGGTCGCGAACGGCGCTCGGCAGAGCTGTTCACCCTGACCGTGCTGTGGGTCGTCTCCCTGGATCGCCGCCTGACCAACCCAGCGCGCTGGGCTGTCGATGGCGTTCGGTGCCCTTTCTGGCAGGATGGTGGCTGGTGAGACGAGTTTCGCCATCAGTCGAATCGACCATTCGTCCATTCCGTGATGTGCTTGCTCGGCGCTGTTCTTCGTCAGCATCGGCATGCTGTCAACCCGCCGTGTTACCGGGACATCTGGCAGAGCCTGCTGTGCGCGCTGATCCTGCTGGCAGCAAGATCTTCTAGTGGCGGTGATCGTTCAGGCTCTCCGGATCGAGTGCGCCGACAGCCTTGCGCCACCCAGCACTGATCTGGCGGTGGGCGGGCGAGTTCGGCTTCGGCGCTTGATCGCCGATACATAGGCCTGAGCGGACGGCGTGATCGGACAGCCATCTGGCGCAGATACGCTGACCTTCGGTGCTTGCTTGTCGATGGTGCTTCGCGCCCTCATCATCGCTACAACCTTGGTGCTGGTTCGCGCTTGGCTGCTGCGGCGCCATGTTGTGCGACGACGAAAGAGCCCTGGACACCATCGAGAAGGCCGGACCTGTCCCGCCATGTACTGATCTTGCGTACGGCCGGACCGGGGCAGACGTCGGCCGCTTTCCGAGGACGAGGGCGCTGCCCTTCGTCGCGGTGGATTCGCGACCCCGGTTATCGCACGCGAGCCCGACTGGCCGGCCAGCGTGTACTACGCCGACCCACCGACGACCGTGCCTCGAAACACTCGCATTTGCCAGCGCCTCGCTGGTTGTGAGTGATCTTGCCACAACGACCAAGACCGCCCGCTCAAAGACCCTGATCAAGTACGCAGCGCGCGCCCCGCAGTGCCAACGTGTGCGCACGCGCGACGAAAAGCCACGTGAGGAGCTGCGAAAAGGCCGGGCGCTCGGAAGTCATCCCCGAAACGCCTGGAAACGGGCATGACCCTCCGCTCGCATGCGCTGTTGGGACACGAACGTCCCCAGCTACCGGGTCCACGCATTACCTGCAACAGCAACGTCCCCCCGCTATCCGATGCTGAAGGAGCTGTTTCGGCGGTTAGCCTGGGTGATTTTGGCAGGCGACAGCACGGAACTGGAGGCGATTTGCATTCGGTGCGAATCGACGCGTAGCCATGCGGTCGGCAAAGCCCTCGGCACGGCTGGAGCTGGCGAGGTTGCTGATCACCGCAGATGTGCGGCCGATCAAGCGCCTGCGCTACCCCGCCGCCCACCATCGAAAACTGTTGCCGGGAAGACGTCTGGTGCTGTGGGTACCCCGATGCGCATGCAGCAGGCGGCGCAGTATCTGACGGCGTGCCGGACCTCGGCTGCAGCGGCGAACTGGACCGCAGTTTCGCCATCCAGAGCAGAACAGCCGCCCAGCAGTATTGTCTGCGTCGCCGAGCGGTACCATGGGCAGCCTCGGCGATTTCAGCGACCAAGCACCGCGCGGGAAACGCGCAGTAAAAACCTTGCAGATAGATCCCGTGTCCCGTATTGAAGTTGGCATGCCCGGACCTGGCAACGGCCCAAGATTCCTCACACACCTGCGCTCGTAAAGCGTTAGAATTCACGTTAGATAGTTGCCGCGGCTGAGCCCTGCCCGTGCCTTGCCGATTCTCGAGCAGGGCTGCCGCAGTGATCTCCAGCCAGAAGGGCTATTGAATACTCGGATGAAAATTGCCTGATATTGCCTGGTTACCTGCTGCCAATGCAAGCCGCGCCAGGTACTTCCGTGCCCACGAGCACCCTTCACGCGTTCAGGGCTTTCGAATGCTTCAACCCGAAGCATTCAGCGGCAGACGCTCAAGCCGGGGCGATCAAGCAGAACAAGTTCAGCCGCTGTTTCCCAGCTACATCTCGGTGCGGGTCAAGGCCGAGGACAAAACGGGACCGCCCTGCACTCCACCCGCGGCGTCCACCCGGATTAAGTCGCGTTCTCCGGCAAAACCCTGCAAGGTACAGGACGACATGTCCAGCATCTGCAGAAGCGCTCGCCAGGGTCTAGGAAAACCCAACGCGCTGAACCCCGGGCGGACCGCATACACGTCAGGGGTTCGGCCCCTTATGCCGAACTGGATGCCATTCTTGTCGCCATGGACGGTGATCAGCGGTCATGCTGCTTGCTCAACGTGCTGAACGCGAACAGATGACAGGGTGCCGCTGGAAGCACCGTGGTGCTGCTGCAGCGGGACAGCCAGACTCAGCCTCTGGCACCGGGCGGGGTTTACTTGCTACGAATAGCAAGCCTCACCGCTGCCATCCGGACTCCATGCCGACCGCCTGACCCTCGAACGCACACCAGTGCCCTGTACCTGTGCCGCGCGTCGCCAACTCGCCTTGGCTGCTCTGGCACCCTGGCACCCAATACAGCGCCTGGCTGCAAACGCTGTGTGCCGACCCTCGGGCTGCTGCTGTATTCCACCTCGTCCAGGGTTACCGCTTGGCGCGAGCTGCGTGAGGCACTGCCGACCGCGCTTCGTGGCGGCCCCGTCCATGTGGAACTTCGTGGTCTGCACTGGCCTGGCTCATGCTGCCGTGCGCGTGCGGATGAACCGGCACTCGCCTGGCGTTGCTGCTGGTGCTGCTGGTCCCCTGCACCGACTGGTTCATTAGCCTATTGCCCATCTGGAGCGCGGCAGCACCAGCCGGGCCATCTCCGCTTACGCCGAAAAAATTTGTTCCAGCTTTCCTGCTGCAGCTTGCTGCTGTACCGCTCTTACCTCTGGCTGATGCTGCCCAGACAAGCAGCTTGCAACTGAACGCTCGATGCACCGCCACCTGCTCGGCGCCGCACTGGGGCTGCTGGTGGGCCCATGCTGCTTGCGCTTGCTGACCCAGCGCTGGATTGCGCAGCGCGCCCGCGCGCGCCGCGCGTTTGGAGAAGGGGCTGGCCTTTGAGTTGCCGGTGCCCTTGCTTCGCCACTGGTGCTCGATGAAATCTGCGGCCATGCAACCAGTCAGGGTACTGGAACAGGCCACGCTCTGCTGCTCGCCGTGCTGCCGGTCTTCCTGCTGTTTCCTTGCTGATCGCCGGTGTGCTGGCTCGCGGGCCTGGACGCAGCTGTCAGGGGCTCGACATCCGCGCCGGCCGGACGCGGTGGGCGTTCAGCTTCGGCACGGCGCAAACTCCTTCTCGCTCCTGCCGCTGGTGGCTGGCGCTGCGCGGCAGGGAATCCCGTTCGTTGGTGGTTGTCCTTCGAGTGTGGTGGAAAACTGACCGCCATTGCTGGTCTATCATGTGGGTGCCAGGCAGGGTTGTTTCCTCAGGGACTTGAACCCGCTGCAGGGTAAACCAGGTAATCAGGGATGGCTATTCATGGATATGAATCATCAAATACGCGACCATCTGACAATCCGCTTCCGCCCTTCGACGGCCTGCCGGAAGACATTCTCGGCGATGTGGCAAGCAGGTGGGAAATCAGCTATTTCAGGCCGGCCGACATCCTGCTGTTCCGACCAAGGACATCCGTTTCTGCACTACGTACGCAGTGGCCGGTGGACGTTTTCCGCCGGCCAAATGGCGATCTCTTACAACCCCGACCGAGGGCGATATTTTGGCCATTCGGCTTGCTGCCGTGAATAACAAGGTGCGCTTTCCAGCACCGGGCGATTGAAGACAGCCTGATCATTTTAGTCCCGCCAATCTGTTTCGCCGCCTGTGTGAGGAACACGAGACCTTCGCCGACTTTTGGAGGCCGAAGGGGCAATGCGTTGAAAACCGCGTCGAAGCCAGAGCAAGCGGCGAGCTGATGCAGATCAAGCGTCCGCAAACTGATCAGCGTCTTGCCGATCATGGTGCCCAAGCGCATTATTTGTCGGTTCAGGAGGCAGCTGTGGGATGACGGCGGAAACGTGTCCTCGCGGTGATTGTGACAGCATGGCCGCGTGGATGCACGGGGAACACTGCCGGCTGCCGGCACTTGTGCCGCATCATGGTCGGTATTGTCACCGACCGGATTTTCGTACCCGTGGTGCCGAAGGGTGACCCAGACACCCGATAAGCCAGTGATTGTCACCCAGCCCGATTACCGTGCAGGCGAGGATTCGGTGTTCGATACCATGCTGTGCATTGCTGCGTTAACAATATCCATCACCGCCGGTATCCAGCGCAAAAGGGCGATTGGCCTGATCACCTGACCGATATCATTCGCTTTGAATCCCAAGCAGCCTGTACCTGGTCAGTAATATCTTCAACAAGCAGGAGCGTCGCTGCGCTGCAGGGGCTTGTTGCCGGATATACGCGCACCTTCGTGCGCCATGGCAACGATTGAAGCCACCGCACACATGATCGCAGCACCATGGCCGAATTGGCAAAGGAGGGCTTCAGCCAACGGCCTACTGGCAGCTAGCCGAGGCCGAGCTGGGGCGCCGCCCAGTACCCTAACTGCTATAGGGCGCTTGTCAAATGGCGCGCGACGAACAGTTGTCGGTGACTGATCAGGATAACGCGCTGATCCTCGATTTGACCGCTTGATCCCGAAGCTGCACGACGACTACTCTCAAACCTGCGACCTTCGTCAGCGACGGCCTAGCGCTTGCGGTACCACCTACTGGCAGAGGGCGGCATCATGGCGAACCAACCCCAAGTGGCGCCAACCTCTGAGCGTCTGGAAGCAATATTTTACCCATATGGATTTAAACGGCCCAACCGGAACCCTGCTCAAACAGCTCGATCTTCTTTGATCTGACAGCGTTTACGGCGAGCTGATCTGGCCGAAACCCTTAAAGAACCTGCTCGCGACAAAGGCCAAGGCCAGCAGCCCTTTCTCGCCAGCCGGCGCGCAATGCTTTGAACCGCACACCCCGCTGGGGTTTTCGCACCTTCGTGATGGAGCAGACGCGTGAACACAAGAACATCATCAACCTCAAGGGCCGTGGCACTGCGCCGCTGACCGATCTACCGTGTACATAGCCTGGCCTGCGGGCTCCAGGCGCAGCAGAATTCCTTCGAGCGGTGGACGCCATTGCAACCACGCGGTTGATGCCACCTTAAGCCATCACGCGCCTGCGGTACGCGCTGGATTTTCGGTCCATGTGCCGAATCCCGCGCACCAGGCGCGGGATATCGAAACAGGGCCTGAGCCGAACAACTAATTCAAACCTGAAACCATACCGCAGCGGATCGGCATAATCTCAAAGAGGCGTTCCAGGTGACTAAGCAACGCGCAAAAAATTCGCGGCTACCGCTACCTTCGCGTGCAATCCATGCGCACGCTTATGAGCAAAAGTGGCCCCCGCCAGTCCGGACTGGCAGAAAGATTTTCCAGCAACCTGGCCAGATAGCCCGCACGGGAGGGAGCGTCTGGTGCGCTATTACCAGCCGGCGCCGTGGCGGCTTGATACCCCACTGAGCGAGGCGAGCTGATCGCCATGATATTACGAGACCACCGGGCTGGACCCGAAGCCGCGATGCCATCGTCAGCATTGGCCTAGGCGCCCTCAGCCTGCAGGCATTCGCGGCGCGCAAGCCCTTTATATGTGGTCAAAGCCGATCCCGAGCTAAGCAAACAAGTCCGTCACGCTCGCACCGTTAGTTACCCATAGCGAATCAAGCAACGCACCCGGCTGGACGAAAGCCTGCCGGCACGCTGCTGGAGAGGTCATCGCGGGCAAGGTTGCCGTGGTGCATTACCGAAATCGAAGCGCGGCTTCTAGCGAGGCTGTGCGCTATTTATTGCGAGCACTGCATTTCCGTGATCGATACCCATGGAACTGGAAGCCCGCCTGCACGGGGCGTTAACCACCTGGCTGCGTCGCCCGGCTGCGCGGGTCCAAAACACCTCCATTCGCCTGGCCGACAGCCGCCTGCCGCACGGCGCTGCCGCGACTTTACCCAGGCACATCATGCCCACTGGTCATGCGGCCACCGCCGAGCTGCTGCAAGCGCAGGTGGGCCACCCACTACCATCCGGATAATCGCCATTCGGGAGTTGTGGAACTGGACGCTGGGCAATTACATTCGGGCAATAAAAAAGGCGCGACCTTTGCAGGTCACGCCTTTCTGAAAACTGCTTACCGCGATGGGCTACCGGGTTCAGACGATTCAAGCCCCTTGACGATCGAGTACACCCGACCGCAGCACCAGCGTTAAACGGAAGCCAGGATAACCCCGCCATGGCCTGCAGGCGACCAGTCCGCCACCGAGCAGCAATGCGTAGCAATCACCCCTTCGAGGACGACCAAAAGACACCCGTTGCGGTACTGCCGCATTGACCTTCCACCGCGGTGATGAGTGTCGATCACCAGTGAGCCTGAGGTCCGACGAGGTAATAAAGAAACAACGAATTCACCAGGTGATTGCGAAAAACGGTGATTTCCGCCAACGGCAACTGAGCCCAGGCATCGCAAACAATTTGCAGTTCCAGCGCCGGCATCCTGCCACACCGGTTAAAGCCATCTGGTAACGAACGGCCGATACCCGTACCGCAAAAAGGCGGTCATTCCAGAGTTTTACCGATACCAGCGAGGGGACCAGCAATTACCGCAATCAAGAAAAAACTCGCGGACGGTACGGCCACGGCTTGACCCGCGCCAATAAAAACATCCCGACGAAGGGCGGGACCAAAAACTGATTCCACCAGGGCCCCAGTAGAAGCCGTCCACCTTGGAACTGAAGGTTGCGTCTTCACGGACCCCAAATCGGGTTTTGAACAGTTGCCGGGCAGGTGCTTGCAGTAAGAAAAACCCAGATTTGTGAAGAACCCGGTCAGGAATCGCCAAGGGTCGGCCCGGACGGGACGAGGAAACAAAAAGGCCCAGCAGCAAGGATTCGCCAGAGATCATTGTTCAACTATGCGAACAAGGGCCGCTTCCCAACCGCCCCTTGGTCCAAACCCGGCCCAAATTACCCGGAACACAAAACCCGCGATAGCCGTTTTATAATACCGATAATCCAAGCAATTTACCTTTGCTGCGTCAGTAGCGCAATGCCAAACAGATGTCTATACCGCTGCGGCCATCTCTCTCGG
>Ga0163217_1082797_pt1 | contig 11351 bp, 17 predicted proteins | sample SynspAceP_FD_185933 | JGI IMG/M metagenome (GOLD analysis project Ga0163217, IMG submission 185933) | Saline lake microbial communities from Ace Lake in Antarctica - Synechococcus sp. Ace-P (PacBio error correction) | ecosystem: Environmental > Aquatic > Non-marine Saline and Alkaline > Saline ... | reverse complement strand
GTCGTTTCCGGTTCAAGGTTTGGGGCTACCTATTGTCAAGGTAAGCGCCTGGCCCGTACGCCACTGATGCCGTTATGCAGGCTGGTTCAGCGTTGGGGTTTGTAACCTTTGCTGACGCCGCCTTGAAGCGTCCAGTTATCGGTGGTATTCCTAGACAATATAGGCGCGCGGGCTGAAGTTGCCGCCGAAAGCCTCGTGATTCCTCGTTAGCGGCCACCCCGTGTTCAGGGCCAGATCATCGAGAATTCTCCATTTCATCTCGGCAAACAGCGCCCAGGACGTCTGCTGGAAGGTTTCATCGGCATGCCGTCGGTGACTTCGGCATCCACCATTGCGGCACCAACGGTCGTGATGTGGGATTGACCCACGGGGTTGCGACCAAACTTGGTGTCAAACACGATGTCGCGGGATTCCAGTTCGCGCCGAGCTATGACGATGTCCGGGGTAGCCCCACATAAGCGTTGCCAATGGGTTGCCAGGAATAGTGCGACGATGGTTTCGGTGGTGCTGTGGGTTCAGGCGCTGGGTGGTTGCCAAGGAGCCAAGACGGCCCTGGTGACTGAGCGCAATCTGTTCCACGCTCGAAACGGCAGGCGGTCGGCGTAACCGTTGGGCGAGCGAGGGGCGCATCCGGGTGCATCCGGTGCTCGCATTGCCGCGGCTTTTGCATCCAGGTTGGCCTAGCTGGACAGTCATCGTTCTCGTAGCGTTTGCGGCGCTTTGCGATCCAGATCCAGAGAAATGTCGTGGTCGCGTTGGGCGTTAGTTCAGACGGCACACCCCGCGTGTTGTAGTTGCGGCCCTCGAACGGCGGACGCGCGCGTTTGCTGACGTTGGTGTCGTTATCAAGTCAGGTCGGACTCTTCGCGGTCATTACAGGGCTGCCGAAGCCTACGGGCCAGCCCGAGTAACGTCGATCAAAGGCCCACTGGTGTAGAGGGCTGCATTGCTTGGTGGCGCCGTAATCGCTGTCTTCCTGGGAAAGTATAGATCCACCGTCACGGAGCTGGCCCAATTCAGTGCCCACTTTCTTGGTGATGATATTGACCACCACCGCCCATTTGCGTCCGAAGCCATTAGAGTGTCGACATCGGCCACGAATCACTTCGATCCTTTCTATAGCGGACAGCGGAGGCATGAAGCTGCGTTGGCGGTTTCATTTAAGCCATTGGGGTGACGTTACCAGCCTTTCTGCCTGCGGCCGTTCGATCAGGAATAAGCGTGTATTTCGCTGGGCATGGCCGCGGATACTGATGTCCAGAACGCCGGTTTTACCTTGTGCCCTGGCGCGGATTATCCACGCCTTCGACGCCGTCCAGCGCTGCGCCAGATTGGCGTAATGGCCGGGGGTGGGGGGTTCTGTTGCAGAATCTTCCATTTGCTGATGCGCAGGATGATGCTGGCCCGGCGCATCGGTGATCTTTTTGCTCGAAGCCGGAAGCCGTCCCACGGTATCGGCCAGTCGAACGCGGTCCTCGTTTGCCAACGCCACGCTGACTTGCGAGCAGAAGTTAACAACCGGTAATCAAATCTTTGGTTCAGCCAACACAACCTTGTCATTTCGCGTCATGCGATCTACGTCCCCAGGGGCGCCCATGGGCCGCCGTTAAAAGTTACTCTCGGAATTGCAATTCAAGAATAATTATCATTTTGATTGAACGAGCGATTTTATGGGTTGCTGGAAATTAAAGTTCCATGGTGCAAAGCGCAACGCCAGGTTGAATTAAATGGAACAGATTGCCAATGTTCGCATTTGACAATACGTCTCAGTATAATATTCAGGCATGACTGTTTTGTGAGAGGCGCTCCATAGCGTGTGCGCTCGCATTCCGCCATCCGCGCGTTGGGATGGTAGTAGGGTCAGGAGAGGTTCTTTGGTAAAACCATTGGATTTCAATGAGTTAACGGTGTTTGCTGCGGTGGTGAGCAGGGTTGGCCTTACACCCGTCGCCAAAGTTCTGGCGTTTGCCTAAATCGACGTCAGCAGACGCCATTACCAATTGGAAACGCTGTAGGCAGCGTCTGTACTCAGGCATTCCAATCGGCTTACGGCCGACCGAGGCGGGGAACCTCTTTTACCAATATTGTCGTGAACTGAATCGATCGTGGCGGAGCCGGCAGTCAACAGGGCCCTGGACGATCTGCGCGAGGAGGCCAGCGGGGCACCTGATACTGCAGTGTGCACAAACGCATTTTTGGAGCAGGGCTGGCTGCCTGCGGTACTGATGCTTTTTGCAAGCGCTACCCAGAAAATTCGCTGGATGTTAGGTGAGCTCAGGGCGCCTGCTTTTTGATTCAGCGACAGTGCAGGCGATCTATGGCTTTGGTTTAGGCGACCTTGAAGCGACAGGGCTGCCTCGGATATTCTGGGGACCTTGGCGCACGCACCTCTACGCAAGCCCTGATTATGCGGCCGAACATTGGGCTGCCAGTAGCACCCCGAGCAACTGGAAGGCACGCCTGGGTCGACGTGCTGGTTTGACGGCGAATCAACCGCGTAAACGCTCGCACACGCGACGAAGAAGCGATTTTTTTGCGCCTACTGCTCCGACTGCAAGGTCGAATAGGCCTTGTTTGGCAGGCAGATGCGATAAGTGCGTGGAAAAGGGATTGGTGTGCGTGCCGAGCTTTGGTATGCATCCCGTTTACGAGAATGCCACACCCAAGGCAGCTTTGTACCTTGCCTGGCTTCCTGGCGGCCCGGATAGCCTGCGGTTAGCGCCTTGCTGAGGCAATTTTGGTTCATCCGGCGAAAAAGGGTCGCAGCCTTGCAAGCCTGGCTGCGGGGCGGCTGTGCCGATGCTGCAGGCCGACCTGAAGCGGCGAGCTATTTAAGCCGGGCGTTTCGATACCCATCGTGCACCAAATTTTTGCCCGGAAAATCTCTTTCCACTGAAAAGGTGTGGAGTTGACGAAGGAGATATCTTCGCGGCGGACAGATCTCCACCGCCGCACCTCGGAATTTCGCATTGCGAAACTGGCATAACGGCTGTTGGTCGGCCGCTTGCTCGGAATGCTGGCCAGGGCGCTCGGGCTCAATAGTCAGGCCAAACAGCCTTTTCCTTGTGCTGTTTTAGCGCAGGCAGCAACTGCAGGCGCTCCATGTCATCTTTAGTGAGGGGGTAAATTGGCTGCGCGAATGGCCGTTTGCCAACGCGAGGGGAAATTGCAGTGGGGGTTTCCGCAACGCGACACGCCGACCAGAATTGATTGTCGGCTATTGTCATACTTCTGGTGTGCGCGCACCATCGTCGTTGTCCATCGGCAAAATGAACGCGTCTATACGATCCTGATAGTGGTGATTTGGCTTGAATCGAGTGGGATTTTGCCCACGAATTAAGAAAGGACCCAATCAACCCAGTTTTCCTGCCCCAATGTGGGGCCAGGAAAGTGGAAAAGATGTCGATCAGTAGCCGTTGCAACTGCCAGCTCGGAGCGGATCTCGCTGTTGACCACGGTTATCAAAAATAATTTGGCCTGGCACCGTTCACGCTCGGCAAGCTGCCGTTGATTTGTTGTACCATGTTCCGCGCTTTTTCAACCGATTCGGGACGAGGGCCTGATGAGCTTGGTGAACTCGATGTTCTCGAATTTGCGGGAACAGCAGGCTCTGACCCAGTGTTTCGGCAGTGATTGCCGGTACCGTCGGAAATGAAAAAAAAGCGCGTGCGTTCATGCGTGAAGCCTTAATATGTCGGTGCTGAGGGCGGCTGGCAGTTGAATGCCGCGCTGGTCTCTGTATCGGCATTGTGGCGGCATTTGTCTCAGACAGGCCAGATATCCGCTTGTAGCGGAGCTAAAATTCATTGGATTTAGGGAGAGATCCCTGTTAGATACGTAGTGTCCTTCGAGCATCTTGGGCGTTCATGACGTCGAGCGAGTTTGGTGGCAAAGAATTGCCTCCCTTGGCGGAAATGATCAAGCAACCTGCGCCCACGCGGTGGTCTCCGTCCCGGCGGTTTGCCACCACGGCTGACGCCTACCGTGAATTCTGGAACAAAAGTGGTCTGAACGAACGGTATCCATGCGGCGCTCGACGCGCTGGGATGTGAAGATGTCAATGCGCTGGCCCGTACCGCAAAACAGGATCCGTGAATGGGTCATGGGACGCGCCATTCCCCGCAGGCGCTGGATCAAGCCGAATTCCGCAGCGCGTTTGCAGAGGCTCTCCAACGGTAACGCAGAATCTGGCTGTGGCAGTCGTTCTTCTGCTACTGCAGAAGACCTGCCGATGCCTCCCCTTTCGCCGGCCAGCAGGAAAACCTTCCTGAATATCCGCGGCGTGGACATGTGATCCCGCGCAAGCACGAAGAGGTTGTTTGCTTCCCCCTCTTCAACGACCGTGCTATTGGGCCTACCGCGTGCATCAGGGGTTTTGAACCACAAGTCTGTCGCCCCCTCTCTGCTGGCGTGCAGCGCATGGTGCGCTCCGAAAACCGGTACTGCCGGCGTTGCATGTTCACCCTGGATACCGATCCGGCTTTCGTTGATGTGGTTCTTTATCACGGAGCCTACGCCTGGGCAGAGGGACCGTGGTTACAAAGGCGCGGTAATCCTGACGAGTTCTATGTACCACAAGCCTACGGCTTGGAGGCCGGTCGCCCTGCGATCCTGCGGGTTCGCAACCTGGGCAGGCAAGGCGATCCAAGATGGGTCTACGGGGAAGGTTCGCCAAGTGCCCGGACGCTCGGTCAAGACGGTGGGACGGTCGACAAGGAAGAGCGGCTCGCGCTTCTGCCTGAGCGATGAGGAAGTCACCAATCTAGTCCCGCCAGGCACTGATCACGAGAAAACACTTACGTCGGCCGATGGATATCGATTGGGCCAAGGATGGTGACGACAACCAGCTCTATATCGTTCAGGCCCGTCCCGAGAACAGGTCAAAAGCCGCAATAACGTCAACGTTATGGAACGCCTACCTGCTCAAGGAAAAGGGCGGAGGATTCTGGTAGAGGGCCCGTGCCATTGGCCAGCGTATCGGGGCAGGGCGGGTACGCATCATTCACAACTCAGGCGAGATGTGGACAAGGTTCAACCTGGGCGATGTATGGTCTCCGACATGAAACCGATCCCGATTTGGGAAACCGGTGATGAAAGCGTGCCAGCCGCGATTGTCACCAACCGCGGCGGCCGCACTTTGTCACGCGGCGATTCATTGCCCAGCGAGCTGGCATTCCAGGCTGTCGGCGGCACCGGCAACGGCCACCTCGCAACTCTAGATGGGCAGAAGTGACCGTGTTCCTGTTGCGAGGGCGATACCGGCATGATTCTACGCCGGGTCCAGTTGTCCTTTCGATATTCGCCACCAAACAGTGTTCGACGCGATGCCTGCGCTGTCCCGGTTCAAGATCATGATGGAACGTCGGCAAAACCCGGATCGCGCGTTTGATTTCGCCAATCTGACCCAACGAAGGGGTAGGTCTGGCGCGTTCGTGGAGTGTCATCATCAATCGCATTGCATCGGTGTGCACCCCAAGGCGCTATTTGAATTTCGACAGCTTTGCCCCCCGATGTGGCGCGACAGCGTTCGAGAAGCGCATTGCCGGCTATGATGATCCGGTTCGGCTTTATATCGAGAGCGGTTGAGGGTATGTCAGCACGCTGGCTGCGGCAGTTCTGGCCGAAGAAGGTCATTGTGTGCGGCTGTCGGGATTTTTCAAATCGAATGAATATCCAACCTGATTCGGTTTGGCCGGCTGTACGAGCCGGAGGAAGAAAAACCCGATGCTCGGCTTCCGTGGCGCCTCACGTTATATCATGGACTCGTTCCGCGGAACTGTTCGAGCTGGAATGTCGCGCTATGAAGTATGTGCGCTTATGCTCAATGGGGCTGACCAACGTCGGAAAACATGTGCCCTTTCGTGTCGTACCGTCGTGAAGCCAAAGCGGTTTTGTCGAAGCTACTCGGCTCGAGAAACCGGCCTCAAGCGTGGCGAGAATGGGCTTGCGCCTGATCATGATGTGCGAATGCCGGCGAACGCGTTGCTGCAGAGGAAATTCCTCGAGCACTTTGACGGTTTCGTCCATCGGCTCAACGATCTGACTCAGTTGACGCTGGCCTTGATCGCGATTCCGCGGATTATTCCCACCTGTTTGACGAGCGTAATGCGGTCGGTTCAAGAAGGCTGCTGCAGATGGCCATTTCCGCCTGTCAGAGCCGCTGATAAATATATCGGCATTTTGCGGGGCAGGCGCCCTCGGATCACCCGGATTCTGGGCACGCTGGCTGACTGCAGCAGGGGATGGAAAGCGTTTCATTGAACCCGGACTCGGTATGGATTTACCTGCGTTCTTTCCTGTCTGAAAACGCCACTGGGAGGAAAATGATATGCATCTATGTAAACCCCATCTCGTTGTATGCTTATCCGGACCGTTTGGCGGTGGTTGAGCCGATGGTGTTCAGCAATTTTGGCGGGCACGGACTCCTTCGGTGGTGAGAATCGTCCACCGTCAAGTGTTTCGAAGACAACTCCGTGGTTCAAGGAGCAGGTCCGAACTCGACGGCCGCGGCAATTGTCATTGGTCGTCGATGGGCGGGTGGTTCCTTGCGTCGTGCGCTGCTTGGGCGAACATGTTTGGCCGAAAGGCCGCCAAAAAACGGCTGGGAAGGGATCATTTGTCTACGGCCTGTGTGCGGGATGTCGGACGTTGCTGCTCAAACCCTCTGGGCATCCAGGCGTTGCAAGCCACCCGATGAAAACCGACAAGCGCGGGTATCGGCGATCTCAAAACGTCGCAGTGGCTTTCGCCGGGGTTACCTTCAGGGCCGGCGAGGTTCGTGTATGCCGACAATAACGGCATTTCGTCTCCGGCTCAGGGCGGCTGGACATTGCCTGCCTGAGCGATAACCTGAGCAATACATGTCACCTGCGCCTCAGCAGGTGACTTCTCCCGCCTCAGTGCGTCCCAAACAAGGAAACGCACCTGCGGATGGTGTGAATGATGGAAGACCAATGAAAGCCGGCGTGCGCGAGTTTGGATGGCGAGAGCAGTCGGACCCAGGTCGGACAACCGTCGAAAAAACATCGGCTTGACCGGGTTCTGACAAAGCCCATATGCATGCAGGCTTTTGTTGAATTCTGATCAATCTGTTTGCGCGCTGGGGTTGGGTGTTGTCCGAAGGTGGGTCCAGGCACTGAAACATTCCCGGCCAGTCATCGCGTGCCCCACGGAGCTTTAGCCCAGTCCGTGAGTCCTGAATCAACAGAGTAAAAGAATTTTGAGCATTTTGGAACTGGATATTCTGGAGTCAGAAGCTTTGTAGCCGATGGCAACCCTATGGAACAAGGTTGCCGCGTTTAGTCCCAATCTGGGTCGCAGCACTCTTTATTTAGCTGTTGCTCGTTCTGGTTATCGCCAAGGTAGTCGATACGCTGTTAAGCAAAGGTCTGGCCAAGCTGGGGGCCTGGATTCGCTTGATGGCGGGTGCGGGTGTCAAACAAAGATGCTTCAAGCGCTCGGCAGTCAAACGCCCCGATGTTCGACGGTCATTGGCAAGGTCGTTTCTACTGGTTCATCGTGCTGGACCTTATCGTCTTCCGCGGCGGAATCTCTCGGACTTGCCAGGGTATCAGCCACGCTGGGATGGCCTTTACGCTTTCTACCTTCCAAGGTGCTGGGCGCCGCGTTGATTCTGCTTGCCGCTTGGCTTGCTATCGCATCTGGTAAACGGGCGTGGTGCGCGGCGCAGCAGAGAGCATTTGATGGTGCGGATTACGCCATCGGCCTGGGTCGGTTTGTTCAGGGTTGCTGGTCATCATTTACCCGTGTCGTTTGGCTATTTTCGGCCAGTTACAGGATTGAACAGCGCTGCTCAATTTACGGTGATCGCCATAGTGCTTGTGGTCCTTCGGTGCTTGCGGGCCAGCTCTGGCTCTTTGGGCTGGAAGCCGCGACGTGGGTCAGGCCAGATTTATTGCCGGTATCTATGTGCGTGAGGGCTTTACAGGTAGCGATCGTATCCGAGGTCGATGAGTTTGGAAGAGGTGTGATCGAAGAAATCGTGCACGTGAAAACCCAGCTGCTCGACGACGAGGGGCAGATTGTCTCCCATCTCGGAACCGCACCCTGATAGCCCAACGCGTGTCACGCTGACGGTGCCGGTCTCGATGCCTTTTCCGGTGATTTGGCGTACTTGACTAGTCCCACACAGGACAACCCGTTACAACCCTGGCCGAGCTGTCGGGACGAGGAGTGTTGGGTGCGCCAGAGCCAATCGGGAGCTGTTCATATACTGTGGCTTATGAGGAGCTGATGCCCGCCGTTACCAGCGCACGGCTCTTCAATGTCTGCGCGCGCTATTTGGGTAATGATCCGCGATGGGGATTGATGTTGTGCCGGAAGTCATGCTCAAGGTGCTACACGGGTTGCGCAAATTTGAAGGCAAAAGCAAATTTTCAAGACCTGTTATTATAGTATTACTTACAACGAATGCTTATTACTCAGTACCGCAAGGAAAAACGTAAACGGCGATTTAATGGACGCGCTAAGGTCTGGACCTGGTGCGAGACACCGAAGAAGTTGTAGAAAGTTCCACACATGTGTTACTGATCCGGTCTAGTCTTGATCGATGGCTGGTACATGTAAATCAGGTGGATCGCTAGATTCTGGTCCTTGCGATTCGTTCGCAGAGCTGGAATTCAGGAGATTGCCGACATTATGCCATATGGCTTAAGGCGCGACTAAAAATGCGTTTAAAAGGGCGCTAGAGAAATTACGTAAAAGCATAGACCAAACCCCTTTTAAACTTTTTTCAATTAGAAAGGCTATTTGCATCTGAGTTTTCTGTTATTTACTCCACCGGGTTTTGCGCAAGTTAAAACGTCCTAATATGGTTTGAGTGGGGATTCACAAATGAAATTGAAAAACACTTGGGTATTGTGTTCGGTGCCGTTGCTCGCTGCTTCTCCTTGCCAGTCATGGCTCAGAGGCGCCGGTTCCGTTGAAGTTGAAAGCGTTTTGCAAATCGTACTTCCACAGGACAGCTACCGCGACATTGAACGACGGTGCTCTTGGTGGTTGGCGGCATATCGGTTACTTTCCTGACTGATGACGTGCTGCTGAACGTTAACCTGGGTAAATACACCAATCTTTGAAGACGACGCTACTGGCGAAAGAAATCCGACGGTCGTTTGATGGCTGTTTGAAGCTGTTTACACTCGGTCGAGGCAACGGTCCGTCCTTATATCTCTGGCGGTTTCGGTCACCAGGAACTGGATCAGGTTGGCACTAGCCCAGCGTGACCGTACCACCATGGCTTATGGCCGGCGTTGGCTATCAAAAAAACTACCTGAGGCGACAACCTTACTTCGTTAAAGCTGGCGTTTGATGCTCTGTACGGTCTGGACAGCAAGAAACACGAATGGTTCCGCCGGTATCGGCCTGGGGTCTGAACTCGGTGGCGCTGCTTGCTCCTGATGGCTGAAGCTGCTCCTGCAACCGGCCCCTGCACCTGCTCCGGCTCCCACAGCCTGAGCCAGAAATGCAGTCAGTCCGCGTTGAGCTGGATGTCAGTTCGATTCGATCGTGACACCATCCGCCCTGGAATTTTCCGTCAGGACATTTCGAGCCTGGCTTGAGTTCATGAAGACCTATCCTTCAGTAACTTACTACTGTTGAAGGTCACACCTGACTCCGGTCGGGTAGCGACACTTTACAACCAGAAACCTGTCTTGAGCGTCGTTGCCAACTCGGTACGTTGGAAGCTTTCTGATCAGCGAAGGTTGTTTGGACTCTTCACGGTAGGCTCTGTCGGTTACGGCGAAAGCCCGTCCGATTTGCTGACAATGAGGGACTGATTCTGGCCGTGCCATTTGAACCGTCGCGTTTGAAGCTGAAGGTAGAAGCTGAAGTAGAAAAAGGTTCGTTAATTAACGACTGTTAGTTTGAAAAAACCCGGGCTTCGGGCCGGGTTTTTTTTATGTCTGTATTTTGTCCAGAAAAACTCGGGGGAGGGTTGCTAGGGTTCAAGCGTTGTGAATGTAATTTCACACCTGGGGAAGCGAATCGGAAGTCATTCTGCATGGGGGTTGACCTTTGGACGTCGTTGAAGTCGTAAAAACACGAAGCCTGATTTGGCCAGCGCCAACCAGCCTCTCCACCAATTCCGGCCTTGGTTGATTTTGCGGAAGATGATTCCCCGCCGTATTATTCAGATCCATCATGCCTACTTCAAAGATCAATGCATCGCGCAGCAAAGGCCTCGCGCTTGTAGGTCGTCGGCGAGGTCCGGTAACGATAATCCCCGTATCCTTGTCGCTAACCTCTTCAATGCCGAACTGAAAAGGAAGGCCGGCGCCCGAGCCTCGGGAAATCATTGAGAACCAATTCGATGTCGGTTAGCAGATGTTGCCAGCTTTGATGTCCGTAATGCGGACAGTCAGCTGGTAGTGAAGTAGGAACTGTTTGTCAGGAAATTCCAAGGTAAAGACGTTGCCATGCGAATTGAACCTGTTGCGACGTGGGGCGCCCCAGCCTGGCTCTGCTTCCCTGTCAGGAGGCGGACGCGGCCAGCTAGGAGTAAAGGGAACAAAACTTGGAAAGGCGCATTGTTACTCAAGACGGGCTTGCGCCACAGGACAGTACGAGCCGGGATACCGGAAGCAAAAAAAAAGGGCCACCCGAAGGTGGCCTTTTTCAAACACTCACCTGCTTCAGCTTATCAGCCCAAACTGGTTTCATTGGTGTTGTCTTTTTCCGCCAGCCTTCAGAGCCGCTTCGCCAGCGAAAGGTACTCTTTATGGGTTGTTTCCGCCGATTGTCGGAGCCAGCCATGTTCTTGGTGCTTGAACCGCAGGCTATACCCTGACGGCAGTTCCTTGACCGCGAACGCCCTTGACGGTAGCCAGGCCATTTGCCTTGCTCTGGCCCGAAGTAACCCTTTGGCCCAGGTTGTCGGTTAGACAGCGCGGCAGTGTGTACGTCGGTAGAAAGTGAATCAGGTGGTGGAAAGGAATACCCGCTTTCACGTTTGAAGCCATCGGCCTGGGGAAAGGGTACGGGAATTCTTTCTCGTTCCACGATCTGGAGCCAGTTCAGTTTCGTCGTAATCGACCGCCATCAGCTTTTGGGCGCCGAATCGTAAGGGAGGCAACAATTGTTCCTTTGCTTCCAGCAGTTCATTGGTTATCGAATAAACCTTTTTGCTGACGAAAGTTCAGAGGGTTTTCCCAGTTTGAAAAAAGGGACGGGGGCTTGTTTTTTTTGTTTGGGGTTTTTTAAAACCCCCCCAGGCCCCCTTTGGGGGGCGGGTCGGGGGAAATTTTTTTTTTTGAAACCCTTCCCGGGGGGCGGGGATTTTTTTTTGTTTTGCGGTTGGACCCATGGCAGCGATCTTGGCCATCTCTCTCTTT
>Ga0163217_1023389_pt1 | contig 11351 bp, 12 predicted proteins | sample SynspAceP_FD_185933 | JGI IMG/M metagenome (GOLD analysis project Ga0163217, IMG submission 185933) | Saline lake microbial communities from Ace Lake in Antarctica - Synechococcus sp. Ace-P (PacBio error correction) | ecosystem: Environmental > Aquatic > Non-marine Saline and Alkaline > Saline ... | reverse complement strand
GCTTCATGAGTGCATATATGCTCATTTAAAGGGTTGCTGATCAGGAGGTTTCCAATTGATAGAACTGATAAGATATGACGATTTCAATTCATTTTTCAAAATCTCGCCAGTCCAAACAACTAGCGGTTTTTTTCATAAAACTTTTTTGTCAGAATTTACTTTCAAAGATATTCAAGGAATACTGACCAAATCTGAAGATTCTTCTTTTCAATCCTTACCCTGATCCGTCCAGGACATCCTTTGCGAAGCCCCACCGGGATTTCTGTAAATCTTTCCTTTTCAGTGACACTTTAGTTGGACACCTATCTAATGAATCCTGATCCAGTTCAGGGTCTTGTTCATGTTTATCTCCATGTAAAAAATTCTATATGAAATATTTATTTATTACTACTATTATCCTAATATCGGGCAAATCAATGCCCGCAACAAAACACGATTCAGGGTCAAGTGTCGGGACCATTGATGGGTTTACCCAATTCCAGTCGCTTACAGTGAGTGAAACCGGCGCCAGAAACATAAGCCCATTCAACCGATCCAAAACGGGGAATTTTATAAGCTCAACCCGTCTGCTAAAGGAAGTTAATCTGACTGTAATGTTTTATTGGTTTTGCCACACCAACAGATTGCTGTAGATTCATCCCTGCTTACTGAAAATGTCCTTATGACCACATAAAATCTGGAAGAGTTCGTGGTCACGGGGCGCGGGAGTAGAACGTCAGCGGCAATCGCTTTCCTCTTCGTATATAAAGTGGGGGCTGTGAGCTCACTGACGTACCTCAAACCAAACCTGATACCAATTCCTTTCAGGGCAAGTAGCTGGAGTTCAGGTGACAAATGGTTCCTCCGGGGTTGGGTTCCATCGGCACGAATAATTCATCGGGAGAAAATTTCTGTTGAGCAGTAATTAATCAGGCGTTAATCGTTAATCGAGGAAGTTACCTATCAGCAATCAAATTGATCTCAAGCGACTCTTTTCAAATGATGGTGCAAATTATCCAATGAGGTTGATTTTGGAAATGGCGCTTTCAGGAAAATAAGGCCCTGAGGACATAGAGTCAATTTTCATTTTGAAAGGACAGGGTTCTGCAGCCTTATATTGGTGCCAGCAGGTGCTAATGGGGTTGTTTGGATCCACTACCAAAAAAGGAAAAGAATGCCGGGATCGGGAGTGAAGTTTGCAACCTAGCCAGACCTGACGCTGGATGGGTTTACTGACTTCTACCGGGATTATCAAAAATGCTACGGCGGAGGTTTCACGTGGGATATGCTTCCAAAATGGAATCGGCTGCAAGGAGTTAATGACGGAGGATTTCAAGTTTACGGCCCTAAGCTAAATACTGGCTTACTTGTAAAGCAATTTGACAGTCCTTCGTTCGATGTGAATGGAAATCCCATCACAGCAGGAGAATGTAATCAGCAGACTCGACAAATGGAAGCTTCACTCCTATTACGGCAACGCCTGGCAATCGCTAGACTAGATAATGTAGAGATTTTTACCGGCCAGGTGTACCTCCCAAAAACCAATCTTTCAGTAAGTGGATCTAACGAAAAACGTGGTGCCCGAATCTCTTAAACAGTAACATGAGAAATGATGGAATTCTTCCTAATACTTGATCTCAATTCGGATGGCTTATCAATCAGCTTGGCGCCAGAAAGTCACTGATCGAATAAAGGTTAGATTTTCTTTGGAATTACATCATATTCCAGATGTAACAATAGGCCCAATCCTCGCGCGCTCTCTCGCGCTCACTCGCAAACCGTTCCAATACGGATTTAATTGGACTTGGTAGACAGACAAGATATTGGAGCTTCTTCGAGATTTACTGGCAAAGCGGTCAAACTGGGATTCAACACTATGACTTCCAACTACCTTTGGCCTTGACTAATCCTTACCTGACCTTTATGTCGAAAAAACACAAATAGTCACCAAAAATCGGAATATTGGGGGAAATCTTGCCGTTTTCTTATGAGCTTCACAGACAAGCTTAGATTCGTTTTTGTAAGAACAGGCTTAGATAATTATTTCCGACAACGCCGCTTTCCGCAGGAGACTTTTCAGTACCAATAGGAGACCTTTGGAGGATTACCGCGAGACAAAACGTTTCGTTTTAATGAAATGAACTCTGATGTCCTGCTTGGTTATGCAGATGAATCAATAGCTCTTGGAAATATTCCCCTCTAATAGTTGGCGCAAATCGCCTGGATCAGAAATTAATTTATGGATATACAGAAGCAGGCAATTAGCACTTCCGGGAATTTATACGCTGGAAAAATTTCGAGAGTCCCACATTCGAGGAAGTAGCAGATTTTTTACCAACCACGAATAAACAGTGCTGGCTATGTCTTCTGGAAACTTAAAATCTACCGGTCATATTTTATTCTTTACCTTACCGCTTCCGGAACGATTCGGTCAAGCACCCTACCGAAGCAAAATAACTGTTCATTTGTCATATTATTTCGGGAGGTTTCAGCTATGTATTTTCCAATCAACTGAACCTTCCCAAAAAACCATTTCGACGGGGAATGTTCGATTCAATTTTGGCAGTGGTCGGAAATGATACGATCCTTATTCAGCTCAACAACACCTTTTCAGTTCAAACCAAATTATGGATCATTCACCGAGTTACGAATCGAACTGTCCTGAATAATCCAAACTTAAAACCCAGGAACGTTCTCAGACGCCATGAAAGCTTTGGCTTAAACTTGGGGACTATTTGAAGATCGAGTATGTTGGATATCTCTGGCCTACCAAAACACGAGTATTAACCAGATCATCCGGCTAGACCATCTCCTTGCTTCAGTTTTAGCACACAAAGTAGAAAATGTGTAGGGGACAGGTTAGAACTCGCGGTTTTTGAAAGCAAGTTATTGGGAATGCTTTTTGTAGTGGACAAAGTGGAGCATTTAATTGGATGTCGGACGCCAAACTTCACCGCTACAGTAAGTTGTGGTGGAACCGAAACTCCAGAAGGAGTTGACCAATATGTCACTGGAGACGAGTTGTTTTGCCGGCTCGGGGAGGTCAAATTCAGGTTTTATATAGCGAAGGCAAGGTGGAAGGAGTTTGCGATATTGTATGGTTTCGGTGTTCTTCAGGATGTTCGAGGGTCAAAATTATCTTTCATGCGTGGCAAATGGCACTCACTATCCAAGTATGTGGAAATTGAGGATTGTCTTACTCGGGCAACATTTATCTCAACCTCCTTATTTACTATACCTTACGGAGTGCTCTTCATGCATTTTACACCAATTCAATTTAGATACACAGGGGCTTCAGCTAGGATTTTATGGGATAATATGATTGGCCCGCACGCAAGCTCTGGACACTAGCATCGTTCTCGTAGAAACCAAGCTAGCATCTGGGAAGTACTTTCAGGCGAAGGGTTCCTTTTTTTTTTGGGAACCGAGACTTGGTGGGAAGGAGGAACAGGAGTCATCGGAAGCAGGAGTGAAAAATGTCGGGACGACCAGGAATCACAATACGTTTCCCAAATACGACTCAGTACCAGCTTTAGTACGTTTTACAACAATTTTCTTTTTGATCGAGGAAATGAAGCCAAGTGCTACTTAATTTGATGGTCATTTGTAAAAGCTTAGACAGCTCAGTTCTCTACTACGACTTACCATTTAGCGTATGGTAAACCGGTATCGGTTTTCAAGCATCAAAGTTGGGAGTATGGGAAGCATTTGTTATTTGTTTCCTAGACAAACCCCCACATTCGATCCTGGCTAAATGCCACTGCAAGGTTTTCGAAATATTTACTTATGGGGGTTTGAAGGACATTGTTCTTATCCCTTCTACCAGAAGCTTTGGGTTTTCAGCATTCCAAAACACAATTTCTAATCATGAAATCGAGTATGTCACCTATGACAACACACTGGGATGATTGTAAGCCATGCGAGATTCCATGTGACCATTCAAAATCAAATTATAATCACATTGGAAAAATTCAAACTTATATACCGCTTTCATCTTACTGGCTTTAGCCTTTTTTCTCATACTCCTGCACCGAAGGTTTTTGATGAAGTCAATAAGGTCAATCCAAATTCACCGGAATCTATTGGACCCCATATTTTGCTCATCGAATGTGATCTCAGTTGGGCCAGCGAATGAGAACACCTTACACGCAGGATTTCGGCTTGTCAAAAAATTACTGGCGCAATTTGCTTCCAGCGTGGAGTTTGAGCGAATCGATCGCTACGAAATTGGGAAGGTAATGCCCAGTACTGGAATGGGACCTTTTCGCTTATGAATGATATCGAGTTCTATTTCAAACTAATCCGCTACGAATGAGGCGTATATTGCGGTGTCAGATAATCATGGAAAGCGTATTTGTTTTTCTTCAATTGACAGATATGTGGGGAGACATTCCTTATTCAGAGGCATTCGGGTTGCAAAAAAACGGAAAGTTTTACTCCGAAATATGACACACCAGGAAAAAAAGGTCTATACGGACCCTCAAATTGGAATTTTGGCAATCCTAAAGCGGAATCTTCTGAAAACCTTTGAAAAACACCTCAGGAAAAGTATTAGGAGACATTGATGTTCAAACAATATATCTGGGTAAATGGCGGTTCGCTTGCCAATTCTTCGATTGAGATATATGCTTCGAATAAGCAAGAAATTGACAAAAAATTATTCAGGGTTGCAGGCCTTAGTCACGGAGGAATTATTTATGCGAAATAACCAGGATATGCGGTCGTTGCCCTATTTTAAATTAAGCGCCGAATCAGTGGCCGATTGTCCCGTCTGCCCATTGGTCTTTATCAGGAACCTCGGCATGGACCATGACAGTGGATTCCCGGTGCTTAAAAGCTTGGAATGATCCCAGAAAGCTATTCTCTACAAGCCTTACCAGCTAAGCGAACAGCGGGAACTCCCTCAGCTTCAAAGGGACTTGCCAGAATGGCTTTAAACAGGGAAACAATCAATGAATTTTGGAATCAAATTTAAATGACCATTTCGCTTTTTGGAGCGATTTTCGAAGATGTTACCAAATGGGGTTGACGGGCAGTTTATGCAATATTTCAGACTTTCAATTTGCCTTGGGCAGAAGCAGCTAGCCGAGGGTATTATTTCAGGAAAATGTAAACTAGCTATTATGAAGCTGGAATTCAAGGCGAGTTTTCGACTATTTCCAAAGCTCCACTTTCCTATTTGCTATTTAGCTCAGCCTACGGTAAAACTGTCTCCCCTTGGAAAGATGCGCCTCAACAAAAATTCTAAACTCAAAAATGCTTTCCCTAATCAATAATGGCCATGAAGCTTGGTTTTGAAATCAGAAGAACAGGAATACACATAAAAACTAACTTCCTGGTCCAGATAAACCAAACGATGACAAATACCCGTCCGCCTATTTGTATCCAGAATCGAAACAGCGGTATACAATGGTAAACTACACCAAGCTGCCAGTTAGAATGGTGGCGGACAATATTAACAGTAAAAGTGGGTGGAGAAAAGTAATTCAGAAATCAAAAAGGAGCGAAAATTCGCTCCTTTTTTTGATTCTATTCAGCTAGTTTAATTTATCCACTTTGACTGAGTCAGAGAATTTCTTCCCAATTCCAACTATCAGCATGGAATCTTTCAAGGTTTTTGAAGGAGTCCATCCCAAAAACCGAATTGATCTTTTTAGATCTTGCCCAGATTCTTTACCACATTCTCAGCGCGTCTTGGACCTATTTCAAAAATTCAATTTCACGCGATTCACTTTTTTTCGAACGTGTGGAATTACTTCTAAAACTGTATTCCCTTTCCAGTACCCACATTTAAATTACAATCGTAGAAATGCAGCGGCTTAATCTTCAAATTACGTCAAAAGCCTTCACAGTGCGCGTCTTGCCAAATCCATTCACGTGAATAAAACCCGAACACAATGAACCGTCTACGGTATCATAATCGTCTCCTGAAAAATTTGTCAGTTTCTCCCGAATCCCTGCGGCAGGTCTGGGTGATGATTGGAACCAAGTTATTTGGTTCCCAATGGGTAATTCACCTTTTTTCCGCTTGGATGTGCTCCTACTGGATTAAAATAACGAAGGTGCAATTTCACTCGGACGCCACCAGCCTTGCTTTTTCACGTAATCACCAAAATATTCTTCACAGATTTTTTTGGTGTTTCCGTACGGACTTTCAGTCGCCTCTTTCGCAGGCGTCAGCTTCGGTCACCGGAAGCACATCAGGCTGTCCATAAACGGTTACAGGATGAGGAGAAAAACTAGATCTGGAATCTTTTATTTTCAGCCATAAAAAGCCAAAAATAAAAGTGACAGCGAGCCAAAACCCATTATTTTGTTAAATACTTCAATGGGAGCTCGTACTCTCTTCCGACGGCTTTAAAAGCTGCAAAAATGAATCAACAACCCAGCGATTTTTTTGGTGATCCTTGGCGATTTTGATTCTAAAATCATCTGCGTCGTTGGCAATCACCTTGATAAAAATCAATTGATTTTCCTGTGATTTCTTCAATCGTTCTAAAACCTTCAGCGTTAGAATTTGAAAGATCATCTAATAGGATTGGCTCTAGCCTGCTTTAGTAATTCACAGCAGTATGGTGAACCGATGTTTAGCCTGCCCCAACCTGTTAATTAAAAATTCTCTTCCATTTTACTTTAAAAATTTGTTAAGACAAAAACTATCAAAAAACCCTCTAATGCCTAGGCATATTTTAGATAAAAAACCCTATTTTATCAGGGTGAATGAAACCATTTTATCGCTGGATTTAGATTCCATCTGCTTGTAATATATATTCATAGGTTAATATAAATGAATACACCCCCTGCGGCATTTCACCACTTAAGGATTTCCCCATTCCAGCCTTCAGTTCCTGAGTGCAGCAACTGCCCCCACCGATCGTTAGATTATCGATTATAAGTTTTATCGGACAGCTCGCAATCGGTGCCATAAGGCCCTTGAACTTGGGATAACCGGTCGGCATTCGCACTTTGAGGAACAGCCTCAGAAAACCGTCCCTTTGCCAAGCACCTCGGCATCCGTTATTACCATCTTGGGACGATTACTTCATATTCACCAGAGACAGCCCTGTAGCCAAAAAGGCATTGATACTTTCCCATCCATCACCATACATAGATAGTGGCGGCAGTACCTCCACTTGGGATTTACTCGAAGTGCACCACTAAGATCGCCAGGGCAGCCAGGACTTTCTCCTCGAAGGTTAAGGCTTCCAATTTTCCGGCCCTTTGTACCTCTGCTTTCTCTAGGACCACACAGCCTGTTTGAATCTAAGGACCTCAAAACTATTACTGATCAGGGCTAGATTCAAAATCCTTAACTGATTTCCAGTCAGCCACTGATTGGTAATCCAGAAACTTTGATAAGGTGGTGTTCCTCCCCTCAGTCTATTGAAACATTTCTCCATCGATGCTCCAAAAACAGGTTTCAAAAGTGATTTGAGGCAATTACTAGCGATTAATGGGTTCTTGGTCATTTTACCGTAATACTTAAGATTTTGAGATCCACTCCAGCTAGATCAGTAAGTTCTACTTGATAAGACCCAGCTACACAATCCCGATTGCTCGTCTTAATTCAAATTCGGATCGTGAGCCCATTTATATTCAAAATTTCCGAGCACCCTAGAGGCGTTCAATTTCAATGATCCATCCTGCACCGGCCTGTACAAGAAGGCAAGATTAACCTATCGATTTTCCAAAAACAAGGCTGAGAAAATCGTCTTATTGCCAAAATCTCTGAAACCCCAAAGCAAAAGTGGATTTTGCAGCACTGCCTCTTCATAATAAAATTGTTCGCTTGATTCGCTGAATTGTCCCAAAGTACAGAAACCATCGTGGTATTTTGACCAGAATTCAATTTGACCTCCTTCTATTGTCCAATGTAATTTTTGCCCAGAAAGCGGGAATCGGGATTTCATATGTTACAGGAGCGTTTGGAACACCAACAGATTCCCTCCTGACCTTTTGGTTTTTCATGGAAGTATGGATATCTGTAATTCAACTTGTAATTCTTTGTACTCCACCTTGGCAGCCAATTTCGGGGGCAATTAGGAGTTGGCTTTGACTTGATGCCGCAGGATTTTTAATCCATCCCATTTGATGTGATGGTGGGAATCTGTCGAGAAAGTATTCTGGCCGCCATCTACTTCCCAAAGTGCAGTTTTGAAATTGATCGATCAGTCAATCGAATAGGTAAAACTCATCAATCCCAGGGGCAAACCGAGGTTTGGGCCCTAGGAGTTTGGCGCCCACTTTTTTTCACCTCCACTTCGAACGTAAAACTTCTCCTCATTATTTCGCACCGATTCTTCACCGGTTGAGGGCCGGATGACAGTAACTTGTGAATTTTCCCTCTTTGACCAAATTTATGGCTACTTCCTGACCTATTTGGCTTCGGGAGATTGGTCTCCAAAGTTCCAAGTGGAATTTGTAAACTTGGATTTATCAGGTATAATTTTTCCAAGCCCTTCTTGTCCAGACAAGCGATCTTCTCCCCTTCCACATTCGAAATTTCATAGGTGGTTTCCGGTCTCAAATTTGGGATGTTTTCAAGGTTCGTTCCTATCGAGAAGGGCGTTAAGACTCATCGATCCTGAACCATACGCATAAGCAATAAACCCCTCTGGCATTACTTTATCGTTATTGACTCCTTTGTTGATAACCACCGCGTGGCAAACTCGAAAGCTGAAACGGAATTTAGCAGCAAAATTCATACCCTATTTTGCGTCCCATTTCACAACGTTTGATTTCAGTCCCCTTTTGGAACAATTGATTTCCAAGTAATGGAACGTTATTTTTGATTAAAATCCCCAATCAATTTTCCCCGCCGAAAAAGTCAAAGATTTAGCATTTGATTAGTGGGCTAAGCGTAAAAAGGGAAGGGTCTCCCATATGGCGCTATTCCAAGCTCATTTACAACCAGCACTTTTTTTGCGATTGACCGCCACGTGGATGGCTTGCTGGTTCGATTCAGCCCTATCTCATATTTTTCCCAAAACTTCCAATCAAAAATTTTACAGCATTCAAGGTACGACAACTGCGCCATTAATCTTTACCACCGTTACCATTTTCGAAGCCAGACTTTGACAATTTTCCAAGAAGTCCTTCCTTCTAACGGAATGTGAAAAATGACTTTCCCCCATGTCTCTGTTAGGGGTAAGCTTGTTGGAACATGTGAATCTCACTTCGTCCACAGGTACCAGCGCGTTGGTCGTTTTATTTCCTCAAAGGGACTGCGATCAGTTGTACAGTCATTAGGGTCATCATTCACCACTCGTACACGGCGAGACCAGTTAAATCGCCCATTCGCTTTGATTTGATAGCTTTCACCAGCATTCAAATTCACAATTTAAAGGAAGCGGCCGGCAGGAACGTATTTTACTTATTTGCCGAAGAATAATCCAATCTCCGTATTATTGTCAATTGGGCCTGACCAAAAAGTTGTACTTTCAAAGTTTCTGATTACTTCCGGCTCCCAATCCAGGCCCAAAGACCTCAAAGTGGGTTGCGGTGACAAAGTAGTCTTTATCCCAAAGCCCGGTGACGGGATAAAACGACTTACCATCAGAAGCTGTAACTTGGGACCATTGACCCGCCATTGAACTACCAGATCTCCCGAGGAAGTAATCGCAATGCTCTTGAAAACTTGACAACTCCTGATTCCCGATGAATTAATCCCTCCTTTCATTTTCGCATCAAATCTTCGGACTAAACTGCTGACAGCTTCGAGTGAAAAGGGAAAGATTGCTTTGGGGTGGGAAATAATGCGGCGGCTTTTTCGTTTGCGTATTAATGATTTACAGCTTTATTCAGGCTGGGTATTCCTTCGGTTATTGTTCCATTGTAACCGACATTAAAACTCTCTTCAAGGGTACTTTGGGCACGGTATTTTGGACAGATTTCAGTAGAACGGTAAAAAAAAATCAAAAACGGTATTAACCAGCACATTTACGGCTCATCTCCCCAATTACCTTTTTGCTTTTATCTATCAAATGTAAATGTTCCTCGCTTTTCGAACTACTCCAATTTTTATTTTTCCAGCGTAAATGGTAGTGAGTCATCATGAAGAATAAGTGCCGTTGGTGACTCTTTGCCTGAAGTCCAAACCATCCAGACCCTCTCTACCCGTGTAGATTTCAAATGACCCCCAACGTTTATAGATGAATTAACTCGTATATCGATCTCACAGTTCGGAAAACCTTCAAAAGGCTATCATTAGAATCTGGATAAAGCCTGTTGGCATTTCTTACTTTTTGGCGCTTCTTCGTTATTAATCCAGTTCCCAGGACTGATACAACCGCTACATTCCAGCACAGAGATATTATTAATTTCCTTTGCAACCTAGCAATTCATTACTTGTTTCAAGTTTTGATTTTTCCCAAGTGAACACAAGGGGGAGGCGATTTCCACCTGCTGAAATGCAAAAAGTTTCGCCATTACTTCCTCCTGGGACAGGGCTGGCTTTTGCAATCTCACCTCGACTAGGAGAGCTGTAGGAGAAACAACTTCAAATTCCAGTTGGCACCGAACAACCGTTGGGAAGTCGATTACTTTCCCAAGTATATTTTTCCCTGAGGCATATCATTCAACAAAAAAGCTTTGCCCTCCAAAAGAATTTGTTCCATTAAATTTCATGAATAAGGTGGCAATTCCTCCTTCATTCTGAATTATTTACCGAACCGTCTTTTCTTTTCCGAAAACAAGATGTTCCCTTCAAACTCCACCGCCAATACCGCCAGTTGAGTTGGCTCACTAATTCCAAAATCCCTTCAAGGTTTTGACACAACCCGTTTGACTTTTACTTTCAAACAGTTATACTTCCAGTTTTAACCCCGCGGCACGGCCTTGCCCGGTGAGCTTGCCATCATGAGGACCAGGGAAAATCTGATCAGGGGTTTGCTACTCCTACGGTTAATATTGAGCTTCAATTTCTCCCGTGGCGTTACACCCGTACATTTTAGCCTGGAGTAAAATTAGTGGACTTGTTAAATAATCAAAATGCTCCGGGCGAACATCTATTGGAAGATTTTTCTGAAAATCCCCTCACATAGCTGATCCACGAGGCTAAAAGGTTCGGGTTAGCTAAGAGACCCAATAAATCCCGGTTTGATCCCAAAAAATTTAGCCTCCACTATAGGCCTTGATCTTCCTCCTGAGGGGGGACCCAATTTTGTTTTCCTTTCCAGACCAAAGAGATAAGCCATTTTTTCATATCCTTTCGACCTGTTAGAAAAAAATTCGGAAGGGCTCGTAGGGAAATTTTGGAAGAATACCGGGTAGGATCCCAAAAGGGGCCAAAAAATCTTTTTTGAATCTTAAATTCCCCCCTTTTCTTTCCTTTTTTTTTTCTCTTCCCCTTTTTTTTTCACAAAAAAAATAAA
>Ga0163217_1013084_pt1 | contig 11352 bp, 13 predicted proteins | sample SynspAceP_FD_185933 | JGI IMG/M metagenome (GOLD analysis project Ga0163217, IMG submission 185933) | Saline lake microbial communities from Ace Lake in Antarctica - Synechococcus sp. Ace-P (PacBio error correction) | ecosystem: Environmental > Aquatic > Non-marine Saline and Alkaline > Saline ... | reverse complement strand
ATTGGTGGCCGCTCCTGGGGGTTAGATCCAGCGGCGCCGATCCACCACCCATCCGGGAAGTACGATTGAAGTTCTCAGAAGTAGACGTCGACTGAGCCTCCTGGCCCGCTGTGTTTCAAGGCCAGTTCTTGGGCCTCGATGTAGTTGTTCGGACCATCCGGGAAAATCGCCTTGGCCCCAGAATCGCGGCGCGGTTGAGAAGCAGGCGGTCCGACTCATCGTGTCGGCCCCGTTCCCTCAGCCAGGGAGCCCAGGTGGTGATTGGAATCACCGCCATGTTGTTGAGGAGCCTGGGGCATGTTGGCGTTTGAGATCGAGGACCTCGTCGTTAGAATCCAAGCCTTCTGGTGATCCCCATTGCTGGTGAACAACCCGGGCCATGTTGGTAAAGGATGAAAGCCGGTCGTTCGGGTCGTCTTCTGAGCCTTGAGCGCTTCTTCGTAGTTCTTTCCAGGGCTCCGCGTATTCCCGTCGCCCTGGGCAACTCATGCCATCCGCGCCGGCTAATAGGCGGAAGGCTTCCTTGGAAGCGCCTGTGGGGGGCAGCACCTTGAGGATTCAGGGTCCGCCTATCACCGTGAAGCTTTTTATCGAGGAAGTTGTTCGCTTGCGTTGGCTGCGGGGCACGGCGGCAAGGGAGCCACTTCCTTCCCTCATCTTCGCTCTTTGCCCGGCAGCGGTGGTTCCGCTGTCCCGACTCCCTAGCCTGGGTGCCCCGACCCTGACTGTCGACCTGCCTCCCGTTCCATCCGCGCTGGACACCGGGTCGCCGCAATCGGTTTTTGCACCGCAAATTCGGTGGACGCCGCGAATCCGTGCGCCTGAATCCGTGACGATCGACGCTGGACAGCTGGCGCCGCTGCTTCCTCGATGTGGAGGCGGATTGAAGTGCGGGCGGCCTGTGTGCCGTGCGGTCGAGCGACGGCTTGCTGAGCAGCCAGGCGTCGCCAGGGCCAGGCGTCAACCTGCTCACCCGCACGGCCTGGGTGGGCCTGGATCAACCGCCCTGGGCTGAGGCGGTGGATGGGCCGGTTGGAGGCCCTGCGTCGCCAGCCTGCGGCTCGCTCGGTTTCAAGGCCCAACCCGCAGCCAGGGCGCTCGCTCGGCAGGGGCTTTGAGTGGTGGAGGGCCATCCCCGCTTGGTGGCAGGAATGGCGGCGTTGTCGTCGCCCTGGGCCTGCTGCTGCTTCTCGTGCTGCGGCCATCTCACCCTGGCTGGCCACGCTGCCCGCGTCGCCGTTGGTGCCCTTTGGTTCCACGCCCTGGGTGGCCAGCAATCGCCCTGCTCGCGGCCCGGGGCGCCCGATCCTGGTGCGCGCGCGCCCGGCAGGCGGCCCATGGGCTGTTCCGAGCATGGACACCCTTTTGGGCCTTGGGGATGGTAGTGCCTACCTGGCCAGCCTCTCGGCCTTTCTCTGGGCCTGCCGCTTGGTTGGCCCTGTTTTCTTCCAACCGAGCGGTGATGCTGTTGGGGTTCGTGCTGCTGGGCCGCTTTCCTTGAGGGAGGAGCGGCCCGCTTCCGCACCGCGTGCCCTCCCAGCAAACTGCCGCGAACTTCAGCCCGATTCCCGCCCTTGCTCCTGCTCGGCTGATGGGCCCGCCTCGGCAATGGTGGCCGGTTGGGCGGGTTGCGCGCCGGTGACGGCTGCGCCTGCTCCCCGGCGGACCGCAATTCCCTGGTCGATGGTTGGTGCTCGATGGCTAAGAACTCGGCGTGGATGTCTCGAGCTCAACCGCGAAACCCCTGCCGCTGGAGGCCCAGCCGGCACGATCTGGCCGCCGGCATGCTCAAATCTTCAGGCCCCGCTGTGTGCTGGAGGTGCGCCGGGCTGGCGCCCAGAAACGGCCCTGGCCCGGATCATCGCCCTCGTCGAAGGCAGTCCCGGCGCGCAAGGCGCCGATCCAGGGGCCTCGCCGAACCGGATTTGCCGGCCGTTTCAGCGTAGGTGGGCGCTGCTGGCCCTGGCCCACGTTTTGTCTGGTGGCAGTGGGGCACCAGGGTGGGCCCAGGTGTTGGCCGCCGCGGCCCCAGGGTCATTGGCGGCATGGCGCGGGCATGCCGTGCTGGGGCGGTGGCCGGGTACGGCCTTTTTCACTGGCGCTTCAACTGGCCGATTGCCGTGGCTCGTGGTGGCCTGCCCCTGTGCCTTGGCCTGGTCCACGCCCACCGCCATCACCGTGGACGCCTGGCGGCTCCCGCTTCCGGCCTGCTGTTCCGCCGGTTGGCGATGCGATTCGAGATAGACTCCCGCCCTGCAAGACCGCTGTCGAACAAAAACCGGCCATCCCACTCCACCCAGGGCACACCGGAGGTGGATCGCACCCCGTGGAGGGCGGCGGATCCTGGACTCCCAGTATGCGAAGCCGAAGGGAAGGCGCCTCTGATATGAGACACGGAACTGGGTCCAACCTGTCTCTATCAGCTGGCACGCCAGCGAGAGACAACACACTTCGCCACCCCCTGGCGACGGCTCGACGAGGAGGTCTATTGCGCCCGCCATATGTATATCGCCTGCCTGCTTGCAACCCATCCTTGGCTGGCTGGAGCAGAGACTAGCCGCAACACCTCCAGGGCCAGGCCGTGCAGCGCGGCAAACTCGGCGCGCAATCGATGGGGTTGTCGACGTACAACTCCTGCGCAAGCCTGCATGGCATCCTGAGGGGCTGGGCGTACGCACAGACGCGAAGCTGCTGGCCGCTCGACGGACTGCGCCTCGAAGCGCTCTATGGGACGTGCCCATACCGTTCTGGCCCCACATCCCGGCATCCAGTCAGGTGGCGGCCCGATGGGGCGTTCTCGGACCTGGTGGGCATGTTGACGAACCAACAACCCCGCCCCGCTCCACCCTCTGCAGAGCTGCTCCAGCCATGGGTGACCGTGGCGATCCTCAGCGGCAATCAGCCGCCAAGCGGTACGCCGGCTCGCGCGCGCGAGCGGGTGGGCCTGGGAGCCAGAGGCAACTGGCCCTGGAAGCTGTTGCCTGAAGCAGAAGCTGCGAGCAGCTGGTGTGCACGCTGGCGCCACGGGTCGGCGCAGTTGGCGACTCGCTGGCGATGTCGCATCCAACAGCCACCTGCCCCTTGCCCTGCGCCCGGCCCGCCGATCTCGGTCCATCGCCCAGGTGGCGACGCAGCGCACCCAGAGTCGCGCCAGACTATCATGCTCTCGGTAACGAATTCCTGGGCAGTCCCTCTCGTCCTCGAAAGCGCGCTCAGGCTCGAGGCCCCTCGCCCTGGCCCTCTAGAGCACGTAGGTCCCAAGACGTCTGCGACTCCAGAACCACTCCTGCGCGCCGTTCGGTTACAGTCCCTAGCTTCCGGCGATTGCCATTTCTAGCCCCTCCGCCGCCGCCTGACGGCTTCTTGCCCCGCCTATTCGGACCTGACTGCCGATGTTCCCTCTCCGTTGGCCGCCCTGCTGATGGTCCACCAAGTTCCAGATCACTCGTGAGGTGGTCTCAAACAAACTTCACACAAGTGTCGCCGGGCATTGGTCACACCCGCTGACGCTCGACCGGCGGCCTGGTTACCTGCGTAGATACAGAAGGCATCGCGGCACTTGTCCCGACCCACGCTCGAGGCGGCGCGTCCGCCTCGGATCACACCTCCACGTGGCTGGCAATACACACACACCAGGGCGCCGGCTGTTGATCAGCCGGTGAAACCCCGTTCGCGCACCGCCTCTTCCCCTGCGCCAGCTTCGCCTGCCTCCATCCTCACTGAGCGTTCGGAAGCGCCTGTTAATCCACGGCGGAAGCTGGCTGCTCTATGCGGACCGACCGGGCACACAGCACTCGCTGCTAGGAACGGCATCCCCTCGGCCGCTCGGCAGGCCGGTGACCTGAATGGATAGCACTGTTGCGACTCTCTCTATCTCTCTCGCCTCGACGCGTCCTGCGCCCTACCAGGGCTACGGCCGCTGTCTCCTCAGCTCTTGGTAGCTGATCAGCCAAGCGCTGTGAGGCGATCCGCCACCAGACGGGCACTCTCGCCGGACTCACCTCCCTGGCTGGACCTGCCTCTGGAGCCTCGTCGCTGCAAACGAGAGCGCCTGTAGATGCACTCAGCCACCCGGCCGACCTCGGATCAGGCCGGCGGGGGTGGCTTTCATCGGGCTGCTGCTCCAGCAACAGGACTCTCGCCTCTCGTTGCCACCCACTGCACGCGCTTCGAGTTAACTGGCGGCGCATCGATGCCAGCCCGCGCACAGCCCCCTGCTGTTTGACGACGCGCCCCGGGCGATCAGCCATGGCCGTTGGCGCCTGAGCTCGATGGCCTGAGCTGTTTGCTGACCTGTTCGACGAACCTGATCGCCAGGCCCAGGCCATCAGCCCTTGCTCGCAGGCCACCCTGGGCGCGCAAGGGGCGGGAGCTGGCGCAACGGGCGGTATCTGCTTATAGGCCCCGACAGGCGGTGGGGGCGGCGGCTCGCCTGCCCCGGCCGCACTCCTTATAGAGGGCCTCGCTGGCGGGCGCGTATCCGGTCCCGGCTGCGCCGCGCCGGCCCTCCTGAGAGCGGAACCACCCCGACCTGCTCTAGCTGGGAGCCCACGTACCAGACCAGGGCCAGCTGGTGGCCGGCCTCCCAGCGGCCTGGAGCCGTCTCTTCCAACGCGAGCGCCTGCCCCAGACTAGCGGCTGAGCAGGTGCGTGAAGGATCAGCCGCTTTTCACTTCCGCCGGGCGCTGTAATCGCAACCGCCGCTGTTCTGTGTGGTGATCGAATGCGGTCGCAGGCGCATGCGGAGGTGCGGGCCAGGCAAAAAACACGCCCCTTGTCTTCAAGCTCAGAAGAGCCCAGCGTGGAGATCGCAGGCTCTGAATGGATCCGTGCTGCGAGCGTCGCCGCGGCCAGGCGGCGACCTGCATTCGCCACTCATCCGCCCCGATATACAGCAGACCCCCGCCGGCGGCTCCGATGCCACGGCGATGGCCCCGTGGTGCATAGATACAGCCTTGACCACAGGCTAGGACTCCCAGCCCGCGGCATCACACATATAACACACACAACAAGCTCGGAAAATTCTCCTCCGTCTTCCTGCACCATCGCCGGGCAAGCCAGTGGCGAGCCCTGTCACCGACGGGTTCGGGCCCCGATCGGCTGCTCGCGAGGTATACACGGCTCCGAATCGAGGCCGCTCGCCTTCTGGCTCCGCGACCTCTTGCGAGCAGCCCTGGACCTCCGACCACGGCAGCTGCTCGGCTGCTCATATGCTGGACGTGCTAGTGGCCAGCGCTGGGCAGCGTGCACCACACAGAGCCTCGGATCAGATCGGCGATCGAGTACGCTGCCTGGTCAGCTCAGGCATTAATAGAGAGAATTCAGCCCCGACCTGTGGCACTGGCGTCGGCCCTTGCTGGAGAGCCTCATGGCGCTAGGAGGGCCAGCCTGGAACTGAGTACGGCAGCTCCAGGACTATATGTACAGCCAGCCCCGTACCTCTGAGTAGAGGGTTGGTGCGCGCATCAGGCTCCAAGCTGGCAGTGTCTGCATAGTTGCGCGCCACATTGCACCCGGGACACCTGGTATTCGATGGTACATATCCGCCCGTATCGTAGCCCCATCGGATCTCTACAGCACTTGACGTGGTTATCACGCTCCACGGTCTGTACCCGAGAATTGCCATCACACAGCCTCGCAACAGCCCTTCGAATTCCCAGCGTGGGTGTGAGTGCGCACGGCTCTTGTCGAACCAGATCGCCTCCGCAATCGCCGGACACACAGCGGTGAGGGGGCCGGAAGCTGAGGATCTCCGCCATTATCTCACGCGGGCCTGGGCCGCGGTACACATTGCGGCCTCTTCGAGCAGCTTGGCTCTTTGACCACGAGACCAGCTCTCCTGAGTCTGGAAGGGTTTGCGTCAGGTAGCGTCATCGGCGCGCCTGAGTTGAAACCGCCTCACCTTGTTTCCTTTGTGCCTCCCAGGAGCTCAATTAATCCATATCTCCACTGGCCGCTCGGCCGTCCCGGTGCGTCATGTCGTTAGGTCATGACAGCCTCAGACTCTCGGCAAGCATTCAGGTCGACAAGGATAAGGTCGGGATATGGCATCGCCAAGGCCTGTGCTCTCCGTCTTCGGCGACATTTTCCACGCGAAACCGCTACGTGTTCCAGGTGACACACACAGCCACCAGTTTCCCACGCATGTCCTTGTTCGTCCGAATCTTAGCAGGATGCCACGGTGTTGGCGCTCAATCTACCGAGTGCGCCTCGGGAAGTTGAGGCTCGCAGGGTGGAACCAGCGCTTTCACAGACACTGTGTATCGACAACGTAGGAGGGAGGACTTTTCCATACGCCATGCAAGCAGAAAGCGGAGTATTTCTGCAACGACAGAGGCGGACTTCTTTCACTCAAAGTGCTACAATGCATTCCGCCTGGACATTGCGTCGTTTCACACAAGCACTTGCCAGCTCCGAATCAAAACCAAACCAAGCACCAAAGCCAGTGCTGGCGTTGGCCATGGAGCAACAAGCGCCAAGCCGCTCTTGCCAAGCAACGCCAACCATCTTCAGCTTCTCTTTCGATTGCGGGCTGTCAAGCCCCCAAATAGAAAAAAACGCAGGGCCCTCAGAGCTGAGGCTGAACAAATCCCCGGGCGGTTATTCGAACCTGCGACCAATCGGTTAACAGCCGACCGCGTCTACCAAACTGAGCTTACCGAGGATTGTGGCTCCGCTGAGCAACCCTCCGCTCCCAGTGCGACGCGCCGCCCTGCCAAGCGGGGAGTGCGTCTTCCTTCCAGCTCTGTCGCAGCGCTACAGCGCCCCTTGCTGCCAGGCCCGCAACCCCCTGTCCCATTAAAGAGCGACGCACCCGTGCGGCAGCCGTCGAGTGTGCTTCGAGACTGGATGGGTCGTCCAGAGCCGCGGTTCAGGCTGGCCGGCGCCTGTGGCAAACAGGGGCGGCAGAATCAGCCTCTCTCAGCACCTGCCTGACTGGCTGGTGGGGTACAGAAGCAGCGGTGGCCGTCTCATCCCATCAGCACAACAGCCTGGCTTCACTGGCGAGGCGCCGGCATGCCAGACGTGCTTCTGGCCGCCGCACCTCGCACCGGCGTGGGGATCAGAGACCGCTAGCCCTCGAACCTCTTGCCAGACCCACCCTGGCCAGTGGCCGGCGCCTAACGGCTATACGCAGGTTGGTGCTATGATCGACGCGGTTCGCGGCAGGCGAGAGCTGCAGTCGTGAGCACCAAACTCCGGCCATACGAGCAAAGTTCGGTGATCGGGTTTCTTGGAACACCAAGGGCCGCCTTTGACGTGACGGGGCAATGGATGTGGCCGTTGACCCCGGTCTCACAGGCAGCCCCGGCGCAATCAGCCTGCAGCCAGCGTGCTTCTTGCCACTCGCCCGTTAGCCCGCCAACCAGCCATCCCACGAGCCACCGCCGGCAGGCACTCGCTTCCATCGCAATTCTGTTAGGGCGCGGCTGCGCGGCCAGGTGAAGATCCAGCTATCTCCACCCGCTACGCGGAGCTCTCCTCCTATATCTATGCTCCCGAGCGAGGAAGCTTGATCGCTTGACTGCTCTTACGCCCACTCCGGTTAGAAGGGCATTTCTCATACAGCTGCACGGCCACCAGTTCGCTGCTCAAAAGGCTGATCTTGTTTCTCCTCGGCTTTTTTCGCAGGAGAGCTCCAGCACCTTGGGCTGGCCGCTCTCCAGAGGCTGCCTTGATCTCGCCATTAGAGGGTCTGGGCGTCAGCCAGTTCCTTGAACGCTGCACAGAAGATCGGCATAGGACTGAGTTTGAGAGAAGCTCGACGGACGTAACACGGGAAAGAAGGAAAGGCCGGAAGCCACCTCTGGCGAATGGCAGGGCGCGCGCTTTTCGTCGTGGTCCCCCGGGGCTCACCTTGTTTGGTCTCTGGCCCCTAGGTTGTCCTTACTCATTCTGGCGAAATCAGCGCTCTCTCAGCCGTAGCCTCCCAAGCTCCCGTACAGTGGGTTTGTAAAGCTTCGTAAAGAGAATTCCATGGAACGGATTTGCTCTAGGGCCGCGCGCCAGCAGCCCGGGGATGGTTTGACGTCCTCGATGACTGGCTCAAGCGCGACCGGGTTTCGTTTTTGTGGGCTGGTCCGGGCCTGCTGCTGTTCCCCCCACGCCTACCTGGCCTGGGCGGCTGGTGACCGGCACCAACCTTCGCGACCTGTGGTACCACCCACGGGATCGCCCAGCAGCTACCTGGAAGGGCGCCAATTTTCTACCGGACAGCGTGTGAGCACCCCGGCCGATGCGATGGCCACAGCCCTGTTGCTGCTCTGCGGGCCGGAAGCCCAGGGCGATTTTGTGCGCATGGGTGCAGCTGGGTGCCTCTGGCCATTCGTGGCGCTGCACCACGGCGCTTTCTCGCTGATCGGCTTCATGCTGCGTCAGTTCGAAGGATTGGCCCGCCTCGTGGGCATCCGCCCGTACAACGCGATTGCCTTCTCCGCCCGATCGCGGTGTTCGTGAGCGTTGTCCTGATCTACCGTGGGTCAGAGCAGCTGTTCTCGCACCGAGCTCGGTTGTGGCGGCGATCGTTCCGCTTCCTGCTGTTCCTGCAGGCTTCCACAACTGACCCTGAAACCCGCTTCCACCATGATGGGCCGTGGCCGGGGATTCTGGGCGGTGCGCTGCTGTGTGCCAATCCAGCGGCGCACCGGTGGAGAACCACGCCTGTTTGAGGATTCCGATCAGTTCGAACCACCTCAAGGCGTTTGAGCGACGCAGGAAGAAGAGACCTACTCGATGGTACGGCCAACCGTTCTGGAGCCAGGATCTTCGGATTGCGTTTTTCCAAACAAGCGCTGGCTGCACTTCTTCATTGCTTGTTCTGCCTGTGATGGGCCTGTGGACCAGCAGCATCGGGCATCATTGGCTCTTGGCGCGAATTGCGTGCGGATGGACTTTGTGAGCCAGGAAGATCCGGGGCGGCTGAAGACCCGAATTCGAGACCTTCTACACGAAGAACATTCAATAATAACTGAACGAAGGCCTGCGTGCCTGGATGGCACCGGCAGAACCAGCCCCATGGAAAAAACTTTCGTCTCCCTGAAGAAAGTTCTGCCCAGGGGGCAACGGCTCTTGAGGGCTTAGCCAGCAGTTCAAATCCTTTGAACACCTGTGATCAAAGGCGTGCTTCGTGAGCGCTTTTGTTCGTTTGCTTGCCGGACCTGCAGCGGCTACCCCTGCCCAATTCCGTTAGTATCACTGGGTTCTGTCAGCAGTGTCGTGGACGTTGGCTCAGGAAGCTTGTCTCCAGAATCTCTCTCCGAATGCAACACCGGCTGGCAATTTTTCCCAAGGGAGGAGGTGTCCGTGTTTCACAGTTGAGAAATGCAAGGGTCTGCTGATCCGCGGAGAACGTCGTCTGATTTTCAGGCGTAAGTTCCGAGTTCAAACGGTTCCCGCGCCAGAGCGGACCCGCGAGAGCCCCCATCCCTCCGTTCATGGCTGGGGTGGGGGCATCGTTCTGTTTGATGCCATCACCTAATGCAATTTCACCGGCGGAGCCGCTCGATCAGTTTGATCCAGCTGTTAGGCGCGCTCGGAGTTACTCGTTTCCCCTTTCGCAAAGCAGCACCACGCCACTGCCAAGCCGGCACGCCGGAAGCGGTTGCCCCTCTTCTGTTGTCTCTCCTGTCATCTGATCCAATTCGGCGTAAGCGATCTGCGCAGCAGGGCCGGTCGAGGCGAAGGCGGCCTCATAGCGCGCAACCAATCGAAGATCCACGGCAAATCCAATCGACCGTCCGTTCCGCCCGTCCGCATCGCGGTAGTCAATGCCGTTGGGTAGCGCCACCAAAACACCTCCCGTTGGGCCAGGTGAGGCACCATAGGCGTGCTGGCCGCCACGGTGGCAATCGGCGACCGGGATCTTCTGCCCAGCAGGTTGCGGGCGGCCTGCCCGTCGGCTGCCAACTGCCTTGCATCGGTGAGCTGTACACCAGGCTGCACGCTGTCGGGGATCAGGAAACGAGAGGCTCGGTTCGGAAGGCCATCAGGTGTGAAACAAAGCGAGAGCAAGGCAGCAACCCAGCAACGCGCCGTCATTAGTCGGCGGCTTTGAAACAGCGCTTCTCGGCGGGCTCCCCATTCCAGGGCCCGTAGAACAAACCAGGCCCACACCAGCAGGGTGTAGCGCAAGATTGATCGAGAGGGGATTGTTACTTGCCCTGGGCGAGCAGGCAAGCCCATTCAGGGGCAAGCCATCAGCCAGCCAACTGTCCAGCGAGATCAAGGGGAATCAGCATCAGCGGCAGCCCCTGGGCCAGCAGATTTAGCGCAGCGGTTTCAGCGGCGCGAGACCAGCTCCCTGAGCACCAGCAGGGGCTGGACCCCCAGAGCGCTGCTCAGTACGCCCAGGCTGCCTGGCTTGTCGCATCTCCGATGCTACTGGCCAAAAGTTCTCACCATGAACCGGCGGGAGTTGCCGTCCACTGAAGATCGGGCATCAAACAGGTTGGTCCACCAGCAGCACCCAGCCAATCCCCAGCCCCCCCAGGGCCATGGCCAGCCCCGAAGGGATGCTGTCCCGCACACCATCCAGAGGGCGTTCCCACCAGCAGAAACGCCGGTGGTCCTCCCGGATCAGCGGCAGGGCAACAGCGGCGACGGCCAACCAACCACCAGCGCTGCCGCATGTAGCCCCCAGCATCAACAGGAAAAAGGCCAGGGGGAGGTTGGCAGAGATCGTGAAAGTTGCCCCAAGGTGGGGCCCGATCCACCGCATTGGCGCGTAGAAAGCTCAGGGCCCACGAAGGCGCCAGACGGGGATCCACAAAGCGTGTTGCGTTGCAGGCGGATGCAGCACCAGCCCGCGGCGGTGATTCAACCCCACCTGCACCAGGGAGAAGGGCCCAGATGCCCAAAACCACCCGCCACCAGCGGCGACCAGAGTAGGCAGGATCGGCGTGAAGTGCTGGCCGAGGCGGGTGATACCCCACGGCCGGCAAGCTCTTCCGGATGGATCACGTTGGTGGAAGAGCTTGGGAGGAAAGAAGCGTGCTTTCAAAAACGGGTTGCCCTGCAGGCCGCCTTCCAGAGCAACCTGCAGGAAAAAAATGCCCTGGTCGGTTAGGAGGCCGTCAGCACCTGGGAGGGCCGCCACCACTTTTGCAGGCCAGGCAAAAGGGCCCAAAACCACGGGCCCAAAATTTTACGGGCGGCAGCCAAAACAAGGGCACCAGTTGGCGTTGGGGGCTGTCGGCCCTCAGGGCTGCGCTCATTAAAACCTTCAAGAGCTTCAAATTTCTCAGAAAAATCGCGGGGCCTTTGGTTTGGGAACAGCGCCAACGTTGCCAGCTCTGATTCGCAACGGTGCTCAAGACTCGGTTCAGCAGGCGGCTGGAACATCACATGAAACCC
>Ga0163217_1111387_pt1 | contig 11353 bp, 17 predicted proteins | sample SynspAceP_FD_185933 | JGI IMG/M metagenome (GOLD analysis project Ga0163217, IMG submission 185933) | Saline lake microbial communities from Ace Lake in Antarctica - Synechococcus sp. Ace-P (PacBio error correction) | ecosystem: Environmental > Aquatic > Non-marine Saline and Alkaline > Saline ... | reverse complement strand
GCAGATTGAGCAGCAGAATCAGATCAGTTGCCAGTTGGAAGGTATCTGCTTCCCGGGCTGATCGCCAGCCTCAGCACCAGCCAGAAGCAGCCCAACAGCCTCTGGTCACATCGCTCTGAGTCCAGGCCATCAACACGCCCCAGACCAAGCAGAACAATCGCTGCTCCGCTCAATGTTCGCGGTGCCGCTCGAATCCAGCCCTGGATCTCTCGGCGAATGGGCTCGCCACCAGCTGGCTCTCGCCTCTTCGCGTCGATTGGGGCCGCTCAACATCGAGGCGCCAATCGGAGTTCAGGTGGCGACCCAAGAATCTTGGCCCCCGCAGCCAAACCAGATGTGAGTGGATGGTACCAAGCTCTCTGCGAGGCCTCGAATCAGCAGCAGGCTGCCAATCAAGCTGATGGGATCAGCTAAGCCCATTTGAAAATGACAAACCTCAACTACTAGCGCATCCTCTGCAGCCCAAGGATTGGCTTTGTTCTGAATCTACGTCAGGATCACAAAGGCTGATCGCGAAAATGTCTGGGTTCCCACAGAGCTTCTGGGGGGAGGCGAGCAGTGCCGGATCCATTCTGCTTCACCGGTAATCGATGAACGGAAGTCTGACTGTTGCCCAGCGATCCGCTTAATCACGTCTCAAATACCACCCACAGGGATCGCTTATCGAAATATGGCGAGCCGCCTTACTTGGCAGATTGCTGGAGCATCCCGGCGCCAGAGGTCGTTGCACGCAGGAAGCTGGCTAAAGTGCTTTGTTAGTTTTGCTGGGATAGGATTTGCGGAAAGACCTCTTGAGAATTCCCGAGTGCATGCAATGGACGGCCAAAACGATCGCCGGTGGCTCGTCTGGTCTGGTGCGCCGCTGTTGAAACAGGGCCGCCCCATCGCTAGCGAGAAGCCAGGGCAGCAGAAACGATGGAAAACCGTCACAGAAGAGGTTTGATCAGATCAATCAGACAGATCAAACCCTAGAAAGTGGCGGCCGCCCAGCAAGCAGCTTCAGGCTTCCTGCTGTTGGGATTCGCAGGCGGCAAGCTCCTATGCAGGCGTAGGGCCGCATTGCTGCCGCTTTCTCTCACCCAGCGGCCCACCCAGAGTGGTCATCAACGCCAGCCAGGCAACGCTGAAGCAGGAAAGACCCCGTGAGGCCGCCGATCACGCACGACTGGCGAGGTTCAACCAGGCGGTCGACCCACGCCCGCCGCCGAAACAGCGATGCAGCACGCCAGGCAGCAGCGACACCAATAAGATCAGGTCCAGGCGCCGGCACCCAGGCAAGCTGCCCTGAGCGAAGTCTAGGGCAACCAGGGTGCGGCCAGTAGAACAACCGAAGTAATGCTCAGGACAGCAGCAGCAGCGATAGGCCAAAACCAGGCGAAGTCTGTGGAGTTTCGAGCGGCATGGCCAGGCCGCCCTGTGATCCGCCACACAAGGTCATCGTGGTCACCGCTGTGTTGCGCAACAGCAGCGCCCAGGCGTAGGGCCGAACCTCCCTGGCATACAGCTGATAAAAAAGGGCTGGTCCCAAGAAAACAAGAATCGCGATCAGCTGCGCGTGAATCCGCCGCCGCGGTGCCACGCCATGGCAATCAGGCTCAGCCAGTCTGGAATCAGGCTCAGCAGCCGGGTGGAATCTCACCAAACCCGACTGGCCGATCAGGCTTTCAGCAGAACCAAATGAAAGAGGGTGGGTGTCTGGAAAGATCCAGATCTTGAAAAGATCCGCCATGACTCGACGCTGGCAGCTCCCAAATCGTGAACAGCTCATCTCCAATAGGATTAAGCCTGAAATAATCCGCGCAACTCAGAAGAGCAGGCCGATCAGAAGCACCAGCAGAATGGAGCCGCTGCAGCCTTGCCTTGGGCAGGGAGCACCGCCTTGATCCAGTGTGGGATCTGGTTGTGACCGCCCTTTCATCTGGCCGCAGGGGCTGCTCATGGCAGGCTCAATCGGTGCCAGCGCGTCGAGGATCTCGGCCCCATGGCCCCTCAAACTTCACCGCGATCGATATCTTCTCGCCGCTACCGAACAGTGGGTGATCAGTGCCGTCGCCAACTGCGTGGCGGCAATTGATCTGCCAAATCGCACCAGGCCGGGCCGCCACGCCGCCGCACCGCATTGCCGGGCTGCGGCTGCAACCGGCGGCACCCGTTGGCTGTCCTTCGCGATCCGACCGGGTGAGCCGATCCAGCCGCTGCTCCCGCCGGATGGACGCGCACCGCTCTGGGATGTCGCCCTGGAAATCACTCCGCGGCAGTTCCAGAGAAACACCGACGGCACCGCCGGCCGCGGCATGCCGCCCCAGAGCGCCTTTCCTGGGTGGGCAGAACAGCCGCCCTTCGCGGTATACCCACGTAGCAGAGGCGCCCTCCTCCTCCAGCGAGATCTCCAGGGAGCGTAGCGGGGAAAGAGACCCTCTCCAGGCCCACGAGCAGACCACAGGAAACTCCAGCCCCTTCGGGTGCAGGGTCATCAGTGACCGTTGGCCTGGTTCCTGCTTGTCGGCTCGCTGCCAGGGCGCAGAGGCCAGAAGCCCTTCCAGCGAGCCCTCCTCTTTTCTTCCTGTATGGAGGGCGGCATTGACCAGCTTCCTGCAGGTTTGCGCCGCCGTCTTCGGCCTCATCAGTGCCCTCGTATCAAACTCGGCCAGGTAGCCGCTCTTTCCATCACCCGTTGCACCAAGTCCGAGGGGCGCGTCCTGGATGCGCTTGCCAATCCCCGATCAGTCGCTAACTGCAACATCCCTTGGCGAGCGGCCTGCAGGGAACGCACGGCCCTCCGATCGCTGACCACCTCCAGAGCGGCAGACCCAGCTGGGCGGAGGCGTCGGTGAGCGCTCACGTGTTTTGCCATCCGCCGCGGCACATTCAGCACGCCGCAGCAGGCTGACGCTTCGGCCGGTTCACAGCAGCGCAGGTAGCCAGCATGTCCTTGATCTCCGCCGTCGTAGAAGCGCAAGCCCCCCCACAACGATTGTAGGGATGCCCCCAGGCCATCCAGCGATCCTCCATCGCCCGGCTCTGGGCGTTGGCGGATAGAGGATCGCCATTGTCGCCCCAAGCTAGCTCGGTGGCCGCCTCCAGCATCCGCAGTCGGTTCACCACCGCTTCGGCTCGCATCTCGTCTCCAGCGTGAGAGTGATCAGTTCGCCTCGCCGGCGGGTGTGGCCGCAGCACCCCTTGTCGATGCCGTCGCGTTGTGCGATCAGGGCGTTGCCCCGCCAGGATCGTGGCGTTGGAGCGGTAGTTCTCCTCAGCTTCAACCAGCTCGGGTTCGTCGCTTGCCCGATCGCCGAAGTCGTCCTGAAGCCCATCAGGATCTGAATCGCCGCCCGGAAGCGTAGATGCCTCTGGTCGGCGTCCGACCGACGACGAACACCGAATGCGCTGCCCCAGTCGTCGAACTGCTCGGGGCGTCGCGGCCGCCCGTGACAGCCAGCTTTCATCAGTCTTACTGGTCGGTTGATCCTGTACTCATCCACGAGACGTGGCGAAAGCGGCCTCCAGTAGTTGACGCACCTGTTCGTTTGCTCTGGCAGCCAGTTGGAGGCAGCAGCCAGCAGATCTCGAATCGAGTGCGTTGTAGGCGCCAGGCCCGGCGTAGAGCCTGTAGCCTCGGCCTCCTGCGCCACGCATCCCTTCGCCTTCGCCTCATCACATCGGCAGCCAAGCCCTGGTTCTTGGCATGCGATCCCCAGCGCACCTCTTGCTCAAAAGCGCTTGGATCCAGTCCCAGCTCCTGGGTGACGATTTTCTTTAAACCAGGTCTGGCGTCAGATTCGTCGTAGATTCGAGAACTGACGGTCAGCTATCCCTTCGGGTCCTTGTACTTGTCGATGTCGAAGCGCAGCAGCTCGCGAAACAGGCATGAAGTGCCGATCCAGAGCTCCTTGTCCACTTCCCGGGTAGATTGCGTGCGCAAGCTGCCGCTGCTCTGGGTGAGGGTGCTGTAGCTGGCCGAACCTGACTCGTCTGCCAGCGCTGGCCAGGAAGCAGCCCCAGCTCGGTCCTTCATCTCCCGCGCCGCCTTTGTTGGCTGAAGGTGACGGCCAGTAGCTGCGGTCGGCGCCGTGTGCGAATTCAGGTGGCGACTGCGGTGGGTGAAGACTCGCTCTTGCCGCTGCCCGCTCCGGCCACCACCAGCAAGGGCCGTGTGGTGATCGATCGCGCGGCGCTGGCTCATGAGTCCACCCAGGAGCCACCCCGAGTCGAGGGGACTATTACTAGCATAGTGCAGCCTTAGGATCTGCCTCCGATGACGCGACTACATCCAGCTCATGGTGCCTCCACTTATCGCCGAGTTGAAGCCAGCGATGGAACTTGAATAAAACTTCAATATTTTGAAAGCCCAAGTGGTTTAAGAGGCACTCCCAGGATGCTTTTCTGACTCGCCAAGCTCCAGAGGATGGCGATGGTTAATCAGCGGCTCATTGCTTGTCGAGCCCGCAATCAACCTGCGACGGCGGATGTAGCGGGATGGGCATTTGTAGGGGTGAGAATTACGGCTCGGCTTACTTACTAACGCTGCTCGTCTACTTCTCTTATGCTCGAGCGATCTGTGCACAAACCCACGGCGCGATTCGCTCAGCTGGACCGATCATGATTTGGAATCGGCGGATTTCTTCTTTCAGAGATTATGGAGGTGAATTTCCGAACAGTTGTTTATAAAGTCACATGTTTCTCTTATGCGTGCCTCATTTTCATGGACTGTCCCTCCGCGAGGCTGGCTTTGCTGCCTAGTGGTTGCGAGTGCCCGGTAATCCACTGCTGCTGTGATGGCCCGTGTCTCGCCTCATCGCCTTTTCAGCTTGTCGGCCAGGTATCTAACGCCTGAGACGCTCGTCCCGCCCAGCATGCCTGGGTGGGAGTGTAGCCTTCCGGTCGCATTCAGCTCTAGCCGTATGGGGATTGCTTGGAACAAACTTCGATGGCTCTTGCAATCCTTCTATGGTTGTCTCTGTCGCCATCCGGTAAGCCAGCATGCCGTCGTGCAGAAGTCTCTACATTTTTTCTGCTTCTTTCTGCTCCAGTTGTGGCCGTTCGTATTTTGCTCGCATTTTGTCTGCGCATGGGTGCAAGCTGATGCTCCTCCTGCGCCCACGGTCGACGCCCGCCTCCCTGCGCCGTCCATTCTTAGATGGCCCATCATCGCTGCATCTCTTCCTTGCCGGCTCACTACATCAGGTTTGGGTTCTATGAAACTTGTTGCTTTCTCCTTCTTTGCAGTATGCATTGCTGAGGTGGGGCTCACCCACGGTCAAGAGCGGACAGCAGAATATCGACTACCAGACACCCCTGAGTGCCTTTACTTCCGTCGACAGTCGGCAGAATGCCTATCGACTTCCGCCTGATGAAATCTCTCATTTCCTCGTTGCCGTTTCTCAGCCGCTGTACTTCGCTCTCGTGGTGCACTCCAGGACTCCTATCCGGCGCGCCCTTTTCTGGAGGGGTGTTTCTGCTTGGCGCTCTGCTGGTCTTGCTACTGAATCAAATCTGCTGCGAGCATCCCGGATCTTTGGCCCATCTTGGTGCCGGTTACGTTCTCGCTGCCCTTTTTGCCGGTTGTCCGCTTGTCTGCATCGATGAGCGCCACAGCGCACTATGTGTGTTGGCTCAATCTGTACTACTATCTCCTGTGCAACGTCAGTAAATTCCTCACGGCCCTATCCCAAGTTCACTGATGAGTGCAGTAAAGCTTTTTTAGAGCAATATGTGAGTACACAGTCGGCGTCATCCTGCAGGCGGGAGCTGGGCCGGCGAAGCCCGAGTCCCAGGTGGACTGCCGCAGCCACTTGCCCGTTTAACGATCGCCGGCTCGATTGGAGCGATCGAAAGCGCAGCGTTACCCGAGAGGAGTACTCCCTTCGATCTTTTGAGCCGGGCTAGGGCATCTCGCTCAATAGTCGAGCTCGAGCCACTGCCAGACTTCGCAGCGCCGGCCTCCGAGCCAGGCCACTCCTCGTAAGCCGAGCTGACACGCTGCCGGAGCGACGCAGCACTCGGCCACCTGCCTCTGGTGCGGCCAGCGGCCAGCGATCGCCGCGCCCCAGGGGCAGAGCGCGAGCACCGCGCAGTAGTGCACCCAGGAGCGAACGTCGCTACCCAGATGGATCATCCCACCCTCCCCCTCAACGCAGCAGGGGACCTCAGAGCGGAACTGATAGAGTCAACCGCAGCTGATCGCTGGCCGTGCTCAAGCCTGCACCTGAGCCAGCAGCCGCTGCAGTTGTCGCCGATCGGCGCTCGTCATTGGCCCGGCAGCCACCAGCCAGCGCCCCCAGAGGCACACTGCCCGCGTTGCCCCGCAGGGTGCAGCGCGCGTGTGCGCGAGCTCAGGCGCAGCGGCTGGTCCCCGTGCTCGTCCCAGCGATTCCTCAAGATCCGCACGCCCTCGCCCAGCCCGAGCATGCGCGAGTGGCTGCGAGATGAGATCGAGAATGGTGTCCCTGTGGCCAGCCCCGGATTCAGCACCAGATCGGGCCTGGGCCAACAAGCGAAGCGCACCAGGGGCTGCTTACGGCGCCCGCCGGAAGGCGGGGGGCCGTCAGCACGACGCCGTCGATCAGTCCATGACATGCTCGATATGATGGCTCCCACCGGAACTGGGCTAGCAGCGGCGCGGCGGCGACCCAAGCTGCTCCGCCACGCCGTTCGTCGCCCAGCGGCCGATCGCAGCGGCCATCGCCTCGCATCGCCTTCCGCCACAGAAGCCGCTTTCCCCCTCCAGCACCACCTCCGGAACCCGCCATGCGCTGTGGCACCAACGCAGGCAACCGAGGGAGTTCCATCGACCGCCACCGAGCCCCCTGGTCGCCGTCTGGTCCGGCAGCAGGCTGCAGGAAGGCACGCTGCGGCGCATCCATCGGCGATCGCTCCGGTTCTGCAGCCGGGGAACTCACCCTGCGCCTCCACCCCCAGGCCAGCCCAGGCCGGGGCCTGCTCCAGCAGCGGCCCCGCTCCCACCATCACCAGCCGCGCCCGCGGGCGCCCTTGCTCTTGGGCGAAGGCCTCCAGTGAATCAGCGACCTTTCTGGCCACGAAGCGCCTACCGCCAGGAACAGAGTGGCCTGCCGCCGCCGATCGCCCGCTAAAGCGATCGGATCGGCGCCGATGTACTGATCAGCACGGCAGTGCGTGAGCCCGCCTCTCGCCAGGCCGCGCAGGGTGTCCCATTGGCTGTGATTTCACCACCCAACCGCTGCCAGAGCTGCACAGACCCCGGTTAGCGCGCTTCAGCCGCCCATAGTAGCGGCTTTGAGGAGCATCGGCCGACGGAAGTGGACGATCAGCGGCAGCCGGTGCGGGCAACCCAGCTCCATGACCCCACGGCGTGGAAGCCGAATTCGGCCAGCACCAACATCGGGACCTCGCGGCGGCAGATGGCGATCGCCCCACTGCCGGGAATTCCAGCGGCAAGCGCTTGGCAAGCAAGCCGAGTTCCAGCACCTCTGGCCAGATCGCCAGCCATAAGCAGCCGCAGCCGCGGGCCCACACCAGGCCCGTCATCACCGCCTAAGACGGTGGGGCGCAGGCAGGCGCGGCAGGTTGCCCGGAGAAACGTCCGAGGGGGCGCGCGCGGGCGAACACCATAAAGCTGAACAGACCGGTTGATTGCCTTGCTGCCAGCTACGAGAGTCATCTCGTGCCCCGCCCCCAGCTCGCCTAAAAACGCTGAGCAGCTCCAGGAACTGGTCCTGTGATCCGCTCGGCGACAATGCGCTCCCTCACTCCGGGCCTCTTGCCCAGACGGCACCACGACGCTGTGGATCACATCAGCCGAGAGGCAACGGCGAGCTGGGTCGCCTCGCGTTCAAGCCGGCGACAGAAAGCCGTTGCCCCGTTCTCGAGAATCTCCCCGGGCCGGTCGGGCAGTCGAGCGCCAGCAGGACAGCCGCAGCCATCGCGTCGAGCCAGCACTTGGGAACCCTCGTAGCGGAGCTCAGCCACTAACAGTCGGCTCGATACCAGCGCCACAGTGCCGCTTTGCCGGGAACACCAGCCGCTGCTGCAGCTCGGCCCCACCCGCAAGCAGTCCGCGCAGGGCGGCCACCTGGTCGACACCGTATACCGCCGGCGTCGAGGCCCAGATCACCAAGCGCCAAGCTGGGTGTCGGCCGCATCCGCGCAAAGCGCCCACCAGCCGTCGAATCCCTGTTTTGATGGGATTGGTTCCCACCGCCAGCAAACCACCGCCCAGGCGGATCAGCCAGTCGGCGGTCGAGCGGGCTCGAGCCCGCCAGCGGCCAGGCCAACCGCATGGCAGGCAGGCCGGCTCGGCCAGCCCTGCCCTCAGCCAGGTGCTCGCTCGTCTGAACCAGGGCAGGGCGCTTTGGGCTAGACGAAAGCCGCCGCAAACAGCCGCCCAGGCCTGCGGGTTGGGCGGCGATAGTCCGCTCCCGACACACCACGGCAGCCCAGCCGCCACTGGCCAACAGCAGCTTGATCCCGCAGAGGGTGTCATGCCGAGGCCACTCGATTCCTCAGCTGCCGTAATTCTGCCGCCAGCAGGCAGGCGCCAGGGAAACGATCGGACCAAGCCGCGGGCGGGCGTTCCGCGCTCGACGACCCGCCGCAGATCGGCGCCGACCGATAGAAAATCCAGGCGCCCCTTTTGCGGTGAGCACGGTCACCTCATGCCCGCCGGCCAAGCCAGCGGCGAACTGAACGGACCGTTCGGCGCCACCGGCCTTGAGCGAATCGATGTAGAGCAAGGATCCGCATCAGGCGCTCAGAAACTCCGTCAGCCGCGCTTCAGCTCCGTGTGGCCACGTTTGAGGGAGCGTTCCGTCGATCGTTCCGGCCGTGCACGCCCCAACTGCCGCCCCCAAGGCCCGTGGCATACGACTCCAACAGTCGCCACGAACGCCGGTGTTTTTCCGGCACGCCGCCCACGTGGCTGGCCTGAGGTTTCAAGCCGAACGCCTCAAGCGGCGCGCCGCGCTGCGCCCCCGCCGTCGCCTCGCGCCAGCTTCGAGATAGCTCTGCCAGGCTGCGCCGAATTGGAGGAGGCGATAGCCAGTCGGCCGGCAGCTGCCCGTAGTCGATCCGCCCGCCAGGCCAGCGCCGCTCGCCGAGGCCCGCCACCCGTCTTGTTGCCGATTCAGCAGATACAGGTGGAAGCAGGTTGCGTAGAGGAACAGCAGCTTGGAGCGTTGCGGCGTTGTTGCGCGCAGGCCAGGGTGCGGGTCTTCTCCAGCGCCTGCCATGGGCCTCGATCGGGATCACAGCTCCGCCTGGGCGTGATCCCATCTTGAGGCTCCGTAAGACACCCCGATCAAGGGCGTAGTAAGCGGCGAACTCCTGAACACCGGATCGCCGGCCACCCCCCAGAAGCACCGCGGCGCTGGCGGCCTTGGCCGAAGCCGCGCGGAACAGCAACCGATGCACAGTCCGTTCGTCCGCCCCCCCCCCCCCCCCCCTGGCCCTTCGCCAGGTGTGAGAGGTCGGCGGCGAGGCCATGGCGCGTCATTCGGCGACGGCAGTGCACCCGGCACTAGCAGCAGGCTGCGCAGCGTGGCGGGCAGCCTTTGGCATCGGAGCGGGCAGCAACCAACTCGCCAGCGCCCCGCGCGCCGCCCAGCATCAATCCAGGGCGCTCGCCGACTCACCGCATCCTCCGCTCGTTCAGGTGCCACGCAGCCGGCCAGGCATTCACCGCAGGTTCAATGAGCGCCGATCGTGTGCCAGTAGGCCGCGATGGCCACCAGTGATCGCTGGCCCTGGTGCGCCACCGGCCAGTAACAGTTTTTCGGGGCACCGCTCCACGCAGATCCGGAATGGCCAGAACGGTCCAGAACACCACCCGCCGCAGGCGGTTCAGGCTCTTGCCACCCCGCGGCGGCTGCGCAGAGCCGGCCTCAGCCACATCCCGGCGCTGGTTCTGGACGTATGAGAGCGGGGGTGCGCCGCGTGCCAGGCAGTGGCCCCACCACCTGTTGGCCAGTGATGGGCCGATCTTCAGCCTGGCTGCGGCGCAGCTCGAGCCGGCGTCTCGCGCTGTGACTCCCTGCCATCCGCGTGAGCGGCCCGTAGTGGATCGAGGCTGGATGATCGATGGCGCCTCCGGCATTCCTCAACGGCAGGCAGCGCAGCCCAAGCTGCCTCAGTCCTGTCATCGAAGCCGAGCCCCAGAGCAGTCTTGAAGCCGCCCACCCGCTCGATCAAGTCCGGTCCATATCCACTGCCCCAGCCTGCCGGGCCCGCGCCGAAAGCGCAGAGCGTCGCCCCTGTGGCCAGCCCTCAGGGTATTCCAGCTGCTCGGGCCAGCAGCAGCATCGAGTGAAACAGGCAGAGCCCGGCGCGCGCCCAGGGCGAAGTTGAGCGCCGGCAAAGGTTCCAGTGGCCTTGCCGTTCACCCGCCAAAAACAGGGCGGTAGCCGAGATTCACGGCAGATCACTGCGCCGCCAGGAACGCGCTGTCAGTCACGATCAGATCTTCCTGGTGTGAGGCCAGGCCGCGACCCGCTCCGCCACTCCAGGCAGGTGGGCCCTGCGTTCATGCAGCCGTCACGATGCTGTCATCTCGCATGGCCCCGCTTCCACTCCATCGCTCAGATCCTCGCATCGCTTCGTGCGGCCCCGGTAGTGATGGCCGCGGCCTCCGGCAAGGCCCTCGGCTAGGCGGCCCTGCACCCCGCAGGGCGCGGCGATGGCTGTGCAAGGCTTCTGCGGTGGGGGCGCAGGCAGGGCCAGGCTGGCGAACGGCTGCAGGGCGTCGATGGCCGTTCCAACCACGGCAGGCCCGCCGCCAGTACTCGAAAGAATTTCACGGAAAACAATCGCCTGGTGTAGGGGGTCAGGCGCAGGGCAAACAGCCAGATCAAGGCCTTCATAGCGGCAAGGCGTTGTACGGCTTGGTAAACAACCAACAGTGCACGTTGCCCCAGGCCGCCAAGTGCCGCCAATCCGTGAGGTCCCCTTCGCCCACCGGACCGATCACACAAAACGACAGTGGGATGGCGCCGCCAAGTCTCCAGCAGCTCAGATCCAGCTTGTAGGCCTGATCACCACTAGCCGATCCGTGGGCGCTGGCAGGCGGGCCAGTTCGCCGGCACGGCCAGGGCTGATCCATGCCCGGCGAAGTGGCGCCATTCGCCACATTCGGTAGTGGAGGTGCTGATTGAGGCCGCAGTCGCCAGCAAGCTGGGCGAGTGACGAACACCGCATCGGCCTCGGCGCATAAGCCCGCTTCAGCCCGCATGGCCGGCCGCCGCATTCGGTTGGCCTTGGATCGCGTCACGCAGTGATAGACGACCGTGATAAGGCGGGCATCGAGCACCACCAGTTGCGGGTGTAGTCAGAGCCGTCGCGCCTCACCCCCACCGCGCTGCAACGGGCCAGCAGGCCGCAGCCA
>Ga0163217_1037251_pt1 | contig 11353 bp, 6 predicted proteins | sample SynspAceP_FD_185933 | JGI IMG/M metagenome (GOLD analysis project Ga0163217, IMG submission 185933) | Saline lake microbial communities from Ace Lake in Antarctica - Synechococcus sp. Ace-P (PacBio error correction) | ecosystem: Environmental > Aquatic > Non-marine Saline and Alkaline > Saline ... | reverse complement strand
TTGTATCCCTTATGTTTATAAAAGCGCCTGTATTTGGGCTATACGCCTTGTTGCCCTTACCTATCATGTCCTGTACTATTTATTCAGATCCGAGTAAGATCATTCCATAAGCGCAGTACTGTTGTCAAGGGGAATTTTTATCCACGCTATCACTTTTACCCCAGGAATCTTTTTCCGGAATTTCTGTTTATTTAATTAGCGTTGTGACTGCTGCAAGGGTAAACGCGAGAACTAAAAACATTTGGCTTCTGGATGGGAAAGACCAAAAGTATATTGGAACGCCCAATGACATGCCTGGTTTTTTTCCATTGATGGATCTTGTTTGATCGGGATAAGTAAATATTTTTGTCATCTACGTGTGGTAAACTTATATATTAGACGGCGAAAATAGCCTCAATAGGTATCATGCGAATTTATTTTATATGTAAACATGTTAACATTGCGAGTAGCGAGTCGTAGGGTGGGTTAAATTCTATTGTGCAAAAAAAGGGCAGAAGCAATCGCAAAATAAGGAATAAATCAATTTTGAGGAAGAGCCCAATATAGTAAGTATACCGTAGACAAGGATACCACAATATCAGGAAAAGTCCGGAGTGTAAAAAAAATGTCACTCTTCACTTTTATTTTGAAACACCATCTGTATATCATTTACCATAAATAAAGGAGAGACCGTTTTTGCCGATCCTTGGAAAAACCAGGATCTGGAAAATCGACCATTTTAGCCTTTTATGCCAATTTGTCGGACATCGATCTGGAGAAATTCTTATTGATTGAGACCAATTAAGGAATTAAATCTTACAAAGCTTACGATAAAATCGATTGGTGCCGTTCCTCAAGATGCATTCTTTTCTCGGACTCTATTTTCAAAAACAACATAAAATTTGGCAAGAAAAATCCACAGATGAGGAAATTATCGCCGTAGCCAAGAAGCGGGTTGTACACGAAAACATTATGGCTTTACCAACAGTATGAAACATTTGGGAGAAAGGGCGCATTTACCTAAGTGGAGGTCAAAAAAACAACGTGTTTCATTGCGCGTGCACTCCTCAAGGATCCGCAATATATCTGTTTTGACGATTAGTCTTTCTTGCTGTTGACACGGGAAAACCGAAGAGAAATTTTAAAATCAACTGAAAAATAATCCAAAAACAAGACCACTCTTTATAGTTAGTCATAGGTTTCTTCTGCCAAAACGCGGATAAAATATGTTCTCGAGAACGAAATTATGCAGCAAGGGAGACACATGAGATTAAATTCTGTTGAAGGATACTTACAAGAGCTGTATAGGCACCCAACTTTCTGAAAGAAAATAGAAAAATGTGATTGTTAGATTAGGTTTTTTTTGTCCACTTTTGACAGATAATATCCTATGAAAAATTAACTATACACTAGACGAATGAGCCGATAAGATTTAATTGGCCAAGAAGAAATTTATTCAAAGTTTTACGGGCAGAGAAGAACTTCTATTTTTTTCGATGTTAGAAGCAACAAAGCAGGTGATTATTTATTTAACTGTCTACGGAAAGCAAAAAATTTTATTGTGGATGGCTCTTTTCATTCTAAGAAACACAAGATTTATTTATATAAGAAGACTTTACCGCCTTCAAGGAGGAATTTAGATGAGATGATGGACTATATTATTGAGAAAGGGTCAGACAGTAATATCAGAACGTCATCAAAAGATTTAAGAAGGAAGATTCTGAGGAAAATGGATCCATAACTCTACCGAAGTTTTACAGACGTAGCTTTGACGATATTTAATTCCATTTATCTTTTTATTTAAAACATAACGGCCCTTGAATGGGGCCGTTCTTATTTACAACATTTCCCCCAAATATTCTCCCGGTACTCAAGACAGTGTCCATTACCATTATGTCCCGAAAATGCGGGAAAGTGATCACATATCAAAACCTTTTAGACTACCTCCTCATTGCAACTTTTACTAGAACGGACATTTTAGTATGAGGATGTTAACAAGCAAATAGGCCAATACCATTGCCCATTATAGAGACATAAACGTCCTAACCAATAAAAAGAAATTTGAAATGGGTAAAAACAATAAAGACAACATAAATCGAGTTAGTTTATCAGAAATTCCAGTTCTTTTCTTTAGGCCTAATGACATGGACCATAAAAAATTATCATAGGGAGTTCAGTACATAATAAGCCTATTAAATAAGTATTTGATTATCGAAGCTTTTTCCGTTGGATTATAGGTTATTATTATTATTTCCTCTTTCTCCAAAACTAGATTAACGCTTTGGGATCTAAATAATCCACATCGGAGTTATTCTAATTTTTGTGCTATTACTATCGTAATTGGCCGTGACTCTCTAATGCGCGGTTAGTTTTTTTTAATTGATGATTACCACTTCCTGCTCATCGGTTGTAGATTCCGCGCTGGCGGTCCTTATCAAAAAATCCTGACTATTTATTTCCCTGGCATAATACAAGGCTGCTTTGTCGGGAAAATGTGCTGCACTGCGTTATTCACACCAATAGTATAATGCCTATCTCCATTGAAGGGTTGTTTTCCAAAGCCAAACCAAAATAGCGTAACGGCCTTTGCTCAGAGGCCGGCCCTACGTGCAAGAATGTTCCCTTCCGGAAAAAATAAGAATGGCCTCTTCCTTCTAGCAAAAAAGACTTCGAAACAAACGTTTCCAAAATAGCATTATTCCCTTTCAGGATCTTACCATCCCTGATTTATACCTGGATCATTTCCGCAAAAATTCGAAAAGCATTTTTAATTATTGATGTTTTAAAACCACATTCCGATCCTTGTTAAAAAATAGGCTTCCGATTGAATGAGTTGCAATTAGGGCGTCTGCAAAAGCATTTTTGATGATTTTGCCCAAAACATTAAAGGCTTTTCTGAAGGCACATGGTGCAGACCATCAAACCTTATCTTGAAAATAAACAAGTTAGTTGCCGTACGGATTCATATACCCAAAAAAAGATATCCAATTTTCTTCAAACAAGTTCTTTTTTATCAATTGGTTGTATCCCCATAAAGTTGGCCAAGGTTATCGGACACAAGTGCCATATCCCAAAGCGCCAAAAGTGCCTCCCCCATGCCGGTCAAAAAAAAAAGTTAAATATTAAGGAGAAGGCCCTATCCTGAATTCTGGATTCCAGTTTCTTGGGCTTATGGTTCTTTTATTCTTCTGTGAAAGGCCTAGAACACTCGCCACGAAATAATCCGCGTAACAAATTGCCAAAAGGTTATGTAAAAACCACAGTCCAAAATACTAGGTACGTAATCCATAAAAAATATCCCTATATCATTATAAGGCTTACAAAAATTAGCAACTATAAAAAAATATTAGGATTAGTGCTTTCAAATACCTTGGCTGTTTTCATTGCCCAGTTAGGCCCTTATTGATTAAGCGACATCCCCAAATTGTGGAAACCCAAATCAATGCTACTAATTGTGATCATTGAAAATTGGTGAAATGGCAAACTTCTTGCAACAAGTCCGACCGGTGGGCCTTTAAAAGGAACCCCAAACATTGAAGGTTTAAGGGCATAACACAGCCAATTTAAGGTAGCTACAGCCGTTAGACTAACGGGATTTAGGGGGCCGTATTCCCTTTGTGCTAAATTGCAAATAAATTGGAAATATTGCCCCCCGGACAAGCGGCAACCATAAACATACCAATTGCAATACTCGGTAACGGTTCTACCAGCAGTACTAAACAAAGGTGACTTGCAGGCAATAAAATAAAACTGACATCAAAAACACCTATAAAAAGGGTTGGTTTTCTGACCATCTTCTAAAATCATCCAAGGAATATCTCAAAAGGCAATCCCGAACATAACCATGGCATGCGATGTTCAGCACCAAAGCGATTGTTCATTTAAAGTCTATATGGATCTTGTCCAGGGGGGTAGAAATCAAATATTCAGAAATTTTAAGTCCGTTGTATCTTTTGTTTGGTTGGCAACAATATTACGTCGAACCGTCCACAGCACCAGATAAGACATTCGCTCATAAAATTTGCAATTTGTTTTTTTAGGAATTTACCACCGCCATTAACCTGTTTCCCCAAAAGTTCACCTTGGAGTACCTTTCCGTTAATTTGGGCCGGGGAGGGGGGGGGGGATTTTTTTTCCTTTTTTTTTTTATCCCAATATTCCAGGCCAAAATCCACGTTAAATCTGATAGGCAGGGATTTTTGGCTTCAGGAAAATCTTTGATTTTCTATAATCGTGCCTACCCTCATATCTATTTTGGAGAAATCAGGGCCAAGTAATCGTTTCGTTCATCTAACATTCTCAATTTATCAATATTGCGTCTAGGGACATTACCGGAATACACTCCCGTAGGCATCAACCAAGGCCTTGTCCACCACTTGAAGTTTCTATAGCATTATAGATTGCAATATGATCATCGGATCGCCTCATTCCTCAAATCTATAGTATTGAACTACATTCAATTCCTTTGAGGAATGAATCCGTATTTAATTTTTTAGTTTCTATTCCCACTTCACATAAATTTAAATCCTCTGTGAACCCGCTTTTATTCACGTCGAATATGATCACTTCCATAAGTTTGTATAAGAATTTCTCATTCCAATATTCTAAAGGGCTAACCCTATAAAAACAAATGTCGATCCTTATACATAGTAACTTCAATTTGATTTAACTTGTAAAGGACCTATTCCTTCTAAATATTAAAAGTCATGGCCAATACACTTAGTAAAATGTTACCCTATTAGGGACCGTAGCCCCAAACTTTAAATTTGCTCGACACCACATCGGATAAAACGCCAAGCCTTCATGGAATTAAAAGGCTGGCCCAAGGGCACCAGTAACTCATGTTATTTGCAACCACTGCCCATTTGTAAGCCATCTAATACCGAAATAGTTAAAACAGCTATGGAATACCAACATAAATATTTTAATTTTATTGCAATATCCAGTAACCGACGTGGAAAAACTATCCGCAGATGCGGGCCCTCATTTAATGAAATTAATCGCAGTGTAGAGCAAAAGTTATTTACTTTCCCATATTTTGTACGATAGAGTCGCCAAGGGTCGCCAAAAGCCTTACGTTGCAGGCCTGTTACCCCGGGATTTCTACTTATTCGACGATTGATTTAAAATTAGGTATCGAGGTCAGTTTGACAAACTCCCGCCCTGGCAATGGAAACCAGGTGAATGGAGAGATCTAAAAGGGCGCCATGGACGCTCCTACTTGCTGGAGCAGAAGTAAATACCATCAAAAACCCTCAGCATGGAGTGCAATATTAAGTGGAAAAATAACAACCACCTTTAAGGGTCTACATTTTTAAAACATACAGTGAAGATAAGTTAGTACTAGCAAAACTGTACAATTATTATGAACAATTCCAAGCCTTGCGGTCTATTAAACCTTCAATATGTGCTAAATGCATGATTCCCGTGCAGGCATATTTTCCAAATATTTCCATAAGGGCTTACGGCTACATTGCCATCGGATGAATAAAACTCTTTGCAGATCCTCCTGGACAAGCCCTTTAATGATATACAATTTTGCATGTAGTGCCTTAAGGATATTCAATTGAAAGGAAAGTGGCATTATTGGCATCAAATAAATTGTCCATTCCCTTCTCGTTTTGTTATATTTGCTCTTTATAATTAGGGCTATCTTCTGTCAAGGACCATTTAAACCTGGTATAACTATGATTGATGACTATCCGCAATATTGAGTACCACTTGTCTAAGAGTCACCACCTGGACGGTAAGAGTATTCAACTGCTCCTCTTCAGAATTAACCACCCAAGTCTTCAAACGAGTAGGACGCTTCCAGTTCAGAGATCCAATCGGACAAAATTGATTCGCCTACATTTTCAGTAAAAACAAATGGCAATGGGATATTTTAATTCTTCTAGGGTTCTTTCTTCCATAGACTAAAATTAAAAAGTTTAATTAATTTAGTAGATATTCCGATTAAATTTATTGTTTGATGGCCATGAATTTCCACTATCAAAATAAGCCTTTATCTATGGTAATTAATAATAATCCTTGAAATTGATTTTAAACTAAAATTTTGAAGCATATATTCCTACCGTAATCTTTTAAAAAAAATAGTCTAATATTGCTTTTCAAAGGGTTATAAGGTAAAAAAAACAAAGGAAAATGGAATTGAACATAATTAATTAAAAGGTTATTTATTTTTGTTAATTTTAATACTTTTTTAAACCTTTTAAAAAGTCGATTACAATGTAATCTACTAATTTTAAGGATTATTTATTATATTATCTAATCCTTTAATGGCAACTAACGATGGGCGACGCGGCCCTGATTTTACAGGCAGGACAGTTCAATGGAATGATCAATTCTATAATTGATTTTAGGGCGAGGGATGGGCATTTGTTTTCGCACCAGCGGATTTATTACTCCTGTTGTACCCACTTGGTGGGGGGAACTGCTGCAAAATTTAAACAGTTTGAAACAAACGTAATGTAAACAACATGCTGGCACTTAGCGTTGCGGTGGCAATGGCATTCGCACGGAGAATGAATCAGGTATAATGAAAAACACAGCACACCACTGTTAACTTTCCCATTATTGCTGCATGGGACAAAAAGGTTTCCACCTTATATGATATGATACATCTAACAGCAAAATGACAGTAACAGGTGCTTCCGTGTATATATAGCACGTGGACAAACGGTTTAAATTATTATCACTTATCCGGAATTCTACAGGGCGTAATTTTCACGAATGCTAAGGGTTATTGATTCGCTTTCAATAAGCTGCTTATATCACAAGTAGCACTCCGCCAAACGGTGGGGGAAAATGGAGATAGGGGTTTGTTATTATCCAGGCCCATAAACACTGAAGATGCTAAAAAAAAATTTACCAAAGGGTAGAGAAATTAAAGCCTTATTTAAGGATAACACCGCAGCCAATATTTAATATTTTTATCTAAAAAACACTCGTCAAACTTTTAAAGTCTTTCTATTTCTTAGGAGGACTTTATTGTTTAAAAAGCCCAACTCGCCCATCTTGTTTTAAACTTACTGGGGAACGCCCATACCCCCCCACCCTAGAGCTATAATCGTTACTTTTTTTTATTTTAGAGCATATAGGCCACCAACAAGAAATTTTTGTTGGTTGAAGGGAAAAAAGGATAACGGACCAAGACCATTAACTCACAGAGAATTAGCGGTATAATTTTGATACCTTTGATAAAATTGCGGACCCTGTCTTAAAAAAAAATATAACTATCAAAAAAATCATATAGTTAATAATTTAAACCTTTATATTCGCACCTAATCTTAATTTTTTTAATTTTTATAATGAATAAAGGAACAGTAAATTCGTCAATGATGTGTCCAGGTTATCGGATTTATCACTGAAGATGGGCTCAGCGAAGATCACTTTGATACAACATTTCTGGTTTTAAATCGGACGAAATTTCGCGAAGTGTGAGTTTTGTTAGGAAATTTGAAACACAAACAATGGCTAAAAAAGGATTGGAACGCAAGTAAAGTAAAAGTGATTTATAATTACCGTACAATTTTTTTTAGAAAATAGAGCCACCACTAGGATGGGTTTTTTATTGGCCCTACAAAAAACAAATAGGAAAACACCGCACTTCACTTTTCCTCATTTCAACTACACCCCTTCACTTTTTACATCTTCATAGGTAACATATTATATTTGTAACGCAAACCTTTTACCACTTTTTTCATCTTAGCCTACAAAACACTGCGTTACACATTATAAATATAATTACATGACCACCTTTTTCACCATTCTTTTAACTCTTATTGCGTAATAAATAGAGCGCTACTGGTATTAGTCTTATAGGACCAAAAGATTAAAATCGATTTTCACAAAAATACGACATATGTGCGTTACCATTAATTATCTCTTGGGGGCTCAATATGCCCATAATAGACTTATAAAAATTGCCCTTGGGCAAAAAAAGGTTCTCAATTTCTTAGAAAACTTATAATTTAAAATATTGTGCCTGCTATAACCTTACCCCCATAATTCACGTCAAACTATTAAGAGGTAGCATCTGTGGAATTACTCCTCCTGCACCAGCGCTACCGTAGCCCAAATTAGATGGAATAACAACTGGCTTTATCCACCTACTTTCAATAGGACCTTACTCTTCGTACCCATCCTGGGTTACCTGCCCCAACACCTAACTGAAAGCTAATAGGCTCTTTTCTCTTATAAGAAGAATCAAAAAACACTGACCGCTCTTAACAAGATCCCTCATAATGGAACGAAACATTTTTTCCAGTCACGCTTTGGTCCTTTCCTTCTGTAACAATTTTATTACCTAAGCTCCTTGGCCGTTCATCAAAACCAGCAGCTACCTTATTCAGTTCGCCAGCTAACTTTACTCATTGCTTCTCTTCTGACCAATCTCTTTTCCCTGAGCCCATCAAAAAGTTTCTACAATGCTCAACGACATTCCATGCAATCAGCTTTTTCCGGTACCCAATTCTTCAATTGTGGGTTAAACTTTCAAATTCTTATCACCTTGCTTAATGGCGGTTCCCACTTCATATCTTGGCCTCTCTACTACATGACAAAACGGTTATGTTTGTTATCCACCATGGAGTAGCCACATGTGGGTTTAAATGAAAAAATGAGGTCCCGTGGTTCTGCGGCCAGCATTTGGCCATAGCATAGTACTCCAGGGGCATCATGTTGTAAGGATTGGATGGGAATTCAATCATTCAAATTATAACCCCCATCTCCGGTTCCAATGTACCAAGTGGACATTCCAACCTTGTACCATGAAATCTGGGAATAACCCTATGAAATTTTAAACCGTCATAAATGGCTTAAGCCTTGTGCTTTGACACGATTTTCCAAATTACCTTCTGCCAAGGCTACAAAGCTTTCCTACGGGTCCCAGGTGTTTTATCATGGGTAAGTTTTACCACTATTTTCCTTCGACAGTATGAATTTTGGTAAATTCCGTTCTGCATGATCACTGTTTTTTTTTATTAGTCTGCAAAGTTAAGGATAAGTTTTCTTTTTAGAAAAACTTTGGGCAGCATAGAAGTGGGTACTATGAAGCCCTACTAAACTTAATAAAAAAGCCTGTTTCTATGTGTGTAACCTAATTAGTGGGTCGCAGACAGCAATTACTTAATCCATATTGGTCAAAGAGCGCTCAGATCAAAACTGGTCATAGCAGCCGGCCCAAAGTTTCCAATTTTCACGTCTATTGACATCGGCAAAGGTGTCGTTTTCAAGAATGGTGGGTGATCCAAAAATTAACGTTGGATCAGGGTCTCAGTCCTGCCAAAACATTGTATCTGCTTTTTAAACGTCTATATCTGACCAACTCCCTCCTTTAAATGAAGAGAGGAACCAAATAGGGTTCAAACAATACTTTTCCAACCCTCTACCCATGGATAAAATGGCCTCACTGCAATCGAAGGAAATCACGGGGCTGCGTAAATCCCTGAATCACTTCAAGGGGCAAGAATGTGTTTTTCATTCCCTTGGATTGCTGCATCCTGTCATAAGTGTACCGCCTTTAGTTCCGATTTTCCTCGTTCATAAAGAGACCACCGGATGATAGATTTAGGCTCTTATACCTGTATTCTTTAGCAATCTTAGTACTTCCATATCTGTACACACCGGCACCGTCTGATGGGCAACATCTCCCAAAATCCCACCGAACCCAAAATGGCCGCCACTTTATAACTTCATTAGGATAAGTTACATCCCTTTTATTTCCCCAATACATTTTAAGAATCCGCGTCCCGGTATATTTTTACAATTTTGTCTAAAGAAAAAATTGTTATGGATTATGGCTTTGAGGTCAGTACTGAGAAGTTCTGCACCATTTAGTACTTATGCTGCTGCTGGAATCCTGTCCGTCTATGTTTTAGTATCCCCTATAACTCATTGCCCAGTATGGGGGAAAAGCATTCCAACCGTAGATTTATAGGATCTAACAATATACCCTACGGCACCATATTTATGCCGCGTCGGCCGCACCGGAATACGTTGAGTCCGAGCAACCTCTATAAGACTGAAAGGTGTTGTTGTTGCAGATCCATAGGTTATATTAAAAACACGATGCTTGCCTTGAATTTTTTCTTTCCCCCATGCTTTTAATCCCTCAAAACCGTTTACCTCAAACCACCCTGCCTTTATCTCCACAAGGGTTGCGGACAGACCCTCCCAATGCACACAATGGAACATTAATTTGGTTTAAATCCGGGTCACTTTCTATATAGGCAAATTCCGGAGTCCTCGCACCCATTTGGGCACCTTAACCGGCTGGAGCCATACCCGACGTAGAACCCATGGAATCCCAAAACCTTTTTGGTGTATTCGACTGCCTGCTGCGCCTGTAGTGACCTGAAAGTCGACCTTCCTATTTGGTTCGATAGAATAATTTAGCCAAGCATAAGCGTTACATTGGTTAAGTTGCCAATTTATAAATTTCCTTAATCTGGGTTTTGATCACTATTTTTGAGCCTTGACTTGTGTGTGCTATGAGTAGAATACTTCTAATATATTATGTCTCATTCGTTTTCGGAGTTGCTTTTTATAAATCTTTAAATTGCCTTTATTTTATCATTTCAGTTTCTGGTTCCCTTATATCTTTGTAGTTTTTTTAACTCTCAAACAAAATTAGAGGCCCAATTACAGCGGGACGGCCTTTTTATTGTCGGATGGAATTACAAACCACGGGGCATAAGGTTGTTTGAGGTGTTATTTTTAGAAGGCATCTTAGGTAAACAGTTTTGGCTATTCATTCCCATATTTAACCTTTCCTTTAAATCGCCGGGAAGAAAACTTCCATTTTTCTTCTTTTTAAGTCCCATTCGCCGCAAAAGCGTGCCGTTGTTCCTTTTCTTTGACAAAATGCAGGAAGAATTTAAATATTATAGTCCGTTTTCCGCAACTGTGGGCCGTTCAAAATTGTTCTATTTGTCAAAACGCTGTCCCAAACTTTAGGTCTATATTCCGATACACTATGGGATACCTGGGATTGTTTCGTTCATAATGTATTCCGGATGTCACCCTGGTCCACCGCTCAAAACGTTTTTCATGAATGTGTGCGATTAAAAACACCAAATTTTCTTTTTGCCGGAAGGGCTATATAGTGTCGCCAAATATAGTCGTGCTTAAACTCTAATTCTGTCGGCACCTTTAAACTATGGACTACAACGCCCCTCGCATTAAATCTCGTTGAAAACACTTCCCTAATTAGGCTATTCCTTACCAGAAAGGTATCGTACCCTGCAAACAAATTAGTACACTGTATTTTGGACATGGGGCATACAAAGGTATCCTTGAAACTCTCCCAGCTCTAATTCTAATATTTTTCCGTTGCTTTTCTTATTTTGTTATCTTGACGGGATTGCAAAAT
>Ga0163217_1094397_pt1 | contig 11354 bp, 12 predicted proteins | sample SynspAceP_FD_185933 | JGI IMG/M metagenome (GOLD analysis project Ga0163217, IMG submission 185933) | Saline lake microbial communities from Ace Lake in Antarctica - Synechococcus sp. Ace-P (PacBio error correction) | ecosystem: Environmental > Aquatic > Non-marine Saline and Alkaline > Saline ... | reverse complement strand
TTCGCAGCGTGGCGCTTTGCGGACGCTTTGCGCAGTGTCTTTGTTTTCTCAGCGGCGAGTTCGACATCGCCGGGTTTCCTGCGGCATTTCGAGGTCAACGCCGACCCGCTCCTGCGACGGCCCGGCAAGGTCCGGCGGCGATCGCATCGCGACGACGTGACGGAGCGATTCTGCACCAAATGGAATGCAATAGGATGTCATGGTGGCGACCTGGTTGAGAAGGTGAGGTTGGAAATGTTCCAAATCCGGAGTTGGCTCGGCGTTTCTTCCACGAGTGACCACCCGACTCCACTGGATGTTTCTCATCCGCCTGGACCCGTTATACCCATAACTGAAACCATCGGTCGTTTCGGGATTTGCCTGGCCTATTAGGAAGTGAGAATGTTTAGCGACAGACACCGGTTTCAAGGCTGCTTGACTTCACGCTTCGAAGCACGTTCGCTGATGTCTTTCGTGTCACTCGTTTAACGGCTAAGCCTAGGCATCGGCGATTGGTGTCTTTTCTGTCGCCTTCGGCACGTTAAACGAAATCATTTCTTTCCGATGTTGCTGAGCGCGATTAAGAATGGTTTCGCTGGCTAGACTGCGGACCGCGACGCCCCCCAACAACTCGCGTTGGTGGCGAACGCCAATCGAGCAGACCCTCGCCTCGTTGCCGTCCCAACGGTTTCTTCACAGTTCACCGATGATCACTCGATCGTTTGCGACCTGACAAAGCTCGAAAAAGACCTCGGATGTCAACTTCCAGTGGGATTCCTCGGGTCAACCATCCTCCAACAAAGAAATGGGCGCCTCGAAGTGCGGTCCCGCAGAAACCTCCCGGACTGCCCGCGGTGAATTGGGCCCCCGAGCGAACGTGAACGGCACCATCGTGATCGCGGGGCGGACGTGTCAACCGACCGCTGCACACGTTGCCCGGCGATGTTAGGAGCGAACACGGTTTTGAACCACCAGGAATGACACCTGCCCACCCAACGTTGGGGGAAAAAACATGCTCGCGGTCACCGGATGCGATCGTGTTGGATGTGCCATCCAAGATATCTGCGTTTGCCGGATCGCCTTTTGCGATGAAACATCCCGTTGAACGGTGTCTTTTCAGTATTCTCGCTAAATAGGCGCCCGTTGGACCGTTGCCGGTTGGATCGGGCACCACCGAGCAACCCGTGTAACTGATTTGCTGCCGAATCATTGATTTTCCGATCGTTTGTTGGCCAAACGGAAAACGGGATCTCGCCTGTATCACTCGGGCAATTCGATAGCTCGAGACGTTCGTGATCGCGTCCAATTGGTTTGCTGGGCCGCAGAGGGAAGACGAAGTCAAATCAATTTCGTACAGAGCGACTCTTCATCGTGTGCCAAGGGGGGGGGGGGGCCAAATTTCATCGCCATCACGTCCACCCGGGACGACCTCCGGGACGGGATCTTGCCGCCTCCAAGACCACGGTCCGTCGTTTGCGAGATAAACCCCGGCGGGGAAACGGGTTCGAAGGTTGACTCGAATTGTTGCAGCACCCAATCCGATTTTTTTCAAATTGTTCTTGCACTGCATTCGCCCGCGCCGGCTTTCCCGAGCTCGGACTGGACGGCCGGCAAGTAACAATCCGACCAAGACTCGATGATCGATCACCAACCAAACAGCTCAACCAAACGTGAAATTCCGACTCGGCGGACGACAATCCACTGTCGAAGAAAACGACATGACCACATCTCAGCTTGACGTAGTTCAGTAAAAAACAGATTGGCTGGCTTGCTTCTGAATCGACGTAGCTGGCTGCTAGGAGGAATCTTAATGTGAGTGAGAATCAAATGCAAGAGCCGAAGAGGCATGGCTTCGCAGCGAGCGAGGTCAATCCCGGCGAAGCAAGGCTCCCCGCAATTTTCGCTCGACGCTCGAATCTCGACCTTTCCTCTGCCTCCCCAGGCTTCAAAAAGAACCTGATGGCGTTAGCAATGGCGAATCTAAGGCAAGCGTCGCGGAAACGTCAGCGTGAGTTTCGATCACACCTTGAAAACGAAAAAGTCATGCACGACTTTCGCAACGTTCAAAACGAAAGTTCCTCTTGTCTCGCGTCGCTTAGGTGGAAGCACCAAAACATGCGGTCTAAAATCGTTAGTTTTAATAACACGGAACGTTCAAAACTCTCTTTCATTGATCCCCATTTTGCAATCGAACAAGGGAAACTTCAATTCTCGCTCTTGTCTGTGTTTGCTCAGCATCGCTCCGGCGCTTCCTTGCCGAGAATTCGTCACGCCCCAACGTGTTGTTTATCATCTCGACCACTTGACCACTCGACTTGGATGCTATGGTGATAAGCAGGTTCTCTCACCGAAACATTGACTCTCTCGCCGCACGTTGGTGTCCGTTTTAAGAGCGCCTACTTCTAGTTACCCTCTTTTGCGGCCCAGTTCGCAATTCGATGTTTGTGCGGGCTGTACCCCGACAGGCACCGATCATTCGCAAAACGCGGAAATCTTTCGCGGACACCGATTCCCGCAGCGAGTTTCGTTACCCCCCAAGCGTTTCGGCAATCCGGTTACTTCGCCGCTTCGGATCGGTAAATTGTTATCACTACCACTTCCGTTCAGCGGTCGGATCCAACGGTCACGACGATTCCTCGATTCATTGGGAGAGAGATCAATCCCCGCTGGCTGCGACCGGCTGATTGAACAACCCGGACACGGTTCACACTTCGCAAAGGAATTCGCGGCACGTTATCCTGGTACGCCTCGCCCGGTCCGATGAGCAGCACACCGATGCGATGAGGCCGAAGACGCCAGTTGGTCTTGGAGCGATGTGCCAAGACGAAACGTCCTTTCTTTTTTTTATTTTTTCTGGCCGTCGGTTCTTAATCCGTCCGCATTACGCCCTACGTTGCCCCAGCCAAGTACTTTGAGCATTACCTGCTCGCGAAATGCCAGTACCAAAACGATGTCGAGGCGGATGTAGCGGACCTGCGCCAGCGCACTTTCCAGCCACAGAGAAAGAAGCACTAGCTGTTGGACGACGACCTGCGACGCCAGGCGATCCAAGCGTATTACGCGAGCCACCACGTTCATGGACGCTCAGGTCGAAAGGTTGTTGAAAAACACGCTTCGAGAAACGGACCTCGATCGAAACACCATCTTCGTCTTCACCAGCGACCAAACGGATACCACTTGGGCAAAGGATGTGGCCAAAAAAAATGAGTTTGTTTCAAGAGTTCCGCCGGTGTGCCCATGATCATCGCCTTGCCAAAGAGACCCGCGTTCCCAACAGGGTGGCAGCGTTTTAAATCGCCGGTCGGGTTGATCGATCTGTTATCCCACCGCTGGTTGAATCTGTTGCGATGTGGAGGTGACTCAGGAATTGCCAACGGTCAAACGCTCCGCACCGATGCTCGCCGAGCCCGCGAACTCGGTCGGGTTACACGATCAGTCAAGTCATGCGAGGCGGCAAGTCCCAATCGTTTGACGGGGCACACGATCGCGAATTCCCCGATACACCTAACACTTTGGTATAACGGTGAGCAAGGAATCGAACTTTACGACCACCAAGATGACCGCATGAGAAAGACAATTCTCGGCGGTTTGCGGCCTGGGAACTCGAAAAACAGAAAACCGACGATCCCAGGTTCTCGCCGTGATCGATTGCTGCCGCCGACACTCGCGCCCGAGCGTTGCCATGCAATTGCCGCCCAAACCGGGGAAAACCCGGGGGGGGGGGGGTGACCGCGGTGAAACGGATCCCACGGATCCCACAACCTGGTGAGTCCGAGTGCAGGCTGCTGGCCTGCAAGTCAGTGTCGCAAAACTCATCAAAAACCCTTTCTTTCCTGAAAAAACCTTCACCACTTCCCCTGCGAAACAATCCCGCCAATATTGCTACGACCGGTCCGTTGGAGATCAGACCCCATTGTTTGCAGAATGATTTCTGGGCAGAATGATTTCAGGCGTCATTGCCGTTCAACTCTGAGAGTAAACTTTTGGAACAGACAAAGGACAATTTTGGTGCGAATCATGGGAAACCAACCGTTGACGAGCTAGCTAAGTCGCTCGATAGGTTTTGCATTCCACCGTTTACGTTGGAGACATTTTCTGATGATATCGTCCCCTGCAAGATGCGTTGGGGCTGTGGGGCTCATTCACCCCTCAAACAGCAGTCAAGGAATTCGCAGCAAAGTGCCTGCATTCAGGCCCGGATCTTTAACAAGATTCCCACTACCATTGAGCGAGTTGATTGTCTCGCTTCGCTAAGAACCTTCGAGCGATGATGTCGCTCGGGTTTTCCGAACCGAAAAGCGTCGGGACACACGCTTTCGGCTCAGAAAGCAGGTTCGAGTAATTCATGCGTCTAGAACCCCCATTAGCGCGTTCGGGCGTTAGGCTCCGCGTTAAACCGCGAGAAACCGTGTGCTAACGCCAAAAACGGCTAATACCACCGAAAAAACACTTTCCCGAAACCTGCTTAACGGTTTGTAAACGCGACCCAAAATCGATGATGGACACTGGAGCCATGCCTCGAAAAACCTCCGGCGCACCGCTTCCGGCGGATGAGCCTTCGGTTGCTAAGATCGTGTGCCAGCGTCAAGGCGAGCGTGAAAACTGGCTGTAGGGAGACGATGAACGAACCATTTTAATCCCACCATCGTAGAGTCGATCCGCGCGGCCACGAATGCGAACACGGCCGCCAAGCAAAGTTCCGATTTTCCACTAATCAGCAGGACCACTTGTAGGCCCCATGACCCACGGGAGCGCTATGAATTCTTAAACGAATTCGGTGAGACTGGTTTCAAAAAGCGCGCTAAATCGGCAATAGTATTTCCGAACCAATCCAATTTCGACGTGTCGGACCACGAACCGTGGATTACGCATGACGACGTGGAATTTAACCGCAATCGCAGGTTTGATTTTGCAGGCTGCACCACTTTTTTGAATGCAGTTAAATGAGTTCCATTTTCGACGCTTCGCACTTCCGTTGGCAAAACGGCCTTCTCCATTGCGTATCGCCCATCGATCGTGCCAGCGATGTGCAGCCTGAATGGCATGTCGTCTGTTGATTCGTTTTAAACCACAGACTTTTGTCGGCGTTGGATGAGTCTGCTTTGTTTTGGCAATCTTGGATGCGAGGTCCGTTGCCCGCGCTCTGCGTATGAAACTGTCGATTCGAGATTCGACGCAAATCCTGGAAGAGTAGGGCAGCATCTTGCAAATCGCTGTCAATGCGATCTTGCACCAGTCAAACAGAAAAAAAACCTCCCGGTCGATTCCCCAAAACGGAAGGTGTGCCGCGATCCGCCGTTTGCGAAGTCACTGTGGCGGGGACCGTCCGCCAAGGCCTTTTGAAAAAGGACTGCTGCCAAAGATTCTTGTTTCGACGGCTTGACACAACCAAGTCTCGAGCTCAATGCCGTGACAATTCGCAACCCGCAACCCCAGCCGCCCAAAGGTGAATGTGGGGAGTAGTGCCCATCGGCGTAGGTGAATCACGGCGAATCTCGCGTGGATAGTAGGTTGCCAAGGGATTCAGTATTTCGAGCGTCGCTCGTTCGAACGCAGGACCGGGCCCATCGTCGGAGAACTCCAGAGTTGAGCCGGAAGTTGATGCGGGCTTACCGACGTGACTCGATCTACGAGAAACGGGCAATGAGTTGTCGGGTAACTCATCGAAGAAGATGGTGCAAGCCACGCACCGTGGTGTCCCCAATGTACCTGGCTTGGGGCGCTTTGCGAATGTGTTCAAGATCGGTCAGATCTCCATCGTCGATGCTCGTAAAAGCTACGAATGCGCTGGGCATACAGGGGATTTTTTAGCTGACGCCGCCCGAACGAACCGAGTCACCTAAACCAAAAATACCCATGCTTACGCTGGCGTCCGTGAATTACACGTTAGGCCTGTCCAAGCGCCCTTGCGTCAAACCATTGCTGTCGCTCAGCACCGCGATTCGCGTTATGATGTCTTAAGGAGAGTGGATCTTATCCCTAACCCGTCCACGAGGATCTGCCGAAACATGTTCAAACGAAGCCCAGATTTTCTGATTACGCACCAGCAGGTTTCTTTGATGGCGCCCGCTCTGTTTGAGCGGGACGAAGTCGAAATTGTGCGTCGATCGGGCCAAGGGAAGACAAACACTTAGACGATCATGCGTATGGTCGCGACGGACGGCGAAGGGGCGGTACGGTGCAAATGCGTTGTCACTTTGGAACCATCCCGGGCACGGGTCTACGGCCGCGTTCGCCACGTTGCGATCGAATCTCCACGATTTTACGAACAAAACTGCTACGGGACGAACCCTTCACTACCATTCCAAAAATGATCATGAAAGGACGCTCGTGTCGCGGGCTTGGGCGTGCATCAGGATTTACGGCGGTACTGGTACCAGCAACGGTGTTCCTGACGCCGAATCTAGTCAGTTGTTTCGCATTGCCGTCGATCCAGCGACTCGCGAAAAACGGTTGCCTGCAAGTCATCCCGCGGTTCTCACCACGTGCGACGCATTCACCATCAATTACGCCCAACAGGCTGGCGCGGACCCGGAGCGTTGTGGCCGGATTCTGACAACGGTTCGAAACTCGTTCAGTCGAGATGAATCCCGGTGAGTGCTGTTTTTCCATGCAACCATGTTGCACCGCAGCGACCAAAATCACAGCGAGCATCCGCGTTGGTCCGATATTGTTGCTACAACCCAAATCGAACGATCCCTACAAGAAATTCGCGTCACCCCACGCTACACGTCCCGATCGATCGAATTGCCCGCATTCGGCGGTCCGCGAATCGCGTACCCGACGTTTTGACGATTCCCAGGCAAGCGATGGAAACCCGACATGGCTTGGCGGACCCCGAATCGGTCCACCAGGTGCCGGATTCCATCGACGCGGAAAATTGAATTGCGCCCGCGAGGAAGCCCCGCTGGATTTGAATCTTTATGGCGCCCATGCCGACGATCGCACCGGGTTGCCGATCGGATGCATCGGTGCCGGATTCATCATGGCCGATTGCCACTGGTCGCTTACCGGGGCCCCTGGGTTCAATCCATGTGGCGATCGCATTCGCGACGCCAAGAGCAAGCCGCCGAAGTTGCCAACGGCCATGAGATCCCTCGGCACTGGGCATTACCGGCCGAAATACTGTTCCGACGAGAATCGATTCGCGTGGTCGACATCGCCGTTCCACCCGACGTTCAAAAGGCAGGTGTGTCCGCGAATCCTTCGGTTTCCTTCACATCGCGGCACTTGGCTCAGAAAACCGATCGCGGGCTGTTTTCAGCAAGCGAGGAAAATCGTGCGTCTCTGCGAGCGACGGCGTGCGTGGACGCTGTATGTGTCAACCAAAACATGCGTCACGATCATTTCCTGGTGCGAGCCTGCAAGACGTTGATCGAAACAAAGGGCCAACTCGGCGACCGTTCTTGGCGACCAATCGGACATGCGAGCGATCCCCGCACTGGATGGCCATAGGCAAACCAAACGTCAAGGATGGATGACATGCCGAATCATTGTCGATTCATCACTTGGACACATGCGGCAATTGGTTCGGCGATCCCGTCCGCATCTTCGCCAGTTTCCGCACCGATCCACGACGAAGTTCTCGCACGTCGATGGATCGGGTTGTACATTTTGGGAATACGCCAACGGTTGCGTCGCCAAAATTTGCGACGAACGTTTGGGCCCGGCCCGGCACCGTGAAGGGGGCGCGGGAAATTCGGGAATCACCTGGCGTGTCGAGGGCACACTCGGGATGGCTCGCGGCACGATCGGATGCCCAAGTACCCCGCCTCCGCTGCCCCAGCACGCATCGACTGGGACGACGACCGCAAAACGTTTGCTGGAAAAAACCGCGTTGAACGAGGCGTGGCTCCCCCGACGCGTTCGCGGCCCGGATGGCGGAATGTTAGGTCGCGATCGAAAACGGACACCCAACCGAACATGAACGGCCACGACAATCTGCTTACGATGCGGTTAGGTCGATGCCTGCTTACGAATCCGCTCAAACCCATTCGCGCGATCGAACTGGAATTCCATCAACATTGAGTTTGAAGCGTCCAACCCGGTAAAACCCTCTTGCCGTCCCGCATCGTTTTCCACGAAAGGTTATTCCTTGCGGGACGAACAACACGCCCTCTCCGATTGGAAAACGCTCCTCCATGACGCAACCGCACGAAACGATCACTGCCTCTCACCGATGCGCTTTGCGGGGTCATTCGGGCGTAAACCGCGAGAGCGTCGAGAGTGCTCGTGATCGCGCTTGCTGTCGGGCGTTCGGTGTTTGATGCAAGGACGTGGCCGGGTGTCGAAAGACGACTGCTCGCTAAAGCGCGTTGCCAAAGCCATCCGATTTGTTGCAGTTCAATCGATCCAGTTCACGCCGGGATCTTCTGCCACCGATATTTGGGTGCGTCGGTTTATCATCGAAAGATGGGACGTTCGAGTTTCTTCGGGGCCGATTTTTGATCACGTGTTGCTGGCCGATGAAATCAACCGGGCCTCGCGCGGATCATCGGCATTGCTCGAAGCGATGAGCGAAATGCAAGTTCACGATCGAAGGTCAAGCAATACGAATTTACCGTCGCCGTTTCTCTGCTCGCGACCCAGAACCCGGTCGAATTCCATGGCACGACCCCCGTTGCCCGAGGCGCAGCCCGATCGGTTTCTAGGGCAAATCGAACTTGGATATCCGGGATGCGGAAAAACCGGAAGTGCCAAATCCTGCACGCTCACGGCATTTCCCGATCCGCTCGATGGTCTGCCAAACGGTACTCAGTCAAGAAACGACGTCGTGCAGTTTCAATCGCAGGTGCGAACGTTCGTGCGGAAAAGTCGTCTCGCTACATCGTCGAGATCGTTCGTTAGACTCGCAACGACGGGCGATTGAAATGGCGTCAGCCACTCGGGGTTCGTTGATGTTGTTTCCGGCCTCTCAAAAAGCTGCGGCGGTTCGCCGCCGGGGCGTGATTATGTGTTGCCGGACGGACGTGCAACGTCTCGGCTCCGTTTGTCTTATCGCACCGTTTGATCCCTCCACGCCGAAAAAAACGGAAATAGGCACGAGCGGCGAAAGAAATCGTCAAACGAGATTTTGAAACTCCGTCGCCGGTTCCGTCTTGAACTGGGAACGATCGCGGCGCCCGCTACTTGATTTTCCTTTGGCCCCGTTTCCGCTCACAAACGCGCGCAAGTGTTGTCGGCCGGGGTTGTGATGCTTGTCGTCCGATGTTCGCAGTGCCTCGGTCGAAGTCCGATCTATCAGAATTTTTGCACGTTGGCGGGCGTGTCTTTTTCACGATCGACAGTTCGCTACGCCCTACGTCCCAAACCTGTCGATTCACGCACGGGACGAGCTCGATCGTACAACAGGCGGCGGAAACGTTTAACGTCGAGTTGAGGTTTGACCAACGAGGGGCGCCGCTCGGCGTTTTCGCGTGCAGGCGGGGTTCTTTGATTTTGCCTCGCGGCATCACGGCGCTCGGCTCTGGAGATCAGGCCCGGAGACCACAGTCGGATTTATGCCAGGGGAATCGGGTGGCAACGAGGTTGCGAAATTGAAAAGCCGAGCGGAGAGGGATTTATACGTTGCCGAAGCCCGCGCGGTTATTCCACGTTCCCGTTTCATTTGTTTCTTGATCGTCGTTGTCGATCGGAAACCGTTGAAGCGTGCTCGTTCTTGCCGCAATTTGAATCGATCGACCGCAATCGAACCCCGTCGGTGCGAGGTTACCAACCCGCGGAATCGCGTTGACGTCCGAACGTCGGTGAGTCGCCGGAGTACATCGGCAATCGCGAGTACGTGGCGGGGATTCGATCGGCGGATCGATTAACCGCTCGTGGCTCGGGCTGGGGGCGGCCCCGATCGTGCGTGAATATCAAAGAGGAGATTACTTGCCGGATCGCGTTGGTGCTCGACACGTTCGTCCGTCGGGCGTCAAGGAGCCTCGCCAAGGGTTCGCGAACTTGGAAGGCGGCGGTCAGTTTGTCGCGTCGATCGCGGACGTTTGTCACCGGTTGAGTTACTTGATCGATTTGTTCGCCGCCGGGCCGGAGTTGTATGTTTTCGAAACCGGGCGCGCACCACCGCCCACTTCGAGAACGTGCTCGATGATCGTGGCGAAGTCGATGCCGTCGCCAGGAATCCCTTTCACCACTGTCGCCCCGGCGCTGGGCCGATGAATTGACGAACACTCGACGGTTGTCGGCGTTTTTTCTCGATTTGGATTGACTCAGCGGCGTGCAGTAGTTCGAAACGGCACTCGAACACGGGGTTGCTGTGTGAAAATTTCTTTCATCGTCCGAGGACGGGTCCGACGGACACGTTGGCATCGATCGCGAGGAGGCGAAGATCGTGCACTCGGGGATCGCGGATGTCAACGGCGGAGGTTTGGAAAACCTATGAATCGCTGGACGAATCTTGCCGGACGAATCGAGCCGCAAACGAATCGTTGCCTGTCTGCTAGTTTTTATTTGCAAATCCGTTGCACTGGGGTATTTTTGCAAGACACTCGTCTTCACACCGATCGTGATGGTGGCGTTTTGGTTGGGACGGAACTACTCACCGCGGTCGTTGCCGATGTGCTGCCAAGCGGTTGCCGTATTTCTTTCTTGCCGTGATGTTTGTGTGCAGCGAACGCTGTTTGCCGACGCGTGTCGGGAGGTGGATTTTCAGTCTTCTTGGTTCCGGGCGCGTGTTTGATTCGCGCAGTATTTCTGATTTAACCAAAGGTCGCGTGTTTTGGTCCGTTTCGGACGACGATCGGTCAATCAGGTGAGCATCCGAGCGATACCGGAATTTCGCTGGCCGAGCTATTTCCCGATTCTGGCGATCACGGCGATTGGTGTTCCCACCGTGACGGTGCAGAGCAGGTCGACGAATCGGGGCGGGGTAGCCTGTTCAGTTGATGAACGGATTTCGCGTTGGTTTGTGACGATCGCTTCTATTTTACGGAGGTCGCCTCACAGCGTCGGGAAAAACGGTCCGGTGCGATCGCGTGGACATTTACTCGTTGGTTGATCGGTATCGGTTGGTTTTTGCTGTTTGACGGGTTGGGTGTCGGGAAAAGCGGTTTTGTAATTCGTTACGGCCCGCGAGATTCGAGGGGGACCACGATCAACCCGGTTCGTTGGAAAAAAACCCCTCGCTTGCGTCCGGAGTCAAGGGTTTCGGGCAAACCGACGGCATTCGCCCAGTGTGTTCGCAACAAAAAAATCCACAAAACGCGGCGAAGCGGGGGTGGGCGATTCCGTGTGGTTTTTGGCGGGGCCGGACTCGCCCAGGGTTTAATTTACGGTAGGACAAAAAGTGTTCGATTTTTACCCCCTAACCCCCACCGAAAAGCGGGGGCCCAATGGGGCAAAAACCCAATTTTTTTCTCCTTCCCTTTTTTCCG
>Ga0163217_1064382_pt1 | contig 11354 bp, 7 predicted proteins | sample SynspAceP_FD_185933 | JGI IMG/M metagenome (GOLD analysis project Ga0163217, IMG submission 185933) | Saline lake microbial communities from Ace Lake in Antarctica - Synechococcus sp. Ace-P (PacBio error correction) | ecosystem: Environmental > Aquatic > Non-marine Saline and Alkaline > Saline ... | reverse complement strand
CTTCAAACTTCGTCAACTGTCAATGCATTCATTCCTTCTGTTATTTTAACATTAGAATGTTGAGATACAATTATTTGGGGCGTTAAAAGCAAAACAGTTGCGCAAAATAAGAAATTGAATGTTCTCTAATAATACAATAGTAGGCATTTACTAAACAGAATAACCCTTGATCCAATATTAATTATCCATAAATTTGTGTGTTATTGGTGATTAAAATTTTTAATTAATTGATAATTATACCAAAAAAAAAAAGGGGGATAGAGCTATTAAACTTTTGCGGGTAAACTTTATCCTCCTTTTTTTTATAATTGGTCAATTCACTTCATTGGCATATATTTTAATTGGTTTTTAAAATCTGTTGTCTATCGCTGTACTGAATAGTATATGTACATGTTAACTCATAACTATTATTTAATAATGATCATTTTTGTCCCTTTATTTCATAATTATTAATAGAAATTAGATTTTCATAATTGATAAATCTCTTCCAATTGCTTCTGTTTATTCCAAAGTACCTTGAATTTTTAAAGATTCCAATTCTTTATTTTCGAAAATATATCGACATCATACCATCTAGATATTACTTCATAATATCTATTTAATGGTTTATCCTTTTAAAACTGAAAAACCCTTTTATCCATGAGATATTTCATTTTCTACATCAAACTATCGACTGATATTTCGTTATTCCAATGTTTACATTTGCCTGTTGATTTGGAACCAAAATTTGTTTTTACCGTCGAAGTATTATCTTGTTTACTTTGCCCTTCGCCCAAGGTGTGTAGTGTTCAATTCATCTTATATAGGCCTTTATGCTTGAATTGTGTCCCTGTAAACACCTCAAGTTCCTGTGCATATTAACCACCTTGAATTTTTGCACCCTGGTGTTCTCGTGCTTGGGGACACTATATAAAATAGGCTTCTCCATAAATGAGTTTGTCTTAACTTTTCGGGTTTTACCTTCCAAAAATGCACGGGGTACTTCAATTGGGTTCGGAATTTCAGCCAAACTTCTGTTCCATCTGATAATTTTAAAATAGAATCTGTCCACCTCTGGGTATATGAGTACGTTGATATACTATTTTTTTTGAACTTTGTCCTCGCGCTTCATATTACAATTTGCTTCTCATTGGCTCGCTTTATGCTTGCGTTTCGAAAGATGAAAACCTTTTTCCAATGCTACAACAGAACCTCTTCCAAGTGTCTTAAGTAGCTTTATCCGTACCTGGTTTTAATATTACTATTTACAACTACAGCAATAGTATTTAATTTGGTATCCAACATTCACTCCATTATAATAAAAGCAAGCCGTCAATATTCAGCAACAACTGGCAGCTGCAGCGTATTTTGCTATATTTTTTATTTGATTTGCTCTGGAACTTTTTCTTTTTTTATACGTCTACTATATGTCTTTTGCACTTTTTTTGTCATATTTGCCTATGTCTATTATTAAAAAAAGCATTGGTCTTGATGTATTCATAAAACAAAATTTCGTTTTTGATACAGATCCACATCTCCAATGCCGAGTTCATCATATCGGCCTCCTTGTGTTAGAAACTTGATTGATTAAAATTTTCAATTCTTTTCTTATTTCTCGTCTTTCATAGTCTTTATTACCCTATATAAACGAAGCAAAATTGTTATACACCATTTTATATTTGAAAAAAAAATATATTGTTCAGATTCAAATCGATTTTCCCTCCATGGAAAAAATTTTCCGGACCAAAAAATTACTTATCAAACACCTTAAAAAAGGTAATACAATAGCGTTATTACTATCTGGTGGAACTCTATTATGAAAGCTATTGCGAACTATGCAAGAAACTTGGCCCGAGACGACTTTAAATCAGAAGACATAGTACAAATGTTATATGAGATGTGGCAAACAACGTTGAAAATTGAATCTAATATTTCTATTAAAAAACTACCTTTTTAAAAATCTGTTTACAATGAATTGATTGATCAATATCGAAGGGGGATATTGCCATTTCCGCGTTGGAAAAAAAAGTATATTGAAGTTTGGATACTGTTTTTGAAAATGCACAGATATTGATAATACAGGGACGGCTTACAACTATGTAATGAGGAGCAATAGACCCAAATTGTCCCCAAAAATGTAAAGAAACTTTTTTATAAATAGAAAAAGAAGGGCTTACTATATTGAAATTGCGGAATTTTTCAAAAACGTTTCGGTTATACCGTTAGAAAAACAGATTGGCAAAGCTATTAGAAAAGTTCGGTTGAAAAATTAAAAAGATAAAATTAAAAACTGTATTATTTTGTATTTTTGGTCTTAATTCTAATAAAGTTCATTTATAAAATTAAATTTAAAGGGATAAATATAGTTCGCTTTAGGGGGAAATTTCTTTCCAGAAGGATCTTTTGTATTCCTGGGCGGCATACTCCCTAGGCCGAGCGTAGATGTTTCCTGTTATAATCCTCTCTCCATTTTCGTGACAGGCATTTTATCTTGATGCAGGTTCAGAAGGCGGCACCCCAACACCAATTTTTTCTAACAATTCAATTAATTCATACCAATTCTTGATAATATTTCATTAATATCTGAACCAGATTCTAATAATTACCCGCATCTTTCTTGCTTTAACAGTAATTTGAAGTATCACCCATTGCATATCCAGAATTACTCTCCTTCCTCTTACTATGCTTTGGCTTCATCAGAATTTGCAGAAACCCAGTTCCAACGCACTGCCGGGCAAGTTAAATTGTGTTTCTCTGAGACTGAAAATTGGCATATTTTACACCTTCTTATCTTATTTTTTTAACCCCAAAGCTTTATCAAAATTTTCAAATAGGATGCGCTAGGCGAAGTTTTCAATTTTTGATAGAAGTTCCTATATTTCTATTATGACTTGGCTTCTGCACGTATACTTCGATACCCTGCGCTGCCTTCTTGTTTGCTTTGCATTACAATGATGAACAAAAAATCGGGCTGTAAAAGCTCTTGGCCAATTTTTTGGTCCGATTGTCCCAAATGAAATTAAAGTGTCTGTATATCTGGTCAAATGATATACAAGTTTTGTTAAATAAGGTTGTTATTCAATTAAAACTTCCGAAAGCTACTCAAGAACCCCACAATCATTTTTCCTTTTATAGCCATTTATAACGATTGCCCCTGAATCCACTCCCCGTGTCCTGGGATCAAACTACTTATTTAGCTCTTTTATTTACCTTGAGCCAGAGTGGGTATCTGCATAAAGGGTAAATCCAATATCCAAAAGCAAGCTATCCAAATACGTTCATAATGTCGATTTTTAAAGTGGTGTTGCACATTTTCATCGTTCGTTGGATTCCCTCTCCAATCTGTGAAATTTAACGTTTGCGACTTGTAAATTATTATTTCAATTCCCCCATCGTTTTGTCCGATCCTTTTGGAAAAAATTCCGTAACGAATAATTTATCAACCGCTTCTCTATAGCTTTGGGAAAGGGCATCAAAAAAGTGTAACCATATGAAAAAACCAATTAAATTATTGCTGCTGTTGCTTTTGGCTACAGCACCAGCTTTTGCTTCAAATTGGGGGCATAGAAGACTCCGTCAAACGATGTCTCCGGATTACCATCAGGACCATCTTTTCCTATCTATCCTAGGGGTCATCTTCCTTATAGGTTTTCTGTTCAATTGCGGGCATTCTTTGGGGAAAACGCCGATCTTTAAAAAAGGGCATCACCAGGGTACTGGTCTTTGTCCTGATTGCAGGGGCCCGTAGTTGGCATCTTTACCTTACTTAATTGAATCGTGTTCTGTAATGAGAAAATTCGAAAGTATATATAGGAATATTAGAAAAGGCCCATGATATTCGGCTTGCCCATATCATTTTATGCACTACAGATGCTTCCCGATAGTTGGTTCTTGTATTGGTCATCATTTTCTTCCTTCAGTCTTGCGATTTGATTATGGTTGTTCCTTACATTCAACACCATACTTTATAAGCCTTGGACGAAGGGATTACGAACAGTCCACTTCTCTTTACCCTACTAGGGTGTCTAAAATTTTATCAGCAATAAAAAATCATCATCCTTTAATTATGGACAAGATTAATCTTTCGGCACACCATCCATTGCGGATATCCAATCCAAATATCACTTTGCCAATAATGTAATGTCGGTGCTTTGTTATGAGGGGCATATTGCCAGAAAATTATTCCTTTCGAAAACGGATTTTGAGGATATCCATGGCGCTGGTTCCAGGCATCAAATCGTTGCCAATTGGTATTGCGTTCGTCCATAAACAGGGATGTTTATCTGAAGAAAACCTACACTCTGAAAAATTGCCCAATTACCACCTTTTGGCCAAAGCTACCCTCGGTACTTAAGGAAGGGAGTTATATCGACCACGTTAGCTCCTATTTTTATCTTACACGCGACAAAACATTGAAACAACTCCAAAATATGTAAACCCTTTTCGAAAAGTTCCAAGGAATCCATTGGAAATGGTCTATGACAGGTCAAAAAGTTTATGGCCTCCGTTTAAAACGATTCCGTTTCCTTTATTCATACAATAGGTCCGCAAGATGACCTTTGTCCGTTGGCAAAAGAGGAAATCCTTCTCCCAATACCAACCAAATTATTTCAATGGGTCAATGAGGGTTTCGACACCGATTTATTCTTTTGGACAATCTAAGATTTCCACGCAAAACGATTTTTGATGTCCTGGGCCAAAATAGGTGACTATGTTTTTGGGGGAAAGGTCCAGAGCAGTAAGACCAATTTGAGCGGTTTACTCGGATGATTTTTGTGTTCCATCAGGGTTTTATAGAGGCATTGGAACTACACTTGAACGAAAAAACCATATTCGTCATCAGTTATCTATCTGGGATGATAACATAAATGGCGCAGCTATTGGACAAGAAATAGAGAACTGAACAAAAAGTTTCCAATTCGGTTCAAAACCAAAGAACGCTGATCCAAAAGTCAGCATTTCTGGACAAGCATCAATGGGGGCGACAGCTCAAGGATCGTTCGGGGCCATCTTAATATCATCTATTTGGGACCAGGCAGGAAAGGGAACTTGGAAAAATAGGCTCCAAAATTAGGACTGAGTTCAGGAACTTGATATTATACCATACTATCCTAGAGGCGAGGAACGTAAAACTATTTTTACTGAAGCTATTTCTTGCTTTTCTCCTTAATTTTTTCGACGGGACCTATTATGTTTACAGATCTGAAACATTTGCCCTATGTCTCAGCAGTAAACAACAGCAAACTATAAATCAGATGCAACTGGGAATTCATCTCAATGACCGGGAACATTAATATTCCGGTCTTAAAGGACGTCTGGATGAAAAGAAAAAGGTATCCAAGCCCGGATTTTTGCCATTTTCGCCCCAACAGGCGAGGCAAATCTTTCTTTGGGCCAACAATATACTCCGTCAATATTTTCGAAATTGGGGTGCGCCTGGTCATTATAGACCTTGGAGGGTTCTACCAATTTTCGCGAAGCTTATCCCGAAAATATACCGTCTGAGATATGAAGCGGGAAGAACTAGGCATCAATCCCTTTACATACGTCATAAGCAGACTTTGACTCCAGAACGTTTTGGAGGATCTATCGGTATTTCTATTGAGTTGTTGGCCTTCCGGACTTTAAAGCAACCAAGACGCAATCAGGTATCCATAAAAAAAATACCTACAGTTTTTATTATCAGATGGTTTGATGGGAACCATTCCTTGGACAGCTTTTTACAGATTTCATGGAAGGGATCAAAGATCTCTTATGATCAACTTAAATTCAACTGAAATATTCACATAAAAGGCTCCTTCCACATCATGTCGGAATATGTCGGGGATGGACTCTATTAGTTTCCCTGTTCGAGGTCAGTAAGGACCAAGACCTTTAAATTGAGGACAAACGATTGATTGTTTTTTGAACTGGTATGAAGTAAAGGACCAATAGGAAATTCTTTTCGGTGATTGCTGGAAGCTCGGATAAAATCGCCATCCAAGGACCATCTGGAAAAAACCGTGCCGAAAGGGCATTCATCCTCTTTGACGAATTTGCCACCAGCTCAAATTCGAAAGTGTTCTGGAAAGTGTGAATTTCTACTATCAAAGCCATCCGTAAACAGACGGGGGCTAGGGATCATTCTCAGTCCATAAACCAATTGCCCAACAATTCCACCTCGCCAGCATACTGGAAATAACCCAGGTCATCTATAGCCTTAACAATGAGAAGGATATGAGAATTTAAAAAATAACAGGCTGAGCCTGTCCAAGCATGACCTCTGAACCAGTTAGTAAGTCCATTTGGACAATTCTTACGGTCCCCGAAAATACACGGAAATGTTCATTCAGATAGGTAGGAAAGTAACATTTTTAGGTTGGAGGTCCTTCTGAAGTTTGATGCTGCCTACTTTAACGGACGGTTGCGAAAAACGAGGCCATAATGGCCATTTATCAAAAGACCCGAAATATTGGAGACGGCTATTCAAGAAATTTATAACACTAAAAAAAGACATATTGAGAAGAAAATCAAAACATTGGAATCGCGTTGATCTTTCACCTCTTTTTATTTGCCTGAGGCGCTGCCTGCCAGGGTGTTCACCAGTTTATGACAACACCAATTTTCATCTCCTATTCATGAAATCCTTGTTGAATCCGGTTAAAACGACCCGCAATTATTAAAGACCGTGAAATTTCTAAACAACAAAAAGAAAAGTGGATTAAGGTCATTAATGTCATAAACAGTTAAAGGCGGTAAAGGAACTGGCAATAGCAACCAACTTCTGTTCGGACATTTGTTAACAGGACGATCTGAGAGAGATTTTCAACTCCCTTATATCAACCCTAATGAAGTGACCCGAATCTCGGATTCTTTCAATGATATCATAGAAAACTCCTATTCTGGTCATGGATTATATAGAACAGGTCTATCCAGTGATATCTGTGAGGAATGACCGATGCCGGAACGCGCCTCGATCCTAAAGGAGAAAGAACTGCAATCCAAGGCAAATGGTAGCAGAGATTCGAATCCAAGACCCGGTCGGACCGGTTGAAATTTAATCGCCTTTTTAGGGAAAATGCAGGGAACCAAGATCCAATACGAGAAGCCAAATATTGATGTCGGGTAATATTTTAGGTATAGGGTTAGAATATGTGGACACTGTTTTTCAGACCATTAAAACAGTGTTCTCGGTATACACCATTAACGGGTATGAAGACCCTTGCGTGCTTTTTTTCTGATTTCACATCCTAAAAAAATACAATGAGGCGTGTAGCGAACAATGAGGCTACACCTGGGGGTTGACCCCTACCGAATTTCGTAAAGAAATTTTTTGCGTGGTCATTATTGGTCATTTTTTCCACACAAGGTATTGGGGTGTTCGACACCATTTTGGTTGGCCATCGAAGGGCCAATACCGGGACACGCACCGGCGCTCCTCCCGCTTCAGATTGACAGGAACCTGGATATGAGCAAAGGAAATGTGGCGCCTTGGAATTGCCGCAAAAGCCAAATGGCCCTAATTAATAAATGGAACAAGGCTTTGGTTAACCCCTTTGTTCGCGGCTTAACAGTTTGCAATTCAATGTCGGGCTGTGGCTTGGTTTGTTGGACCTCTTTATCTATCCTTTGTTTTTGGCAGACACGTTCTTTCTGTTGGGAAATTAATTGGCAGGACCTTTTTTTCCTTTGTTAATAAGCTTGGCCGTTTTTGGTTCCGGTCGTTGGCCTCCACTTTTTTCACTCTAAAATGCGGGGTCTATATGCTGGTTACCTTGCTTTTTCTTGCGTAAATGTCTTTATCAAATACCCTGATTACCGAATGTGAATACCTTTTGGTCCCAGTTGTTCGGTTACGGATTTGGGGCAGTCAAGTTTTTGAACCGCTTAATACAATTAGTTCCATTGACGACTTCAATGTATTGCTAGTTCTTGCCGTAGGCACTCCCTTACCATTGGCTTTTTGTGGAGCTGACATTGATTAAGGCATACCGGTCCAATTGCACGGACAGAATCGCTAAGTCCCAGGCACCTCACTTTAAACCAGTATTATGACCCTTAATTTATTTACGGCTGCACATGCCTTATCGTGTGGTCTTGGTTAATTGGACAAACGGTGAACCTGGTATTCAATGCCATTTATCCGTTAATACTGCCAACAACGGGGACCGTCACAATGCTTTTGTGGTCAATACGGATGGAGTGTTAATTCCACTCCATGGTGTTCAAGAATCTGGGCGTAGAAAAGTCTAATCCCTTGGAACGCTGTTCCAACCAACCTCTTTTCTATTAACTAATCAATGCAGCACAATTACCCAGCTTGGCAACGGCCAACCTTTGGTTGGGGACCGCTCCGTGGAAATGCTTTAATTCACCGGCAGAACTCGGATGGGGTCTATTACTTCGGCTCCTGCTAATTCCCTGTTTCCGAGTACTAGCATGGTCGATTCCGACAATAAGGCTAAATCCACGAACCAAATAATACTTTCCGCTACGAACCCGGTTCGATCAATCGGGAAGCCATCGGCCCTTACGGACATTGGTCAATACAGGGATGTGAATCCATGTGGACGTACTTTCCCTCAGCACCCATGACTCTGAATCAACCAACCTCATTACTGAGACATCCTTACCCTGCACCCTACATTGACAAAGACAAGTCGTCATTTGGGTCGGTGTTACTGATCATCTGTACTGTCAATTGTCGGCTAAATTCCCATTGGTCTAGGTAAAGGGGATCTTTAGTTCATGAACCCATTGGACACAGGAACCGCAAGTTCCCGGGAATTGGACACAGCACACAGCAGCTCATTCCCACCCTGGAACGCATTGGACAAATCCAGAAGCGTGTACCAATGCCCCTGCGTTACGACTGACAAGTTTTTGGATTCTTCAAAAGGCGTTTACTGAACTCCAATTTTCAAATGGAATCGGACCACGGCAACTGGTGGAACGTACTTTCGTTAATGGACGAATCGGATTCTTCACTCGCAGGTAATCGACACAATTACAGTCTCCACACATGCGACCCATTGAGACTCCTGTCACTATCCCAGGAATTAGTAAATGAGTCGGCAGCCCCCAAGAAGATATACTCTTCCAGGCTGGCTTTGGAGCTCCAGCTGTTCTTTGTTCAGAATCCGCGACGTTCCTTTCTTTCCCCCATCTCCAGAATGTTTATTGTGAGTTGATGGCATCAGTAGTGAGGCAATAGCCGATTGCAGTTGCGTTTGCTGCCGGAGAATACTGATTAAGCATAGGAAAATTGATCTAATGGGGTGGTAAAGTTTTCGCCGGACTCATAAATTTAGATTTCGAATTTAGTAACTGGGCCTTTTGACTGGATGATTGGGTTTTATGGGAGGTTTAGGGCGAGTGAGCGAGGTCGTTGATGATGTTCTAGACGTAATCTTACCGGTTGTTGTAAGGGTATCAGTTTATTCGGAATAATGGAATCAGTGGGTGTAATATACATGATTCCTAGGTAATTCTATCTTATACTTTGACAATAGCTTGTAGGTTTTCTTTTTTGGTTTTCGATTTATGAGTCATTGTGGAGTTGATACTCTTACGAGTACAGTTTCTGTTCTTTCCTATCATTGGGTTCGGGTTCTATTCGTTATAAGTTCGATAGATATTTTTGGAATGCTTGGCAGGCACTGGGTGAGGAGATCTTTTGGTTGGTTACCGGTGTGGCGGGTCTTTTCGTAATTGTACGGTATACTTTGGCTATTTATTTAATTGGATCTGAGTAATCGGTGGGACTGGTTAGTGTTTAGATTATCGTTCTGGCAATTTGGTCCCCTTAGAGTAATCACTTGTTTTTGTATAGATTGATATATAGAGGGTAATGTTATGAGTATTACAATCATGTGTATACTTTTTTGATTTAATTTTGACCTTGAGATAAGCTTGAAGTATTAGTAATGGTGGAGGCTTTAAATACCTTCTACTATGTTTATAAGTGGTAATTAGGAAGTTTTGTTTGTTGTGTAATCATTTACTTTAGGAAGGTGAAGAAAATCTGGTTAATTGGATGGTGATGGGAGTGGATGTTGGTGGTATGGATAATACTCTTGAAGAGATATCTTTTTTATTAAAAAGATTTGATATTTTGTTATTAAATTGTTTAGGTGGCTGAGATATGAGATGATGGTGATTATCTTAGGGTTAATATAGTTTCAATAATTTATTATGTATTCTACGTTTTTAGTTTTAAGAGATTATATCAAGGGTTCACTTTTAATTTAGTACAGATTTTAGGGATTTATTCTAAAATTCGTGTCCTGGGACTCCGTTGTCTATAATTAGTCGTTATGTATTGGTCGGATTATTGTTTCATTTTGCTTGAATGGCAATTTTTTTTATACGATTAGCGCTGAAGCGAGCATATTTAGAATTTTTTGAATTCGGTTATTATTTCGGTATTTTTCTACTTTCGTCAGAATTGGACGTCCATTTGATATTTCTGGACTGGCTTTTCGTGTATTATTTAAGTCTATTTGAATTGTTAGAGAATATGTTATTAATTTATTGTCTAATTTGAAATTGTTAGAAATTTTTGTACTTATATCACTTTTGTAGCTTATTCCATGAGTATGTATGATTACCGTTTAATCTTAATCCCCTGTTTTTAGGGTTAGAAGTGGATTACGGCTTTTTAATCAGGGATAATACCTAAGTACAGGTTTTTGATCTTGATTAATAGTTTTTTTAATAGATTGATTTGTTTAAGATTTTTGGGCTATTACACTGGTTATTTTTGTTACTCTAGGTCTGACCTGCTGTACCTAGTTTGTAATTTTCTTCAGGTAATTTTCATAGTTCTTTTGAATTCTTGCTGAGATATTTTATAATTTTCTAAGATCAATTTAATCTATGTAATGGTTGATTGCAATTTTGTTCTTCAAGAAATACGATTACTATTATGGTGGAATGAATCTGTATTAGTATCGTAATTCTTTTGATTTCTCTGTATTTTTGATAGGAGAGAGTGATAGGGCATCTTCGGGAGACATTGCGAGCCGGTCCTTTATGGTATATGATTAAGGAATTATATTGGTTCTAGTATATATAATTGCTGATAGATAGCAGGCTGTTGTGTGCGTAGATAAGGTCAACATCGTTGTGACGATAAGCATCGTTGTGCGTAGCTTACGGATATACGACCGTCCCCTGATCTCCGAGATCTCGATGAAACCTGCGTAGAGATGTTATTTTCATCTCATCTCATTTAATAATTGTTTCATTACTTTAATAAGAATGAGATTTTCATGGTTATTTCTTTGAATAAGTAATATAATTGTAACTTTTGGTTACATTTTGAATTATATAGTATTGTTGTAGGGTTCTAATTATAAATGAATTTCGGAGAGTAGACGACTAGGCTTATACTT
>Ga0163217_1014681_pt1 | contig 11354 bp, 20 predicted proteins | sample SynspAceP_FD_185933 | JGI IMG/M metagenome (GOLD analysis project Ga0163217, IMG submission 185933) | Saline lake microbial communities from Ace Lake in Antarctica - Synechococcus sp. Ace-P (PacBio error correction) | ecosystem: Environmental > Aquatic > Non-marine Saline and Alkaline > Saline ... | reverse complement strand
CAACCCCACCAACAACTGGAGATCCCCAGCGGGGGCAGGAGCGCAGTCATCGGGCCATGCGGTGAAGCTCAGTCGCTGCGGCGCTGTGGGCGAGCGAAGCGGACCGGAATACTCAAAACGCATTTGCAAAACCCTTTCGGCAATGGCCGCGTGAGGAAGCCCGCCGGCCCGATCAGGATGCGGCGAGGACCGCAGGAGGATTTCAGGGGCAATTCTGCCCGAAGCAGACCTGAAGCAGGCTTGCCCGTGGATGCAACCGTTACTAAAGGGACTGTTCTGAAGAGGCCGTTCTGTAAGCAGGACAGAACCGCTGATTGGTCTCGCTTCATGGCGTCACAGGCAGCCAACGGGCCGCCACTGGACGAAAGCCGTTGGCGTGCGACAGCGGCTTCGGCGGACGGGCTTCAGAGGAAGCAGCTGCAGCGAAGCCGCTTCTGCAGGGCGCGAGGCCTCGGAGACGAGCGGCTCAGCGGACTGAACCATGGCCTGCTGGGGGTGGCGTGACCGTTTCGGTATCGATCGCCTGGCGGAATCGCTCGAACTCCCGGGAAGCCGACTGAAAACCTTTAAGAGGTGCGCCAAGGGCGCCCAAGCTCGGCAGGCGTTGGACCCAAAACACCAAAAGCCGACAGCAGCGATCACTGCCATCTCCGAAGACCGACCCGAAAAATTCATGGCCCAGAGGGCGATGGAGCAGGGCGCAGATCGCTTCAGCCGAGGCCGTTCCAGCTTCACCGTGATCCCATCGCAGAACAACGACTTGTTTACAGCTGCAGGATCAACCAGCAGAAAGGACAGGAAACAAGAACCATGAGATGCCCATCACCGGGTCTCCCCCAACCCGGGCACGACCTTCCGTACTCGAATTGAGCGGCGAAGCAGGTCCCCAAGAGTGCGTTGGCCATGCGCTGAACCCTCTGGACACAGTGTCTGGTCGTTAACTGTTAAAGCTCCGCCGCTGCACCGAGCCGCCAGGGTCGAGATTGTATGGAACATACCGGGCCCTGCTCTGCCGTCTCCCAGCCCCCACCTGTGACAAAAACCTCCCCCGCCCTTTCGATCGCGATCACCGTGCTGCTGGGCGCTTCTGCGCGACAGTTTTGGCGTGTACGGCCTTCGTCCGCCCTCCAAGGCCTCACCGACCGTCGACGATTTCACGACACTGAGCCCGAAGTCCGCCAGGTCACAACTCCCGGCCCGAGGCCGCTCCGGCCCCGCTGACGCCAGCGGCCAGCAGTGCTCGTTGACCTGCATTTCAGGCGCCCCAGTAGCTGCCACCTCCCGCCGAGCGCCAAGTCTGGCGACAGGGCGAGAGGTTCTGGCTGTGAGTTGCAACACGCCCTCTCCGGATCCGGCGCAGGGCCACCAGCTGCAGCGCCGGTGCCCAGTCAAGAACCGCCGCCAGCGCGCCGCCCGGCCGCCATTCCCGGCGAGGGCTGCGCAGCCAGAGAGCTCCCGGAACTGCACCGGCCGCGGCCGCACGGCCGCCTGGCGCAGCCACCGGGCAGTCAGGGGCAGAGGCAAGCCGCAGCCGTTGCACGCCCTGATCGGCCACCAGGATCAGGCCAGCTGGGCTGCGCAGCAAAACGACACCTCCTCACGTCCTGCGGCCGCTACACACCTGGGCGGCATCGAGCAGCACCGCCAGTCCACCTCGTCAGCGGCCTGCTGGCCACCCAGCTGATGGCAGGGACCTCCAGCGGCTGGCTCCGCGGCGGCAGACCCGAGGCGGGCCGTCTCAGCACGCACCAGAGGTGTCGCCGCCAGCGCAAGGCTGCCTGCTGCAGGCAGCTCGAGCCGCAAACAGCTCATGGCGCCTGGGCGCCAGTCGAACCCGCAGGTCAGCTTCAGCCAGGGCTTGCCGCCAGCAAACTGCAGATCCAGCCGCAGGGGCACTGCTGCCGCACTGGCCGCGCCGACATCGGCAGCAGAGCGGCCCCCGTTTTCAGGCCACCTGGAGCTCGCCCTGCAGCTCAGGGGGCAGTGGGTGATCGCGTTAGTCCCCCGGCCAGATCCCAGGCATCCAAGAATTCCCGCGATCCCGCCAGCGGCGCCCATTCGAGCGGCTGGCAAGCTGGTAAGGGCGTCGCACCCCAAAGCTGCTCCACCCCGGCGGGCGAAGTTCGGGCGGCGGACCAGCCTTGCCCAGCGCCAACGGGCCACCAGCTGATCGTCTGCGCGCTTGCAGGGTGACGGGTTCCTTCGAGGCGCCGGGCAACATCGTCGTCCATCCCGGTCATGGCAGCGCCGTCCTCCGTGACGCCTCAGTTCATCGCGCCGCAGAGACCAGGACGACGCAGGGCCAGCGCCGCCACCCCACAGCGCTTGGCGAGCTGCACCCACTCCCCCCGGCGCGCCTCGGCTGGGCTGGGAGGCGCTATCACCTGCCACCAAACCCCCTTCGCAAACGCATCCGTGCGGAAGCCGCCGCAGGCTTGCAGGCACGCGAGCCACCAGAGCTGGCCGGCCCTTGCCGCCGCTTTGCCGGTCCGGTCCCCACTCAGCCAGGCCAGGAGCGCCCTGATCGCGCGGCACGCGCCTGACGGCGGGCGCGTGCCCACTGGGTGTCGGCCTTCTCGAAACACGTCGGGGGATGCGTGCCGGCAAAATGTCGTTGGAACTGCTGAAACAGCAGCGCTCGCCAGTCGACCGTGCCGCTGGCGGGGCAAGACTCAGGGGTTGCCAGCGGTTGCTACCGGAATGGCCCCAGAGCAAGGCGCCCACCAGATCGCCTCCCGCCAGGCAGAACGCTCCAGGCTGCGGTTGTGACGCTTCTTGATCCGGGCCGACTGGCACCAAGGCCGCGGCTGCATTTCCAGGTAGAGCTCGTCGCGCCCAGACGCAGTTGCTCGCGGGCTTGCTCCAGCGGCCAGTAGTGACCCGCACTGGTGCCGTGAGCGTTGATCAGCCGCCACCGGCTGTTTGCCACAACGCCCAATTGCCCAGCATCTCGGCGTTCGGGCCGCCGCCGTGGTCTCCCACCCCTGGCAGCCAAGGCATCCGCAACACCGGTGGCCTGTTGCATTCCAAGCCGTAGCGCTCGATCGCCACCGGATCGCCATTCGCTGCCGATCGCGCGGTTGACCAGGTCAGCAGCTCCGGCTCGGCGGCCCGCCACGAAAACAGTCGATTGGGGAAAGGGGTGGTGCAGTCCAGGCAGCTATGTGGGCAAAACCAGCGCACGCCGGTGGCCGCCTCCACCGACGGCAAGCCGGCAGCCAAAAGCGAAAGCTGTTCGGCAAAAAAACCAGGCCAGCTCAGGGTCATTCCGGAAGGGCCGCGCGGCTGTAGGCCTGTTCGCTTCCTGGAAACTGCGCAGCAAGCGAAGCCGTTGTGATCAGCACGCAGTCGCTTCACCCAGGGCCGTTGAGGGGTTCCCAGGTCCGCCCGCATCGCCACGGAATCTCTTCAAAAGGGTCGGGCGGTGTGCTCCAGCCAGGATAGATGCGCGGGGTGAATGGCGAAATGGAGCTGGGGATGGCGCGCATCAGCGCCAGGCAGAAGCGGAAAGGTGCGTCGGCGGCCTGCAGGTGTCGGCCACCGCCACACCAGGCCAGATCGAGGTGGCATGCCCAGCACCTGAAACGGTCCCCGCCGACGGGTCGTTGATGCGGGCCAGGCGCCTCAGCGTCAGCTCGTGAAGCCCAGGGTCGGCGCCCACCCCCCAGGCGTCCGGCCGGCTCGCCAAGGCTGTTGGGACCTGACCGCAAGTCTGCTCGAGCTCCAGGGCCCTAGCCAAGTCAAACAGAACCCTCCGGTCGGCGTGCTGCAGGGCTCCAGGCTCAAGGCGTGAGGATCAGCCCGTCATCGTGGAGAGCGCGCAGCTCGAGTTCGAGCCCAGCGGTTCCGCCCTGCACCAGCGGGGGGGCAGCCAGCGGCAGGCGGAGGTCGTAGAAGATTCCCCCGGTGCACCGCGAGCGATTCGAAGCGCACTCGCCTCAATGGCCCACCAAAACGCAAGCGTCCAGCGGGCGCCGCAGCTTGATGGAAACCGCCAGGTCCTCGGGACAGTGAGCTGCAACCTGAGCCTTCATGCTGAGGCCCCCCGCGGCCAGATCAAACAGCCGCGGGCCTGCCAGTCGGCCGGTGCCAGCCCTCCCCAGGGTCGGCGGCGGCGTTCTCCAGCACCCGGAAGCCGTGCGGCGCTCCCATTGCGGCAGCAGATCCACTTTGAACGTGACTGAAACGATTTCATCCAGTGGAAGTGTCGTTTCCAGGGCCTTTGGGCATCGGAGTGCCATGGGTGAAACCCATAGGATGATGCCGCTGCCGATAGGGTCGTTCAGCCCACCTGGGGCCTGTCACTCCCTGTCACCCGCCAGGACGACCATGCTCGCTCTCCAGATTTCCGTTTATTCGTCGTTTTCTTCTTCATCGCATTTTGTGTCGGGCTTTCTGGCCAAGCGATCCGACCCGCACCCCCAAGCCGCAAGGATCTTTGAGGATTGAGCCACCTCCAGCTGGTCACTTCACCTAGCTAGCACCCCTCCCTAGCACTCGTTTACTAAGCCACTCTCCAAGTGGTCCATGATCGGCTCACCTTCCTTGACGTGGCAAATCAGCCTTTTCAGAATCTGCGTGACTCGTGTCAAACCCCATCCACTGACGATTCGGTTGGTCGGTTGCGGCTGCTTGTTGTTGGCCACAGGCTCACTGCGCAGGTGGACCCTCTGCCTGGCGTTAAGGGGCGTGCTCTTGCTCTGGATGCAGAACTCTGCCCTGGAAGTAGCCCACCCCAGCCAGCCACCTGCCGCTGGACGCCAGCTGCTCAGGCAGAAGTGCATCGAGAGGTCGGCGATCCAAAAAAGAGCACCGATTCCGAACTCAGGGATCCAAAACAGGCGACCCTCCACCAGCGCTGACCGAGTGATCCTTGGCAAGCACCTCCAGCCAGAAGCCGCCGAACCCACTCCTAAAGCAGCCGCTGGCTAACCAAAGCCAGGCAGCCCATCGGCCATCCTGCGGCCAATGGGCCCCGAGCTGGACAGAACCAGGACCACGCCGAAGTCGCTGGCCAAGGTGCTTGAGGATCACAGCCGATCAGCAGGCTTTGACCAGCTGATCCAGCGCTTTGTCGCGACGGTGAATGTCAAAGCTGTTTGGCCGGTGCCGGCTGATGGCGGAACGCCTCGAGTACGACAACCACGAACCGCACGGTATTGCCAGCCGGCAAGGTGCGCTTCCGGCGCGGAACCAGTACTTCCAGGCCAGCCGCCTGCGCTCAGCCTGATCGAGGCGACCGGCAGATGGAGGACGTCTATGGGGTCCTGGATCTCAGCACCGAGGGGATCTCAATCCAGAGCTGCCGGTCTCCCACACCCCTGCCGCAGACCCTGAGCCGATCGGCTCCCGACCATTTTGCCGCCGGTCCCGATTGGCACCCCATCCCTGCGGCACCCTCTGGGTCGGGCAAATTGTCGACCGCAATTTCGGTTGACACCTCAAGTCAAGGGCCAAGCTCAGGGAGGAGCTGCTGCTCGGCGCAGGCCTGCCGGCGGCTGATCAAGGCAGGACCGTTTGCCTGAACTGGAATTTCCGGCCCCCGGCCCACTGGGCCGCCGCCCAGAGAGCAGCGGCTCACCAGCCGCTTCACCAACGACGCCTCTAGCAGCGACCGCCGCCAGAGCTTCGCGAGTTCACACAGGCATCGGCCTCGCCTGGCTGCAGCCCTGCTGAATGTGGGCGTGTCAGGTCGTGAGCAGTCACCACCAGCCCTCAGCAACTTTGAGGACCACCTTCCGCGAAACGATCGTCCCGGATTCCAATACCTGGGTTCGAGGTGGAGGGATCCTTCCTCCCCGCAATGGTCGGTGGTGGGCGCATCACATCCTCGGGGTGCTTCACCATTCAACGGCGTCAAGAGGCGCAATTGCCTATCTTCTGGGCTGCGCTACCGCTTGGCGAAGATCCACCCGAAAGCCGCCCTGCAGCGCAGCGTCAATGCGCCGCCAAAGGCTGCCCGAATCGCCGGAGGGGGAGCCACGGAGCGGACGCGCGCGCTGCCGAGGCCCAGAGCAAGCGGCGATGGCGGAGGAGCGCCCAAGCTTTTTCCAGAAGCTGGGCTGGAAAACCCAAGTCCCAAGCCTGAAACAACCCAGGCCGCTACCATCTCGAGAGACCCTCCTCCTCAACTGCTGCAGCAAGAAACGTGACGCGACGAGCGATCGCGACGATCGCAGCAGCGCATCAGCAACGTTTCAGGCCCGGGAGGACTGGTGCTGAACCGTTCAGTTTTCGTACCCGCGCGGAACCGACCTTGACCGAGGGCGAGCAGACAGCAATTCGGTCCTGCCCACTCCCCGCCCAGGTGCGCCGTCTGCGCGCAACAGCAGCAGGTCTGTCCAGGGCACCCACGCGGCTCGCTTTCAGTTCGCCCGCGCATCCATGGACCAACACGACTGTCGCGCCAACCGGGTCAGCTTTAGAACTATTCCCCTTCACCCAGCCAGTGTGATGACCTGGAGAACTGGGTGCCGTCCAAGAGTGAGAACGGCGACAACGGTATCCGCGCCAACCCGCAACCGTCCTGATTTTGAGGATCGTCGTCGGCCCGTGGCGAGCAGCACCCGCATTCCAGCAGAAACAGGAGGTGGAAAACCGGCTGGGTGTTCGTTTTCGACGAGAGGACCGCGGACGGCTTTTCGTCGGCCGCCGCTCAGACCAATCGGACGATCGACCGGACTCTGCAACTGAAACCCATTCTCTGGACGTGCGTCCAGGCACAACAAACAGCTACCCGCTGCAGAACCTTCGCGGTCCTCGTCTGCGAGCAGGACGCGCAATTGGGGATCGTTCGGCCCTGGAGGCCCACTCAACCTGCCCTACTGGGCTTCGACGCCGAGTTCAACCTCGATCTCTTCCACTTCAACCCGGAGAACATCCCAACGGGCCACCCGCAGCGTGGGGAAAATGAGCCGGCGCGTTGAAAGCTACCCTGCTGGTGACCACTGGTGCACGCGCTGTTTGCCGCCTATCGCTTTCGATCTGAACGGCTCCTCGTGAACAGGATCTATTCCCCGCCTTTGGAGCTCCTGTAACAGCCAGGGGTCTTGCCGAATTCGGGACATGGCTGAGGAACAGCTAATTCGGGCGGCTCGGCGTAGCGGCAAACTACAGAGCAACGAATTCATCAACGGGCAATGAATCGATTAGTTTCGCCAGCCTCTGGCGCGCCAATGTCCTCGCGCCATCAACAGCTCCCTCACATTTCTGGGCGAGCCAAAAACCTTACCCCTACCCCGGATGGCGCCTGCGCTATTCGCCTTGCCGATCTTGCCGGCCTGACCTTCAACACCAATCTCTCTCCGATCTGGCCTACTTCGCGACGCACCAATCAGAACGCCTGTCGTTCTCCGGCGGCCCACCCTCACCCTGGGAACTCAGCAAACCTATTTCGATTCACCAGATCACGCTCACCGTCGGCATCGCCGTGCGTGATGCTCATCCCATTTGGCTTCGATCAGGCCGTTGACCTGCGACCTGGGTCGCCTGACAGCATGGCCGTGACGTTGCTGTTCAACGGGCGGGATCGGCCTGAAGTGGATCCATCGTCTCGCAAACTATGCGAGCTGAACGGCTCGTTCGTGGAGCTGCGCGGGCCGCGCGCCTATGCCTTAAGCGTTTCTATAGCCCCTTTTGAGGGAATCGGCGGCGTGCGGTCAGGGAACGATTTCGCTTCAAACGGCACCGGCCGTACCCTTGTGCCCCCCCCATCCCCGGTGTTCCCGGCAGCCCGCTGCCGCTTTCTGAGCCACGCGTCAGCTAGGGCGAAATTGCACAAATAAGCAGTCCGCGCCGCCGTAGCGCGCATCTCCTGATCGTGGCCACAAGCTGGCTGGTGGCATCCCATTGACCCTGACAAAGATGCGCGGCCGGGCGCCATCTCCAGCGGCCAGTGCCATCGCAGCTTCAAGAACAGCTCTGGGACCAGGTTCGAGCTGGAAGTCGAGGCGGGTTCGGCGGTGAAGGTCCTGAAGGTCGACGAGCTGTCATGGCTACCTGCAGGCAGGGTAATCCCCAGCCAGCACAGTTGCCAAAAGAATAGATTCAGCAAAGCTCTCCCCCACCACCGCCCGATCCCCCAGCCGCATCAGCGATTGGGGGGCATTCCCGCTCGAGCCGCAGCCGAAAATTTCGTCACAAACAGGATCGGCATCCCGGCGCCAGGCCGATCAAGGAAATGGCCCCGCCGCTCCAAGACGTCGTCGGCCAAAGCCTGTTTCCCCCAGGCCCTCGAAGCTAGCACTTGAGGAAACGAGCCGAATGATGCGGCGTGTCGATCATCCCACTGATCACCGCCGCCTGCCCCGAACCGAGGCGACGGACCGGAGGGGAAGTCGGCTGCGAACGCGGGGGGTGAGCTGGTCCGCGAGCTGGTGGGAGAAGTGGAAGTGGTCATTGATGCAGGGTGCGGCAACCAAATGACTCAGGAAAGCGCTGGCCTCCGTTGGCTGGCTCGGGCGTTGTGCGCCCAGCACAGCTCGGCGCACATCGTGACGTGACCACGAACGGCCGCGGCCGCACCATCGCCGGGCTCACAACAGGTCGGCCACTCCGAGCCCTGGCGACCTTGAATTGCGGGTGCTGGAGCTGCCTGATCTGCGCCTTCAGGCGGTCCGGACACTCACCCACATCGAGCAGCCCGGTTCGCGCCACTCAAACCCGCGGAGGCGAAACCTGATCGAGCCCTTCGGCTTCAGCGGCGCGGCCATGCTCAGAGCCAGGCCACCACAAAACCTTGATCCCTGGCCACCGTTCGCCCCCGGGCACGCCGCAGCGGCGCGCAATCACTGAGCCACCGTTGTGCAACTGCCGATGAAGCCAGACATCCACATGGTAGACCGCCATCGCAAGCCCCCGGCGTGAGGTCCATGTAGATAAGCCTGCTCGCCATGGGCGCTCGTTGGGGTTTTCAGCTGCTCGGGGTCGCACGCCTCATCGATCCATCCCCTGCCGGGTGATCCCCAGGTGACCGTTCGGGCGCCAGGGCCGAGGCATCGAAACGCACCCTCGTCGAAGTGGCTCAGCCCGCTGGGCAGGCTTGCACCAACCACCGCCGCTCCCAGTTCGCCCGGCTCGGACCTATCGCGCTGCCGTGCAGTAGGCGAAGGGGTGGCATCGGGATTGGAACGTAGCCGCAACGCTCCACCCTCAATCGCATGTTGCAGAGGTCAATGCGTTCCTCATCAGAGGCTTCGATGGCCGGACCAAGCAAATTCATAGGGCATAGCCCACGCCACCTTTGACCTCCGAGCTTCGGATCAAGTGTGGAGTATCAAGTCCTTGGCGTACAACCAAAGCAGCCGGGCTTCCACCCAGATGCGACGGGGGCCCCCCCCCCACCCTTTGTGAGGGGGGTTTGGGTCGAAATCCGAAAAGGCTCTGGCCGCAGCATCATCCGCACCGGGCTGGTGCCGATGCCGAAGCGATTGCTCCGAAGCCCGTGGTGGAGTATTGGAATCGCCACAGGCCACCTGTCATGCCTGGCTGGTGAGACCCAGCTCCAGTGCAATCACTGTGCACAATCCCCTGACGGGCCGCTGCCGAGCCGTGAAGCGATGCCGGCTCCCGCAGTGCTCTCCAAGAGTGGCCAGCATTTGTTTCGGCCAGGGGATCAGCGAAGGGCCCGCCTGGGAGGTATCGCACGATGTGTCCACGGTGCCACCTCCTCTCCGGGTGGCCACTCCCAGGCCCAAGCTCACGCAGGGCCACGAAGGCCTGGGGGACTGGTCACCTCGTGGATCAGTGCAGACGATGAAAGCTGCGTGGCGCCGGCCGGGCAGCTCACACCGGTTTGCATGCAGATCCCAAACCTTGTCGTTACAGCGTTCCGGAACTCACCGTGACCTCGCCGATCCCAGCAGCCTAAAACGAAGGGTGGGCGCGAAACGGCCGGCCGGCTCTCGCAGCAGGAGACCCGCACCATCACTGGGCTGCCGAGACGCGGAATCAGCGGCTTATCGCCCAAGCGCAGGCGCAGTTGATTGGGCTCGCCAACGCTGAGGGTCGGATCCAGGCACGCGCGCGACGCACCGAATGCGAACAAAGCCGCCTTCGCTGCCATCGGGGCCCGCCACGGCGAATGAACCTGCCCGACGCTTGTCGGCACTTCCCCCAGTGGGGCCGGCAATGCGGTCACCCGCCTATGCCCAGTCACTGGCCCAGCCGCGACGGACCCCTGTCCCATCGCCAGCGCCACTGGTCGCTCCACAGCTCCATATGCCGCAGGGTTCCCGCCGGGACACCTCCATCAGTCTGCTTATGCGTTTGCTGTAAGAAATCACGCCGCCAAGAAAAACATTCGAGGGCCCCTGCACCCGGCCAGGGGCAGCACCGAGGCCCCCACGTGTGCACGATTCAGGCAACACGAGCGTCCTGCCCCCGTTGACGCGTAACTCCGAGCACCACCCGAGGCCAGGCCTCTATCGGCGGCCGAAACAGAGCAGCCGGTGCGCTTCGCGCAACTCCGGTCCTCCACCGGCAACCAGCAGCCCCGGGGCTGCCGCGCCGTTTTCAGCCCGGGGCAGTGAGTCGCAGCTTTCACCTCACCGGCACTGCATAGGGGGCCACGGTGGGTTCTCCCAGGCCAGGCAGATCGTCCACCTGCCTCGGCCAGCTGGATTCGCCGATGCCCAGAAGCGCAGCAGTCGGCTCTGGGACACCCCCACCCGAAGCCCTGCCGCCAGCCAGTCCACAGCGTGTGCCATTCCACAATCGGCCCGCATCTCGGCGGGGACCCCCGGGAAGTGAGCACGTGGAAGCCCTGCGGGCTCCAAGATATTTCCCGCGCCGTACCGTGGGATTGGGCAACACCTGGCGCCGACGGCCCAAACAAGCGCCTGCTTGCGATGCTTGGTCGCCCACCGGGCGAACCTCGGCCCGCGAGTTTGCGTATGTCAGGCCCAGATTTTTTCTCGGCCGCTTCCTTGCGAAACGGTGCGCCGAAGCGGCGCACGCCTCGGTGTGAGGTCTCGGGGGTGGGCCAAGGGCCGCCGGTACGCAACACCAGCAGGCTGCCAGCGCTGGGCGCACCTCGCGCACCACTGGATCAGCCGCTCCCGGTTGTCGCCCACCATCTGTTCTGGGGGGGGGGGGCGTAGTTGGGGGGAGGGGGCCTTGGGCCGCCAGTTCCTCGGCCAAAACCATGGGCGGCGGGCCGTTGAGAATGGTGCCGAGCCAACAGCTCCGTGGCCGATGGCAGAGGGGAAAGTCCTTCGCGCAAGGGCCTCCTTTTCGCGGGCCAGCTTGCTGATCGCTGCCACTTGGCTGGTTTCTGGAGGGGGTGACTTTCCAAGCGTGAAAAAAAAACCAGGGGGGGCTTATCTTTTTCTTTCCCCTTTTCGATTTTTTTATTT
>Ga0163217_1059807_pt1 | contig 11355 bp, 14 predicted proteins | sample SynspAceP_FD_185933 | JGI IMG/M metagenome (GOLD analysis project Ga0163217, IMG submission 185933) | Saline lake microbial communities from Ace Lake in Antarctica - Synechococcus sp. Ace-P (PacBio error correction) | ecosystem: Environmental > Aquatic > Non-marine Saline and Alkaline > Saline ... | reverse complement strand
AAGAGCCACGGGAAGCATTTCCTATGGCACTGTTATAGCTGACGAATGATTGAACACGCATGCCACATGATTCAATTGATCAATTCGGAATCGACTTTTCGCACTGCGAAACCTGATAATCTTTTTTGACAAACAACTGTTCTCTCGTCTGAATTGGAAGACCTATCTGGTCTAACCAATAAATAGTTTGTATCCCACGACGGCTCGTGCCTGGTTACTGTGTGTCCCTGTGTTGTGCTACGTTACTGTCCTTTATTGATCGGCCAAGATACTGAATTTGTGGTTAGGTTCCCCATTTCGTCGCGATCTGGATATTACCGATACCCAGATGAAGTCTGTTGATGGGCCTTGTCATTCGCCATTTTTTATGTCATCTGCGGTATTTCCCATGGGCCGGAATCGCAGATAGCAAGAGCCGCAAGGCGGTCTATTGGCGCAGGGTTCTTCTGCGAGCCTTGATGACCCGCCGCCTGCGCCTCGCGCAACCAGTATTGGCAGTTTGTACATAGAGTCCGAATTGGTGTTGGTGCTGGGGGGCCCGGGGGGAAAAGCCGCCATTGTCCCCGGCGCATACTCACTGTTGGCTGACAGCTTTCCGCCGGATTTAACGCGCTACGGCGATCAGCGTCTATTCAAGGGTATTTACCTCGGTGCCCGGTCTGGCGTTCCTGCTCGGCGGCCATGGTTCGTTACCTTTGCTTCCGCGCAAGGCGATGTATTGCTTGCGATCGTGTCGCGCATGGGTGCGCCCCTGGCAGTTGATCTTCCTGATTCTCGGCGGGGCATAAGTATTTAGCTTCTGTTTAGTGCTATTTGCTCTGAAGGAGCCCGTGCGCAAGGGTGTGGGCGCCGCGTAGCCGTTTCCGCTTGAAGGATGTCGGCGCCTACTATGCTGAGCATTCGCAAAAACCGTCATCTGTTCATTAACTTTGTTTCGGCTTGTTCTGTCGTTTGGCCTCTTATTGGCGCCTCGGGCGTGGATTCCGACCTTTTTTCATCCGTAACCAAGGTCTGGACCCCCGGCTTGAAGTGGGTTGTGTATTACGGTACTACGGTCATGGTGGGCTGGCTCACTGGGGTATTGTCTTTCGGTGGCCGCCTGCCGACTTCTGGCTGCGGCCGTGGTTATACCGATTTCCAATATGCCGCGTCGGCCTTGCTTCTCAGCCTATGATCACGCTGCCCTGCAACGCCGGTCTTTTCTGCTGGCTGATTCTGAACCGTTGGCGTTCTGGGTCCTCAGTGTTCTTTAATGTGCTTCACGCCGTAGCGATGCCCTTTGGTCTGTAATAGCCGCTGAAACGGCGATTCAGGGATAAGTGATGGCCTAACCTCCATGCGGGCCAGGCTTCTGCGATATAACCTGTTCACCATTACCCTTATCGGGCTTGCGTATTGGGCCTACCGCAGTGGCCGCTTATGACCGACTAGTGTTCATGGATGACATGGCCGGTTGCGCTACTCGATCTTCTGGGTCGCTAGTGTTTATTACCCTGGGTTCTGTCATTTCTGCTGTGGATGGACTGAAACCCTATTCGGGAGCGAGAAACGCTGGCGCGATGGGGGCGAAAAAACAAGGCCACCGCTTTAACATTTATCTGACTTTCCGCGCCTGGGTTCGGCCTGCGCCCCCTGTTTTTCAGAGGACCTACATCATGTCTTGACGCAGTTATCGTCTCCACCGCCCGCACCGCCCTGGGCAAAATTCCTACATCGCGGGCACTAGAAACAAAACACCCACAGTGTCGGACATGGCCGGGCTAATGTTGATCGAACACGCCGGCTCAATGCGCTGCGCGGCTATCGATCCGTTCACGGTTGAAGATTGTCATCCTCGGCGCAACCTTTCACGAAGGCGCCAGGGCAAGAACCATTGGGCACGCGTCTGGCTTGCGATCCGACGGCCGGCCTAACCGGTGACCACCGGCCGGTTATGTCGATCAACCGTTTCTGGCACTCAGCAGGCCTCCGGTTTGCAGGTCCATGTGCCATCGCTGCCCAGCGTGTGGTCAGCGAAAAGATTCCTGGCGTTGTTGCCGGCGGCGTCGAGTCCATCAAGCCTGCTGCCAGAACGACAAGCTGGAACCAACTTCCACGGGTTGTTAACCAGTGGATATAAAGGAGACACAAGCCTGATCTGTACATGTCCCATGATCGAGACTGCGGACATCGTCGCCCGCAACCGCTTACAACCATCAGCGCGCATTCGCAGGATGATACGCGGCTGATCAGCCAGCAGCGCACTGCTGCCGGCCAGGAAAGCGGCAAGTTCGATGACGAGATCGCTGCCCTACCTTGCGTCAAGGATGATGGTCCAGGACAAGGAAAACCGGGCACCATCAGCGAGAAGGAAGTGAACCTGGTCAAGGACGAGTGCAACCGTCCTGGTACCCACGCTGGAAGGCCTGGCAGGCGTCTGCAGCCGGTGCGCGGTCCTGAAAGCACTTCATTACCGCCCAGCGTAACGCCAAGCCAGCTGTTCCGATGGCGCCTCCGTTTGTGTTGTCATGAAACAGCACATCCGAAGCCAGCCAGAACGTGGAGCCGATGGGTATCTTCCGTGGCTCAGCGTAGCCTTGGTTGCGAGCAGACGAGATGGGCATTTGGCCCGGTCTTCCGCGATTCCGGCACTGCTCAAGCGCAATGGCTGACCATGCGTACGATATCGGGCCTGTGGGAATTGAACGAAGCCTTCGCTCCCAGGTATATCTACTGCCGTGGAACAGGCTGGGCATCCCGATTGGAAAACCTCAACGTCAACGGCGGCTCCATCGCCATGGCCACCCCTTTATGGGTGGACCCGGCTCGCGTCTGGACGGCCACCGGCCTATCGAAGGCAAGCGTCGCGGTGCGAAGTTTGTTGTTTGGTGACCCATGTGTATTTGGTGGTTGGTCAGGGCGCTGCAGGTCTGTTCGAAGTACTGTAAAGTCGCAGCTACAAGCTACAGCTACAAGCTACAAGCGAAAACCCGGGCCCGTGCTCGGTTTCGCTTTTAGGTTTAGCTTGCGCTTTAAGGCTTGCCAGCTTGTAGCTTGTAGCTGATTATTTCACGGTGACCTTTTCTGAACGTCAGTTGTAGGCGTAGTGGGGCAAACGGTTTCAGTGGAAATGTTCGCGCGCTTGCCCAGTGGCGCAACCCCGTGAAAAAATAGCGGCTCGGCCACCCCAGGACCACCGCATCGCCATGTTCCAAACTTCCAGCGCGAGGCTTTTTCAGTGCGCGGCGGCGCCCCCAAACCATAAAACTGTCGGAGCGCCTAACGAAGAGCCGACACGATTAGGCGCACTGAAATCCGCCTTCGTCCTTGTCCTGATTTGGCCCAGGCCCATGCGGGCGCCGGTTTTCATTAACGGTGATCAGGCAGGCGTCTGGTCGAAGTTTTCTGTATCCCGCCGGCAAGCCGGCCGCTGTTACGCTTACCTCGCGCAACAGGGCTGGCCATGCAGGCCAGGGCTGGCCGTCAGTTCGGTCGGTGCGCTATAGCGATAACCCAGCCGGTCCGTTACCCCAACCCCAGTCACCACAACTGCTCATCGCCGCTGACATGCTATAGCCACCCGGGGTGACCCTGATGCCGGAAGGCGTGCCTGGTTGAGCGACCTGATGATGCCTTCCAGCACTGAATCGCACTGGGCAGGACAAACCCACGTTAGCAGCCAGGCGCCGTCAGCTATTTGTTCAGGTGCGGCGGTGGGCGTGGTGGGGCAAATAGGTCATCGGTAGGAGGCATTGCGGGGCTTCCGGGTACTGAAAGTTTGTTGACTTGATTTTACCTCGGATGTGGGCAGAGCTTGTATATTGCGGATGTGTTGCCGGAAGGCGGGTTGGGAATACCGCTGGCATGCGGTTGCGAAACACCGCTTGATTCCGCCTGCGCGGGAATGACGTTAGGCTGGGACAGCTCAGCGCTTGTTCCGAACCACCGCCATAAAAATGGAATCCCCGCGTTCGCGAGATGACGCAGTCTTGCGCTCCGTCATTCCTATAAAGTTCTGGATCCCAACGGCGCCTGTACCCAGCATCAGCAGTCACCCAAGCCCCAAGGAAGCGCCTGCGCGCCGAATGGACGTTAGGTTGGGGACGCTCAGAGCGTGTGTCTCACGCGGATAAAAATCGATACCCGTCGTTCGCGGAGGATGACGAATCCCGTGGCTCCGTTCATTCCTATTAAAGGCTGGATTCCGACCGCCTGTACCCCAGATAACACTAGGTCACCCAAGCACGCCGAACCGCCATTTCCTGCCACAGCCGAGAATCCAGGGGACTCAATCAAAGCCCCGAAAGTCATCCCAAAACCCAGAACCTGTCATTCCGCGCAGGCGGAGATCCAAGCGGACTCTTAGGCAGCACCAAAAGTCGGCCCCAAGTCTCAGACCCGTTCCATCCTCGCGAAACGCCGGGGATCCATTTTCAGCGGCCTCAGACCTTCATCCCGGGGCAAATTTCAACGACGCAGTATTACCACCGTCCACCGGCCAGTCCTCGGCCAGTCCCATAGCTGGCATCAAATCACGGCGAGAAACGCAATCGCCCCGGCAATCTCGTTCAGGCCCGGCCCATAGCGACGCAGCTCGCAACTGGGGCGCCGAGCTTTTCTGCTCCTTGTTGTTAGGGCGGGCATAATCAATACTGGCTTGGTCATCCCAGTCTCGATCAGCCCCGGGCACACCGGCATTCACCCGAATTATTGAACTGACCCAAAAGGTCACAGGCCGAGGTCATGGTGGAGTTGATCACACCGGGCTTGGGACGCCGCTATAAAGCGTTGCCGCCCGCGCCGGAGCGGATACCGCACGGAGGCGGTGTTGACGATGGCGCCCTTACCCCTGCGCCTGCATCTGACGGGCAGCGACTTGGTAAACAGCATCACGCCATACAAGTTGACCCCAATAATCTTCTTTGCCAGGGGCTCCAGGCCTTGCTCCGTGGCGATATTGTAAATCACCGCGGCAATCCCGGCGTGTTGCACAGCACATTCCAGTTGGCCGAAATGGGCGATGGTTCGTTAACGCACTGCCGACCGCCGCCTCGTTCAGCCACATCCACCCGGTGCGGGTCTGTACCTCTGCGCCGGCGGGCAGTTCATCAACAGTTGTCATTGAGACCGTCTTCATTGCGAATTCGACCAAGGGCAATCAGCCGCGCGCCCTTCGGCGCTCATGCGTTTGGCGTAGCGCGACCGATACCACTGCCCGCGCCCGTTGATGAGTACACCTTGTTCTAGAAAGATTGCATTGCTTGTTCTCCCTTGTTTTGAAGCTTCAAGCGGCAAGCTTGAAGCTGCATGATTAGATCAATTCAGTTAGTCAAGCGGCTACGCCGGCGCTGTATTTGCTTGAAGCTTGAAGCTGAAGCTTGCGCTGAGATTTAAGATCAATGCTCGGATCCTGTCCGGCCCCCGCCAATTCATCGTCACTCTGGTTAGGCGATGCCCCAACTGCTCGGACAATCTTCTGGTTATCCACCTGCCAAACTGGCAATATCGCGCTCGAATCGCAGCGGTGAAATGCTATGCGCCCGGCACGCAGCGCGCCCACATCGGTAATTTCCAGGCCGATAATGCGCCGGTCTGCCGTTTGAAAACCCAGCCAGTAATAGGAATGGTCGCGGGTGTCGCGGCGGCTTTCGGGTATTATTGCCGCCAATACTGCCGCCTCGGGCACGGGCAGGTAGCTACACCGGTCACATCGAGCGGGGGACTGGCGGGAAAGTTGACATTCATCGCCCGCAGTCGGGTCGGCCAACCCTTCTTCAGCAGTTGACGGAACAACGCCAGCACCGAAGTTGAGCGGCGGTCTCCCAATGAATCTCGTTACCCTTGTGATTATTGCCTGTGACAAACGCAAATCGATGGAATGCCATCAGCGTGGCGTCAGCGCACCACCGATGGTGCCGGAATAAGGCCACTGAATCGCTGATGTTCGGGCCCCGGCGTTGACGCCGGAAGAAGCACCAGATCCGGCGGTACCGGGCATCAGTTTCACCGACGGCCAGCAGCACGCAGTCACTGGGGCGGGCCACTGACGCTGTAACCGACGCTCATCGAACTGATGCACGCGCAAAGGCGAATGTAGGGTGAATGCGACATGATACGGCCGCCTCGTGGTCCAGATCCGGATGGAAATGATCCAGACCTCATCGGCGATCTGCTCGGCGATGTCTTGCCAGGATTTTCAAGCCTTGGCCGCGCCAAGCCGTTTCGTCTTTGGTCAGCCAGGACGCGTTGATTGCGTTTGGACATGCAGTCTCCGTTTGCTTAATGAATCGAATTTGCAGATAAATTCTTCGCCGCGAGGCCGCGGCTTCCTACCCGCAGGCCGGCGATAACTCCACCCCCGGTAGGAGCGACGGCCCCGTCGCGAAAACAAACTACGCTTCGGCCGCGAGCCGCGGCTCCTACCACGGAAGGTCGGGCCTCACCTCAGGTAGAAAGGGCTATTTGCTTCTGCGCCGCGATCTCCCAAACCCCGCCTCGCAGCACCCCGCGCCGCTTGCCCACCTCCAGCGCGGTCGGCATTACTGGCATTACCCTGTACGCACCGCCTGGTGATAAAACACCCTGCAGAATGCCGCCAGGCGGAACAACGACGAGAGGCCAGGAAGAAATTCCAGTCTGAAATCTCGCTACCGCCCGCTGTACTGCAGTACCAGCTCGAGCACCTGTTGCTCCTCAGGCAGCCCATGCCCTTGAGATCTGCCCCGCAGCATGCCTTAACGCCATTCACCCCTGAAGGGTAGATGGTAAAGGCAGGCAAGCAGTAGGGCAAACAGATCAGAAAGCGGGGTGGCCCAAGGGTCCCAGTTCCCAGTCCCAGGATCGATACCACCCTGGGTTCGGTTGGGATGCAGAATTTCAGGTTGCCCAATGCGCGAAGTCACCATTGGGACGATGGTGCGTGTGATCGCCTTGCGGCATGTGGCTCGGGCAGCCGCCATCAGGCATCCATATGCGGGCATATCGCCGGTACGGCTGGCTTCGAACTGGCCACTCCAGCGTTGATCTGGCGTGGAATGTAGCCCTCCGGCCCTTGCCATAGCCTTTCCAGGCCGACGGCTTTCCAGTTCCACGTTATGCAACTGCCCGCCATGGTCTCGATTCTCGAGCGGTAGATCGGCAGGCGGCTGACTTTGCTCCACATCGCCCAACAGGGGCTGGTGTTGCACGCGGCCTTCGACATAGTCCATGATGTAAAACGAGTTCCGATGGACCTTCCGGGTCCGCACAGCAGGCGCGCGTAGGGTTACCGGCACGTCGGTGCTTGCGGAGGGCGTTGCATTACCTGGTATTCGCGCTTCAACCAATATGCGCAGAAACGGTAGCAGTTTGCCGGGTGGCTTCTGCGCGCAGCACATAGCGCTGCTCGCCAAGGCCTCAGCAGATAGGTCGGGTTTGGGGGACGGTGGCCGCCCTGAAAAACTTGCGCACGCGCATGCCCTGTTCGGCGCCGTCCAATGCGGACCGGTCTCAGAATAGCGACAGCAGGCGGATTCGTCGTATACGTGACTGTGCGCGGTAACACATCAATCAGGGTCGGCTTCGCTCATCTAGGAAGGTCCTGTTCTATTGGGAATGTCAGCCCCATAACCTATCACGCCAGGACCTGAGCCTGGCGTGATAGAGGCGGGTGAATCAAGCGTCATTACGCTCAGCAATGGTATCGCGCCATCGGCGACAATGGTCTGCCCGTCACGGTAAGCGCCGGCCGCCGTCGAAGCAGGAACAGCTCCACTCGGCGATATCAACAGGGCTCTCCGACGCGGCGCACGGTAGGTCTTTTCTTCAACCTTGCGCAGCCGGTCGGGGGATCGCCAGCATGCCTGGGCAAAATAAAACAGTACGAATCAGCCCCGGGGCGATGCTGTTGACGCGAATATTTCTTCGGCCCCCACTCCAGGGACAGCGTTGCGCGCCAGCCCTGCCTCGGCGGGGCTTTGGACATCCATACACGCCGATATTTTGGCGCTGGCGCGCAGGCCGGCGATGCTCGACAGCAACACATCGAGCCACCGCCTTGCTCGGACCCATTTCCGGGATGACCAATTTGCACAGCCAGAAGGTGCCTTTGACATTGGTGCCCAGATCTTGTTCGAAGGCTTCGTCACTGACGTTTGCGTTGGCCGTATACCGGCTATTGGTGCGGTACCGTTGCATACCAGGATGTCGATCTTGCCGTAGGCTTCCAGCGTCTTGTCGACCAGGTTTTGCAACTGGGGGCCTGTCGCCCGCACATGCAGGCGACGGGGAGGGCGTCCGAAGCCCTGGGCTTTCAAAATCGTTGCGCGACCTGCTCGCAAACGTAAACCGCCTTGCGGCTGGAAGTAACCACCTTGGCCCCGGCCTTGGCGTATTCCCTCAGCGATTAGCTTTGCCGATGCCCTTGGTTGAGGCCGGTGATGATGGCGACCTTGCCGGTCAGATCAAAGAGAATGTGCTCATTTTTATAGTCTCGTGTTCGTCTGGCTACTGATATAGCATACCAAGCCCGCTTGGATCCCCGCCTTCGCGGGGATTGACGAGGGGTAGGGAGCCAAAAGAGCCAAATTCCGCCTCAGCCTCGTCATTCCCGCGCAGGCGGGAATCCACCTTTGGACCTAGGGGTTCTGCCCGTTAGCTACCGAGCTTCCCCGAAAAAATGGCATCCCCGCGTTTCGCGAGGAAGACCGCATTCGCGGTATGCCGCGCCTGAAACTGGCGTGTTCAACCAGCGTCATTCCCGCTACCCCTCCCGTCATTTCCCGCGAATGGCGGGAATCCAAGGCGGTCTTGCCTTAATACGCAAACCCCCAGCTTACAAATACCGACTCATTCTCCAAGCTTGGCGATAGTCCCCAGATTGCACTTCATCCGGGCCGTCGGGCCAAACGCAGGGTGCGGGCTTTTGCATAGGGCGGAGGCGAGGAAGGTGTCCTGGGCAGTACGCCGCGGTCGCCGTGTACCTGAAATTCGCGCGATCCAGCCACATTTACAGAGCATGGTCGGCGCCACAGCCTTGATCATCGCGATCTGTGCCGCGCGAACCTTGTTGCCGAACTGCCGTACCATGCTGCGTGCAGCCATGTGATGGTCAGCAAGCCGCCTGTCGATTCGCAGCGGGGACTTGGCGATGTTTTCCGAGGTGCTGCCGTGCTTGTACAGGGGGCTTGCCCGAAGGCGGACCCGCTCAGCCCCGCGCGGCGGCACATGGCTTCCAGCGGGCGCGTTCTTGCAACGCCGATGGCGCGCATGCAGTTGGTGAATCCGCTGGCCCAAGGCGGCCCTGGGCAATTTCAAAGCCCACGGCCTTCGCCCAGAGGATTATTGGAAAACCGGCACCCGCACCGTTCTCGTACTTGACTCGGCATGGCCGTGGCGGGTGCATGGTCATAACCGAATACTGCAGATTCCCGTACAGATGGTCACGCCAGGCGGTGTTTAGCGGCCAAACCAGAATCATGCTCCTGCTGCAGGTGGCTTGCGGCGCGTTAGCGTCCGTCTGCCCAAACGATGGCCAATCTTGCAGCTGTCAGCCATGGCTCCTGATGACCCACCACTTGTTGCGTTGATCACATTACTCAATCACCTTTCACGGCGAAATCTCGCACTGAATTATTGGTCGCATCGGAGGAGCTACATTCGGCCGGTTCATGGAGAAGCCACGAGCGGATCTCACCCGCAGCAATGGCTTCAACCAGGTTTCCTTGTGTTCCTCGCTGCGCCCTAACGCTCGATGGTTTCCATATGCCGGTGTCCGGCGCGCTGCAATTGAACACTTCCCGGTGCGATGACGAGCGGCCCATGAATCTCGCACAGGTGGCCGCACTCTTCGTTATGTCAGACCAGCACCGCGCTCCCTGTGCTGGCAGCGAAACAGATTCCACAGGCCCATGCTTTCTGGGCCTTGGGCCTTGAGCTCTTCCTGAATCGGTTGGAAGCGCCCCATTTGTTCTGTTTGACCTGCTCATAAACCCAGGGCTTCGTTTGGGTAAATGTTTGTCATCCATAAAGGCTTCGAGCTGCTGGTTTTTTTTTTTTCTTTTTTTTTTTCCAAAAAAAAAGGGGGGGGAATTTTTCCCCCTTTTTTTTGGGAACCGGGGGGGGGGCCCCGCGGGCCGAGTTCAAACATGGGTAAATCCTGCGAGGCGGATGGATAAGCAGCTGCGTTGGCTGGATGACGTGACCATATAGTCAGCAAAAAGGGGGGGCCCAAAAAAAAAAAAAAGCCCCCCCCAAAAAAAAAAAAAAAAAAAAAAAAAAAAAAAAAAAACCCCCCCAAAGGGCCCCCCGGGCGGGCGGGGGGAAAACTAAGTCCCACAGATGGAATGATCTGCATAAACAACTGTGATGTTGCCCGCAACGGACTATAAAAGTGGTCGGTGACCGGTGCAGAAGTGTCCAGCCCTTTCGCCGGTTGAAAACAAGCCATGTTAGAGGGAGGGCAGTTGATTATCTGGTCAAACGCGGCAGGTCTTCAGGTTCATCCAGGTCCAGGGAGTATTGGGCCGGTCCACCAGGAGTCTTGCCGGCGGTGGCAAGGGAACGGACGTGAGCGGGTGTCTTCCATCACCCGTGCGTGCGGCCTCCAAGTCATTAGCGACGAATTTGCAAAGCGCGAAGTCGGGTTGACGTGGCCGATCATCACATAGGGCCCACCGTCTTCGCTGGAAATGATGGGCGGCGGTGTCATGAATTTTCCAATGCTTGGGTCGGCAATCCAGCAAGGCCTCGGGGAACAGAACAAAAAGAGGGCAAGACCTTGGCTGATCAGCGCGGGCAGTCGGTTGCCGATTCAAACCAATCCCCCTCCGAGTGCTTCGGCCAAGGCCTGTTGGCATTTACGCGGACCCAAGGTCTTGCCCCTTGTTGCTTGGCGCCATAACTGTCAAGGTTGATGTTTCGTTTGGGCAAGACGGAGTAAACAAGCCGATGGGCCTCAAGTATCCGGTGCGCAATACAGGTAGCGTGGGCCGGGCCAGGTCGCGGCGTTTGATTGAGTGTATGCATCAGCACAGTTTGCTGATTAAGGGAGCTGGCAGGGCGGCCCTCTGCCGCCCAGGGCCGCGATTTTCAGGGCCGGGTTTTGGACCGTGCCGGGGGGAGGGGCGCCTTGGGCCGGAAGATCAGGCAAGGGACGGGCAGGTTTCTTCGGGGCGCTTTGGGGCTAGGGCTTTTGGCGGCGGCATATTCGCCCCGCTGCTGCCGCGCATTGGAGTAATTTGCTGGGCCCAACCCAGGGGGCCCGCTCAGGGGCGGCACGCCCCGCCCAGTAATTGCCAAAAGGGGGCGTATTCCACCAACCATCAAGGGGCCCCCAAAAGATAAGTACGCAAAGCACCCCCAACCGTGGTTTTTTTTTTTTCCATCTTTTCCTTTCTC
>Ga0163217_1056716_pt1 | contig 11355 bp, 10 predicted proteins | sample SynspAceP_FD_185933 | JGI IMG/M metagenome (GOLD analysis project Ga0163217, IMG submission 185933) | Saline lake microbial communities from Ace Lake in Antarctica - Synechococcus sp. Ace-P (PacBio error correction) | ecosystem: Environmental > Aquatic > Non-marine Saline and Alkaline > Saline ... | reverse complement strand
ACACTGAATAGAGGGGCGTGGACAGACTAGGTCGAGTACATTCAATTTAGTGGCGGTAGGACTTCGCAATCCATCAAGTCTTTCCGGGTCAAAATGGTCCAAGCTGTATTATACATGATTGCACTTCAATGGGATGATCACTTTATTAAGTTGACCAGAACAGGGAAGCTTATATGATTTGGATTTATTTATCTTAAAGACTTCGGTGTCCTCTTTTTTGGCTTTTAATCGTGACAATGCCAAACGGGGACCCAATCGAAGTTCTTTCCCTACAGTGGCGGAAGAAACTACGATCAATCTTTTTAATTGCCAGGGAGTGTGCAAAGTTGTTCGACATAGATTTTCAAAATACTGGACATTAAGTTTAAAATATATAGTTTTTTTTTAGAGGTGAACTTGAGCGAATGGATCCCGAAATGGATTCAATGCATCCACTTATTTGGACATGCAAGGCAGATTGGGGCTAATGACTGTGGGTGCAGTGCTGTTATGCCAATACCTCAGTTTTTGATTTTGACCCAACATTTGGTCCTAGTGGAACAGAACCCTTTTACCTTGCCCTTACTTTTTTTCCTCCCGAGGTGGGACATTGACCAATGGGTAGTCGGAATTAAGGCCGGACTTACTGACAAAATGGGGTGAATACCACCGTTAAGCTTGAGCGCGGAATTTGGAGATGATGGACTTCCCAAACATCTTTGGAACGGTCTGCCGCTGCACCGCATGCGGCTGCCATTGCGGCATTGGTCAAGCAAGCCCGCGTTGAAGTATTATCCTGGTTATAACCCGCCAGATTTGGATGGAGGAGTTGGTGTCAGCTACCTGGCCGACATCCGACGTGTACTAAAAACTACAGCACAAAGGACATGCATGAATCCGGGAGATGCATATCAAGTCAGGGATCTGGACTTGTGGCGGGCTGATCGAGCATTACTTTCACTCCGCCTCACCCAAATCCTGTAACATAGAATTGTTTATGGAGAGGGTGTTAATTCTGGTGAAGTAGAATTTAACTGAGGATTAAACGGGACCGAATTTGTATGAAGGCTCAAATGTATATTTGCGCGAAAGAACTCTTGAGTTAACCTACCAAAATTTGATGATCTTTGGATTTGATATCTTGAGGTAACCATTCCCCCAGTTGAAGGGAATCCTGGTGTTTACCATAGTTAATAATGCCATTTTTCGGATAGCGGACTGGACGGGCGGAACTGCCGGCCCGGTATTTTCGTTGATATTGTCAAAAGATCATAGCATATCCGTGCAGATTGATGTTACTAAAAAAATTTAGTGCTCAAGCTTTAGCCCTTTTACGGCGAGTGTCTATTGAAAGGTTTGATAACAAATGGGGTTGCTGAGTTCACTGAGCTCTTGAAGAAGTTGGGCTTACACTAAGTCCCGAAAAATAAAGACATTGGCATTGGAAAACTTACTTACCACTAATCTGTCCAATAAGTGGTGATTTGGCTGATGCGGAAACATATTATCATACAGCTTCTCATTCTCAAACTGCGTTTTGCATTCGTCCGATTTTTCAAATTATGTAGGTGTAAGTTTACAGGCAGGATGGAGGCTTTTGCTATGATGGAACAAGCAAATGCCCTTTGGGGAACTATGGCCCAGGGAATAATCACAGGTGGAAACATTGCCCAAACTATCAAGCCGGTCGATCTGACCGTAAAATATGGGGAATCAATAAGCGATGCCGCTAGAATTCGAATGATCATACCTGACGGTCTGATGTGAATTTTGAAGGTGAGTATGAAAACTAGAAGATGTTCAAGGACTGAAAAAGTGGAATCTAACCCAATATTTCTCAGGATCTTCACTGGCAAAAATTCTGGGACAACAGCTTGCCTCTGGGTATTTTTAATTGCAGGACAATAATCAATTAAAGCTAGTGTTTAACAATAAAAGTTTTTATGGTTCATGTTTGCGCGTACCATAATCAGATGGACGCACCAATCATTAACGGTCGGACCATAATCAATGCAGAACGATAATCAATTTCTGCATTGATTTGTCCCAGGCGCATCTTTCCTTGAATACCTCGAAGAATCAAGACAATCAGGAAGCTCAAGCCAGTTAGTAATTCAATGGTTAGAACATGATCAATGCACGACCATGCATAAAGCCGACTATTGTGAATGGACGCACTATATCAATGGTACGCACCGATTATCAAATGCCCGGACTATAGTCAATGGACGCACCATTATTAATCTTTCAAGGACAATCATCCAATAGCAGTGGAGGTGAAGGCGAAGGTGTGGAGGATAAAATTAGCTTGGTGATTTTTGGAGGAAAAAGATCTGGAACTTTGCTGAGAAAGGCGAAGATGCAGTAATCGGAAATTTTATGACTTTCGTGAAGAAATTGGGCAAGACGATGATGATTTCAACCATTGAATTTCTTCTCCGTTAATATGGTGACGGGGATCAAGATGTTGGTCAAACATTTATTCTTCCAGGAACCGTTGAGTCTAGAAAACTGTTACCGTCTTCCTATCTACCAGGCAGATCTCACTATTACGCCTGCTACTCTTACCGCAAAAAAACAACTTTGCAAATCCTGGATGATTGGGTTTGGTGATGCAGCGCACGGAATATTCAACTGAATTTGAAGGCTTTGAAGTCCAGTACAACCTTCCTTGATTTCCTGCAGGAAATGAAGTGTCCTGGATGATGACGAAGGAATCGGTAATTGAATCTGTTGGACTATTCATTAATGATCAATGAGACAACATTCCAAAGCAGTGGATTGATCGTGGCAGGCACTTATTGAAGTTAAGCCAACAATTTAGTCTCTTAGAGCCTTCCTAATTAAACATAGGTACGATCACTAGAGGTCTGGCTAACAGTTGAAAGCAACCCCAACGTATCAGTGACGGGTGGGAATGATTCGGAATTTGATGGGCGAACCGAGTGAAGCAACGGCATTTTGGCCTATGGTGGAATAGGGGGGATAGAAAGATTACTGACAGAAACCTAATACCATAGGAATATGAAGGAACTGGCAGATACTAATTAATGGAGCGAACAACTTTAAGCTCCGATTATTTTCCAGGGCACTTTAACCGTGTAATGCGAAATTCGCAGGAAATGGAAAATACAACCAAGCCAGTTCAGAATATGCATTCTCTTGCTGATGTTAGGGTGTGGCAACGAGCAACCGGAAATCGGTGATTTTGAGACAGCAAGGGACGCTGGGAATACAAGTAATCCTGCAACCATTAAAAAAACCTGCCAATACCCAAATTGGAGAGATTGCTTATCGTAGGCTTGATGTTTGAAAAAGGCAAAGCACCTCTGTCACGCCTCCAGGGATAAAGGATTGGGTATTAATAATCGGGTTGAATCACAGAATTCAAGTTTGCGATTGGGCACCTATTATAAAGTGTTGTGAAAAGTAATAATGGAACCGGAAACATTATGGATTCGAACAATTCAAGCTCCGGAAAGGACGATGGGAATTACCCGAGTGAGTGGAGCGGATGTGAATCATCCTGATGGCCTATAGCGCATTTTAGTGGAGCATCAGGACCATCAAGGCGATTAAATTGCCACGGCACCTTCATTGACCATCGCTGATTGCAATACTTTTTGGTGGATGGCTTTCTACTCCAATAAGAAAAAGGCAACGTGGACGCCCCAGCAGGAACAATGAGGTGTATGATGATTCTAATAATCAGCAAGGCTTGACCCTAATATTGGATGGCTTATTGCTATTTCAAAAGTGAAGCTGGACCACCAGGAAATTTAAGCGCTACCGCTTTTCTATTCGGGAAAACTGGGTAGCACAAGCATAGCAATACGAACCACTTGTGCATCAACTGGAAGTTTGCTAGGACGAATCCGTTATCCACCGAATCATCAGCGAATTGGCTATCACGGAAGGCACTCTAGTCTTCCAGGGAAGATGAAGTGCGGGGGGAAATTAATTAAGCTTATCCTAATCGGTAAAAAGCAAGATTTGAATCTGAGACTTAAAGGTATTGTGGAGATGCCCCTACTGAATTCTTCGCTAGGTATTTCGGATGCCCGATGGCCGAAGTCTTCCATGGAATGGAGTCTGGCATGAAAAAGGAAAGCCGACTTAGAGTGGATTTACTCCCAAATGAATGTTGGGGTTATATATCATCAATATCAGAACACTGTTACGGTATGAAAATCTATCCGTGTGATTCAAAAATCACTTTTAAGCTAGTTAATCACTTTGGATTTAAAGAAGGAATAGGAGTCCACACCAATTCCTTTTTGTATTTCTTTTTTCCAAAAATTAGGGGATCTAGCTTTTTTAACTCGACTTTAAAGTCCTATTCTTTTTTCTAAATTTATTGGAGCTGATGACTTCCATTTTGAGATAGGACAAGTTTGTTTTTGCACAATTTAAATGGCATTTTTAATGGTATTCAAATGAGACTAAGGAACATTGTTCAGTTTGATTGAGATACATGAATTAGCTCTTTTAGGTATATGAAAACCATTATATGACCATTTTTAATATCCAGTCTTTTTTTGTTTTTCCTGTTTGTATACTTTTAGCCAAACTTTGGCTCAATCCACCCGGTGGATAGTTTATTTAAAAAGCCACTGAAAATCTAGCTGATGGATAGTTTAAAAGTAGGATAGAATTTGGAGTTGGGACTAAGCTTCTTGGTTCGGATATTAATTCGTTGCCCTACTAAACTACTTGATCAAGGCCATTGTATTAGCAAATAAAATAGGTTACAAAAAAGGTTTTTGGAAATGCCTACAATGGCAAGGGTCGAAGCTGTTCCAGCAAGGAGATTTAGTGGAAGCCACTCCTGGCTTATTCGGGAAGCTTGACCTTATTTCATGAGATTTGAAAGATAAAAACAGGCGAAGCTAATATCTTGAGTAAATCTTGTTCTATTTTATTTCATGCTTGGAATAGTACCAAGATTGGCTACACTTTGGAGATCATTGAAGTTTCCGTTGAGAGCTTAATAATAAATTAAGAATAGGCACTTCTTTCAATAATATCGGGACAGTTTATTCTTGGGAATGAAGGACAATAAGCGAAGCCTTGTCCTATTTCAAGGAAATCATGGAGGTATTCAAGATATAGCCACAGGGATACCGGGATGGCCACAGCGGCTATGAATATTGGGGAGGTGTATTTTTTAGAGCTTACTATGATTTCAGCATCTATTGTTCATTCAAAACTGGCCACTGGGTCTAGTGTGGATAACCACCATTGATGGCTACGTTTCCCCTCACTCAACTGGGTGAAGATAAATGCTTGATGGGGGAATTTCCAAAAAGCATTTATTTCCACAGACAGATCTTTGGCCATATCGGAGAGATTGGATGCCAAGGTTTGAACTGAACGCAAGGGCTTATTGGTTGGCAAAGACTCAAAAAAAGGCAAGAGGATTTGAGATGCTATCATAACTTTTCGGAAAGAGCCAATTACTGGCAAATCGAGATTTGATGCAAAGATTGAACTAGTGGATGTGTAATATAAGTCTGGCCCGAGACCCAGCCCTTTTTGGGTTTATAAAGCTGCCTATGAAATGAAAATTAATGCGAAATATGTAAAGGAGGAAATGCAAATCCAGCACGCGCACGAATGATCGAACAGGCTTTCGATTAGAATTTGATTTTAGACAAAAAAGAAGCAGAAATTAGCACTGGCTTCAAAAAGACACCGAATTACAAAATGCCGAAGTATTTCAAACCAAAGGATAATCATATTGGCGTCTTTAGCGGGGTTGTTCATGTCTGCTATAATAAGGCATTTTTCTATTCCGAAATATCTGAGTAACAAAAAGCAAAACCGCTTACTGCAAATGCAAAAGGAGAAATCCATGCCCAACGAGGAAATATTGCAACGCTTACGATCAACTGAAATCACTCAGTCACAGTTGAGCCAATCCGAAAAAAATATGGCATCCATGGGTTTGAGCTTGGCATCGGGAATTGCACACGAGATTCAGGAACCCTTTTGATTTTGTAAATATAATTTTTACCCAAGTTATGATGAGATGGTGGGACGAGGTTTGGATGAAACAGGGAAAATCAATGGAAAACGAGATGAGAAGCTAGTTTCAAAGAGCTTCTTCAGGATGTAAATCCAACTGCAAAAAATCGGTAAGCACGGTTTGCAGGCAGATGCGATCGTCAAAAATATGCTCGAGCATAGCAAAAAAAGGCCAAGGTACCGAGAATTTAACAGATCTGAATTCCACTCGCCAATGGGATTTTGGGAATGTCCTATCATAGCTTTTTGCGAGCAAAAACATAATGAGGATGTAGATTTAGCATCAATTGGATAAATCCACGAGGATAATCTGCCAAAATCAGTGTGGTTCCGCAGAAATCGGGAAGGTACTATTTGAACCTACTTTAAACAATTGCTTTTTATGTTAGTCCATGAACGAAAGTTGAAAGAACTTAAGCGCAGAACCCATATCAACCAAATAAAAGTGACCACCAAACGGTTAGCAAATCAAATGGTCAATCGGAATAAGTATTACTATCAAGGACAATGGTGGGGGAATTCCCGACTCCATCAAAGACAAAATTTTCCAACCCTTTTTCCTTTACTACAAACGACAGGTTCTGGAACTTGGGTTGGGCTGATCACTTTCTTATGATATCGTGAAAGCACATGGAGGGAATTGAAGGGTGGAAGGTGGGAAGGTGAGGGGACTGGAATTTATTATGATCTTTGTACCCCTTTTGATATTTTCCGTCTGGAGGTACTCAATTGGACATTCGCTCAGCAAAGAATGAAAATCCTTTGCCTATGAAATCAGCCGATTCCTTAGCTCTCCAGAAAGTCTAATTGCACTATATGTAGTTCCTGAATCCCAAAACCCAAAAATAATTTCTATAAATTTTTGCGTCATACCACTAGCTATTGAGCTCTCCCCAAAAAGCTTTGGAAGAATTAAGTATGCTCGGGGACATATATTAACGTACTACCACGAATTTAATGGAAACGATACTCTGATTTATTTGATGGCAAGATTCTGGAGGATTACGTCCGGATGGGTTGAGCCTTTCGGGATTTTCGGTTTTGGACTGCGTTGAACGCCGTTAAGAAAATGACTAGGCTTCCCGAGGGTACGAGGGAATCCAGTCATTTTAGTAGGTGGGCAACAGTCCAAAAATTCCGCTGTACCAGAATTTAATATGATTTAATAAAAGCTTCCGCGGAAAGAAAAGACCGTAGGCCTCAGGGCTTTTTGCCGTGCCGGCCGTGTGCGGGGTCACTTTTTGCGCCGCCAAAAAGTGACAAAGATAGACCTATGCGAAAATTTTTGAATACACCTCAATAGGTTGACTATTTTCAAAAGTAATGAATCATATTAAAATGGATATCCCACTATACACTTTCATAAATTTAGACTAAAAGTAAGCTTCCTCTCATTAAATTCAGGGTAATCAAAACTTCTAATAGCATTGGCTTTTTATATGATGTTTTTGAACACCTGACAAGGGTTTATAGCTATTACTCTTTAGAAGGTTAAAAAATTCTTTAAATGAAAAGGGCTAAATGAATTCCTTATGATTAACCAAAAAATTAGTGTCTGAGTCAAAAAAATGACCCAGAAAAGAATAGCTTCCTGAGGTCCATTTTGGTAGGAAGATTATTCTTCTTCTCCTCGCGTTCGAGCAGGATCCAACTCCCCTTTTTCTGGCCGGGTCTACTACCCCTTTCAAGCAGGATCGACTATCCTTGTTCTTGCAGGATCAAACTCCTCTCGTTCGGGCAGGGTCAACTGCTCTTTCTGACAAAACCCTTCGTTATCGTCATCTTGGATGTTCGGTGATCATTCGGTCTGGCGACATCATTTCATATATGGAGACCGTAGGGATTAATTTCAGCTTCTATTATCTTCTTGAAAGTGGACGATCTGATACTCGAGAATGAGTTCGTTTCTGTTACAAAAAATAAGAACCAAGAATTACTGTTTGTTACGCAATTTCTTCATGATCTTAAAGTTAAAATTACAAATTATACAAAATATAGTAGTTCTTTAAGTTAAAATCCCAAATTTTTTAATTCCAAAGTTCCCATCTTGTAAAACCTCAGCGATCATTCAGTTTAAGTTATGATTTATTTTATTGAAAAGGTCTTTTGCGTTCATCTATTAGATCCAGGGTTGATTCCAACTTTTTGCGCTCGCTTTATTCCCCTTTCTTTATTCAGTGGTTGGGGACTTAGGAGCGCAGGACGATTGAAAGCTGAAAGAGACTTAACCAAGCTTTTCTGTCAAGTCGGGATATGGCAAAGGGTACAGTGTATCTCAACAAAAGCCATGAACTAGGCTTTATGCTTGCCGAGGGAGTAATTCCAGATAGTTGCCAATCTTATTTCTTGATCAACAAATGCTTTGCGCGGGCAAAATATAGAAAGGGTGAATCTGAAGCGTTGAAAATCTTATTGGAACGCACTTCAAAAAAGGGCAAAATTCGTGGAGTCATTGAGTATTATACCAATTCGATGACTATTGCAAAAGGGCTCACCAATCAGAAATTTAGTGCCAGGAATTCTTAAATAATATGGATTGTATACCAACTTGGGAAAATTATACTGAGGCTTTACATTAATTTTTTTTGATGCGATTAAGAAGGGGCGGAAGCTACCGGAATTTGATCGTAAAAAGCTGCTTGCATTAAAATAATGTCGCCCTTAATTTACTTTGAGGCAAGAAAAATACGAAGAGGCAAATCAAATTATAAAGAGGTGCTCTCAATCTATCAGGGAATCAGAAACGAGGGCCGTTGTTTAGCCTATAAATAATATGGGGACGTAGAGCTGAACAGAATTAATCTGCTGGCAGCCCTTGAAAATCTAAAAATAGGGTAGCCGGTGCATTTGACTTTGGCAAAGTCCTGAATTTATAGAAATGACTTGCACGGGGAACGGATGGCTGATATCTATGCAGCTGTTGACAGTACCGAGTTAGCCGAAGGCGCTATATCGATAGATCAATTGCTTATTGCTGGGAAAAAGGCTACGGGTGGTCCCATATTCACATTATGATAGGGGCTTGCAGAAATTATACTATAAAAAATGGCCAACTTGAAGGAGCGTTAGATTATTAGGTACTAAAGGATTGGAACAAAGCAGAGAAAATGGGCCAAACAACTCAGCTGCGGTAATTGCGATGAGCTACGTGGCATAAAATTTCAATGAAGGAGACGGGAGAATTATCAGGCAGCATTAGATTAATTTTAAGCCTGATTCAAGCTTATATAATTTGATAGTATCAATACTGCCTGGGTCAAAGATTGGCCAGGCCAACCTTCGAATCTGAGTACGAGTTTGTCCAAACAGACCTTAGGAGTTTTGAGGAAAGCAACAATAAGGCGCAGTGGCTTACTTTTTCAGCTTTTGTGGGTGTGTTATAACCTTTTTTGATTATTTCTGTTTTGTTAGTCTACCGCAACCGTAACAAATTTGGATAAAGCCACCACATCCTTCAAGGAAAGAAATTTTTGAAATAAAGAATAAAAAACGAAAAACTTGAAAAGACGCTTGACCAACTTAAGTGTAAATACAGCTTCCAAACTGATTCATCGGGAGAAAATGGCCATCTTTTGAGGTGAGTTGGACTGCTGGAATCGACATCAAATCCAGAACCCGTTGAACTTTGTGAAATTAATCTTCTTGCAGGTCACTTCGAGTTTAATCGGATGAAATACAGACGAACTCAAAAATGGAGAGGCAAAAGACTGCACTTGGGATAGTTGACGATTTGAAGTCCAATCTTGAGAGATCAATAAATATGGCCATCTCGCCGCTCGGCCAAATATCATGAATATGGCTCCAGCATAGCCCGAATCAGCACAGGGTTCAAAAAGAAATTTACCGATTACTGAATGCCTTGTACGATTCAATACTGAATCTGTTGCCTACATGGTTCAAAGCACAGGATAAGGATTTTGTAGCTGAGTTGGACATTACTTTAGACCCAATCTTAAAAGATAAAATCATTCCTCAAGAGATCGGACGAGTTTTTACTCATTTGATCAACAATGCTTTTTATTGCAGTCAATGAAGATTAATAATCAAATAGTAACTCTTACAAACCTCAAGTAACTTGTGACTACACAAATGGCTGGATAATAACTGTAGAAAACCAGGGTTATGATAATGGTAATGGGTGGTGCAAGAGTCGATTATGAGATAAGATTTTTTCAACCTTTTTTCACAACCAGCCAACCTGCGCAGGGGATCTGGGTTGAGGATTATCCTTTTCTTATGATATCGTTCACAAGGCGCACGGTGGAGAGCTTAGTAATGATTCACGCATGAAGGCCAAGGGGAATCACGGTTCAGTATCATCATAACTCCCTATCAATTGAACTAGTTAATTTTTAAACCAAATCGTACTGGGGCCATTGCCTTCCGAATTCTTAAGCAGTCGTCCTCTTTAGGATCTTTTGGAAGCCGAGGGCAAGGGAATATAGTAGTCGGCTCTCTCTCCACTCAGTCAACTTTTATTCTGAAGGCTTTCGATTCCGAGAGAAATCCTCCAACTAGTGTTCAGCGGGACCATTTGCGCAGACCTTTCTGAATGATAAATCTCAAAATCCAAATTTTATTACCTCTCACACTTTCTTATCTCAGCCAACGGTGATTCTGAAAAACATCGCTCCCATTTCTTGAAGTTAAAGCCAGAGGGAATTTTCGGAAGGCTTTGGGTACTGTACCTAAATGCTCCCCTTGGATGCTCAGGTTTGAAAAACAACTGAGTCACTTCAAATCCTCAACATATTCTGGTCAAAAAGGAATTAAAACTGAGTTCATGACCTTGCAAGGTGATGAATATGTCATCCGCGAGTGTTGGTTACAAAACTTTATAACCTCCTTACACCGCTTAGTTTTTAAGGAGACTGGTAAATATTCAAAATAGAGCAGGAAGGGGGAAAACTAAGAAATCCTGAATCATTTTATGGTTCCTTGGAGGATGAAAAACAATTGGCAACTAGAAATGGGGCTTATTCCCGCTAAAAGAAAGCTGAATCCCACGACCAGACCCAAACGGAAAAGATTCCAAACTCTTGGCAGTTTTTGAAATATTCTGATTGGAAATACAGATGGCAGTACAAGTATTCTGCAGAATATAAAACTTCTAAAATGAGGGGCGGGGCTCAGTACTGACATTTGCTTTCCATATGATTTCGATCATACAGGGTATGTAAATGCTCCCTACGCCCCTGCTTCCATGCAGAAGGATTGGAAGATGAGCTCTGTTACGTGAGCGAAATGGTTACAGGGGATATTGTGTGGAGATCTCGATGATTATATACCCGACCATTAATCATTTCAAGCACAAAAGCAGGAGTTTTAATTAGGCTATATAAGAATCCA
>Ga0163217_1110147_pt1 | contig 11356 bp, 17 predicted proteins | sample SynspAceP_FD_185933 | JGI IMG/M metagenome (GOLD analysis project Ga0163217, IMG submission 185933) | Saline lake microbial communities from Ace Lake in Antarctica - Synechococcus sp. Ace-P (PacBio error correction) | ecosystem: Environmental > Aquatic > Non-marine Saline and Alkaline > Saline ... | reverse complement strand
GGGCAGATTACGCGCGATGCGGGGATGGCTTTCTACATGCCCGTCGAACGCGCTGGCTTTTGCCGGCTCTTTTCAAGGTCTGAAAAGGGGCCGTTTCAATGGTAGATGAGATGCGGCGTGCGGTGGCATACTGGCAGTGGGCTGACAACCGGAGTAAGACCGCCAATGAAAGGACCAAGCTCAACCAAGACAAACTCCTCGGCCGTGAGGCTGGCCTTGAGCGGTACGCCTGGGCCAGCGCTGAACAAAACGGCGCTGGGCCGCTTCGGTATCCCCGCACTCAAAAACGCATGACCTGCTCATGCACCGCCTGCTGAAAGGCATTGGATCGGTGTCTCGCCGCTAGGTTATCAGACTGACCCGAAAAAGGATGCCCGGCCGCCACGCAAAAACAGCCACTCCAGCGCCTGGGGGTCGCACCTCAACCTGCTCAAAGGTCCGCTGCTGCTCGGCATCACGCCATCGGCGTGCGTACCAGTATCCGAAGTCCGGCAGGGCAGGCGCCGCTCCGAAACCAGCCACACACCGTGCCCGGCCCACCTCAGCAAGCACTGCGAAAAAACATGGCGAAGATGATGCGGTGTTGCGGTTGTTCTGCTGTGGCAGGCAGGTACTCGGGTTTCCTGCCCGCCGCTACCAGGCGGGTGTTGTAATCCACTGCAAAGCACCTCGGTCAAAACAGCCGAATCAAATCCTGATTATTCATGGCGGCATAGGGGTTGGCTGGTATCGCTGATCGGCTGATGGACAACGCCGGGCAAGTTTGTTTAGGATAGGCCTTTTCTCCACACTGAGCCACCATGACCAGTCAGAAGAACCCCGCCACATACGAAGCATGCAGGTACAGAACTGGCGCCCGCTATCTGCTGGCCCTCCCATCATCGCCGCGCAAAATGGCCCATACCCTGCTGGGTTTTTCGATACCGCGATGGCCGGCGCGTAGTGCACGGACTGGCTGCGGTCGGCGCTAGGCAACTCTTCTGGGTGCCGACCCTTCCTTGTTTCTGACCGGCGTGCTGAGTGATCACACCTCCAAGGTGGCAGCCAACAAACGGCAGCGGCACAACCGAACGCAGTGGAGGCGCTGGTGCGTCAGTTGGTTGGCTCGCGCGTGATCAATCGCACAATGTGGCTGTTGCATTTCCTGTTTTCCGTCGAGCCGATACGCCATTGGATGATGTGGCAGCCGGAAAACTGACCGCCATCACCATGGCTATCTCAAGGGCGGCGCACTGGGGTTCCGGCGGTGGCTCTTACCAGCCCTGCGCGGTTAATGAGCGATGGGGGCTGTCCACAGGACCAAGCCGAACCATTGCTGAATCGGTTTTCTGGTGTGTTCTGCCGAATATCCGCCAACTACTTTCTGGTCTCTACGGCAAGCTCGGCTTTCCGGCGATGGGCGCAGTCGGTTGCCGGCTATGCAACTGCGGCTGGTCATGTGGTTCATGCTCGGCTGCATGTTGGATCTATCTGAAAAGATCCTCGCTTTATAAAAGCCTTGCCGGGAGGGGCTGTTCTACACGTTTTGGACTGGCCGCGCTGGAACGAGCAAACGCCCATCTGCTTGGGCCTCGGCCTGGCCATGGCATCGCATTGTTTGCTGAAACCAGCATGTTTCTGTCTGATCGCCCTGTTGATCGCTCGGGCTTGCGCGGTGTGTCGCCAGCATCAGGTGCGCCCGAATTTCATCCCTCGCTGACCTTTATGGTGCCCTTCAGTCTGCGCTGGCTATCACCGTTGCGCGTCGGCCACAACCTGGGGCTTGACGGTAATGCACGCGACTGGGCTGTTCGGCGGCCAGTAGATGGGCATGGGTGTGCATTTGCTGTTTAGCCTGTATCGCCGGCCTCGCTGTGTTCGGCCTGGACCGACTGAATACCCGCGGATGGATACCAACGATCCATGGCAGTTATCAACCTTGGCATCGCCAGTATTTGTTTACGCTGCCATCTACCAAGTTTTCCGATGCCATTCAGTAGCCTGCGCCGCGGGCGCTTTGGCCGTGGCTATCAGTGATTACCCGCCTGCCGATGGTTTGCTGACGCTGATAGCTAATTGGCCTGATGGGCCTGCCCACGGCTTACGTGCTGGCCCTGACCATCTGCTTGGCCGGCGCAAGGGCCCGCCGGTTTCTGGCAGGGGCTGATCATTGGCCTTAGCGGCCAGCCGCCCTCTTTCTCGGCCTGCGTCTGCACGATTGTGGGCGCCAGGCCGCAAGCGCAGCAGCCCTACGGTATTGCCGGTAAAAATCCAGGTATGGTAACGCCTGTTTCGCCCTTGCGCCAGATCGACATGCGAAGCTCTTTGATCCAACCCCTTGGGGGGAACGCTAAGCGCCTCACTGCACTTGCTACTGGCATGTCTGCTTGATTCTTACAGGCTGCAGAAGCGGGGCCCCCCGCGCCTGAAGCCAGCCGGCAGATGGGATAATTACCTGCAACGCATGGGCCGCGTACTGGATGGCGCCCTGGACGCCCTTCAGAGCCAGACACTCAGCCAGTATCGTTTTCAGCGAGCCCCGCCAGCGCATGCTGCCAGCTTGGCTGACCAGCGTACGGCATGCTTGAGTAAGTTACTGGTTGAATCACGCCGCTGGTCAGACGCTGCAACCAGAGCGTCAGTCAAACGCAACAGGCAGCCTCGGTCGAAGTGATTTGCCCTGGAGTCATCGAGGCTCCGGCGGCCATGGCGAACGGATCCAGGCTTTGGATGACTGTATCGAGGTGCTGCGTGAAAGCCCCGAAGACGCCAGGCCTGTGGCGGACTGCAGGTGGATTGCCGCGACCAAGCGCGAAGAAACTGCCGGGCCGTGTTTCTGGGGAAACGCAAACTTGAATGCCAAGCAGTTGAGCTCGAGTACTTACCTGGCCTTTGCCGACGTCCCCTTGCGGTAGTGCCCGAGCCTTTGATTGAACAAACAGGCAATCAATTTTGCCGCTGGCAACAGGGCTCACCCAACTAGGCCAGGCTTTTGCCCACTCGGCTGCGCCCCACGGCCGAGCTGGAGGCGCATTTCCAGGCCTTGAGCACAGCGTGCCGTAGCAGGTGAGCTGATCCACAGCCTCGCGCGGCTGACCCATACGCTGGAGCAGGCCACGGCAGATGCTCAGCAGTGAGCGCGCGAAGAAGCTCTGCCCCACAGGGCAGCCACGCAAGCGCTCCAAGGTATTGCTCAAATGTATTCGTGACCTTTTTCTATGCCGGCGAGATCCAGCCCTATCTGGCGCAGGTCAGCGGCTGGGTCAGCCCTGGCATCATAGCAACGCAGAAGGCTTGGCCCGGGTACAAGGGAATTTCCCGAACAACGCAGCAGTATCTGGACAGCTTGTTTGGCGCCGAACAACTCACTCTGGGCCAAAACTATCACAGGCAACTGGAAAGCGCATCTAGCAGCGACCTGGCAGGGAAGTCTCGGCGCTGCCATCCAGGCCGGGCAATCCGGCTAGGCAAACTCCCCGCCGGAATAACAACCGCGGAGCTGCCGAAGCTGTATTGGCTTGCGCCAAGATATTACGTATACCCATCAGCTTCGCTGCCGTTCGACCCAGTTCGTGGCAAGAAAGGAGCAGAAGCGTGGTTAAGTGTCGCGCTCGGTGGAGATTCGGTTGCCAGCACCTCGTATGCAGTTCGCCGGCCTGCATATCACGACAGCATTGTGCAGCCAGATGATCCGGTATCGGGGCACATCAGCCCCTGCGGCGTCGGTTGTTTATGTGGCTGCAATAAATTGCCGTCACGGCGCGTCATGTCCTGCCAGTGGTGAAAGACATAACTGCATATCGTAAAAGGCCCCGGCACTTGCCCAGCCGCCGCCCTCGTGCGCAAACTACTAATCAGATAGAAGCCGCCCGCCAAGGCGCAACCATAGTCTGTTCAAACAAGAGATTCATCTGATGATCAATATACTGATCCGAGGCGCGTTATTGCCGACACAGGGTCTCGAACAACCACTACGAAGAGCCGCCCGCAACGGTGATTCAGCAGGCAGTGCATGTACACCCGGCTTTATTTTTCCGGCGAATCATTTCGCGACCCTTAGTGTGAGCGGCCCAATCACTCGCTATCGTCATGTCACCTGGCAGGAACCGCCATTCGTGAACGCTGGGCAAGAAACTCCAGGCTCGTTTTTCGACAGTATCAGACGCCTTTGCCCCCCGATGCCTGCAAGAGAAGAGCGCATCATCCTGCTCGAGCCGCTGTAGCTATATCTCTACAGCAATCCAACGGCCCGCCGGCGATCAACTTGACGGTTCTGAATCTGAAATGCCAGCGCTGAGGATACGCACGTGGGCAGTTCACTTCTTCGCCCCTTCCACTGTACAACTGCTTGCAGGAATACGTGGCCTGATGCCGGCCTCATTCCCAGCGCGTCTTGCACTGCTCCATGCACTGGATGACCTCGTGATAACGGACGCTTCATCGGCCAACTTGAAAGTGACGAGGGCCTCACGGCACCAGCCGCCCCTACCCCAACGCGCCCAGCAATGCCGCTGGAGCGAGCCGGCTGTCGACGATATTACGCAAACCATCCCTAGTGCACCGTCTTGTTTTTTCGGTTTGAAACAGATAAACCGTCAGCTGAAATTGTGCTCGACCTCGGACCGCTGTCCTCAAGAGCTTTGCGCCATCGGGCCGTTGTCGATGGCAATCACCTTCATGTGCCGAATTGACCCAGTTGGCCAGGTCCAGCCACCACGGCGCCCGCGCCCAGGTCCACCGCGGTTCAATGCCGGGTGCGAGGCGCGAAGTCCCAGTCATCGCGTGGGATGAAATGGTGCCAGCTTCTTCCAGCGTTCAGGTGGAACGCTGGGTGCATCGCGCAGGCTACTTTAAGGCCGCGGGATACCCATCGGCCAAGGGCGCTGGCCGTTATTCCGCCACGACCAGACCGTAACAAATACCCGCGTTGCGCTTTCGAACACAGATCAGACGCGGCATCTCGGTTTTCGCCGGCCGCAACGAATACGGGTCTTGTCAGCGCTGACTCAAGCGAGTTATGCGAGCTTTTTTGGGTCAGCCGGCCGCCATGGCCTCTGCCATCGTTGGCTATTCAGCGTGTTTCCAGCCATCATTAGCAGGAGGCAATCAGGACCCCTTGGAGCAGGCGGTGATGATCGGGCTGATGCGATCTTCCACCGGCAAACTTCCAGCCAAGTCACCCAGCCAACGCCCTATGCCGCACAAACAATCAGCTGACGGAAAATTCAGCTTGTGCATACAGCCGCCTCGGCGTCGCCCTCCCCGGCGCAGACAAAAGCGCACCAGCGCCGAACCTTCCTCTGGTCACGGCATAACCGGCCGATTGCGCCTGACGGCAGGACAGCTCCTGCATATTCAGGCAGCCGCTTTCGACCCTCAAAAATTCCGGAGACGGCAGTGCAACAACAATTCCTGCATTGGTCTAGCTCCAGCGATTTACCGGCCGCTACTCTACAGGCTGCGCCCTCCTGGGGAAGAAGCAGAATGACCGACGGGGCGGTGGCGGTCTCGGCGCGTAATTGCTGGAGTGGCCTCCACCATCGCCGCCAATTTGCTGCGCGGGTTTCGGCCAAACCCGCGGGTTTCAGGCCGCCAGTCCGGATTGGACCACAGGCGTTCGGCCGGCAACCACCCTGGCCCCTTGCGCAGCAACCGCCACCATCTCCGCCACCTGCGCACGCGCGCGCGGGGATGTCGTAAACTGCCGCGGGCCGTCGCATTTCGAATAGCCCGGCGAAAGTCGATGAGAAGGCTTCAAGTAAATCCAGTGATCCGAGCGCGAGGTCTTCGATGGGTCGATTCACGTCGGCGTCCATTGCCGCAATCGAAGCGAGAATATGGTTTGAACTCGCTGTTAGCACATATGTGTGTGGATCTGAGTGCGCGTTCCCTGCTACACCACTTGGCGCTCAGCGGAAAGGCGCTTGCCGGCCCAATCCAGATTAAGGCCTCGGTGCGCCTGCAGCTCGCGGGGCAGACCTTCACGGAAAGGCCGGCCTGTCAATCTGGATCGAATACAGATACCGGCTGCCTCCAGATCCACCACCTCATCACGAGATCGCCAGCGCCGTGCCGCGCACCTCAGCTCGCGCCTGACATTAACCTCGCGCGGGCAAAAGACCACCATGCAGCAATGGTCACCGGGCCGGTCAACATTGCCCTTCATTGGCTTGTGGTCAGGCTTTTGCAGCGTAACGGGTCCATCCACGGTCATCGCGTTCGCCGGCTGATGTCGCCAAAGATGAATCGGGCTCGCGCTTGACGCAGGCCGCAGCAGCCAACATTAACTCTGATAACCCAACCAGAACAACGCGAGCAAGCCACTAAGCCTTCCAGTTGCTTCGCCGCATAGTACTATCGAACCATTGTCATTCCGCTTCGGGCTACGCCATGCACAGCCACATCCAGCCCAAACTGTCTCCTGTTCACCGCACCGGACCAGGGCAATTTCCTCGCGCATCGCGCTGACGTAAATTCCGCTTCGGCCAGACGGCCCTGTTTATTACGCCTGGCGCTGGCACGGATCTTCCGCCGGTTTTGCGGGAAAAGGAGACCGATCGTCGTCGTAACGGCCAGGCGGGTTAAGTTTTCAGTGTCTGCTTGTTTGCAGCCACTGCGCTGTGGATAGGTGAAGGCGCGGCTGGCTATCCTGGTGGCTTTACCGCCGCCAGACGCTTGCGCCACCGCAGGATCATGAATGCGGCGCCGACTGCGACGTGCCTGCTGGATCGCCATTCCGAGGTCGCCAGCCGCAAGCGCCGCCTTGAGGCGGCTGCGGCTCATTCAGCGCCCGCGCCAGCAGACTGACCTCACTTGACCTTCTTGCGGGCAAAGGCCAGCCAGGCGGGAGAGCAAGCCTCTTCATCCAAACTGCGTCTTCACGACTGCAGGTCCAAACCGGGCTATGCAACAGCGAACAACTGGTCGACAACCCAGAGCCTTTCGCCCCAGGCGCTCGCTGAGCCTGCTCAGGACGCCAGCGCCGCACTCAGATCACAGCTCCAGATATTGCGCGGCCGTTGACCACGCCCAGCGAAAAGCACTTATAGGAGGCAAGCGATCAAGAGAATCAGCGGCCAACTGCTTCCGTCGGGCGCGCACCAGATCGACGTGCAGGCCGTCCACCGGCCAGATTGCAGGCCAGCCAAGGTTATCTTCCAGCCCGACCCAAATAGGTGGCCACCAGCGCTTTTTCAATGGCGCCCGTTGCAGCAGGTTGTAGGACACTTTCATGGCCGCTTTCCAGTCCGCCGGCAGGTTCCAGCACAGTGCCGGCTCGTCTATCTGCACCCATTCCACCGCCACTGCTTCAGGCCACGGCGATGGACATATCTGCACGTAGAACTGGCAGCAAGCGCTCAAGCAATTCCAGGGCTTGTCGAAAACTCCTCACCCTTGACCTTGCCCAACCAAGATAACTTAGCGGGTCCGAGTACTACTGGCTTGAACGGCTGGCCTAGCGCGTGAGCCTTCTGCACCCTCGTCAAAGAGTTGTTTGTCCATTGCAGGCTGAAGGCCTGGTCGCGGCTAAAAACTCGGGACCAGGTAGTGATAGTTGGTATCGGAACCATTTGGTCATCTCGCAGGCGAAGCCGTTCCTTCTTTCCGCCCCTGGCTGACGCCTCGGGCCATCTGGAAACAAGGATATCCAGAAGTCGGCGAGCTTCTGTCGCAAAACGCGCCGGTGATGGCACAGCGCCAACATCATACTGTGCGTCAGCACCTGGTCGTACCAAGGCAAAAATCGCCCACCGCAGTAATGGATACGGCAAAAATCCGCCTGCAGTTGCCAGTGCCGGCCGCGCGCAGATCGCGGCCGGTTGCAGCCAAAGGGGTCCTGATCAGTCTTAGCAGTCCAACGTAAGCCTCAAGTGCCGTTTTTCAATTCACGGTCGCGGCCGATGCGGGAATCCCAGCGAGTGTGCCAAAGCCCATAAACGTTCTCCACAGTGTCTTATGTCGTGGCGCTATTGGTCTGCCCAGAAGGATGCTGAATCAAAACTCATTCCTTTTTAATGCTAAACCTTCGATTTCATTCATGTTGTGAGATTTGGATCATGCTTGAGCTACGTCCCCATCTGCGTACCCTGGCCACCCTGCGCGAAGCCGAAAGCTGTGGGAAGCTGCGAGCGCTTGCATCTGACGCAATCTTGCGCTGTTCCCCATCAAATTGAAAGACCTTTGAAGGAAAGCGCCTGGGGCTCCCTTGTTTGTGCGCAAGAGGCCAAGCCCGGTACGTTTCCACCAGCGCTTGGGCGGCTGCGGCTGCTGCGCCTAGCGGATAGCCTGCTGCCTCAGGTACGTCAGGCCAGAGAACGCGACCTGCAACGCTGGCTGGGCGGCCCAGCGGGTCGGACTGCATATGCCATCGAGTAGCCACTAGCTGCTTTCAGTGGCTGATTTTGCGACCATCGACCAGTTCCGCAATGCCGGGCGGAGGTTGAGGTGGACTTTGCGTCTGGCTTCTTTCTTTGCCCCCTCTGCCCGCGGGCCCGTGGCGAGCTGGAATCTGGTTCGTCACCTTCCGATCACGCAGCGAGATCAACGGCAATCAAGCTATGTGCCGCTATTTACCTATGAAGCCGTTGCTGGCGATCAGCAACCAGCATCCGCTGGTCAGCCACAATTCATATCGAACCTGCCGATCTCGCCGGTGAAACCCTGATCAGTTACCCGGTGCGATTCGTGACCGCCTGGATATCTATCAAACAGTTTCTCGACCCCGCCGGCTCGAGCCTCGGCCATACGCAATGCCGAATTAACGGTAATGAGATGCAAACTGGTCGCCTCCGGCCGCGGAGTGTGCTGCCTGCCCAATTGCGGCCATAGCCGAATACCTGCACAGCGCGGCATATGTCACTGCAGAGGGCCGCTGTATGCAGATGGCCTGGTACGGCACGCTCTACGCTCGCCGCGTGCCGCGAAGAAACATTGCTGGGAGATGTCCTACCGCAGAGATTTTCTGCTCCACGGCAAGACACCTCTTTCGCAACCCTGGATTGTGTCAGCGCTAAAATAAGCACCTAGTCCAGTGCAGGCATATTCCTCCACTTAGTCATCACCTTTAATGGACCATTGCAATCTACCTATGAATTGAGCAAAAATACAAGATTGTCTGTTAAACGACTCTGTCAAAAGTCAAAAATGATTCGCGCCTGCGCGGGAATGGACGAAAAATGGGTGCGCAGGATAGCTGAGACCAGGCTTTCAGGTTTCGCTAAGGGGATTGCAACGGGCGTTTTCCGGTTATGGCTGATTCCAAGAGGGCTTTTCCGGCTCTGCGACATTTGATTGTTCAGCTTCGGAACCCACTTCTTCAGAACGCCACATTAACTCCCGCTTGACCGGTCATCCTCGCGAACGCGGGATGCCAAGTCTCGGGTTTCAAACAAGGCGGCCTTGTGCCATTGCTACTTACGGGACTGTTCAGCTTCTGTCCTTTAAATTAAAAAAAACAATACGTAGGGAGAAGCTCGATGCCATTGTCGCCGGCGACAGTTAAATTCAACATTGAAAACCACCCTCAGGCGACCCCTGATCACCGCCGTCGCTCTAGCAAAGCGGCTCACTATACTCGCAGGTTGCCTGGCGGCAGTTGGGCAGCAGTAGTAGCCGTTCGATGAACCTTGCCAACCGGGCGCAGTTAACGCTGGCAACGTTTAGGCGTCAGCGGCATTGCGAATGCCGACACACTGGTATGGCACGGATTGCCTTATGCACAGCCCCCAGTCGGCCGATCTCCGTTGGCGCGCGCCGCTGCCCCACTGAAAACTTGGAGTAGGGGACCTGGATGCCAGCGAAGAGCGCGCCTCTGAGTGTGTTGCAGGGCGGAAAACACTACCCAAGATGGCAGCGCACCTCCCCCAATATGGCTGGGGGATGAGAACCCTGCCTGATTGTCGATATCTACCGGCAAATCGCAGCCGATTTCCAGGATGAGGAGCTGCCTTGTCTAAATATGGATTCACGGGTGGCTCCAACAACTTTCGCACCGCCAAACAATCCCGACGATAGGGAAGGGCCTTGGCCAATCATTCCGACGTCCTTAGGTCGTGGTCCGTTCAATACCCGGCTCGGCACGCTGCCGGCTGGTTCTTCCACCCGGATGTTACAGACCGGTGTGCTTGATGCTTCTGTCGGACTCAGGGCAACTTCGGACCACTGGATACCATCCGTGGCGCTGGAAATGGATAACAAGACCCAGAGGTTTCATTATTACGCCGACTCTCGGCGGGCCGCGACACCGCGGTAACACCAACAACTGTCACCATACTGTCAAGCGGAATCAACGCGTGGCATTAAATCGTCGCTCAACCTTGATGGTATCAGCCAGAGGCCGGCGGTGGAGGATCTTCGCGATCCGTTGGCCATGCTGGTTTCCCCAGTAGAATGACTCCGATGTGTAAATACCCGCGCAGGTAGGCCTGTGCGTCAACCCGCCACGTGCAACTTCGGCTTAACAGTCGCATAGTCCGAGTGCTGATTCGCCTGCAGGAAGACCGCAAAAACTCCTGGATACTGCCCATCCAAGCGGATACGCTCAAGCCAAGGGACACGCAGCATGGCTTGATGGGATATTTGCATACAAAACGGCCGGCACCGCTTGGATGGAATTATTCTACGCGCTCGCCGAAGGTCGGGACCTTTCTATCAAGGCCGTATTCAACTACAGCTCGTCTAAGGGGCCTACGGCGCGGGTCGAAGATGGCACCGTTTAATCCCCGGACTGGCGGCTGGATTCCCAGCTTTTACCAGTTGGCAAATTTCAATAACGATTTACCGGGTTGGATTCTGGGCTGCCAAAATGAATACGAGCAGAAAATCATTTATGCCGTTGTTTACGGTCCGGCGCACGGTAAAAGGGGCCCTACCCAACGTGCCCTCCAACCAGCAGGACAAAAACCCTGGCTCGAACCTGCTGGGAATGTGGCTTTACCGGGGCGATCAAAGACTTCTGGATGATTGTGCTGCCCACTCAAAACTGGCGGACAAAGATTTACCTACAGATCACCGGTTACCACGGTGGCCGTTTTGGCCTGCGCGCCAAGTATGTTGACCAGCTTGCTCGGCTTGATTCAGCCAGCATTCAACCTTGCGACGTACGGCCGATGATTTCCGCTGGGGCACGCAGGGTCCGGTCCGGGGCACCTTTTTTTCAAAACCTTTCTCATTCTATTGGGCCGCAAGGGCCATTTCTTTGCGGGGCGGGGACCAATATCCGTTTCTTTCTTCGCGCGGAGTGAGGGTTTGTTTCGAGTTGGCCCTTCACGATTTTTGAAAAAACGAAGGGATTGGGGCGCGGTTTTTGCCTTTTTTTGCAAGGGAAAGTCGATTGATGAAAAAGCTTATTTAAAATTCTTTCCCTCTTTCTAGTAAA
>Ga0163217_1099050_pt1 | contig 11356 bp, 14 predicted proteins | sample SynspAceP_FD_185933 | JGI IMG/M metagenome (GOLD analysis project Ga0163217, IMG submission 185933) | Saline lake microbial communities from Ace Lake in Antarctica - Synechococcus sp. Ace-P (PacBio error correction) | ecosystem: Environmental > Aquatic > Non-marine Saline and Alkaline > Saline ... | reverse complement strand
CTCTCAACAGTACCCACGTCTTTCCATCTGCCAGAACAGACCGCCCGACCATTCCCCTGCTGCTGCAGCGCTTTGGATCCAGGGCTTACGATTAGTCAGCGGCTGGCGCCACCCAAGCGCCAGGATTGCGGGCGCTGAGCTGGCTGCTCCCTTCCAGATCGCCAATCCGCCTGATCGCCCGGGGTCCGGGCGTTACGGCCTCCACGATTACGCTGTTCGCTCAAGGCCTACGCCGCGAAGTGGTTTGGCCGATCTCAACTCAGGCGAAACTGGCACCGTTTTCTGCCGGCCCTTGGCCTTCATCGAGGCGAGCTCGGATCAGCGAGGTGAAGGTGAAAACCACCACGCCCCCCGCTTCGCAGCAGCAAGTACGGCATCGTCGCACCTTCGGGTTGCTTGATGGACCTGCTTGACGGTCTGGTTCATGAAGCGATTCCTGGACCCGAACCCATGCAGTCTTTGGTTTCGGCGGTTCTCTGGCCTCCCTGCGCTGTTGGGCTGGTGATCAGCCTGTTTATTGGGGCGAAAAAGCTGATCTTCGATGCCGATATCGGCAACGGCCGTTGCTGTCGGTGGCCGTTCCGCCATTCCTGGCCGGCGTTCCAGTTGTTCTTGCTTTCGCCTGCTGGCGAAAACTGCAGTTGCGCACCTATCACGGAAAGCCAGGCTCGGCCGATCTACCGGGTGCGGGACACCTTGCGCGGCCCGTCTCCAGTTGGCGCGCGGCAGCGGCTTGAAGGGCCGCGGCCGGCTTGCCACGGAATTTCGGACCAGCCTCGGCGGCCAGGGCCGCCCACCCGTTTGGAATTCGGAATCAAGACGGCCCCGCCGCAGAAAGGCAGCACGGAGCGATCCCCCGATCGCAGGGCCAGGTGGGATGCCGCGAGCGATCGTCGCCTCTGCCGCGAAAAGGCGACCAGCGAGTGTTCCGCCGGCAGGAGCCGTCTGCTTTCTGCCGCTGCACCAGCGCTGAACGACCAAACTCCCAAATCAACAGTGACCGCTGCCACCCAGTGGCCTTGTCCTGGATCTTTGGGTCTTGGTCTTGGTTCTGGTCTTTGCGACCAGACTGGCCGCCGGGCAAAGCCGCCCTGCGGCTGGTCCCTCCCGGGCCGAGCCCGCTGGCCCAGGCCGGACGACGAGCAGCCAGGCGACAAGAAAAAATGCCGCGTGGATCAGGACGCCACTGCAGAAACGCCATCAGCTTGAAGGGCTCCATGGGGGTATTGATTTTTATTCACCCCTGGCGACCCTGCCATTGTGAAGCCCGGAAGTGCTCGATTACGTACGGGCCGGTTGCGTATTGCCCGAGCCATGGATGGAGAATTCGCCGCCGCCTGGCTGCCGTCCATCCTTCGTTCCATTCGTTGGAATCCGTTGGCCCGGCCCATCGCCATGGCCCTGTTGTTCAACGTGATCGAAGCCCGCGACTGAGCCCCAGCGAGTCCCTGCGGATTGCCTCCCTGCGAGTGGCCCCGGTGGGGGGCCTGCTGCGTTCGTTCCCTTCCCCGTTTCTTTTCCATTGGACCGTGCAACCCGTGCTGATGCCACCGTCGCAATCTTAGGCCACTCCCGTCAACAGCAGCTATTTCTCCAAGGCGTTTCTGAATGCCCTGCCGGCCACCGGCCTTCCCTGTCGCCGGAACCCGTCCGCGGCCTTGCAAGTGGGCATGCGCCCATGGCTTTCTGCTCTACGCGACGGTTCGCCCTCCCGCGTCCCCTGCGTCTGACCCGAATACGCCAGCACCTCGGGCCTGCTGGCACGATCGGGCTGGTCTCGATCCTCACGATCTGCCTGTCGATTTACGCACGGCGGGCATGGTCCCAATGTCCAGCCCCCGACGCCACGATCGAAACCCACCTGCCGACCTGTTTCACCAAGCCTGTTGGGCCGAATTCGCCAGCGGCCTTCTGGCTCGGCGGGTTGCGGCGGCGCGCGCTTCGCCTGGTTCCTGGCTGCAGCCTGATGGGCTCGCCACTTGATGAGCTCACCGGCGGGCCTGGCCGGCCTCAGTCTGAGTCACACCCGCCATACCAGGCGGGCCAGGCTCGAGCCCCTCAGTGGGCTTTTTCAGCGGCTATCGCCACCCCTACGCAGGGCCTTCCATCCCAGCCCCCTTTTGCCGACGCCTTAGAACAGCCCTTTTGAACACGGATCAGGCCGAGCGGCTGCAAACAGCCCGATGTCGGTTGGTCGGACCCGTTCTTGAAAACGCCCCGTGCTCACCCTGGTGTTGAGGCCTGTTGGTGGTGATGTTGGCCTGATCAGCCTTCAGGGGACTGCAGGTGGAAAACCTGCCACCGATCCGCGCCGAATCAGGTTCAATGTGCGAGCGAACTATCCCTGTGCGGGCGCCCGCCCGTTGGTGGAGCAGGCGTCAACCACCCCCCTGGAGCGCCAGTTGAACGGGCTGTGGAAGGCGGACCTCGAAAAACGATTCCGTTCACCAGCTCGGGCCAACAGCAGCTCGATCACCCTGGACCTTTTGAGTCGGGGCAATCCCGGCTCAATCAGATTCAAACGCCTCGCACATCCCTGCGCCAACCCGGCGGCCTGCCGCCCCAGGTCGCGCGGCTGGGGGTACAAGTCAGGCGCAGCTCCGACGATCTGCTGAAAACACGTCGCTGAGTTTTCGAGCCGCGCCCGAGGCTGTTTTCGAACCCGCTTTCTGAGCGGCTGGCTTTGGATGAAAAGCTGCGCGGACACGCTATGCAACGGGTGGCCAGGGGTCGGCAAGGTGGCCGTCGTCGGCAGCAGCCCGCTGGCCTTCCGGCTATGGCTGCATCCAGGGGCTCTCGAAACCGTGGGCTGCACCGATCAGCGATGTGAGTTGGAAACCGCCCTGCCGCGGAGGCCAGATACGTGGCTGGCGCGCCTGGGGCCACAGAGTGGAGCGATTTGTGCCCCCAGCCTCCTAGAAAATCAGGAAACCACCTTCCCGTTGGAGATGGCAAGGCGGGGCGCGCAGCTCGTGCCTGAACTCGAAGAGCTGGTGGGTCGCCAAAACCCCCAACGGCGGGTGGCTGCTGCTCAAGGACCGTGGCGGGTGAGCCTGGATTCTCGAAGACTTCGAGAATACGGGGGGCCCCAACGGCTCAATCAATCTTGGGCGGCCTCCCCACCGTTGGCGGTGCTGATCTTGTCCAGCGGGACGGTAGCAAGCCTCTGGATGGTCCAGCAATCTTGCCGTCCAATGCTCCCTCGCCGAGATCGAGACCAGCTTCCCGCCAGGCATGGAGCTGCAACGGATCGTCGGATGTGGCCGATACGTGTGCGCGAAAGCATTCAGCTGACCTGGAACAGCTTGCGCGATGCGGGTGCGCTCGTGCTTGCTCGTGCTGCTTGGTGGCCTTTGGGCACAGTCGACTGCCTTGGTCAGCCGCTGCTTGTGTGCGGTCCCGGTTGCCCCTGATTGGCTAAGCACTTCCACGGTCTTACGGCTCACAGGGCAGCTCGAATCAACTCACGCTCCACCTTGTTCGGCATGGTGCTCGCCCACCGGACTTGTGGTGGATGGGACGCCATTTCGTCAGCGAAGACATTGGTTCTCGCGGCTTGGAGAGCCGCTAATCGCCGATCGGGCCGCGCGCCGCAATCAGACTCGATGCTCAAACCCAAGGAATGAGCGCAGAACCTGATAGGTGCGCCTTTGGTGCCCGAATGATCGCCACCTTTCCTTACGGTCTGCTTGTGCGGGTGGTCTCTGCCGGTGCTGGCCATTCCCGCTAGTGTCGGCCGGCTTTACCAACCGATCGCGATCAACGATTGGAACGCACGATTCTCTTCCTCCACCCTCGCTCCTCACTCTTCACCTCCCGGTGGCTTTGCCAGGCTGGCTGCTCGGCCATGGCTGAAGGAACCCGATTGGCTAGCGCTGCTGCGCGCCGCCCAACCGGACGCTGGCTGGACCCGGCTTGCGGGCCCACTGCGAAACAGGCAAGGCCTTGCGAACGCAGCTCGGCGCCGCCGCCTGGTGCTGCTCGGGATTACTCGGGGGCTGCCGTCGCTGGCGCGCTGGGGCCTTGGCCAGCTGCCAACCGGGCCTCCTTCCGCCCACAGAGACGACAGCCAATAAGGTGCTGCAGGGCGTGCGATTTCGGTGCCTCCCCGGTGCGTGCCTCCACTTGCGCAGCACCGAGCGGGTGGTGGAGAAGGTCCCGGCAGTGGTGGCCGAAGAAAAAGCTGGTTGCGGGGTCGGCAACTTCTACGCCGGCCGGCCTCCTCGGCGACAGCGCCCCAAACAGAGGCATCTTTCTTCCTGCGCCTACAACCGCTGAGCAAGCGGGAGCGGGCAACGCCAAAGAAAACAGCAACGAAGCCATCGCCCAACGGCTGGGGCGGGCCTGCGCGGAACCAGATCCCCGAGGCCACGGTGCTTGCTGAGTGCCCTCCCCCCGTGCGGGGATTCAGCAGCGAAGGGGGGGCTGGGAGCTCGAACTGCTCGGACATCAGCGGCGGCCGGGCTCAATCTCAGCGACTTCGCAGGCCGAGGTGCGAGCTTGCAATCGCAGCGGCCAACGCCCACGACGCCTTTTGCAGCGGTTCAGGCCACCGCTTCCAGTGCCCACGCCCCCCTTGTGCGGCTTTGAACCGGATCGGAGGCTGCGATGGCCTCCCTCGGACCTCGATCTCGACCACCGTCGTCGACACCTCGGGCGCAGCTTTGGCAGTCGCTATGTGAACGACAGCTTTGAAGGGGACGGGTGCGGGCGCGGTCGTTGTCCAGCTTGATGGCGAAGACCGGCGCGCAATGCGCGGAAGACGTGCGGCCTTGAAAGTGCGCAGCCGCGGCGGTGACCTGATTTGCGCTTGGGGGAAGGTGGCGCGCGCTGGTTTTCCAGCCACCGGGCCCACCTCCATTCAACCGCAGTCCGCCTTCACGGCTCAATCCACCGTGCAGGCCCTGCCCAAGGACGGCGTCAGCACAGGCCAGGCGCCATCGCCATCTTGACAGGTCAGGCAGGAAAGCAGGGCAGTCCGGTCACCGACCTCCGAATGGGTGGGACTGGCCCGAGAGGAGCGTCGGGCGGGCGGCAAGACCCAGCAGCTTTTTGTGCTGGGCCTCGTGACGACGTTCCTGGTGCTGGCCGCCCTCTCGAGGAGTTCCTCGATCCGATTCATCATTTTGATACCGTTTCCGCTGGCCCTTTGACTGGGAGCGTTGCTAGGTCTTGGCTGGTCGGGGACTCTTCTGGACATCTACGCCCAGGGTCGGGAATTGCTGGTCCTTGGTGAGTCTGCGGCAAAGAATGGATCCTTTGATCCGTTGAATTTATGCCAATCAACGTTCTGCAGAAGGCGTGGGCCCTGCGCGAAGCGATTCGAAGAGGGCCGCCATCAGCCGCCTGCGGCCGATCTGTGCTGACAGCCCTCACCTCACTTGGCGGGGTTTTCTTGCCCTGGTTTTCCCACGCGGTGCCGGCGCTGCCAGCAGGGTGAGTATCGCACTGTGGTGTTCTCCGGCCTGCTGGTGGCACGGCCTCACCTCTGTTCGTTCTTGGTTTAGCCGGTGGGTCCTATTGGAAATGAAATTTACTGGAAGGGCAGGAAATGCGTTGGCCCAGCGCGGGCTCTTCCCCAAGCGAATCGCGAACAGTTAAACAGTCGTTCAGATCAGAGCGAATCACCCGGACTCTGGGGACAGGCGAACAGATCAGCACATCAATGAATAATACGTGGGTTTTTGCTGCCAAAGGGTAGCAGCGGCGTCGTAGGGGCCAGGCAGGGCCCGCAGGGCCAGGGGCAGAAGAAACTGTGGCCATACACAAAGAGGGGCCTGAACCCTGGACCTGGCAGCCAGCAAGAAAGACGGGCAACACGACAGTTAGGGCAGCGCAGGGCGAGGCCAATCCCTGTTCCCCAATACAAAAAACCCCAGCAGTAGCCGGGGGAATGGTTGAGGTTTCGTCCCTCGAGAATTAGGTGGGAGTTGAGGCGTATTCCACCGAAACTTCCCGGATGTAGAGGCGATCAGGAAAGCACCGTACGTGAGGAGTTGTTAACCCACAGAGAAGTGCGGCCAAGCCAAACCACACGGCTTGAACGATACGAGAGTGCAAACCGGCTTGTCACGCCAGCCAACCATGTTGGCGAGGCGTGGCGTTGCGCTTGGTGCGCCCAGACAGAATGGTCTCGATCAATTCTGCCCAGTAGCCCCTCCCAGGAGATCAGGAACATGAATCCTGTCGCCCAGAACCAGGTGACCGAAGAGGGAACATCCAAGGCCCAGGACCAGCCACGTCGTTGTTTACGTCCCGAAACGGGTTGTAAACCGTTGATCAGCTGGGATCTTGTTGAGCCAGAGGGTAGTCGCGGAACCAGCCATCAAGATAGTGTGCTATGATTCGTTTGAACTGAGCCCACGTGCCCTGCCAGATGGCGAGGTGCTTCCAGTGACCAGTAGAAGGGCTGACCCACCGACGGTATTGAGGGCCCAGAAAACCGACAGGGTAAGAAGGCCGGTTTCCCAGGCTGAGAATTATCGCAGGTGCCCGCCACGGCCGGGGCCCGTCGCAGGGCGAAGGCAGTAGCGAGTTCCTTCTGTCAGGCCATTTCAACCTTGGAAACCCCGGGCTCGAGTTGCACTCCTTGGACCAGGATCATAGGTGGTGGTGTGCAGTACCGAAGGGCGATGGCGTGTGTGAACAAGAAGTCCACCAGGCGATCTGCAGGAACACATTCGTTGGTTTCCCGAGTTGATCGACTTCCATCCAGCCAGGCAGCAGACAGCGCCGTTTTAGTTAGGACCAGGCCGTTGGAGGCAATGCTGCGGCATTCGACAGCGAAGGACATTCCATGCCGTAGAGCAACATGCCACTGGAGGCTTGAACGAACTGAGCGAACAGACCGGCCTCCACCAGGATCTGCTTCTCGGGCCGGTACCGAAGGCCACGACCCACATCGTTGTGGACGTGAGGCCCAGGGTGTGGAAACCGAGGAAACAGGGGATACCAGCCAGGGTGCGGCGGGATTGATCGCTTCTTTGTGCTCGAGGCATCCGAGCCAGAACATTTGTGTCTTGGTGGCTTCGGGGTTTTTCTTATTCCCCGTTTTTTTTTTAAAAAAATCAAACGGGTGGGATGAAGAAAGATCGCACCGTTGAGCGAAGGCACCGACCATCAGGAAGATGCGCGATGTACTTGCGTTGGTGGTGTAAAAGCGCCTGCCTGCGTTTGTGTAGTCCTTGCCGATGAATCGCATAGGACGGCAAACGCATACATGTGCTGAAGCCCCACCCAGGCTGCGTGATCACCCCGAAGCGAAGCAAGGAGCAAGTCCGAGCTGGAAAGTGCAGGGGAGTTGTTGATCGTGTCATAAAGGCCCTTATGACCGGCACCAAGCGCCGCCCACCGGAACGGAGTTGTGCCCTGAGGAGGATCTGTGAGCCTCCAGAATCTCCCGGATCGAATGGCCGATCCCGAAGTTGGTTGCGATACATGTGGCAGCGATCACAAACAGGCAAGCCCTCCGGGTCGGTGGTGGGCGATTATCGGTGAGCCAGAGCCGCCTTCGGTCTGGGCTGGAAGCCACCCAGGAAGGTGAGGATCGCTGTACCAGAACCTCGGAAGTTCCGAAGACCTTGTTGAGAGTGTCGGGATTTTCGGCATAGACCCCCCAGATTGCCCGGGTGAAGAACGGAGCCAGGACCGAGCTGGGTGAGGAAGCACGTTGAGGAAGTTGTCCCAACCGACGGTGCTGGCTCGGGCCTCGGGGATGGCCACGTGGACCAGGTGAACCGGTCCAGGCGATGGAGCATGGAAACCGAACAGAACAGCCAAGGTGGTGGTTCTCAGCCGGGATCAGCGTTCTTTTGAAATCCAGGCCAGGAAAGCAGGGGAACTTGGGCTGAAAGGTTGGAAGCCAAAACCGGGAAAGCGCCCAAGGCCGCAGAGGATCATCATGAAAAGATGGATCCCTGATAAAAGCTCGGCGTTGGTGGTCATGCCGATCGTGTAACCACCAGCTGGTACAGACCGGAATACAGCGCATGTTCACCGGGGAGGTTGCGACCCGGCCTGGGTGAAGGCGGTTGGATGGCCCCCTGGCCGAAGTGAGGGATCCCAGATCGCCGTGAGCGATGGGCACGGACGTTGCAGCGGATCGGCGCAACCCACTGCTCCAAAGTTGCCCCTGCCAGGCGGATTATTGGAACAGGTCCCGAAACCCAGAGGCCGATGACGCAGGTGACCGAAGTGAGTTGGAGGAAGAGCTTTTGGTTAAGCTTTCTCCTCCGTATCCCGTTCATGGCCTCGAAAGGTTCGTAGAGCCGTGGGCGCATGCCGTACCAAATACGGCGGCGTTGGTCGGGTCCTGTTGGCCAGAACCCTGGCTAAACGAAGGAAAATTTCGTTGCCATGTGGAAAGGTCAGGGAGGAGGTCAGCGACCGCGACGAGTACGGGCCAGGAAGAAACGCCCAGGTGTGGTTAGCGATACCGCCCAGGAGATAGTGGGCAAACGCCCAACGCGCGCGACCCTGGATGCATGCTCAGCGCACCGTGTGCTGAATACGCTGGAGCAACCCTCAGCTTGTTGTGCAGCCCAGACGATGGACTCAATCAGCTCCTGCCTGTAGCCGGCGGCCGTCTGAACAGGAACATTGAGGCTGAAGGCCCAGACGAAGTGAGGCAACCGCAGGGAAACATCAGGCCATAGGCACTCGATCACAGGAGGAGCCCATAGCTGTTGATCACCTGAGAGGCCTGGGCCAGAGGAAATCACGGCAGCCAATCATTGATGGTGATGGCGCTTTGAGCGAAGTTGCCGTTGGCGATGTGCTGAACCAGTGCCTCCGCGATTTGACGCGTTCCCCAGACATCGCTCTTTGCCATTTTCCAACGAAAGTTGGAAAATCCACCGCATCGAGATGGTAGTTGTACATCCAAAAACAGACCAGGAACACGTCGGTCCCAAGCTGAAACCTGGCAGGTACCGCCACGGCCGGCGCCGTCACAGGGGAAAGCGAGAGCCCAGGTTTCCGCTTTATCGCGGGATGAGCCTGGAGCTGCGGCCTGTAAAGCACACCCTTCAGCGCAAGATCCCAGCACGATGGACGTTGGATCGTGAAGGCGTGGATGTGGTGGGACCATGAAGTCGGCCGTTCCCAGGGGATCGGACGGCGGCCACCTTGCCACCCACAGCAAACAACCGGCTCCGTATGAACACCCTCCGCTGACACCGCACGAGACGCCGTTAGGCGCCTGTGGTGCCGGCGAGCGGCGGCATTGCCAGTCCCGAATTCCACTGAGCTGAAAAACCAGGTTGCAGCTGAATGGCGGAGTTCATGAACATGTTCCTGGGGACGGCCCAGAGCACGCATGGTGTCGTTGTGGATGATTAGAGCGAAAGTGTGGAAGCCCAGAAGATACCACACCCAGTTGCAGGTGGCTGATCAGGGGCAATACGCGACTCTTGACAGAACGCGATTCGAGCACGTTGTCCACATGCTTGGCCGGGTTCGTAATCGCGGATGAACGGTGCGATAGCCGCGTGGGCACCAGCCCCAACGACTGATGAAGCCGACCAATCCACATATGTGCGTGGTGGAATAGCGACAACTGATTGGGTAATCGCATCCCGATTCAGGGATAGGGCAGCATCGCATACATGTGATGCGCCACGATAATGGGTCACGCGACCCAAGCAGGCGCCAGGTTCACGGCCCAACTGGGGCATGCCCAGGAGGTGGTTCCATGAACCTCGAACAGGACCATCGTGGCCCTTCGGAGCGGGGAACAGCAGGGGATCACCCTTTCTGCGCCTTTCAAGGATCTCCTTCAGGCTGTGACCAATTCCCAGTTGGTGCGGGTACTGGGTCCGGCAATGGCACTTGAACGTGTCACCGCGATCGCCACCGGTGGTGCATGGGCAGATGTTTCATGTCATCCAGGAGGCTTGCCAGTGACGGATTCAATCCACCCTTTGAGGTGAGAAATCGCTGTAGGCAGCCCAGTCCCGGTGAAAGAAAGGGCGGGCCAAGCCCTGCTCCAAAGCCTGGGAAGAAGCTGGGCAATCAGGTCCTGATTTGATGAATTCATGGGGGCAGGGGGATGTCCGCCACCGAAGCAATGGACCTTGCCATGAGCGACAGAGGGGGGCCCCAGCGTCTGCTATCCGTGATGGCAATCCATCAAACTGAGGTGGTGGGCAGGGACACATTGCAACAGTGTCCAGTCCAGGAAGAGGGAGCCCGTCCGAGAAGGACCGGCCAGATTGGTGGTGACAGCATCGGACTCAACGTTCTGCGAACACTCAGCTTTGGAGCTGCCTTGTATAGTGGAAGACCACCGGCATTGAGCATGGAGACCGGCCATCCCAAGGCGCCGATTGCGTGCCAAAGCAACTGGAAAACCTCATTGGTGAAAACCCCAGGCTCTCCACACATGGAACAGGGGCCCTGAGGTGATCTGGATGCCGTGGAAAACCGGCGCCCACACTCGGCGTTGAGAATTCTCTTGGCCAAGAATTCGGCCCAAAAACCCACCTTGCGCACTGGGCTTGACGCAGGGGCATCGGCCACCAACCGGTGTAGTTGGAAAATGAAGCGGGCACCGTTGATAGAAGGCGCCGCTATCCAGATTGAAAATGACGGGGGACAAGTGGGCCGAAGTGAGCCCAACTGAAAGATCTTGCGGGGGAAACTTCCTCAAGATCCACTCGTTGTTGGCTGTCGAAAAATCGTGAGCGTTGGCGTTGGACAGGTTCCAAAACCCAAGGTGGTGAGTTTTGGGACCTTTTGGCGAGGCTTTGCGGATTCGAAGTTGGCCGGGCTTGCCGAGCACATCGAATCGACAGGAACAGGGTTCGATCGAACGGAGGACCTTCGCCTTGTCCCCACGCTTCTTGGGTGGGCTGATGGCTCATCCGCCGTATACCTCGAGGACGGGGATCGAGGGGGTCCACCCCTCGGGCGCCAGGCGGAAAGGCCTGGACCGGTGCACAACATTTGGATCTCATTGGGCGTTGCAGAACAGGCCCGCCGCGGCCCATTGAAAAACCAGGGAGACAGGGACCAAGCTTTAATCGCCCAGAACCCCGGCCACCAACTTGGAAGGCTGAAGTCCCAATGAAGGGGGACCGCTGGGGGAGGAGTATAAAGGGCGTGTTCCGGGGCCCCTAGGCGGGCGGGAAGTAAACAAAGGTTTCAATCCAGCGGCTCTCCTGGTCAGCGGGACAGGGGCTTCTAGCAAAGGGGATACTTATCAACGCAGCAAAGGAATTCTGCATTTTTGCTTTTTGTTATTCAAAAAAAATTTTTGCTATTCCAACCATCCAGTCGCCCCAGGCAGGGAAAAAAGGGCCAGGGGCCCGGCCAGGGGCCAAAAGGGGGGAACCCCAAATTTCCTTTCCTCTCCCTT
>Ga0163217_1044566_pt1 | contig 11356 bp, 10 predicted proteins | sample SynspAceP_FD_185933 | JGI IMG/M metagenome (GOLD analysis project Ga0163217, IMG submission 185933) | Saline lake microbial communities from Ace Lake in Antarctica - Synechococcus sp. Ace-P (PacBio error correction) | ecosystem: Environmental > Aquatic > Non-marine Saline and Alkaline > Saline ... | reverse complement strand
CCTACCCGTATCTTTAAGCTGTTCCAAAGAAAGTTTGTCTGAATAAAAACTAAAAGTCGAACCAAGCACAGTTACAACCATTGACCGTCGGCCGTTTGCCCGATGGTAACCTGGACAACCCATGATTCAATTCACACACAATAACACGGTTCATTTAGACTGTACCTAAAATAGATTTAAGTATAATAACATCCTCACTTTTTAAGCGGTAATATATCCATTTCACTAAGGAATTCTGCAACCAATTAAAGGTACAAAAAGCATAAAAGCACCATACGTATTTGAAAAAATAAGCCGTTTGCATTATATATATCTAAATTGAATTCATATCTTAACATGTAAATTTAATATTGACAAGGCTAAGTCCAGTTTATTCTACTTAAGTAATTAGCAATAATAAGACAAGCAACAAGGTTGATTCTTTAAGGAATATGAACGCAGAACAATATGATGGATGGAGATGGGAGAAGAAGACCCTATAATTCAAGAATTCTTGAATACATTCAAAATGTGCCTGGGATATGCAGAACCCGCCGATCAATCATTTACTTCGAACAGTTTCAAGGAGTTATTTCTATCCTGGAGATTTTGATTTACTCAAAAATCATGGAAGGAATATTAAAAAAAAGGCACCCAATCATTCCTTTGAAATGTCCTATACGGTTTAAGCATTAAGGATGGGTCTTTCTTGGAGATGGATTAAAGAAGGAAACTGGTCTAGCCAATGAATTTAAACTTCCAATAATCCTATTGGCGGAATTGCACCATACAGGAGGTACGGGACAAGGAAAAAAAGAATACCCAATTAAAATCCATCCTTAAAAACGTTTCCAGTAATACTGCGCTTCGACAAGATTCCAAACAACCAATCTTAAAGTTGAATATATAAGTGAGGAAAGCCCTACACCACTGGAATATTTTCATGCAAAACCCTTTAAAAGATGAAAGACTATTACGCAATTTAGCACAAAGGAGATCTGGGTAGAATTAGATCCGCCTTTAAGCAATTCTTTTGCGAAAATTTTGGAATGTTTCGAATGCCAATGGCCGTGTGCGGTTTCAAAGGAAGATATGAGATTGGTTGTTTCAGGGTTAGAAACCCTATAAAGGATAAAAGATGGCAGTTGTTGTCTCTGGACATTGAATTACAGATATCACAAGGAGAAAATTGTATACCGAACAACTTAAGGTTACGAAGAAAAATACCATAGCCTTTGTTTCAGGCCATTCGCCCCAGCCTTCATGGGTGTATGACCTAGAAAACAAAAAATTTTTTAGGCTTTTTAAATGTTAATACTGCTGCTATTGAAAAATATGGTTACAGCAAAGAAATGAGTAACATGGGCATGACTTTTGGGCAGACATAAGGCCAGAAGTGAGATGACAAAAATCTGGAAAAAAACAGGTTGAAAATAACCACGGGGAAAAAATTAATCTACCTATTCGAGGGCCATTTTAAACATATTACAAGAAGAGGAAATGATAACAGTGCATCTATATAGTAGTTACCTCATTACCTATAATGGCAAATGTAGGAAATCATCCGCTATAGAGTATTTCAGAAAAAATGAAATATTTAAAAAATTTATAGAAAAAATCAAAAATAAGAGTTTAAAAAAGATTGCGCTGGATGCAAAGTCCATGAGCTTAGGGCGGCCTCTGTCTCCTTTGGTTCGGTTTTTAATGGCCCTAAAATAAAACTTGTAGCCTGCTGACCGATCAGGGCCATATGTTAAGACGAGAGGAGAAGGCAAAGGATTATTATCAACCCGCGAAATGACCGAATTCGTCGTCGGCCAATGAGATGGATTGGACTATAGATGACCAAAAAATATTGCCAGGATATTAACGATTACCCAATTTTAACAAGAGAAAAAGAATGACATACAGATTAATTGCCGCGCAGATTGATGACGATCCATCAGTAATTCTTTTTTACCACAACAAAACTGTTTTTGTCAAAATCACCCATTCCAAAATTGAAAATTTTAAGAACGGGAAAATGCATTGGATCATTACTCGATAATAATGGTCCCCTGAATTTCCTATATGGTACGTGTCTGATATAATATGGCCTTGTAATGAATGGCTGGGAATTGTATGGATGAGATTTGCAACCATTGGCTTGGAAAAAAAACCATCAGCGTCATAATATTTAAACTTCCCTTCTGCGGGATTACGCTGATTTGATAAATCCAAATATTGCCAACATTGTAACATTTTATTCAAAAACCTTTTGACGAAGGAAAAGATTTGAAAAAATACAAGTACTTATGGAATATTTGAGATTTTACATGAATAAGCTGTATTCGTCGGCTCCAACATTTTATAGCTTTATTATAAAACACTTTCTAGCAAGCTTTAATCCATTCCACTACAATTTGGTCTCTAACTGCTCAGATAGCTGTAATCACAATTGATAACCCGTACATAAATTCGACCTCATACTGGGCGATGACAGGTGCAAATTGAATTAAACCTTTGCGATTGCAAGGATTAAAAAAAAATAATAAGATAATAAAAATACAGCAAGTTCTTTAGTTTTAGTCCGAATATTTTAATTAAGCCTGCCAAAACAGTATAAAAATCCAATCGAATAAACCTAATCCTATCAACAAACAAGGAAATGGGATATAGAAAGGCTGCCAAAACTGTTTTTCAAACAAATCAAACTCGTTTTTATTATCTTTTTTAAACCTTTTGACTGGCATACCTTGTCCAACAATATAAAAGTCGGGGTCAAAAACCTAAAAAATCCAACACATATTAGGAATTTCCAATAGTTTCCGCTCTAAAAAAATTTACTGCAATTCGGCTATTATTCATCCATAAAATCAGGAATTGGTCCCATAGCCACAAGGATTAAGAGGTTTCTTGATCAAAGGCATCCAAATTTCTGCGGAATGCACATCATTATAAACTTTTTTTGGCCTGTTTCTTTAATGCGTTTAACCATATACTTAGAAGGCGATCGGTAAACATCTACCAATCCACAATTGTAAATTTCTCCGTCATAGCCTCTTCCGGTCAAATCCTGATCGGGGCCAATTGAAAGTAAGCTAACACCGATATAAACCCTGGATGATCAAAAGCTTGCTCTGTGTAAAGCCTATAGGCTACCCCTCGTTCCTCCTGATTCTTCACTTGAACAAGTGCCTGGGCCATGCCTCTATTTACAGTTCCTAGCATTGGTATTCGCCGTTATAATCATTGGCAAAGCCGTTACGTTCGATAATTCTATCCATTATCGCTTTAGGAGGTGTCAACTCATAACAATTAAAACTAAAAACTCAAAGACTTCCTTGCAATTTCCAAAATTTCATCCTCAGGGATATGCCAAACCGGATTCCTAAGGTAAGATGATTAGGGTCCATGCCTTCTTACAGAGGACTCCCACTGTTTGCAAGAAATATTTTGAAGGTATTATATATAATTCTTTTTCGCCTTTCTTGGGGTATCACCTTCGCTTAAATATTGTTTTTAGACTTTCTTTGATGGGTTTGTTACCTTTACTTCCAAAATTAAGATTCGCACCAATCCTGGATTCTGGGCCAAGCCATGAAGGTTCGTTTACCCGTAAAGTATCTATAAGCCAGGGATTTCTCCTTGTAGGAGAAAACAGTCTCCCTTACCACGTTATCTATTTTAGTTGAAAAAAATCAGAAGCATATACATCAGCAAGGCCCCATACCCCTTCATCAATACCAAGACCATAAAGCTTGAAGCATAAAAGGCTTTGGTTCATATGATAATTTCCCTAACTGGACCAGTTGGCAATTCATAGTATTGTTTATACCCCAATAACATTCTGTCAATAATCATTTCTTTGGAATTTAGAGTCATAATTTCTCCAAATCGACGAAACAAATTCCAGGTCCCAAAGATAAGGTATTAGGGTTATCAAGTTCAGCCCAAGGCCTTCTGGTGGGTGGCTCTGTTTGATTTAAAAATTTGTACGGCTTATCCAATCGATTAACATTAACCACCACTACCTTGGACAATACAATCGACCCGCTAATTGATAAAACTGATAGCATCTGGGATCCACAAACCCACCCATTTATGTTTTCTACATTTTGCGTTCTAAAAAAACCAGTCGCACTCCACCTGGGCATAAGTATCCTCCATATTTTGAATAGTTTAAATCCTCCTACTTGTTCAATTCCATCCTCTCTATCTTCCATTTCAGATTTTAATTGTTCATGAACTAATTTTTTCTTCGAAATCTATAAGATTTGATTGCCCCAAAACTCATTAAACTTACAGGTAATATCAACCCAAATATTCATTCACCCGGTCATTTGACGTGCAAAACTAATGGAACGTAAATTTCTGATGCTTGGATTACCTTATAGGAATATGCATTCATATTCAATTGAATCAAACTCCGGTCTAGTGGTCCCGTTCTCCTCCCAAGGTTAAACCACCCCGAATACGAGGTTTGATTCAAGTGGCCTGCAATATCATGGCAGGCATCTGTAATGGGTCTGTTATAAAAAACGCAAAGGAATGGCCAATTTCATCCATCCGTTTGTGGTAATAGCTCATTACACGAAGAATTCATTGTTACCCCTCGTCGGGTAGAAAGCCGACTTGAAATGCGCGTCGAGGATGGTCGACATCATCTCAAGTACTACAAAATTATAAGTACTCCAATCTGACTCAAGCCCGGGACTAATATCTTTAATTGCGAATTTTTGTCCAGAAACCTTTTTGTACTATCAAATTGAACTTTTAAATTTTTCTCGGCCCGTCTTATTACAAGCCGGGCAATAACAGAGCACAGCACAATAAAACGTAGGACTATCGGAAATGAAAAATTGGTTATAAAGCCTCATACTTTTTATGTTTAGTTCTAAAGTAAAAAAACTGATGATTTTTCATTACTTGATAAAGTGACGCTTACTCAATTCCAAGGTAAGCGCCCCAATTTTAAACATTTCCTTGCGGGTTTCTCTATCTACATATTACTATGACGCAGCGTGAAAATCTTAAGTCCCCTAAAATATTTATATACTAATGAACTATTGTATTTGAATTGAAAAATAGAGGCCATTATTGGTAGCTTGTGATAAACACAATGCTGCCACAATTTTAATCTTACCAACTTTTTAAATCGGGGGGCGGGGGGGGCCCATAGAGTAAAGACCACTTTCCGCAGGTCTTTAAGGCCAGCATGTTTTCCCCATTCTTATCAAAAGTTAGTAAACAGCCATAACTGGCATCGATTTCGAGTAGTCTCTACTTCAGAAGCATAAAGATTTACCTGCCAATAGAATCTCTTTAACACCATCATTATCAAATCTTCTACTTAGGATATCATTTATAGATGAAATCTGCGCATAATTGGGGCATCTTTAGCTTTCTAAGATCCCTTTGTCCATTTATCAAACATAAGAAGAAAAAGTTTGATGCATTTAATTCTAAAGCCATTGGACAGGCCCAAATCAGAATATTATGGAGTTATATCTGCCTGGGCAAAAAACCTATTATTAATCTTTGAAATTTTTCTTTTAACTTCCGGTAAATTTGTTGGTGAGGAAACATTGTACCTCGAACAGGATAATAATTCCCCCCCTGGGGATACTTAATACGATATCTGTACTTCTGAATCATTAAAATCCTTTGCGAAACTTTAAAGGTTTTTCAATGGTTGCTTTGATATTTGTAATTTTCCCTAAATTCCCTCACGAAAATTAGCGTCAATATCCCCATCATTTATCATTTATCGCCTGTTCTATCGAACAACCACCAACCAGTCATGTCACTTAACCCTAAAACCCTAAACTTCATTTTGACACCGTTCAAAAATACGCTTTCTTTTTATTTTGCCAGTTAAAACCATAGGGCTCCATCCATTCGCCAAGCCAAAACAAGGTCTACTTGGTCATCAGATTTATATTTGGCCCATTTATAAGCATCGTGACCAACCCGAGTTTTGTCATTTCCTTCGCAATTCTAGAGGTCACATCTTCAAAATGGTTCACCCTTATTATTCATAAAAAAAAACTACCCTCGGAGAAAAGGGATAATTTATGCGGGAATGTCTGGTACCCACCAAAAAGGTCCAAGTTCACCATCGCCATCATAGTCAAAAAGGTTTAACTCACTTCCGCTTCTTGCATTTTCTGGTAATTTATTGGAACCGTCGTGAATATTCCTTTGCCATCATTTTAGGTACAGAATATCCCTTATAGTTGGAATGTCCAGGTTCAAATTTCATCCAACCGGAGACGAACATTAAGAATCCAAATCGCCCATCATTATCAAATCGAAAAAAAATGGCATCAACCCTCTTCGTGCATTTTGCTTATTTTCAAAAAATGGTGTTTCTCTTGTTTTTATAAAAATTACCGGTATTTTGAAAATATAGGAGATGCATTTCCCCGGACTACCTCCAAAAAAATATACATCCTCGATGCCGTCTTTATTTAAAGTCGGCCACCTCATGGCCGGTTCCAAATTGAGAATTTTGTGAGGAAGTTAAATCTGTTTTCGAAAACATCAAAAATCATTTCTTTATGGCAAAAAATCTAGTCTATCCCATTGAATTTCATTCAATGCTTTGAAAAACAGTATTCCTTTATCATAATAGTTTGCACCTTAGCCTGGGCAATTCTTATACAGTTTAAAGTTGATTGACAGGTACAGCTGTTTGCAAGAAATTTGCCATCGGACCAAACCACCTCCGCGTATCAAATAGTGGTAGGATTACCTAACCCAAAATGGTATATAATGGATAACGTGGATGGGAACCCTCGCACCGGCATTTGATCTAATATTTTGGGTCCCCATTTTCGGTAATAAGTTTAATTCTACTACCAATACCGCTTAATTGGAACCATCCTCCTTTGAAGAAAAAAGATTTTAAGTAATTACTGTTTCTTTTTCCAGAGTTATTGTTCTCATACACAAAGGCTTCTTGGATCTATATATTGATAACAAATCTAAGTCACCATGCTTATCCAAACACCATTAGGCCATGCCATTGGAAAAAACTCGGTGGGCTATTCCGGAGGAATTCCGATATATCCTCAAAATTTAAAACTGCCTTTATTTTTAAATAGGTAATTGGCGACTGCTTGAGAAGGTATTTTTTTAGATTCTTCAGGCAACATCTGGGGAGAGATGCAAGGCCAATCCTTTGTTTATGCTAATTGAAAAAAATCACGGTTATTTATATCTCTTCTTGTGCCATTGTAAAAAACACATCTTTTTTAGGCATCCATTTCACACAAGAGCCAATACGGACCAACTCCAATCATGGGAAAGAAAACCCGCCCATATGTGATATATCGCTAAATTGAGAATACCATTTTTAATGCCCGATTTAACTGCAAAACATTATGCATGTATGATATGCAATCCGTTGGTCTACTGCGCCCCAACAAAGGGATATTTCATACTCGCCACTATTGGTTTTGGAGCGATAGTTATTCCGTGTCGGACTCATATCCAAGCTGTATAAAGGTCCATTAAGCCATTGCCATCAAAAAAAATCGGCCGGCAGTCAGACCCCATACTATACACTTAGCGGTATGAGTTTGTAGCCTGTTTAAGACCTCCCGAATGTTTTATTTCCATTGTTTTAAATATAAAAAGTCAGGCGAGCCAAAAATCCATTGCACAAGTAAAATACCAATAGGCCATCATTTAAAACGGTTACATGGCACTTATTGCGTAAGCCCAAAATTAGAAATGCCCGATTCCTTGATACGCAAACAAATTTTACCGTTTGACATTTTCATTTATAAATGATACCGAATCAAAAATCATGTGTTATCCATTTTTGATGCTTATCAAATTCTGGCTTGGCATTGGAAAATTTGTTTGGTAATAATTAATCACTTAAAAAGATCTAAATCAGCCATCTACATCATAATCGAAGAAAGTTCCTTGATAACTATAACCATTATCAGCAATACCGTAGACTTCGCCGCCTTCCGTAAACGTTTCAGGCGCCGTCATAGATGTATTAAAAACTCATTGTTTCTGATTTACCTGGAAAGGCCAGCTATACGAAAGAGATAGATATCCACCAGCCATCAGAATTAATATCTACCAATGGAACCCCCCTGATACCATCGCCCATGCCCCTTGTTACCCCGTTCGCTTTCTCGTGATATCATTCAAAGGCAGGTCTCCCTTATTGATATATAATTTATTCGAAACCTGATTTCCTGTAAAGAAGAATCTTTCCAAATCAATCATTATTTAAAAAATCCCAACAGCGCGTACCGGCCTCCCCATTTTATAAAATAGGGATAGGTAAAATATTTAATTTTTCTCGTCTGCCTTCTAATTTGGTTTACAAAAGTGTATCCCTGTGCGTTCTGAGTCCATTAAAGATAAACAATTGACCTTCCTTTATTGGACCATGCAAGCCAGAAAACAGTATCAATATCTAAAACAGAACAAATGTTTCATTTACTATATTTTAGGATAAATATTGAAAAAACCCTCAAAACCTATTTGATTAAATAAAGTTGAAGGTAATTAACAAATTAAACTAAAACTAACTTTCTTTAACTATTTCTGTAAATTCGGGTTGGCCAGAAACATCGTTCGCCGGGAATTGGACACCAAGGGAACGCTTCGGTTAAAAACATGCCCCAAGTGGCGGTCAAATTATTAGGGTCATTAAGGATCTCTTAGGGCCATTTAACTTCATTCCAATGTCCTCTGTCCTCTATAATATGCGTACCATCTAGAACCCATTCTCGTCACCGCAATTTCCCCAGGCTTTTTCCCAAACCACATCCTCCCAAGTAGCTGACAGCAACAGCCCGTTAAAAACTTGCTCTTTCCCTTACGTCGTTCAGACGCACTTCAATGCGCATTGCGTCGTGTTATTACCTGTCGCTTCTGATTTGAGGGCCTCTGCATATATTCAACAACCAATTCCGCATAGCGTAGATAATTAATATCCTTATTCACGTTCCAACAAATTTCTGTTCACCAAATTTTCTAAAGAATAGGAAAATAATTGACCCGCGATCGTACTAATATCCAAATGTAAAATCCTTGCGCTGTCCCTTCAGGAAAAATTGTTATAGAATGCTAATTTCCACCCAAACTTATCCACCAAAACAAAAATAGACTCAGCTTGATAATTACCAGCGTTCCAGCCCGTCCAATCCAATATTTGCCGGGAAAATGCAAATAATTGCTTCAGTATTTTCCATCTTCACTTAAGTTATTGGCCTGAACTCCCATTATACCGTTCAAACTAGGTTCCAAAGCAATATTCCACTATCCATGACACCTTTGGCCTCTGCGAGCAGCAAGGCATAATTGGCCTCATTTTTTAAAGGAAACCTTGCGGTTGTTAAATATATACGGTTTTGCCAATAAAGCCTGGCCATCCACTTTTAGGCCCTGTAAATTCCATTTACTGGAAGGTAGGACCTAAAATTGTTTTAGGCGGAAAATTAAAACTCTATAATAAGTGCATATATTTCTTCAAAGAAGCCCCAAAGGCTCTTGTCCAAGTAACATCTGCCTGGGAAGTAATTTAGTGTATTGATACCCCCAAGTTACCGTACCAAATTTCAAAAATTATAATTCAACCCCTTAATAATGAAACTTCTCCAAAGAAGATTCTGTTCCAATAATTCTTCATGCCCGCAAGCGCTTGCACTAAAAACTCTCATTTTCTCCCTCATTGTCCAAAAAACCTAATTGGCTGCGCTATTATCCCACAATTGATTCCATCATTGTTTGCCAAGGGTCCTATCCAGTGGGAGTCATTTGATCATTACTCTAGATAAAAAGGTCTTTACTTGGAAGCTCTGTGGTGCAGTCTGTCATCAGCCGCCCAAAAGTGACAATAATTCTCAACTATTGGCAAACAATTTATCCGATTAGTACGGAATAAACACCATTGTTCCATGGATTGAATATCGGCTTTACTACTGCGTTTAGAATTGCTCTTGCCAGCCAAATGTCACCTGTGTGTATCTGATGGCCAGATGCGGTCGCTACGCAAATAACCACTTCACGACCAATTAAAGACAGATCTATCCATCTTTTCTCGCTAACTTGTTAAACTTGTCTTTTCATTTTTATTTTTTTTTTAAAATCTTTAAATTTAAAACCAAGTAAATGATTTTTTGATGTTAGAAACAGCGCCCAAAGATCAACACCCCTGGCCAAGCTTATCATTTTCCCACGCATTTTGGCTGACCTTCGATCTTTAAACCAGAATAATTGGGTAATTAGCTGTTAAGCCAAATTTGGCGGCCCTGACTAACATACCAAGTCCTTAGAAGATCTCCCAGCGCCCTCAATGGTACTTTTATAGCGCTGGTTGACATGCCCTTTAGGGTCTTGTAACCCCAAGGCATATATTCTGTCTAAACCTAATAAACGAACCATCCTCAATAAAGTGCGGAAGATTGGACTTCTGGGGTATTTGTTTAGCATTTAAAGAAGGCATTGGCGCTGATGTGTTTTATTAAGTTCGTCCATGTGTCTCTTAATTCCGGTAGATGTTTCCGAATGGTGGAAATTCTACCGTTCACGTCCTATTGATAGCGAAGGCGGGCACGGTGGTGAAAAAACAATCGATCATTACCGGAAACAGCCTTGAAAAAAAGGAAATTTAAGTTCAAAACCTTTATAGGTCATTATTATTGTTTGCAACCCAAAGAGCTCAAAATTCTTGATGTGTGCATTCCCTATCTAATATCTTGATCAGTGCTAAGCAGTTAAAAAAACGGCGATTCACCACCGGTGCGACTTCGCAATTTACTCTCCCTTCAATTAAGATAACCATAGCAATACACCTATTGGCTCTCCTACCACGCCAATTTTGAAGCGCGAAGGAATTGGAACCACCAACAGTTTAGGCCTGGAAATACCTCAGTTTCATCACCAATTTAACGGGCTCTCAACTACTTTCGCTTCTTATTACTTGTTAAGTATTTGGTGGTCGCTTAAATCCCAAAGACACCATTTCATTTCTTTGACCTAATTTTCTTCCGACAGGTTAATATCAATTCCTATTCTCAACCTCTCCCGGCATTTACAAACTGGTCCGCTACACCTTTTCCTGTTCAAAAGAGGGCGTGTACCTTGTGCTTGATAAGCAGTGTTAAAATCCTCCGTCTTTTTTAAGAATAGTTCTAGTGTTAAGTTAAAATCTATCATTAAAATCCCAAATCCAAAACCATATTTGATCTTCAGTACAGGTTTGTTTCCCATGTTAAGATCTTGGATAGCAAGTTCTTTTACCAGGTAGTTTAGAAATAGCTTACTAATCGAGTTTTTATTCCACCATTAGGGATTCCAAGGAGTTATTTCCTCCGCAAAATTAAATAAGTGCATTCATTGTGGGTTCAATAAGTTCAATTAC
>Ga0163217_1026657_pt1 | contig 11356 bp, 14 predicted proteins | sample SynspAceP_FD_185933 | JGI IMG/M metagenome (GOLD analysis project Ga0163217, IMG submission 185933) | Saline lake microbial communities from Ace Lake in Antarctica - Synechococcus sp. Ace-P (PacBio error correction) | ecosystem: Environmental > Aquatic > Non-marine Saline and Alkaline > Saline ... | reverse complement strand
AGATCGTTAACCTTTGCAGGCGGGGCACCGCCCCCTGAAAGAGGGTCCTACCGACTGAGCATGCTGTCACCGCACAGGATCCACCCAGAATTCTCAAGTCCAAAGGTCGCCATGGGAATTAGCGATTCAGTGGACCGCAGGACGCTCACAAGGACGATTCCGCTCGCGCACTGCGGATGCAAACCCCGATCAGGTGAGCCAAATGAAGAAGCAGGTCCTGAAGGGAGCCAGTTGACTTTTCTGCCAAGGGCAAAAAGGACTCAGAGACAAAGACAGAGGAGCCAGGCCCGCCAACCCCAATGTGGAACTGTGGTCCCAGCCAACGATTGGCAAGACTCCAGATGGAACTGCGGAGTGGCTTATAAAAAAAGTCAGCTGCTCTGTGATGCAGTAGGAATTGCGAAAGTTGGTCGATCACGACCCCAACGAGAAATACACGCGATCAGCCGTCAGTACGACGAAGCTTCACTGGGCTACCCCCAGAATCCCACTGCTGTACTACAAGCTCCCATTCCTGAATCCACACCTGGGGATCGCATGGCCAGGTATCGGATGGCGCTTGTATTTGGAGGATCCTCAAGACCTCTGGAAAGCCGGTTCAGTCAACGGATGGTTCAGTATTTGGCCCGAGAGGGATCCCGATCAGCCGTGACCGTGTCCGAACCTCATGCGGTGCATGGTTTACGGGGCCAATCTACCAGAAGCCAGCACCACGGTTGCAGGTGACCCATCGGAGCGGCTCTTCCTTGCCTGGTGGACCTCAAGGAGGTCACGGAAGTTGGATTAGTTGGGCAACAGATATTACCTAATTATTCCATTACGGAAGGCGCTTCCGCTACCTGGTGGGCCGTTGTGGATTGTTCTCCCGGAATGTTCTTCAGCTGGAAACTTCAAACAGCCTTGACATGGAATTCTGCTTGGAGGCCTTGAAATTGCTCTTACCGTTGGGCGAAAGCCACAATTCTTTCCACTCGATCAGGGGTGTCAGTTCACTCCGGTGACTTCGTGGCAAGGCTCAAGAAGGAGGAGATCAGATCAGAGCTGGTCTGGTAGAGGGCGCTCGCTACGACAACATCCTGGGGAGAAGACGTATGGGAGGACAGTCAAATATGGGAGGTGTTAACTGGCGCGCCTACAAGCGATGAGGCTGGGAGTGAAATCGCTTGTCCCGATGTTCCGATGGACTGGTACTGATGTAAGACCCCATAGGCCTCATTGCGGTTGGGCAAAACTCCCAATGAGGTCTACAATGCCAAATGAAACCCTGTCCCTCCCCGCCCGAGGTTAACGATTCAGAGGCCAGATCTGCCAATAAAACCAATCCACCTTCAGCTTTTGGCTTGCCATGATCCCTACCGCCGCTTCGACGCGCCCCCGCCGGCTGGTCTGCGCCAGAGGCCTTGGACCCCGGCATTTTGTTGGGCCGGCGCCGCCGATCGGGTGGTTTCACACCTGGTACGCTCCACCCAGGCTGGGGCCCGCTACTCGGCCTCGGGGTTGCTGGCGCTTGGTTGCTGCTGATATCAACCTGATCAAGTACCCTTTTTTGTTGGTCGGCACGCGATTCACCGGACGCCACCGGACTGAGCCTTGGCTGGAGGGTTACAACGCCGGACAGGTGGTATCTGCCCTGTTCCTGCTGACCGCGCCACCGGAGCGTGCCAACATCGTGGCGGGTTAGGCAGCGGTGAGCGGCAGCTGGCCACCAGCTTGCTGCGGCTCGATCGGGGCGTTGCGCCAGTGCACCAACCTGGTCGTTGCTGCTGCTGGTTCTCTCTCTTTATGCTGTTGCTCTGGGGGCACTACCGCAGGCGGGATCTGGTTGAGCAAAGATGGTGGTGGCGATCCTGTTTGCTGAGACACCACGCCGCCACCCTGGCCGCCCTTGCTTACGAAGGGCCTGACTCGGGAGCTCCCGATCGCCCAGCGATGTTCAGCCCCAGCCCCTGGACCCTGCCGGCCCTTGCCGGTCCTGATTTGCCCTGATGGGCTGGATTTGCCCTGTCCGCTTGATCTGGCGGCCTGGTCATCTCTGTGGATTCTTTGCGGCGGCAGCGAGATTCGCCATTCAAAGGCAGCAGCGGAGCTGTGGAGGCCGATTTCAAACATCGGCTACGGCGCCACTGTGCTGATGGCGGTGCTGTTTCCTGGTCCTGGGGCCTGGGTTGATGACACGGCACGGCCGAGCTCTTTTCGCCGGCCGTGCCGTTTTTTGCCGCTGCAACTTGATCGACGCTTCCTATACCGCCAGCCTGGGGGGTGGGCCTACTCTCCTGATTGCCCTGGCGGCCTTCACCACGATGTTCAGCAACACCCTCACCTGCCTTGGATGGCATCCCCGTTCGGCGGCTTCGGCCGGGCGCGGCTGCTGCGGGATTCCGGCGGGCCGCGACGTTCAGAACCCGAGCGACCACAACCTCTGGATCGGGCTTCATGGCTTTGCTGCCGCCGGATTTCTTGCGTTCTTCTCCGCCAGCCGATGGGCACTTGTGCAGCTGGGCGGATTGGTGGTGTTCGTTCGTGACCACCCCCCTGCTCGGCCGGGATGAATCTTGCAGGTTGATCCAGGGCCGCACGGTGCCGCCGGACCGGCCGGCTGGGCCCGCATTGCTTCACCCCGCTGGCCGCGGCTGGGACTGCTGGTTCTTTGGCGGCTTCGTGCTGCTCTTCGCCGTGCCACTCGGCCTCCCCGCCGCTGAGGCCACGGGTACCTGGGTCAACCGTTCAGGGATTGCAGAGCGGGCCAGACTGCGGATCGGGCCCTTGTGTGAGCCCTCGGCGCGCGGCCGCTCCTCACCTGCTGAGCAACTCACGCAGCCGAAGCGCTCGCTCGCGGCCACCAGGTCTTGTGGCCGTGCGCACCAGCAACAGGGCAGCCCCAGCAGCACGTCGACCCTTCCCCAGCCCGGGGCCCGCAGGTTGGGCAGGCGAACTGGCGATTCCGGCGCACCCACACTTGAAGGCCAGCAACCCGGATCGAGGGCCATTCCGGGTGGGATTTTGGTGGGCGCGCATGTCCGTTTCCAGCAGGGCCAGCCATCCGCTGGAGGCACGGCTGGCCTGCTCGATCGCCTCGCGCAGTTTCGGCCACCGGCGCGAGGCCTTGCTCAGGCAGGGTTTCGCGCGAGCCCGATATGGGGTTGGCCACAATCACGGCGTGAGGTGGGGAAGCCGATCCGGTCAGCCACGGATCCCAAATCCAGCGCCCGCAGGACTGGCGGTGCAAATTGGTCGAAGTTTTGGTGCGACCAGACCGACACACAGTCTGCTCCCGGTGATCACCAAGGCCTTGGCCGGGGCTCCCACCCAGGCCATTCCATCCCATCCGCCAGGGGCAGAAAAGGCAGGGCGATGGTGCGGCCCGAAGTGCCTTCGCTGGCCAGGGCCCAGATCCAGCCCGGTTTCTGCCGAGTTCCCGCTCGGCCTTTAAGGCGACAGTGTGGTTTCGGCATCGCTGAGCCGGGGTGCCTCGCTCGCTTCGCTATAGCTGCGCGAGGCTTTGTCTGGTTGTCGCAAAGCCCGGCTGTTGAGATTCCGCCCCCCGCGCCGTTGCGGAAAGGCACCATGTCTGCACCCTTCTCTCTTGCCTGTCGCACGAAGACCTCGGTGGCGAACGGCTCACCCGGCTCTACCCGACTTCCAGCCCAGCTGTCGACAGGTACAGGAGGCAGAAAATCAGGTCCAAGCCCAGGGCTCACGTGCTGGCGGAAAATCAATGGACATCAATTTAATTTTACGCCGGTCAATCAATCCACAGGAAGAGCAACAGTGCGTCAATCCGATTCACGACAGCGTGATTTGCCTGATTAAGACCCTTTAAGCCAGAATGATCCCAAGTCCACGCTTCACAGTCCCTAGGGTTCGCAATCAGCAAAAAGACGAAAAACAAAACAAACTGTTTGCCGTGTTGATCCCTTGCGAGGGGGTTCACTTCCCTCTTTCTCATTACTCCATCCCTTTGCTTGGGTTCATGATCAACAGCCTGACCGATAGAAAAAACTTCAGCTCACGCTGGATGCAGCCACATCCTGCCGTCCCATCTCTGTGAAGATGGTCGTGGTTACATCCGCGCCAATACCTGGGACGCTGGATGCGAGTTGTGACGATACGATTGGCCGGTCCCGGTGATCTGATTGCCTCCCCTGAATTTCGAAAGGGGCAAGCCATGAAAGAGTCTGCCTGACAAGGGCTCAGTGTGGAGGAAGTCAGCCCGTTCAGAATGAGGAGCTGTCGCCTGTCTTCAAATCACCCAGATGCCAGGCCATTCAGCCTGCTCCAGATCGGCAGGGCTCCGGCGCTGTTGAATTCCAGGGCTTGAATCCATCTGCTGCACTGGATCGTGGGAGACGCATTTGCAATGATCAGCAGTCAGAGGGCACCGTGGTATATCGCTGGACACGGAAATGAACCTGACCCCTTCGCATGTTGGCTGATCATCACCGGCATGAACCCGGGTAAGCGAGTGACCAAAGCCTTGAGCCGTTTTCAACAGGCCAGCGGTTGATCGTGACAGGAGCAGATGTCGATCTGCTGTTCCCCATGGAAATCACGGCACCCCTGGGCACTCTAGCTCGGCAGCGGTTGGAGCTTGGCTGGATGCTTCTTGCCTCGTTTCCTTCCTATTGGCTGGATGGGCGGAGCTGATCGCTGCCATTTCGCGCTCAGTGCATGAACAAAGGACAAAATCAATGATTCAACTCTGCTCGCTTCGTCGTCCCAGCGGCCTCTAGGGGCCTGCAGCCGCAGCCCTCGGCCGCAAGGAATGGAGAACCAGGCAATCCCTTCCCCAACCCGCTTGATTCGGGGCTTGATTTGGCGCTTGGACTGGCGTGGCTGCATCCTGTGCTGGCCCACCTCGCTGACGCGAGGTTTATAGAATTTCACAGCCAAAGAGCGAGATATTGCGTACGTTTCTCTGTAGGCTTCCATTTTTCTCCCTTTCTTTCTCTTGTTCAGCCTGGCCCAGCGCGTCGCCGCAGATTTCTTCCATTTTCAGCGCACCCTGCGAGCACCCCTGGTGCGTCAACGCCTGTGGACGCTCCTGATCGCGGGCGGACTGCTGTTGGAGCCAGCTCTATCGAACGGCCGCGGCAAGCTACCGGAACCAGGGCGATTCACGCTTGGCTATGTCCGAATCCTGGAGGCCGCTGCCCTGGGTGGCGGTTGGACAAGAGCTTCTTTGCCAAGCATGGCTTGAGAGTGACCTTGGCCAAAGAGGCCAGCTGGCCCGACGCCCAGTGAAACCGTGGTGATCGGCTCAGCGGTGGGCGGCAATTGACGGCGGCCAGTGGCAATTGCCGATGCCGCACTGCATCACTGAGGGCCTCATCACCAACGGCAAGAACGGTGCGAGGTACGTGCATGGCGCAGCTGAGCAGCAGAGGCAAGGAATTGCCGTGTCCAACTCCTTGAAGGAGGCAATCTGCGGAGTCAACCTGACACCCTGCTGCTGCGATTCTCTTGGCTTCCCCAAAGACGTGGCGCAAGTTCCGGGTGCCACACTTTGCTCGCTCGCGCCTCCTCTGATTCGCTTACTGGCTTGGTTCGGCAGGCGGGCAATCGACCCGACAAGGACATCGAGCTGCTGACGGTGCCCTACCACTGAAACGCTGCAGGGGCTTGCGCCAACGGCCGATGGAAGCCTTCAGCCCGGTGATCCCTGGCCGTTCCGGATCGTGGCGAACAATATCGGCTACATCGCCGCGCTCACCGCCGAGATCTGGCCCGTTCAACCGGAGGAAATTCCTGGGCTGTGCGACGCTGACGGGTCGACAAGCACCCGCAGGCCACCATCGCCTGCTCAAGGGACTGATCGAGGCGCGCCGTGGGCCGACAAGCCCCCGAGACAAGATGGCGCTCGCCAAGATGCTTCAGCTCCCGGGCCACTTCAACACGCCGGTTTCGTGCTTGAGGCCGGCCCTCAAGGCCCAGACAAGCTCGGTTGCCGAACCTGAAGACCTCCAACGATCCCAAGTTGGTTCCCGCTGCTACTGGAACAGCGATCGCGGGTGTGATTTCCTACCCCTACAAGAGCCTCAATCTCTTTGGTTCCTGTGGAATCGGATCCGCTGAAGATATGCCACCCCCGGACAGCTCGATACCATCGCCCCAGGCGAAGCCCTTGTTGACAATTGTGAGTCCCGAAGATCTCTGGCTCAAGCGGCATTGAAGGGGGCCGTTCCCGCTCGACTTCCCAGGGTTCCTCGCGGGGCAAGGAAACCTTCTTTGACGGCATCCGTTCTTTGATCCCGCGAGGAATCCCACAGGCCTATCTCGACAGCCTGAAGATCAAGCGCTGAGCTGCCTGCGCAGCAGGCTCAGCCCCGTTATCCCTTACCCGTACGGTCCGGGAGTTGTGGGTCTGGGCTTTGGGGCGGGTGACGGTCGTGCAGGGCCGTCGCGGTTAACGGGCCTGGAGGCCGGGTGCGCTCAAGGGAACGGGGAACTGGAAGCTGCGCTTCAAGAGCCGTTAGTTGAATCGTGTTGCAGGGGAGTCGCCTGCTTGGCTTCGTTGCTCGGGCCTGCTGGAGGCGTCGCCACTGTCCGTGGCGGAGTCTTTGGATTCGCGCTTGGCGCTGACACCAGGAGCGGTCGCTGCTTGGAACATCGACGATCCGTCGATCGACGCGGGAGAGTTCCAAGACCACCGTGTAGGAGGTTCTGGCTTTCCTGCACTTCGGCGGCAGGAACGAGAATCCGTCTGGCGCACCTGTCTGCCTCAAGGCTCGCATCCGAACAGTTCGAAGGGGGAATGGCGCAGGGAGCATGGTGATGTCCATCTACGGATTGAATGAATTCGGGTGGGTTATGGATCACCCGCCAAGCCAATGTGGCGCCTTTTTGATGCCACCAGCGGCGAAAACGATCCATTCGGTACGGTGTCTACGCCTGCGGTCGCGTCTACCCTCCCCGCAGAACGGAGGGAACGAACGCCTTGCCAAAATCACAGCAGGCAGCCGCGTTTCACTCAGAGCCACCACCATCGGAAAAGCAGGCGCCTGGCGGCAGGCCGACCGGCTGGCGTTGCGCACGGATTCCAGAGCCAGGGCTGACTCGATGCGGAAGCGGCGGCCCTGGCTGTCGATGCGAATGCCGCTGTAGCCGCTGATGGCTTCCTTGCCGCCGTGGCCGTGGCCAGCAGCTCGGGCGCGCTGCTGGTTGTGGTGTGAGCGTCTGATGCGGCTGCCATGGGCGCTTGCTGGCGGAGTGTGGGCGCGGTAGCGCCAGAGGCCAAGCGGCCGGCGGGTTGGCATAGATCAGCGGGGAATCGTCGCTCGCGCCATGGGCGAGCACCACGGGCAGAGGCGGCGAACAGGTCCTGGGGCGCCGGGGCCACGGGAGGGCTGCCTGGGCTGGCGATCAGGGGCCGGCCGGGAAACCGCTGTGGCAAACGCGCGAGCAAGGGCCTCGGCGAACTCCAGGGCGCAGGGCCTGAGCGGGGGATCGCCGGAGCGGCTCAGGCGTGAGCTGGAACAAAAACGGGCATTCAACCGGTCATTCAACGGGATCAGGGCCAGCTCCCTCGCCGCCATGGGCCCGCCTTTGCCCGAGCGGGTTGCGCTGGGCTTGAGCTGCTCCAGGAAAAAGGGCGGTTGGCTTCTGGGAAGAGGGGGCGGGCGAGCGGCGGTAGTTCGCCCGCCTCATCACAGGCCCGTTTCGCCTTCCATCGCCCTGGGTGATCACGACCAGATCCGGATCGAGGGCAGCCGGCGTACGGACACCCACAGGCTCGGTCAGGTGATGGCGCATGAACCGGGGCGGCGCTGGGCGGCGAGCGGCTCGCGGGCACCGGGGGCTGGCCTGGCCCTTGCCTTCCAGCTTGGAGGCCGCCCCTTGGCTTCCTGCTTTGCTCTGCTTTGGCAGCAGTTTGGCGGCGGCTTTGGCGCTGGCGGCCTGGACACCAGCCAATTTCGCCGCTGCCAAGGCCAGTATCGGCGACGCAAGCTGGCTCGGCTTCTGCGCCCCTGCATCTGGAAGCGCTTGACGGGGTCTTCGCTTGAAGTCGTTCCCATCAGCGGCAGCGGTGATCGGCGTGACGCTGTTGTTTGCGCAGGGACGGGCCTTGCTCGTTCAGCTCGCAAGTCTTCGCACGCGCACTCTTGCATGTTTGGAAAAGGGGAACAGGCGCTTGCGTAGGACGGCAAAGGCCCGCTCGATGTTTCCTTGGGGCATCACGCCAAGCCGGGCAAATGGGCCGACCAGCGGGCTTTCTGGCCGAGCGCTTCGAGCACGTAGCCCCGTTTCGTCGGAGAGGGTGTCGGAGCCGGAGCTTCACCTTTTGTAGAGCGCCTCAGTTCGGTTGCCCTGCACCGGCAATGACCCCGGCGCCCTCAAACGGATCGAAAGCACGTTGCCGGTGAGCGGGCTAGGTCAGGCGCGCTTCCAGCCGTTTCTTGTAGCCGGTAGGGGTTGATCAGCTCCATCACTTTGCTCACCACAGGGCTGCTGCCCCAGGCCCTGCTGACCCAGCTGGGTGGTGATTGGGCTGCCCCGGAGCGACGCTGGTTGCGGAGGAGGTCATGGAGAAAGTATGGCCGAGTGGCAGGGCCTGCGAGCCACCAGGCAGTACAGAAACAGTGGAACAAAACAGAACACAAGCGTTGATGGCACCTTACTTCTTTAAAAAATACAAGAAAAATAGACCGCTTTGCGAGATTAATTTTTGTGGGCTTTTTGCTGCGGTTTTTAGTAGTTATGTAATTTGTTTATACGGAAGGAGCTTGGCTGTTGTTGCCTCTGATTGCCCTTTCTTGCTGAGCTGTAGTTAGGAGCGGTTGCGCCACTCATTGGATGGCTGCCCGGATCGGCGTCTTCGCGAAATATCTGTTCACCCGCTCCCAGGCATCGCCTTGACAGGAGTCTAATTCGCAAACCATTTTGGTCATTGTCATCTGCCCTCATGCAAGCGAATATGATAGGACATAGTCTTTTTAATCACACTGCTGGCGCCATACCAGAGTTACGGCAATCATTCACTTTGCCAATGTCTTCGCCCTTGGGCGAGGCCCATCTCCATCCGCCAGCTTTTTTCAGGAGCATTGGCATCCACCAACAAGGTTATGGGTGGCCCTAGTGGTATTACTGGCTTTTGGTGTTGGCCAACTGAGCAATGTCTCAGGAGAGCTGGGCCCTGCTGGCAACGATTGCTGGATTCAATCTTGCAATTCATCTGTGCAATATCCGGCTGACCAAAGAGACCATGTTGCCCTTTTAACCAGCGGCTAGTTCTTTTGTCAATGGAGTGGTAGGTAATAGATTCATCGTCATCGGCGCATTTGTAGGATCCAACCGCTGGAGCAATCGCCAGGGCCTAAAATTGGGCTCGTTCTCGCGCGCTCGCGCGCTCGGGTCTCGCTCTGTCTTGATGACGTGTGTAATGTCTTGCGGATCTCGCTTGCAGGGCTTTCACGCTTGTGGGCCATCAACGACAAATTAACGTGTCAAACCACACAATCATTGTTTTGTAGGCTTTGATTTTAATTCCACCAACAGTGCTCAGCCGATCTGGCAATTAGCCTGGTTGGAGTAATAAACGCTAACAGTCAGCCAGTTGCTAAGACTGGCTTTTTGGTTAACTCAAAAGGACTGGAAACTTTTAGTCTCCAGCCTTGGTGGCGGACTTGTGGCTTTAAGGCTTACACTTTACAATATTTGATAAATAAAATAGCACATGCGATCGCTTAAATTCTCATTCATGAGCTCAGCTTACTCTTACCATTTTGTGTGTGATCTCGTGAGGGCCCATGTTGAAGCTTCGCTTGCGGCGGCCAGCGCGCTGATTGGAGTTGCGATCTTAGTGCTGAGCGGTTGGAAAATTCGGCTTAATATTCAGGTGGTCGATTGCTTTGCTAGCGCTTAAGAGCGGTTATAAAATAGCTTGCTGCTGAAATACATGGATGTTGTTCGTTAAGGAAAGAAAGTTTCACAGTGCTGGAGCTGCGCTATGCTACATTGAACGAGGATTCCGACATGCCGCAACCAGATTGCGGCACTGTCTTGAGGGCGCTTAATGGCTTCTTCGCTCCGCATTAAACTTGATGAGCAGTGCCTTGTTTCTCTTTTCCGTTTCGTCGGCTAACTTCTGTTGCTAGCCCGGAGAGGTTGACGACGATCTTCAGACAACCGTTTTCAGAGCAACCAGAAAGCACTTGTTGGCCCTTGCTGTGCTTTGGTGGCAGTCTTCTGCTGACAAGCTTGAAGGCGTGGCGGATGCGGAGGCCCGCTGGGGTCCAGTGCAAACGCTGGTCCGATTCCGTGCCAGGCGTGGAACCGGGCACGCGCCTGCCCGCCTAATCCAGAGGTGAGCCGGAGCTCACCCGTGCTGCACCCATCACGATTCCCCGGGGGTAAAGCTTTGCCGATGCAACATCCACGCCGGTGATCCAACGCCGGATGCTGATCGCGGCCAGCTGCTGGTGGATCAGTGAGGCGGGCCCCTCCAAACAACTTTCAAAGGCGGGCGATGGGAATAATCGAGATGGTGAACCAGCCCCACTAACGGCACAATAACGCACGGAAACCGCCGAGATCGTGCATGGTCTATGCCGGGGGTGGAGGGCAAGCGATTACCGTCCTTGAAGGTCGCTCCAGCAACCAGTGCCGAGCGTGAGTAGCGTGTAGCCACTACTTTTTTGCCAAAGCAAGCTCTGTATTCATAGCGATTGTTCTCTGCGATTGTTGGTTTCTAATTTTCACGTTAAGCGTGGGGGCTTCGGTAACTGATCGTGGTGGATGCAATGTGACGCGTTTTGTTCTGTCCTTGCCAAAAACTTCATCGAGAATTCGCGTGAACAAGGTGATCCTTGATCAGCGTCGGTGGGTTTTGTAGTCAACCACGTTTAGCGAATGCGTTGGAAATTCATTATTCAGTTGTCAGTGAGAAACGAGGGCTGACGACGGGGTTCAATTCTGGCATCTATCAATTAAAAATAACTTCACTTGAACATCACTTGCCAGGCGCTTTGACATTCGCTGTTTGTATTGGTTGGAATCATTCTCTGCATCCACTTGTTTTTCAAGGGATGGAATTCGGGGGCCAAGCGGATGATCGCTTCCCGTACGTTCCAAGGGATTTTGGATGTCGTCCATAAATAGAGGGAAGTCTCCAGCCCTCGAGTAATTGAAAGACTGCGCCTTGAAAAACACAAAGGCTGTTGGCGTATTGCGGACCAATCCTTTCGCGATGTAAAGGTTCAGATTCCAACCCACTCGCCCAGGTTCATCTCCAACGGTTGTTTTCGAAAGGTTTATGCCGATAATTTCAAATGGGGCATCCCCTTTACTGACTTCTATTTTCTGGGGGAAACCCGATTCCCCCGGGTTTTGTTAAACATTCGCTCCTCCCTTTTTTTGGCCA
>Ga0163217_1060001_pt1 | contig 11357 bp, 13 predicted proteins | sample SynspAceP_FD_185933 | JGI IMG/M metagenome (GOLD analysis project Ga0163217, IMG submission 185933) | Saline lake microbial communities from Ace Lake in Antarctica - Synechococcus sp. Ace-P (PacBio error correction) | ecosystem: Environmental > Aquatic > Non-marine Saline and Alkaline > Saline ... | reverse complement strand
ACGTTCGACTGCGCACCGGCAGGCTGCATATGGCGAATTCCTCTGCAAACACCGCAGGAAATGGTCATGTCTACTTGCTCAGCTTACGAGACGCGCGACGAAGCCACCAATCACTCCTCCTAGATAACTGCTTGACGGCGCGCGACGCAGAGCCGAAACATCGCGTTCAAACGACCGGAATGCGGAAACAGATTTGGTCAATGTGTACGCAATGGACTGCTGCTGGCTTTATGAAAGCCGCTTGAATCAACCGTTCGCTGCAATGATCCAATATGCATCATGCGCTGCTTGCCATGTGCCGGACGCCGGAGAGTCCCCTTCTAGCGCAGAATATAATGCGCTTGACCCGCGCCGAGTATGAGCGCATCCGAGATTTTCTGATTTACAATTACCATCCGACGGAACGGAGATGAATTCGGAGTTTTTGAATGTATTGCCGGGCGATTGCCGAATTCCCCGACACGCTGGCATATAAAATTGACCCATTTTTCATAGCATGGTTGATCGTTTCAGACGAGTCGGCGAAGCTGTCAATAATCCGAGCTGGATTGCCGTCTATACGGTCAGGGCATCTGCCGAAACGACCGCCGTTTCTGTCTAGGCTGCGCGACGCCGTGCCAGCTCAGCGAAACGCCTAAGACAAGTCCGACAAAAGCGATCGCAGAGCGCTGGCGGCTATGCCCGGCGCATACGATTATCTGCGGCCGGATCATCGGTTCATAAAAAGCGGGTCAGCCTAAACTGCGCAGTTGCCGCGATGAAGTCCGCATATTGGGAGCGGGTCCACCGTCTTGGCGATGATCGCCTGGAACGTCCGCCATGAAAAACTGGCGATTGTTCATCGCTGAGTGTCGGCATGGCGATGCCAGCCCCCGTATGATCCTTTTGTCCCAGCATCACTTGCACCCAACTCTCTCTCAGAACAGGTCTTCCGGGTCAGCGGAAACAAGTGTCGGTTAGTGTCGCGGGAATAATCCAAATCTTGTGCGTAGCTGTCCGGAATTGTCCATTGTCGCACAGTGGACGCCAGAAAGGCGATGTCGTCGCGATCGGTCCGCCGCATAATGCGAGATCAGGAAAATCTGGTCGGATCAGTTCATATTCTTTTGGTCACGACGCATATATTCAGGCAATATTCGGCTTGCCGCAAAAACCGGGTCCTGGGAACAGTTCGATCAGCCGTCGATATATTGCTCTGGATGATATGGATCGAGGTGCTTCTAGCGTCGAGACAAGCCCCAATGCCAAGCGAGGCTGACAACATTCTTGTGCCAGAGTTGTTCGCGCCGGTCCGGTTCTTGAACCGCAACAGACGTGGCTCCGCTGTCAGGGGTGCTCGAGATTATAAGTCAGAGTCTGCGTCGCCACTCATCATCCGACATGAAATCGACACATAGACATCCATTACTCCCGTCGGTGCCTGTAAGCGGATCCGCTCATTGCCAACCCGCCACCATGTGCCGTGCTTGGTGTAAGGTAGAGAGCGTCGTCCGTCCTTCGCAGGGACCTGTCACGGCCCAGGTCGACGGGCAGCCACATGACCATCCTGCCAAGGCCACGTCAAGCGCGCCGCCAATCAGGGAGGCCCTCGAAGCCGGTGCAGTCTAATAAAAGGTTCACCCGCGATATCTCCCGGATTCTAGTATCACCGCTTGCTGACATGCCCCCGCTTTGCCCCAAAGTGACGTCAACGACTTTGCCTTCTGTCCGGAACCACCCCTCGCGGTTTCTGAGGGTTGCGCAAGAACAGCCGCGTAAGCCGTCGCTGTCAAAAATGATAAGCATAGCTGAGCCCTGTCATGGAGTCGGCCGGACGCGCCTCAACCTGTCCGAACAGTGCGCAAGGCGCGCCTGTTGTTAACGAATAGTCCCAGAGCCTATCGATCCTTCGACTGTGGCTGCATATTCTACGCCAATAATGGTGAAACGAATGCTCTGTAGATTGATCCCGGCATCACCAAATGTGTGCAGAATAAGTTCGCCCAAATGCCCCAATGCGAACTCCAATGCCCCCAGTTTAATGAACCTTTTTTGGCGCGAACAATATTCATGCTCATCAAATCCGAGAATGCGTTCAGGACGGCCGACTGCCGGAATTGTAGCTTCGCCGACGCCCACAGTGCGATGGCGTCTACTCGATCAGGCGGATGTCGACGGCTTGCGAAGCGTTTTCGCAGCGCTGCCGCCCGCCGATCCATCCCAGCTGTTCCCGCGCCGACAATAACAGACAGATTGACGGGCGGATGTGAAGCAAGCGCTCATAGTAACTCCCTAAACGATTCATTACCAGCGATGTCATAGTGGACTTGGGAAAGCTGAAAGCGATTAAGTGCGCACAAAAAACAAGCCCGCCGAGGGATCGCGGGCTAAAAAACTGTTTATAAGAAGGCTGACTAGAACTCTGCCAGTCCGTGATGTTTTATAGTCGTGCCATATGTTCGGTCGCTAATGAAAGGCCATTCCGCTTGCAACGTCACCTCGCGAGTCGTAGAACAAGTCATCTGATCTAAACGCTCATCTGTCAGATTATAAGGCTTCTTAAATTGACACTGAAGCCCTTCAACTGTCCATTGTCCCCTCATAACCGAATTTGTGCATCCAAAGATGCTTTCGCTGGTCGCGACGCACCGGTCAGAAGTCCCATCCAAAAATGCTAGAACTTCTGAGAGAAATCCAGACCTGTAACGAGCGCTCAGTTGCTCTGAATCCGTAATCTCCATAGTAGACATCGGCCGACCAGAATTTTTTGATATTGTCCCGGATGGTAATCTTGATTGTGTCTTCTCCTCAAACCATTTGTCTGAGTAGTATAGATCCACCCAACCCAAAGCCTTCCAAATGTGCCCGCAGACATCGTCAGCTACGCGTGCGGTCAATTCAACCCTTGAATAACCCCAGACGCGGAATTCACAGGTCCGGATAAGATGGTCGGAGCCGCCGATGGATTGTTCGACCAAAAAGCCATCCAATCCAGCCGATTGATAGCAGGGTGTTCCATCAAACAAACGATTGATCGGTCCAGCACCCAATTATCCAGATCCTTTTTCTGAATAGCGCGACCAGCGGATGGCTGTCGCTTCGCCGAAATATTCTCGAAAGAGAGATCGAAATTGCGTCGACTCATATGCTTAAGGAACCGCGTGCCGCCACCGAGCAATAGCAGGTCTGCTGCGGAGGTTTGTTCCTTAACCTTGATTCCGGCACACCGTCACATTTGCCTCCGGACAAAAACAACCGAGTTCGGTCAAAAGACTGATGGCGGCGAGTATCCAGAACCGCGCGTGTGAGCGTTTTGGCAGCAGCGCGCACGAACATGAACATATCATCCGCGACTTCAAGGCAAAACAGATTGAGGCTCGGTTAAAAAGTCATCATAATTCGTCCTCGTGACAGTTTGACCCCAATATGCCAGCGTTCCGGCTCGATTTGAACAAGGAATCCACATACTGGAAAAAGCCAATGTTGCCGACGAGAGGCATGCCGCCTAGCGCCTTCGATATCAGCCATTCGTAGAATGGTGTGATTCTTTCACGTCCATTCAGTTTCGACGCACCAGGCACAAAGCACAGTCTTGAACAAAATATGTTCCGTCTGTCAGGAAGATGACGTGTCATAGCAATGACTCCTGACAATCGATGCACTGTTCATTGGACCCAGATAAGATGCCACCCTGAATTGCGAGAGATCCACTCGACCGACATTGTGCGCGACTCGCGCAGGAAAAAACGGCATTGTCTCGAAAAACTTCTTGCGATTGTTTGAAGCAAAACCGCCCCGCTATCCAGATATGAAAGGACACATCCAGATCATATTCAGCCTCAAGACGGAGCTGAGTCAGCGCTCATCTCGATTTCTGTCTTTCTGAGAAAGGCCGACTTGGGCCCCAGCCCCCTGGCGTCCGTCAGAACAACAGTGCCGGGTCTGTGTAATCCAGTTGGGATCCGAATGAAAGTCCCCATCCTCGGTGCAAAGTGAAGGTTTTGAACATCCTGCGCGGCCGCTTCGTCCAGGGCCCCGTGCCAGCATAAGATTCATAATCAATATCGGAACGGGTCAATTTGGAATAGGGCTAGTCGCCTTGATCATCTTCCAGTTTGTCAAGGCTGCTTGGAAATACGTATTTCAAACCAACAAAAATCTGGACTCACTGCCTTCAGTTCCGTTCTGACAAATTGTACCACGCCGAAATAAGTTGCGCGTCGCAAAAAATACCACTGCCTGATACAGAATCCAACTGTGCCCCGCTCCAGAGCCAATCGGCGTTTTCGGTCGCGGAAAATGCCGCATCTTGGACTGTCGTAAGAAGACACGCCAGTGACTGAAAGACGTCGTCGGTCAAACTGAAGTGTACCTGCGACCGAGGTCCGTTCGAACGTCTTCGTGACACGTACGCCGTGCGCGGTTGTCGGACGGCATAGATAAGTCCTGCGCCTGCCTGCGTCGATAGTTTGCTCTTCCTGCATTGTTTGCAGTTCGCGAGAGGTAAATTGTGTGGTTGATTGCTGAGTAATGCCTAGGAGCCAGCCAATTTGGCCATCGCAAACTGTATCAATATATGAACCCGAAGAGACGACTGACGTCGTCGGCAAAACCGCGATTTAATGACCCACTGTCATTAATACTATTGGCCTGAACGTTTACTTGCCGGTATAGTCGAGAGACGCACAGTTCTTCAGATCCACAAGCCTACGATGCCTGTTGCCGGCAACCTTGCGTCGGGTCTGTTTTATAGACAATCCCCTGGGAAAATTAGTCAGACGGATACTGTCGAATTTCGACGTTCCCGGTTGTTCCCGGCGGAAAACCTGCTCGCGTCCGTTCAGAAGTGCGATTATAGAAATCTGGACCCAAGCCTCGAATACGAATCTGTGCGCGCGCCCACGCACTCGCTGAGCCGTAAACGCCGGGTAGACGTGCTAGGACTCCGCAATCGACACATCCGGCATTTTACCAATGTCCTCAGCATGAAATCGCCTCGATATCGAAGTGCTCGCTTCTTGAGTTAAGGCTATTGGAAATCGACTGTCGAATGCCAGTTCGCAATAAACAAACATCTTCTTCAACAGAGCTCGACATCGCATCAATCGTGTCGGCATCCTGCGCGTAGGCGGGGGCTGCGGACATTAGCATGCAAATGAGGCGACACCTAGCATAGCTGGCGCTCCAACCGTGACGGACTTGTCATGGTTTCCCTCCGTCGAAGCGCGGCTTGATTGGCAGCGCATTCATTGTTCTGGATCCGTCAATGCTGCCGCAAGCTCCGTCCCCCTATGAATTAAACCTTACACAAATTTGCATAATTATGCCAAATCCGTTATTCGAAGCCTTCCATTTTCAGCACAAGTCTGCGCAATTCAGCAACAAATTACGCTGAAATCGGGGGCTTAAAACGCCAATATGACGTGTTATCGGCAAATAGCGGGCTTAAATTTATGCAAAAGTTTTCATTTGGCCCTTGGCGTCCCTGACCGATTTCACCCTATGAGTCATTTGAAACAATAGGATTGTAGACGGCCATATCTTCATGTCGGCTGCAAAATAATGATATGTCAGATTTTACTTTGTGCTCATCTCAGACCCGTGTGCCGCATGATTTGCGCAGCTGCATGCGCCGGCCGTACATTGCTGACGCCTTTACGGGTGAAAACCGTTTCTGCAGCGGACACCGGCGACATATGGTCAGCCCCATTACAGGTGAGATTGATACGCACGCCTGAACCGACCTCCCGCAGGCATGAGATACGTTTACTCATCTGCTGGACCGGCTGGTCGAAAATGATTGATGTGTCAAATATACGGGCGCGGCTTCCGGTGATCGGCTCGACCATGGCTTCGACCGACATCTTAAAGGCTTCTATCAGAGGGGGCACCTCAAAGGCTGACGTCAGTCTGGATTATATTCAGTATGGGCGCCACAGCGATCTGGCTGGCCCGATCTATAAGAACAAACCCGTACAGGGCGGAACCGGGTCAGAAAAGCTCGGCTATCACGGCTACTGGATCACGATTTTACCGATGTTGTATCCGCTCTGGGCCCGAAAGGCCTGATCTGAAAGCATTCGTCGATAGTGCTCACGAGCGCAAAATAAAGTCTATCTCGATATCATCACTATCATACGGGCTGACGTGATCAGCTACCGAATGGTCATTGACGCGGATTATGACGGACTAGACAAGTTAGATTGGTTGCGCCTATCGCTCCGTCGCATAAATTTCCCCTACTATCGACCAAGGGCCGGGCCATGGACGGCGTCTCCTAATCAATCCCGTTTCTTCGGCGACCGCTCGGCAAAGTTACAGACTATGAGAATTCACGAAAAACTCGTCGATCCCAACTATGCCTACCCAACACCCTATATTCCCATCAGCGAACGATGCTGAAACACCCTGCCTGGCTCAACGAATCCGCAATATTACCATAATCGCGGAATCCACATTCTCTATGCGAAGCTCGCTTTTGTGACTTTGCGGTCTCGATGATCTCTTCACCGGACATCCGGTCGTGTCGATGGTATATCACATCTTCAAAGTACTGGATTCACGGATTACCGCATATCATGGTTTCCGCAATCGACCGACGCGATTGTTAATCCAGAATTCTGGCGGGTGCTTCTGCCGCTATGAAAGAGCATGCGGCTCTCCTATCGGCACGCATTTTTACTCCTTCGCGAGAGTCTATTATCCCGATCCTGGCGCATTACCCGGTTCACCGCAGTGGATGGGGTTTGAACAAGTGCTTCGGACTTACTGGCTTCAATCGGCTGTCTTCGACGTTGTGTCCGGCAAGAGACATAAAACGGTTAACTCAACAGTTTCTACGCGGCGACGATTCTTTACGGAGGACGCCACCACAAAAGGGCTGACCCCAGCCGACTTCCTCGGCAATCACATATGGGTCGCTTCTCTGGCATGTTGAAGCCGAAAAAATCCTGAGATGACCAAGGACGATGTTGTTGGCTCCACCCAGCTCGTACACGGCTTGATGATGACATGCGCGGTCTCCCTATCTATTCGCGCGATGAGCAAGTCTTTGTCTCAGATGCAATGACCAACTCTGCGCGTGAGCGCTCTTCCCGAGCCAGACCGACGTTCTATAATGACAATGGATCTAATCGGAACAGATCTGCGCACCCACCGCCTTAACAGTAATTTCGATTACGATCATCCGCCTTTATCGCCTATATGCGGCAACCGCAAGATCCGCATCCGATCATGCGGCTTTTTCCGCGCGCCCATGGAAACGCGCTGTTCGAAATGGCGCACGGACGGACGGCTGCTAGCTTTTTTCCCCGTTTTGATCCAGCGACCGGCCAAAGAAATCTTATCTCGCCAACACAGGCGAGACTTGCACCTGACGATAATACGCGCGTTGAGCCCACGGAACAAAGACCCCTCACGGCTTTCTTCATGGACCTAGCCCAACGCATGTTGCGACGACCGCCGACGCGACCGTAATATCCGGCGTTCGCGTCTCTTGTCTTGTGAAACGACGGACGCGCGGAAGCGCCTATATTCCGATGACCCTTCCAAACCTCTGTTGCAAACGATGCCAAAGGCCCCATCTGTAGTGACATGGCCTATCCTAAACCGAATCCATCAGACGACACAGTGCCGTGGTGGAAAGGGCGCCGGTGATCTATCAGATCTATCGCGTCTATCAGGTACACGACCGGTGACGGCATTGGCTTATCTTCGCCCATCATCCCAGCGCTGCATCCATATTTGCCTCGCTCAGTGTGCAGCAATCTGGTTTCACCCTCTTCACCTGCCTCCGACTGGCGATACGCATATTGATCGTTCCGCGGACTTCGATATTGCGTGGACCTCCTATTTTTGAACCCTCGCAAGCATTCGATGCGCTCGTCGCACCAAAGCGCATCTTTGTGGCCTCAAATAAGTTACGATTGACAGGTCTACTCCCACACACCGACCAGCCACCTTGGTCTCAGAATCGCGCACGATTCTCGCGACACTGACAACGGCTGACTGTATGTTTGGCCGATGCGAAGCCGATGAACGCCGCCCAATAACTGCAATCGTTTTTGGTATGGGGGCCTGGAATGGACGCCGCGTCGCATGACAGTATTAACCATGCCATTTAATTTTTCCTGCGAGAAGAGCCGACCTTAATCTCCACTAATCCAGAGGTCAGTCGCCATATTTTGGACGTCACCCGGTTCTGGCTGGACGCTGGCGTTGATCGATTTCCGTTCGATGCCCTGAAGTTTGCATGCATAATCTCGCATCTAGCCGACAATCCGAAGTCGAAACGACCAGCAAACAGACACGTACCGCCCGTTCGATTTTTCAGCGCCATACCCAAAAATGAGCCAGCCCGAATCACCTTCGTTCCCGGTGTTTTTTTGTTCCTTCCCGGTCGAGCGATATTCCTAGTGTCATCAATGATTTCGATGCCTCGACCAAATTACGTCTCGCCGACCATCGTGGACCTCGACCTCTCCGACGAATGAAAGCGTTCACACAAGGGATCAGAGCTGAATTCCGCCTACGCGTTTGACTTTTTATACGCCGATCAACTACAGCAGAAAGCTGATCCGAAAAAAAAAAAAAACCCAAGCTCAATCGGAACAAGAAGGCGAAGGTCTGGCAACTGGGCGTCGTTGAAAATCACGACGGCCCCGCGGCTGTCAGCCGTTGGGCTCGACTGCGACTCCGATCACTACCCGCCCAAGCTGCTCGCGCTTCTCCTCGTATGAAGCCTGCCATGGAACGGCCGTTTATCTATTATGCGGCGAGTTAGGGTTGACCCAAGCAGACATCGCCTTGAGGACCTTAAAGATCCTTGAGCCAGTCACCAACTGGCCGGAAACATTGCGTCGGACGGCGCGCCGCACACCAATCCGGGACGGACAGCAATGCATTAGTCGGCTTTTCCCGAGGCAAGCCTTGGGCTGCCCGTGTCGGAATGAGCATGTCCGCGCAAGTTGATGCACAAAAAATGCCAAACCAACTCATTCTCTGAATTTCTATCCGCTACCATCGCACTGCGCAACGGTGCCGTGTTTGCGTCGAGGGCAGTATCGTATTTTCCACGACGCGATTTGCTAGTTTTGATCGCACGTTTGCTGTCGGACTCGCGCGACTGTCAAACCCTAACGGGGTGGCCGCTCGCTTTATGACGGGCCCGCTTGAGGCCTCACTTGTCGGTTCGGCAATCCCCATCATTGACAGTCTGATCCCGCTTATTCGGGATTTATCTCGCCGAACGAATAGACGCGCCTCGCGGTTTAGGGCCCGCCAAATCACCCAGTGTGGATTTCCGCAACTGGTCGCGGCTGATGAGTTCCGTCGGCAACGCTCAGAGCGCATATCCAGGGCCGCTCGCATTCAGCAGCTTCATCCACCATCAAATCGTCCGGCTAGCGTCAAATCCTGACCGACCGTTGTTCAGCGCGATCGATATAGCGGGCTAGCTGTGGATGTCTCATAACCGACGACGGGACACGTCAACCCGGCACCGTCCGGCCTTGCTGGGTAAAAGCGCTGTATCACCCCGATAGCGATGCAGATCTGACGCGCAAAACAACTGCGTCGAATCCTTACCTCGCCGAGATGAGGAATGCATCGAATTCGCTGCACTTTCGATTTCAAAATGTCGGCGAAAACAAAGCCGATCAGGGTTCAAACCAAAAAACCGTTCCAGCGCGCTCGAAACCTTGATAGCGTTGTTGATTCGGGGTGCGTTGTGTGCCTGAAAAAGGCAATTTTGTCCGTCCAAGCCGACCAGAAGATGCGCGGCCGCCATTTCCCCGCGCGCGATTTGTCGAACCCGACGGAGTCGGTATCTTCCCCGTAACTCGCCGCCCAGACGAGAATTTCACGGTTCCGACAGACGTTGAGCCGTTCATCAGAAAGCTTTGGCCGAGAAAAATGATTTACCAGAGCGCCTGAACTATCAGCAAGCGGAGAGGTCGCCAAAAGTTCTGAGGGTTCGGCATGGCGACAAATAAGTCGCAGCGCTACGACCGCGCCGCGCCAATCCCGCCTAACAGTTCTGAAAAAGGGCTCGAGCATCAAACCGTCCCGACCTTGCGGTTTGGAACGATGACAGATAGAGTCGTTGCGCAGACGCGCTCGCCGCCGGCAGTTGCGAATTATGAGCCCTACGTTCGCGCCAGATCCCAGCATGCGTCGCTTAGGCTTATCGCTGACGGCCGGATTGCAGAGAGTGCGCGCGACACGGCCGCATAGAAACGCCAGTTCGAGCGCAATAATCTTCCAAACCTGAACTTTCTTAGTCATTAGGCGTTTTCCGTCCTCATAAGCACAAAGATCAGAGCCAGCGCCCGCAGGCATCATCACGCCCCCCTCCACACGAGCGTCAGAATTGTTGGCCCCCGAGAACTGGTGAGACGGCCCAGATTGTTTGCCAACGACCAATGATGGATGACGATGAAATAGTTGAAAATGCCCATATATGTGCCCATTCCGGTCCGGCGGGCAGGAGGCATCCGCCAATATAAGCATAGGCAGGGTCAAAAATGCCAGGCCCAGAACAATACCGATCCCACTGTGACAACCAGAACAGGTCTCGTGGGAACAGATAGATCGAGATAAAGGACAAGCCCACCAAATTAGTAGCGACAGCGCGTAGAACGCCTTCAATCCCATGAGCGCGTCCGACCGGATCAGAAGTGAAAACCCCAAGCACCAGACGTAGATCGCGACAGATATTTTCACGCCAAACGACCCAAAGCCGAAGCATTCGGATCGATCGTCGTACCGAAATGTGTGAGTGAGCCGCAGATTGAGATTAAACCCATAGAGTAAAAAAGGCGAAACCAAAGGTGAACTGCACCAACGCCATCGCTTTCAATGAGCTTGCCATAGTTGCCAGATCATCCACAATGATCCATCCATACCTGCAGCGCGTCCTCCTTTGAGCCGCAGAGCATTTATAGACACAATAATAGGTCCAAGGCCGACAACGAGGCGGCGAAAAACGCTCAGCTGTCGCTCGGCCTCCCAGTTACGACAAGCAACACCAACCCTACGCCGATAAAGCCAGCGCATCAGTCCGCGCATTCTGAACCATCCCGGTGCAGGCCACCGGCGTTCGACGCGGCGAGGCTTCCCCTAAAGCACTTCCCTCCTCAAAACGTGGAGTCATAACTCACCTGCGTCCGTTCATTATTCCTTTCATTGAGGATAGGGAACAGAACTGACGCTTTAATAAGATAGCGCCGCGCCCCAAATAGAAACGCGATCTTCCAATGAGTCAGAAAATGACATTGGCTTCCGCCGTATTGCCGCCCTAATTTTGTGGCCCATTCTCGGTAATTTAAGCCGACACTAGCCGGCCCGCGCCGATGAAAACTAGCCTTGATCGCAAACCG
>Ga0163217_1059625_pt1 | contig 11358 bp, 9 predicted proteins | sample SynspAceP_FD_185933 | JGI IMG/M metagenome (GOLD analysis project Ga0163217, IMG submission 185933) | Saline lake microbial communities from Ace Lake in Antarctica - Synechococcus sp. Ace-P (PacBio error correction) | ecosystem: Environmental > Aquatic > Non-marine Saline and Alkaline > Saline ... | reverse complement strand
GGGAGGACTCCGTCGCTCATGATCAAAAAGTACAATGCATTGGCTTTTGTTGGAAAAATTGGGCTTGGCCGATCATGCCAATCGGTTACCTCAACAGTTAATCGGGCTGCAGCCGTCAACGCGTCGCCTGGGCAAAGAACCCTGATGCAAGAAACAAACCAGTCGTGTTTAATGGGAGAAACCATTTTCTGCATGGATGGCGGTGACCACGCATCGGATTTGCAAGATGCTAGCTTGCATCCTTTACTGCAAGACAAAAACCGTTGTTTTAATTACCCACGACCCCACAAGAGGCGATTCGCCTTCGTACTCACCATAATCTACATCATGCAAGGAGGGAAATCCCAGACGGCGCGTTCTTAACGACGCTGAGTCGCTACACCACGTACCATTCGATGCGCGAAGGTGCACAACAAATTCCAGCAGCGAATTATGGCGTGTTTGGAGCATGATCATGGTTGATCACATGTGGGGATGTGAAAATGAGCGATAAATTTTCGTATTACGCCCTAAAAGCCACATCCAAAAAGAAAATAGGAATTGCGGAGTCTGCGATTCTGGCGCTCCGTAATTGTGTGAGCGTTTGTCGTTATTTTGGGGTTGTGGCAAGCCGTTTGTTGTCGTTTGCATATTTGCCTCGTTTATTTTACCGGCACCTTTAGACGTTCTTCGAAAAGGTATTTCTTGCAAACGACGAAGTCTTTTTAAACATACGCTGGGGACGGGGGCAGAAAAATTAGTATTCTACTCCGCTTATTTATGTCTGTTTTAGGGTTAATGGGACTGTTTACATGATTGCCTTACAAATGTTGTTGTTAAGCCGACATGATAAAACGCTGCGTTAGCTGGCCTATTTAATCGCCAGCTGCAGGCGATTCCGGTTTGCTTTATCCGCACCACTGTTGATGATCTGGTTGGGCTATGGCGGCATTCATTGCCTCCAAAAATTGTGATGGCCGCGATTCATCATTTTTTTTCTGTCACTACCTGTTGCTACGACGGTATTGGCGTAATACGGCCGTTGCGGTTATTTCTTCGATCTTGTCAAAAACCGATGGGCTACAAAGTGGCAGAGACTCCGTCATATTCAAATTTCCCGCGGGTCATTTACCCACGGCTGGCGTCTGGAATTTCCGTGTCGCCGCCTAACCGTGATTGCGCCTATAGCGCCAGTAGCAGGGGATGGCGTGGGTTCTAGCGAAGGCTGGTTATCAATGTTGCAAGGGCCAATGCCCGGATGGATGATCGATGAGATGTTCGCGGCATTCGTTGCTTATTTATCTTTGGCTGTCCGTCTCACTTTATTTTGTGTCACGATAAGGTATATTTTAAAAAATTCATTTCCGTACTGGGGTGTTTGCGTTAAGTCCGTACCGCGCATTCCAAATATCCCGACACCGTGTTTATGAACAAAAAAAAACCGAATTACTTTCATTAAAATGAATGCCTACTAAAATGGAAGGAGAAAGTAATGAATAAAAAAAATAGCTATTAAGCCAGCATCGTACTTGCTGCGGTCTTTGTCTGTCTGTCACTGGACAAGCACAAGCAGAAGAGAAAACAAACTCCACCTTGATGTTGGATTGGTTTGTAAACCCAAATCATGGCCCCCCCCATATCGTGATTGCCAAGCAACGAGGTTACTTTAAGGAGCGCAAGGTCTGGGAAGTGGAGATTCCAAAGAGCCCTCTGATCCAAGCACGCCAGCGAAGCTAGTGGGCCGCGCCCGTAATGTCATCGACTTTAGCCGTATCTTATTCAACCTAATTTAACCCATGGATGTGGCGCGCTGGTTTACCGCTTTAATTCGCTGCGCAACCTTGATCGCAACACACCATTGAAACCGCTTACCGCTACTGACAATAACACCCATCGATGGCATGCGCTGCTTGAAGGGCTAAAAAAAATCGGCTAATTCCTGTGCGCCGGTAACGAAGAAAGCTGATTGTCGGCACCATGTTGAAAGCAGCACGTGTTGAAATATAGAAGATGCTACAAATCATAATATCGGTTGGGCACTTGTCGACGTCTCTTGCGTCCAGTTAAAGTGGATGGCGCAACATGGGGTGCTGTTTTCCGTAACTTTTGAAAGCCAATCAATTTGCGTTAGAAGGCATAAGATAGCAAAAGGCCTTTTTCCCAGAAGAACACCGGCTACCTGTTTATGATGAGCTGTCTTTGTGCCAATGCGAACCGCCACGAACCAAAGAAAATGGCATATCAAACGCTCTCAATAAAAGCGATCGAGCAACCACGAATCTACATCGTTAATTCATCCCACAAGCATCATTGGAACGAGTTTGTGCGTACAAACCAGACACTTTAAACAACAGCAGCTAAATGAATTGCGCTGGAAGCGACGTTGACCGTTTTGGCTGTTGCGTCCATCAGCGCATAGACTTGAAACGTTATGACGACTATGCCCAATTATGTCATGACCAAAAAAAAAAAAAAGGCATTAGCACGTTACCCAAAAGCCAAAGACTACGTGCCGAGTTTTCAAGTGAAGTCGTTTGCGGACTTTTAGGAATAGAAACTGGAAATCAGAACTTAGAAGCTGACGTTTAAAAGTGGTGTGAAAAGCCAAAAAGGTAACAGTATGGAAATATTCGAGATGCATTATCTTAACGCACTGCATGCCGTGCGCGAGCAGAAAACCGGCTGAGTGGGTGCAATATCACTAATTATCGTGGTGATGAACAACACGGCCAAACGCGTTGCTGCTATTGTTGCTTCCCCCAATTCATGGCGCCACTTCCCGTGAAAGAAATGGCTGAGATAATGTTCCTTTTCCGGCGCCTTAGTGCTGGTTAATATTTGGAACCTTAGACAGCCTTTGGATACCGCGTATGATGCGTCGCGTTAGAAGCAAGCGAATACCCACAATAAGTGTTGCTTAACCTTTGATCCGGCTTGGCTGTGGTGCGAGTAAACTGCGCACACAAATCATCTCGGCAGATTGCTGAACGCTGCGAAACAAGTTGATTATTCGTGTTTAATGCATCTGAAAATCAATCGCCTTGGCGGGAGAAGCAAGGGACAAGTCAAAGGCCCGTCCGACTCAACGCACAGCAGTGAAGCCGCTCTGTCGTTGCCGCGCAATACTTTTGGCCAAAAACCCTACCAATGTAATGTGGTTTGGTCTTCAGCGAAACGGAACTTTTATTAATTACCGCTGACCGTCAAAGTTAAGCTTAATAAGGCCATGTTATTGATGCGCATATGTAACTGGAATAGGGTTGCACAACTGAGTGCATAACTGGCGCGTTGCCGCTGTCAGGCGAAGAAACTGGTTTAGCCGCCGCTGCCTGGTTTTTGGGCACGTCGCGGGTGAAATCGCCGCAGGAGCAATCCAAAGGCCCGCGGGAGCTTACAGCTTAATTTGTTAGATGCCTTGGTATTGTTGGATGAAGAAACATTATTCAACGGACTTTAAAATGAGCTGAGGTAAGGGGGTTATTGAGGGCTATTCGCTGGAAATTTTTTTTTTTAAGTACAAGTGTCATCGATTAGCTCCTTCAATACTAATATTATGCCTTCGCCTCTTAATATTGGTGGGTAGTAAAGGAATGGTCATTTTCCCACACAAAAAGCATGTCATTTACCTGTTTTGCCATTACCAGGCGGTTGCCCATTAGATTAGTTTCTTGAATTCTCTTTTGCGCCAAGACGATGATAAAAGTGTTTGGGCGCCTACATTTGTTCTTCCAGTACTTTCAAGATATAAAGCGCTTTGTGTTCCGAAGGAATTATCCAACCCATTCTTGCAATCAAATTTAGAGTAAACTGCTTGCAATACCTTTTGCCAACTGAGCAGCATTTGAAACATGCAAGGTTGTTCTATTAAAAGGTTCCCCACTGGCACTTTCATAACCAAAGGCGCAGATTAAATCCGATTATTTCGTCAGTTGTCTGTCGCGACGTCATGATGTGTTGATTTTTTTAGGTTGAAGACAAGCGACCTAGCCCAAGCGTTTTTGTCGTTCATCCCAGACATCATGATCAAGAAAATCATCTGGAAAAAATACCGCGATAGGAATTACGCACTTTCAGCATGCAGCTGAGCGATGCCTTCTAAATCGTTCCATATTCGCTATTCTGCTTATTGCGATTAATTGGGTACCTTTCCCTTGCTGATTTTTACCGATCTATTGTGCGTATTTTAATGTCATTTTTACTAATGGATACAAAGCGAATTGTTATTTCCTACCACCCTAAAGGAATTCGCCAACGCATGAAATTAGGCGTGTAAACGTATTCGGTCATCATGTTAATATGTCTTCGCATTATGCGTACTATTAATGCCATTAAATAATCCAAATGTTGAGAGTGAAATGAACCCGTATCGTTTGTATTTAAGTCACGATGATCACCAAGATCTAAAGAAACGTAAAAGCGAAACAATACCCATCCGTGGTAACAGGCGACCGTTTTGCTGGTGGCGGGACTATGGTTCAAAGTTACGCGACAAAAGCACGGTTGATGTACGCGCTTTTATTGAAAGGGCATTTGCGGGTAAAGCAATTTTGCAGGCACACGTGCCTTTAATCATCAATGACCGATCGACTGTTGCGTAGCGGTTTAGAGTGCCCGACGGGGCGGCACCTTGGTCCAATCTGATATGCCCGCGGACACTGCGCGTCGGTTGATAGGTAAAGACAACTGCTTGGTCTTCCATTGAAAAACGCAGCAACAGCTTATTGACGCTGAATTCCTTGCCGATGATTATGTAGGGTTTAAGCGCCATTTTGCCACACCAACAAAAAGCAACACTAACAAAAAAGGGAATGGGGAATAGAGGGGCTGCGCAACGCAGTTGCCAAATGTGTGCGTTCTTCCCAATCGTTCGGCCGATCGAGGCATTAAATGCGTCTAAACCTAGGGCGCCATTGTTGGACTTAACGTCGATGGCGTGGCGCCGTCTCTGCAATATGGTCACGCGTCAAAGCCCCTAAACAAGCGACAATCGATTTATTGAAAAACAGATAGGTTGAGCTTTTTTACTCAGAAGGAAAGTAACGGCGTTTGGTTTTAATATCGCATTAGCCAAACAATGGACAGAGGATCTTGGTGCACATGTAAGTTGGATCGCCAGCGTTAAATAGCACAAAGCGAACGCTTACAGAACCAGCAATATGCTTGAAGCGCGACAAAAAGCTGGCATAAAATTACGGCTATAAAAATTAACATACCTTACATTGCATCGCTGAAGTCTATATAGAGTGGAATTAGAAACACGGAAAATATACAAGAAGTCCTTTTTCTAGCCAAAAGAATTAAATGAGTTGTCGCTCATAAAAAAGATCAAACTGGCTTTGATACTTATTTATGGAAGAATTGAAGGCCAATCGTAACGACAACGGATGATACGGACAAAAGATCACCCTGTGCAGGGAACACTGGGGATTCCACGATGATTTAGAATTGGCGGTTTCTATTTACGACAAAAGGCGTTGTTGAAAGGGCCCGCCGCGATTGGAATTCAAACAGATTTTACCCCTATCATCCGATTGGCTTTTTCAGCCGCGTTGCGAAAATAAATTGGTGTGAAAAAGCGAGCGCCATTGAGTATTTGGAACAAGCCAAAATACACAGCAATAAATCATCGATAAAGAACTTAAAGCTGAAATTCATTGATCTCCTTAAAAGAACTGAAAGAAGCGTAAAAAGACCCAAAATTCAAATCATCGCCAAGACTGCTAAGATGACGTTGTTCTTTGGTCTGAATGACCAGCGTTATTTTGTCTAAATAGCAAGTTGTCGTCATAAACCGAAAAGTGTCTAGAAATGCTTGAGTGATTGGGTCAATAAACTGAAGTCCTGCCCAGTTAAACTGCAATGGCGCTGAATAATTAATCCGCTTGATTGAGGTTGTAGTTGCGGGAATATTTACGTCAGAATCGGGCCAAACCCAAGTTTTTGCAATGTGTAGGCGCAAACTGATGGGTTTACCTGTTACTGGGTGCAGTTTCAAACCAGTGCCTTGCTGAGTCGTTTGTTGCACCGCGATCGAATCATCGAATGGCTGTAGCTTCGCCTTTAGGCACTGCATGAAGAAAGCGTTGGTTCAGACGCACGACCTACGATTCCTAACGTCCCACTTTTTATCGATTAGATTGGTCATCGCTTGCTGATGCTTGCTATGCCTGATAGCGTTGTGTATTAGTCGGCATTTCAAATGCCCCGATATAATCATGGCGCAGTGTCGTGGTTAATTAGAGACATCACTAACAACCGGCTGTCACTCTGTCCAAAGCCGGTGCAAGGCTCGATAAGCTTTCGATGGCCTGTGCTGCGACGTAAACGATTTTGCAAACATTCATTCACATAAATACCACCAGCGTAACGGCGAGAAAGTGGGGGTTCTATATGGGACTTAAAAATATTCATTGCTGATCCTGAAAGAGTATTGATTCTTTAAAAGAATACAGGGTTTGCTTTCGGACTTCTCTGCTAATAGTTTAAACCCGCTGCTGTGGCTGATAAGGCCTGATTGCGCGTTTACAGAGAGCCATCGTACAGTGAACTTTGCCATTCGGCCATGCGCTGTTCGCCAAATCTTGCGCATCAACATAGGAAACTTAAATGATTAGGTATTCCAATACGGTGACGACGGCCGGGATCGTCCTGCCGGAAACTCAGTCTTGAGCGGATGTCGCGAAATGGCCATTTTTTAGCCCAAAAACCCTTCGCGCTATAGCATGTGTTTGAACGCGATTATTTATAAAAAACATGCGTTTGATCTGCTAGGTTCATGATTAGCGTTTTATAAAGCATGGGTTTTTATTTCTCTCTCGGATTTTGGTCTAAGCAATTAACAATTAAAGAGACATGATATGGAACGTCTCCTACTGAAGGAAACAGATTCTTGAGTGCCCTTTGTATGTTGGTCTTGAATCTTTCAGAGATTAAAGATCATTTGAAAAATGACCAGGATGACTACAGACGCACTGAAAGAACTGGAAAACGAAAACGTTGCTTGGGACTTCCGATACGGAAAAGCCAAACCTATTTTTCGCAAGGCTAGTGATAGATCCCGGACCTGCGTTAATCCAACTGGCAAACCAGGCAATCAAAGGCATTTTTATTTCCAACTCGATTCCCCCGCCGCTGTTGCCGCGGTTTCGCAAATATTAAGCAATTCCAATTATCCAAAAAAAGTTGGTCCGGCCTCAAAGGTTGCATTAATTAAAGAGGCTGCGCCAATAATTGAATATAGACATTAGTCAATACGCAAGATTTTATCGGTTACGTTAAAAAATTTAGGGCCGGAGAAAAAAAACAGCATTCGCACGTGCCGCTGTTTGCCATGGTACTAAAAGCACGTCTAGGAAAAGGGCGCTCAAAAATCAAACGGGTGCCGTATCCATTAAGAAAAACCAGAAAATTCAGGTATGCTGCCAATGATGCGCATTCGGCTATCTGCATTGAAACAAAAACATTGAATTCGAAAAAAATGGTTAAAAGCGAAAGAGCCTTGAGCCTGGGCTAAAATAAACGTTTTCGAACGATTCGAAGCAAACATATTATCTGGTAAGAAAAACCCATCACCATCGTGCATGAAGCGGAAAAAGGGACTATGCACCTGAAACGCGTGGTACAAGTTTTCAACGTATGGAAGCTGACCGTTGGTTTTGCGCATGTGCAAAAGTCCAAATCTGTCGACGCCATCGCCTTCAAGCCAAACTTCGGGAATTTACACGCCCAACAAGAAAATATGACACTGCCAGAGCTGAAAAAAGCCGTCATCCAAAGAAATATAAAATCCGGATGTTGAAAACGCCTGTATGTAATTCATATGAATTGATTGGTTAGCGTTTTATTTATTAAAGCGTCATTACAAACGATCTACAGAATACAGGGACTTAGTCTCTTCCCTTTCTTCAAGGGGAAACGGAAGATGGGGCGTTATTGCGTTCTTTTCAAACGCTTTCATTCCTAACTTTTATTTACTGCTTTTACTGTGCGGTTTACTTTCTAGCTGATAGAAAACAACCAAAATATTTATTAAAGTCGTGCCTCCCTTATTGAAAATATTTAATTAAGCCTAAATACGTCCCAAAATGTTAGATCAGTATAAGAGTCGGTATCAATAACATCATTCCAGATAAAGCTGGACTATGCCTCTATATATTTTCTATATGGGCAGTAGCCCACCTCGAATTTGCATGAGTCAGAAAGCCTCGGGACGAAACAATGACCATGCTTGTAAAAATAGAAGCTTTCTCAAAATTTTAAAAATGTAGTACGCTCATACTAGATTTTCTATCCGTACCATTAAACAAAAACCAACATTATCAGTCAAATCTTTCACCCGTAATTAAATTTTCTTATCTTCAATTCACGTAATCAATCAGGGTATTCATGTTTGCTTTGTAGTCAACCGATCCAATTTTTTAATTGCGTTTTAACAACCATGCCTCCAAATAGTGTGAGTACCTTCTAAAATAATACAGAGTTCAAACCCTACGCCAGTCGACATTATTCTAATAGCACTTACTTTCTATCACCAATCCACTTCCCCAAATTGACATAACCTTTTGATGCTAATTAACAATCGCGTTCATCACCGTTAGCGAGCTTCTATAAAATGACTTGTTCTTAATCGTTTTTGATAAGTTGGCTACCCATTCTGTTATTAGTTTTTATGGATATTTCCATCCTATACTTAAGGTTTTACTGCTTTATAATTGATACTATATTGTTTATCTGAGTAGGCAATTTCAACTACTGCTTCATGGGTTTCTTAATTGAAGTGTTGCATCAATAACCCAGGCCTCAATAACCTCACCAGTCCAACCAAGTTTTGCTCCAAGCTGCCGAGAAATGCCTCTTAACTTCGATTTGGTTACATCGGTAATAGAAAACATGCTGCACTAACAGGCTCATTTTGAAGGTTTTAATTATAGGTTTTGTACTTGAAACAACCCCCGTTATTGACTACTGCCCAGTATGATAAAAACTTAGAATTTTTTCATTTTAGATCCCTTGGGATAATTAATGTTTTTTTAATTTAAAAATTCCTATTTTTGACCATTTAAAAATTTACTTTTATTTAAGGCCAAAAAGCTTAAATTGAAACTTTCCGATGAAAGCCATACAGTAAGGAAGGTTATACAAGCACAATCTCCAAACAGAGGATAAAATATTCCTATTTTGCGGCTTTGTAACCAGAAAACCGCGTTTCATTAAGTCATTTTAGCGATTCATAGCTACTTTACAAAGTCAGTGAATCAAAGCGTATGACAGAAAATTCATACCTAATGTAATTCTTTTGCAATCAAAGTCGATTTCACTTGGTTAACCCGTTCAAAAATCAAAAGGGTGGTGGATTTTTCTATCCTTTTCGCTTTTTAGAGTAATTATTGAGTAAATTTGATGGTCTCTTCACTTTAACTTATCAGTCAGCGGAGCCTATAAAGACGGGAAGCTTTCTGTACTGCGCGCACCTTATGCGTTTCAGAGCCAGTAAACGCTCCCTCCTAGTAGGCAGAAAAACCCATCGTATACCTTACTTTTCTTCAGAGCTAGTAAAGACTGTCTCTCAAAGAATACTCATGTATTGGTTTACACATCGATCTTTTTGTTGGTTTTTGTTGAATTCTTGAGTAAGGAAAAGTGGGATAAAAGTATACGTTCAGCCTTTTTAGTTAAAATAAAGAGCTGCATTAAACTTGATGAATACAAGGTGTTTGAATGACATAAAAAAAAACATCTTAAACATAAGATGGTTTTTGGTTTTACTTGAGGGATGTAGGTTTAGTGGCTAATAACCACTGCCTCCTTACGACAGTTATAAGTTGTAAGGGGGCCCCTTCAAACGTCTATAGCTGCCGATTTCTGAGAAATCTGTTGGCTAATACGGGACGTGACTAAGCCAGGCAATTGGGTCCGTATGATGATTTCATCTCCGCCATTGCTAGGCGCGGCGTGGAATCGTTTCAGTGACCGTCCGATGCTGTTGATGGTTTAGGGATGCGTGCACTGTCTTCAATTTCACCACTTATTAAGTTTTGATTCGGTTGGATTTGCCCATCTTCTGTTAAGACATTAAGCATTTTGGATTTTTACGGGGTCAAAGATGAAGTCAATACGTCGGAAGGGGGAGCTCCAACCAGCTGTACCATGATAAGGTGATTCTGGTCGATCGATGATAGACCTAAGTTTCTTGGCCACCGTAGGCTAGCTAAGAAATTTACTTGGAATGATTTTGCGCCTTTCAAGAGTGGCCCGGACATTCGCCCTTTGGCGAAGTTGAAGGTAAAGGTAACATTTTATATGAGTTTCGTTTTTACCTGATGTTGCTTTACTAGGGGACACCGTCCTCACAGGCCGACCGCTAGGTAAAGTGCCTGAAAAAAGCTTCACCCGTTGCAGTCCAGCTACAGGTTGGCAAGTCGCCGGTCGTTGTCTCCATTCTGAACTACGCTTTTGCAAAGCCAATACGTGGTTGGCGGCATGACCTTCTTCACCTCGTCTGCTGCGATGCCTTGATAACCAGTTTGTCGTTCCAAGTACAACGATGCCATGTGTGGCATGTTTTGGCGAATTTGTGTTTCTTTGATAGTGCCTTAGCTAATTCAAGCGTTGTCTAATACGCTGGCGTAACCGCCCTTGTCCAAAGTTAATCGACACGCGAATTACATGGTCAATAACAGGAAAGGGTCGGGACCCTGTATGGATGCTTTTTACTGCCTTTGGGGTCATGGATTTTTCGATATCTGCGTGATCACCATGATTTATGGGTATGGAATCCTGATTGAATGAAAATTTACCTGATCATTGATCAGATTGTACGGCAAGGATTGGACAAGTCAGCAAAACAGAGTAAAAGCTTTGGTTCTGCCCTATTAGTATTGAATGTCCCAATGGCTTTTTTGTGTGCATTTTAAGTCCAAAAGCGGTTTACGCGAGGAGCGTCATGATCGCCGACCAAAATACGCGAATAAAGTGTCACGTTGTCATTCATCATTCATGCCTCGCTTGCAATTGGCGGCCGTAGCCCAAACTCATCGCAAGAAAGGCTAGCGCCCGCCCAAGAAAGGTTTTATCATTCGGTTTTCCTCCATTAAAAATGTAGTCGTTGTTTCGTTCGCCTTGTAGAAGGGCTGCTTTGCAGGTATTTATTACAAAAGAAGAATGGAATATTTATTTGAGTATGTTATTATATAAACTTTTTTTTTTACAAGTTTTACAAACCGCCAATTTTTTTTCAAATACCCAAAAAGTGGCTTTTCTTTTAAATCGGGAAAAAGCATCCCGCGTTGACGGGGCCTTTAATTAAAAAACTTAGGGGAGTTGCCCTTTACGCGACTGTAAGGGGGGAAGATGTTTTCCCCTCCTTCTTCCCCCTTTGGG
>Ga0163217_1048393_pt1 | contig 11358 bp, 12 predicted proteins | sample SynspAceP_FD_185933 | JGI IMG/M metagenome (GOLD analysis project Ga0163217, IMG submission 185933) | Saline lake microbial communities from Ace Lake in Antarctica - Synechococcus sp. Ace-P (PacBio error correction) | ecosystem: Environmental > Aquatic > Non-marine Saline and Alkaline > Saline ... | reverse complement strand
AATGCAAAATGAACTTCAGCCGGTATCGCATGATGCCAATTACAATTGATATTTCTTTTTTCAAACTCTGCTGTTTCTGCTTGGAAGCATGCAATTTGTGTGGGACATACGAAAGCTGAAATTCTTTTGGATACCAGGAATAACCAAACCTTTTTCTTGGTTTTTTTGTTGCTTCGTGGAAAATATTTAATGATTGTTAATCACCCATTTCGTCATGCGGTAACGTTTAAACTTGGAAATTTTTGCCTACAAAGGACATCGTATGTTTGATTTTAAAGTCTTGATTGAAAACAGTTGTGTTAAAGCCCATTGTTCAAATAAACCGATATGAATAAATCTATAATTTCAGAGATATAATCCAGGCGCTGCTAGGTTTAAGCCTTAAACCCCCGCTAGCTGTTAGAATGCTAGACTAAGCTTAATCGGGTACAACAGACGGATGGCAACTACCGCTTATATATCTTCTGGATTCCAGTACAGCATTGGAAGTAATTCTATCCTAAATGTTCGACAGCTTCGCCGTCGTGTTGTATCCATCATTGATTTTCCAATACCCCGCATTTTGCATACGGGGCTATCATGGTTTTTGACAACTTCGTGGTCTGGGGAAAAAAAATATTGATGACCATTATTAATTTTTTCAAAAATTATGATCCTTGGAAATGCCTGTTCCCGATTTTTTCGGGAGATCAAAAACCCATGAATAGCCATGGTGCAAACCCATGGGAAAATGGAAACAAATTAAGATCCCCCAAACCCAACGGGGTTATTACAAGCCATTCGGGAGACCTGCCTACCGGCAAGGCAGGCTCAACGCTGCCCAAAAAAAGTGGTCTGTGAGGGACACAACCACGGCTTATTAGTAACCCTCGAGGGATCTCTCCTTCGTTGTCGTCGAGATGACACCACAAAGGTTTAAGGGAATTAAGTAGAAAGATTTTACAATTCTAAATCATCCTCATTTCCACACTCTTATCATCAACAATTGCCTTTTTGATCGGAGTGAAGACACTTTGGGGTTGATCAGGCCCAGCCATCACATCGTAATTTTCCCGACTAGCAAGCCTTCTACGCACATACTCCTATTTTGGAGGGCAAGTAGGCGATCGTATGAGCTTGTGGTGCGCCACCCGGCTGGAGGTGACCCCCCCTTAGAAATCGTCACTTGAATCATAATAGGGAAGATGTTTTTGACGGTAGCTGCAATTTCAGGCGGCTCCACCACTTTTACCACCTTCTGCGACGATTACAATTTTGAAGCTTTCTTTGCTGGTGGTCGAATCTTTAATTTCTCTATCAAATGTTCCGACGGGCATTTTTTTCTCTGGAATTAAAATAGCTGCTTGCCTGCACTACCAATTCCTGCATTGATGCCGCAATAAATCCTGCATCTCGGCCCATTACTTCCACAAAAGAAAATCGTCATGGGAAGTAGCCTGTATCACGGATTTTGTCCCAATTGCTGGGATGGCCGTATGGACATGCTGTGTCAAACCGACGTAGAATCTGTACCTGAAAGATCGTCTGTCAGATCGTGCCAAGGAAAGCCCAATGGAAGGAATTCCATACTCTTGATAAAAAGATTGTGCGGGCCTGTCAATAACCAGTCTCCACCCGATCACAACTAAGGCATTCAATTGCCATGGCTTTTCAAATTGATCAGAAGCTTTCTTTCTTCCCTTTCTGGCGTTCTGAATTCAATCACTTCTAGCCGACTTTAAAAACGTCCTCCACGTTCCAAAACATGCTGATGTCGGATTCAAGTTTCTTTTGATGGTCATTTTTGGATCATTCCTGCGTAAGCCTCTATAGATTCCATACATATCTAGTTGCTAGTAGGAATCCCGCTTCGGGAACTACGGCTATCGGATTGTGCAAGCGTTCATTCCAGGAGAGAATCTCCTCCTGAGGTAAAGTACGCCAGACAAAAATATTTTTTTTTATGGTTTTAGGTTCCATTTATAGGTTTTGAGTTTATGGCTTTGAACATCAGTTCTGCTGAAAGGCAGGGTCTGTGTGCTAAAGGATATTGTGGACATCACAAAAATCCGCACACATTTGCACATCTGGTTCATTGTGGTGTTTGTCTAGTGGGTCCCTAAAGAAAATGACTAAATCCAGTCCTCTGAAGCTGCCATTGCCGCGAATTGGCATCACCTTCCAATTTGGTCCAAGGAAAGAAAGGTTTTTGAACTTCAAATCCTGCTTTTTCGATATGCAATCCAGTTGTGGCCGGTCGCGACAAGTGCACGGTCAAGGACCGAAGCAAGCGGTCTTTTGAAGCCACTTTTAAAAAATGACCATATCAGCTTTTCCATCATGGGAGCGATAAGGGCAAATTTTCAATCAATTTGGATTAAATAGGGTTTAACTTCAAAGGTAGGAAAAATTTCTTATTTCTTCAATTTCACTGTTTCAGAATTCCCGTTGAAATCTAGGGGGACTGATCCAATGTGAATAAAAGAGCTAAGAAATGAGCTTTACGAATACATTTTCCCTCCAAATAAAGAAAGAAAGGTATATTCTAATGCCATTCTTTCAGCCGCATTGAATCTTCCGGGATGCGCCACCCATGTCTGCCATCCATTTTCGTATGGCAGCAAAAGTAGGTTGTTGATCAGTTTTGAGCTCACGCAAATTTGCGCCACCCATTTGGTCGGCTCCAATATTGAAAACTTGGCTGGTCGATGCAATCCTGAAGTGACCAAGGAGATTTGGGTAAGCCTTCGCAGTCACGGTTTATCCGTAAGGTGAGTAGGTGAGCATGTAGTCGTAGTATTCCTTGACTTTCGGATTTCCCCCATTCTTGAAATTTCGCCTGTAGTAAGCGGAATGCTCTCATCCAGCATTCGTAGTTACCAACATCTACAAAAAGGAACAGCAGGCGGATCATCCGTTAAATAATTCTGCCTTCATATCATCACAGCACCCATTTAGCAAAACACCGGCACTTACCTCCCATGGCATAGAGATGTGAGGGAGAGGGTATTTCTCTCCGATAAGATGTTTAAGCGCAGCAATGAAGTCAAGTAAAGTATTTCGCTTTCAAGCATTTTTCCATCCTCATACCAATGTCTTCCTAAGTCCTCTCCACCACGGATATGAGCAATAGCAAATACCAAAAACCACGTATTCAATGCTCCAGCCTCGTTGCTTGAAAAATAAAGCTTCAGAGCTGTAGCCATTAGGAAACCATAAGAATATAAAACAGTTAAGGGGTTTTGAGCCATCAGGATATAAAAGTATTAAATTCCCGATAAATCAGTGAGATTGGTACCATCGTTTATCATCAGCTGCTTTTTGCCCAAAATTCTGGAAGATTGTAGGCCGAGGGAATTCTTGGCCTCCGACATTTCTTGCTGTTTTGAGTAAGGTTTTGGTATGAAGCCACCATGTTGAGAATCAGTTAGGTACTCGCAGGCATTACCAGTGAATTGTATCCGAATCGAAGAATTGGGTGTTATACTCGGGATTTAGTCCCAAAAATCCAAGAAGTATAGTCTTCCTCATCGCAAAGCTAAGTAGTGAGCTTCCGAATTGTCCCAGGTTTATCTGAATCTGCTACCAATCCATTGGTTCGCTCTGGAACTACCAAGAAATCCGCGAAAAATCGAAGTTCCTCAAAGAGACTTTCTTTCGATGTTCCAATCACGTCTTCCCAATTCTCGATTCCTGATTTTAAAATAGGCTTTTTACCAACTTGAAAATTCTGTGCTTCAGGATTAGTTCCGAATCCAAAAATAGACTTTATTAATGGTCAGCAGGATCGTACTCCAAAGTGGAACTCGCCCTTGAATCAATTGAAAATCACTTTTGGATTTTCAGCTTCAAAAACCATATATCAGAAGGAAATGGTACTTCAGAATGAATCAGAAGAAATTTCTGCTGACTGGTTTTTATGGATGATTGCAGCTAAATTCCTCATCCTTTTCCTCAAAATGAGCTATCTTGTGATGGAAGCGGATTCCAATTGATGGGAATAGATTTGAAAGGATAAACGAAGGGTTTCTGGGATCTTGTTTGAATAAAATATGGTTCAGGTTATCTGCTGCCCAACTGAAATTCCCCGTCACTGAAAGGGATTTGATCTTCAAAATATTTCACCTGTTCCAAATCTTGAAAGCAGATGTTTATAAATTCTTCGGCCCACTTCATCTGCCTGCAAATTTGCTAAGAGTTTTTGATTAGTGGAAAAACTGATGTATCCTCCGATTGATTAGTAGTTTTTCCTTCTGCAAGTAGTTTACATGTTAAGATGACTTCTTCAGGTGAAGAAAGAGACTCTTTTTCTGGCAAAGATGGGATATTCCCCGCCTTTTTCATAGCGAGAATACCCAGAAATAACCGGATTTGAAGAAGGGAGAACACTCTGATCGTCTTCCGTGATTCTTCCCTTCATTACCTCGAAGAGTTGAAGATTGAAAACTTTGTTTCCTTCCAGACTTTTGAGCTAGGGTATTGATTTTCTTGATTGAGGTAGTCGATCACTTCAGGATTTTCGCGATGATTCATCCAATAGTAATTACGATGCGCTCGTGACCGTGAATCTCTAATTTTTCGGCTATTTTTTTTGCAATAGGTTGCTTTCATTTTTTTCAATTTGTATGGGAGGACAATGTTAATCAAATGCCTACTGGGGTTTTTGGTTTGGATCAATTATGATTCTAAAGACTCTAATCTTGGAAAAATCAAGCGCAAAAGTTTTTTATTAGGTGTTTGTTTTAGGCGATAATTATTGGAAATTTCATATAATAATCAAAACATAAAGAAAATTAACCCCAACCAATTAACCTCAACCTTATTGGAATGCTAAAAGAGTATTAAAGAATTTGCAGTTAAAGGTAACGTGATCGATCTAGCCGTCGTGTTAATTATTCGGCGCGCCGGGCGGCGGCGCGCGGCGGGGCCGGGGGGGGGGGGGGCGCGGGGGGGCTGGAGCCTTCGGGAAAATTGGTTGCTTCAAATTTGTAATGACATTGTAAATGCCGCCGATTGGGTTGCTCTTGGCGGTATGGATTTTAAGGAAAATTGACTTATATCCCTAAAGCCAGAGGGAGTAGATGCTGCGGTGAGGCAATCGCTGCTGTTACATTGAAATGGATGGATGTTATCCAAATGTAGTGGACTTTATTATTGTTGCATTTGTGATTTTCTTGCGATTAAAGGATATTCAATAACATGAAGCGAAAAAGAGGAGGCGGTACCCGCAGCACCCGCAGCTCCTCCGAATCTGAAGTACTGTTAGAGGCAGATTCGAGATTTGCTAAAAAAATAAAAATCTTAAATAAAAAGAGGCAAGTCGTATGGGCTTGCCTCTTTTGTATTTAATTCCCACCTTTTTTGCTTTGATATACAGTTCGGGTAAAGTCCCGAGGCCAACCCAGTTAGCTTTTAATATCTGATTTGTTAGCTGATTAACTTTGCTCAGATCACTCATGAATTTTTTTTCCTTCCCTGAGAGATTTTCGCTGAAGTTCAAATCGTTGTTCGATTCTTTTTTTAGCATCCGATTCCGAGATGTCTCCCACTCGTAAGTCAGCTGAGCTTACGAATTATCTTTTAGCATAAGTCTCTCGATTATCCCATTGAATGATTATAGATTGGCCAAGAAACTTCATCTGCCTGTCAGGTTTCAAATCCAATCTGGAAGTGATAAAATGCGATTTCGTTGCAGCTTTGTAGTTATCAGGATCATATCGATTTCACTAGGGACGCTGAGCGATGCTTAGTCCTGTGATGAAAAAGAGGATGCGCAATGTTAGAAATATCTTTTCATAGTTAAAACCAAGTTTGTTTCTCCTCTCCCCATAGCTCAGTGCCCTTCAGGGAATTCTATTGATTTATTTGATCTAAAATCTCCATCGGGGTTTTCAGCCATGCTCAGGACATTCTTCAGCCGATCCGAATATTGACTATTCGATATATAGATTAACCTCTTCCTCCAAAGAAGGCTGTTGAACATCTTCCGAAGGAGCATAAACAATTCCATAACCCTGTACTGAAATGCATAAGTGCAAATAGAAGCGGCATAACGAATCCAAGTATTCCCTTTTATTTTGGTTTAATCGATGCCATAAGTTTGATCAGTAATTGATCAAAATATCCCTTCTGGTTCTCTTGAATTCTTTTAGTTTAGTAATTTTTCCATGTGCTGTTTAGGACTGATTTGACCGCAATAGTTTATTCTGACTATAGATTCTCAATTTTTTTGACTGCGTGATGATTAGCTGGCCTTTAGGGCTACCTACACTTTGTGCGGTGATTTCACTCATTTCCTGATAGCTGAGTCTTCCTGGATATTTCAAGTGAAAGACTAGAACGCTGTTGCTGGGAAGCTTTAAAATTGCCTTTTGTAAGATTAGCTGAATCTCATCTCCACTTAGATTTCCAGAGTTGATCTAAGGTAGGGATTCCATTTCTCTTGATTGATCATTCACTAGAGAAAAAGAATCGTTTTTTTTCTTTTTTCTCTAGGAAAGCTGAGCGCTCGTTGGTAGGCGATTCTGTAAAGCCAAGTAAAATGACTGGAGTTTGCCGTGAAAATTTATCGATTATGCCGATAGGCTTTGATAAAAGTATTTGAAGTAAAATCATCGGCATCTTCATGAAACCAAGACCATAAACGTCGAATGGGACATGATAAACTCGCTTTGATAACCAAAATCAATTGCCGATATCCGAATTCCATCGAAATGGGATTTTTGGATCAGTGCTTAAGATTTTCGCTGTTCATCAATTTCTTTCATTAGTTGCTTTAGACCAAACTTCTTTCTGATGTTTAGTTCTTTGACCCTCAAAAAAAGCTAAAAAAATGTAAACATCGGGCGGTTAAGTCTTTGATTTTTTAGATCTCGAAAGAAATAATCTAAGATCCCAGCATTTTACCTTTTGGTCGGTAAACCAATAAAGGGAGATGCATTAAACCTGAAGAGCGCTCAGCCATACTCCTATGAATAATGCCGTAGCAGCAAGTCCTGCCTTTTGCACCAATGAGATTCCCGTCCGCTTCAGTTTTCCAAGGCCTTTGAAACAATCTCCTGAACAGGATTCATCATCATCATCTTGTGTATAAATAGGGAGTGATTTTAACTCCCTGGTATTCAATTTTTCGAATAAATTTCTGTAAGAAATCACTGCAATGGCATCTCCATAATCGCAGTGAATCTTCGTAAGTTTTTCCTGTAAAATGGTAAGCTGATGCCACTGCAAAAAAAACATTCTGGAACAGATATCTCAACATTGCCAGCTTGTATAGCAATCATGATCGCTTCTGGCAAGTGCATCTTTAGAATAGTCTGAAAAATCGCTTGGAACTAGGAGGTTTTTTTTAATTTGGTTTGCTTCCTTCAGGTACGATAAAAGGGAGCAACTGGCTCTTCGAGCTAAGCTCATGATGCAATACCGGTTCCTTGAGGGTTACTTTTCTGCCAATTCAGATTCATATCTGCTGATTTTTCTTCAGAGAGTGGAGAACTTTTTTTGACAGTGTGATCCTTCTTTTACGAATAGTTGAGCGGGAAATTCCCTTTGATTTTAGGAAAGTATCATGGACTACGGATTCCAATCGTTGCTACGCTCAGAGATCATGTTTCGACCAGATTTGGAAATTCTTCCCAGTACTCTTTAGGTACACTTAAGTTCCTAATGACATTTACCAAAGTAGATTTCTTAGGTCTGATGACCTGGTCTATGAAAGCTGCAGATTTTTATCAGAGTTTGATTCTGAGAAGTCTGATGCTAGACAAACCAATCAAATTTCTTTAATCAAAATACATATTCTCCAAGAGTTTTTATGGGTATTAAGGTAAGGCTTATTCAAAATACGTTTTTTCTTTTTTAAGGAAATAAATTCTGGAAAACTACCGTGCTAAATCAATGAATTTAGAGTGGAAACAACTGTTAATTTTTTTTTAAGAAAGCCAAAATTCCGAATTTATAGCTCTGGCTAATTTTCATACGCTATGTTATTCAATAACAATCGGAATCCATCGTTAAAAAACCAACCTATTTCTCAATAAACGTTATTTGTGGTTCGCGGGTCGTTCGACATGTTCAACAAACTTTCACAATTCAATTTTACCGAGTATAGCCCTTTCCAAAAAACAGGCCTCACTTGAGCAATCAAGGGCGGCGCTCAAAAGCAGGATAACAGTGGGAAGTTTTGCAGGGCCCAAGGCAGCTCAAAATCTTGATCTTATAGGAGGATTTGCAGAACCACTCTTAAGTCCGGACTTTTTATTTTTCCTTGATCATAACCATCCCTACCTGCTCGAAGAAGTAAAGACCACGTCAAGAAACAAAATTAATGACACCAACGAAGGAATATTAAGATCCGATCGGGGAAGTGCGGTCCAAGGTTACGAACCTGGCCTGAATGGAAAGATTAAAATCCCGACACCTAAAATTTTTAAGGTTTCTTTTGAAAATGGTTCTAAGCCTAAATCTGATTTCAAAAACAAATACTTTACTAGGATTGAAGAGCAGCATAACAATAGCAGAAGCTTCCTGCTGCACCCTCATTCAAAAGATAGGGATCAGGATCAAATCAATGTAAAATTATCAAGCCGCTCAATCGCGATGGTCAGAATTAAGTTGAAGCGAAAGAACTTAGAGCATACCAGGAACCTCACTATTGATGGAAAAGGGCAACATCGAAAAGCTTGCCCAAATCCGATCAGAAAACACGACAGATTCCCTGTTCATATAGATTCCCGATTTGGATAAAGAAATAAACTGCCGATCTATATTTGCCCAAATTCCTAAATAAAAAGGAATGCAGGACGTAAAGTTGGCGATTGGAACTTGCTTTATACAATACATTTATTTCTGCTAGTTTCAATTGCAAAGTGATCTGCAACCACTGCATGATGGACTTGCGAAAATAGCTCTCTCGGCAGTTCAATGACTTAATGCCATACTAAAGCAATGGTGTAAAAATGGCTTTGCTCTAAGCTGGATCATTCGAACTGACCATGATGCTGTTTTCAATCTTCATGATTAAAGTTGATGCCGCTGTCGCCAAGAAAGTGATAAGTTAAAACTGTACAAAAGAGGACCTGAAGCCTTTCGGGAAAGTTTTCCAATCAAATCAAAGGTTCAATACTCTTAAGCGCAAATCAAAATATATGAGGACTCCCGCAATTGCGAGCGCCATAGACAAGACTAAACCATTTTCATCCACTTGGGGGAAACTGATGCCCATTTTAACAAAATAGGCAACCTACCAAACAGCCTGTGAGTAAGCGAAGGAAAAACTTCTCCTAAAAAAAGTTGGAATGGCTATTTTCAAAAAGATCTACTGTAGGAATCCAAAATACTATTCAATAAAAGCAAGATAGTTGTAGCATAGAACGACGCCAGGGAAGGTCAACTACCTCTAGTGAATTTGGCTTTGCAAAAAGCCCATTGATGGGTTCGAAGGCCAATAAAGAAGAATGGCTGACTTAGTAGAAATCCAGGCAACTGGCAATCATTAGACTATAGCTGAGAAAAGCAGATTATTGTGCTCCAACTTTGGGAAAAGCGTGTAATCCATGTTCCCTATTCCTGATTGTGCCAAAAGGAAACAAAAAGTCAACCAAGTCTTTGGATAGTTCGGGAATGCTCTAATTTCCGGAGGCATCCATCGCATAGGGATTAAAGCCATAAAACATTGAAATTAGCCTATGACTACTCCGATGTTAAGAGAAAATGGTGGTTTGAATGCTCTGCTTGGCTACTTTGCCCATGAGCCTAAAAGTATTAAAAAATATTTTGACGTTAAGGCTTATCTCTTCTTAAGATTAGCACATTTATCACATCCTGCATCTGACTTTTGGTTTTGAAAAAGAATTTTCGAACCAAAAAGCCCCAGAGCCGGCGGAAGTAAACTATTCGATTGCAATTTCCTGAAAACATCTTAAGATAAAAATATTGGTACCACTAATGAATGCTGATAAATAAGGCTTAACCAGTCATATACGCCGTCTGTATCAACGGCCATTTCCAACTTTTAGGTTCCCGATAGACTCCCCACCAGTTGACTCATGCATTGCATCGCAAAGGGCATAAAATACCATTAAGGAGAACGCCGGTGCCAATATTATATACCTGTCACCATTGGGGGCGATTTGCTGATTGAGCTTTTGGCGAAATAGTCAAATCATCTTCTGGATCTCCTCCAATTACTGTAGATCGTAGCAACGTAGACCACAAATTACCCACGTGCGGCAAAGGAAGCAATCAACGCAATCCTTATCTTTCAGTCGTAGCCCAATGGGCGGATTACCCGGTCGATCCTCGAACCCATAATCCCGATAAAGGAGTTTCCAGCAAGAGGGATGAAGGTCTCAGCCGGAATCTGCTCCTTCTTGTTCTGATTTGTTGCAGTGGCAAGTTTTGCCTTCGCCTGATAGTTTCGTATTTCATCCATGTCTTACTTGGCGGTTCCATTACGAAGCGAGCATCCCACAGAATCACTGATATTCGCAAAGAATGGGACTTTTCCGCCTCCATGACAAAATGTCCTTGGACCTTTTTTATACATGTAATGAACACATCCCACCCATCTTGGAGGCGGCGGTAAGACGGAAGCTCACCATGAGAAAACTTGGTTTTTCAGTATAGGTCTTCAAAAATATTTTTCAAAAGTAATTCGGCGTAACCCAGTACACCCCACTATTTCCTTAAAAAGAGGTAAAAGGACCAAGTATGGGTTAATGCCTGAAGATGATAAACCCAATACTCTTATCAGGGGACTACTAAAGCGATCAAAAATCACATTAGACTGGGAAGCCTGGCAAGGAAGCAACTCATTCAATGAGTGACCATGATCGTAATTGATCTTTTCTTCCAGTTTTACCGATGATTTCTAGCGGCCATTTACCCCAGGTATCGCAACAGGCTACACCAGAAGATTAATGGGACAACACTTTGCCATGAAGTTCCATATTGGTCCGCATCCAGCGATCCATCAAGAAAACTTACCCGGGACATGTATTCCCGTATCCTCCAGAATAGCTGAAAAAAACCGGAAAAGCATCGCCAGATCTGGGGGGAATGAATAAATTCAACTACACCACCAAATACCTGAATGATACCTTCGGAAATCAAAAAAAAAAAACTGCTGATGGCCAGCAGGCCAAATAATATCCCGGAATTTTTACTTGCCGTTGAAAAAAAGCTCGCAAAAGAACCCCATCTTATAGATTCCCATGGTTAACTGAAGCCCAAAGCAAAAAATTGCCTTTGAAAAAATAGTTGATTAAAAAGAAAAATTGCTGCGAAAAATACGATAAGCCAAAAAATACCGGGTGAAAGAAAAAATTACTATTTTTGGTTCCAAAAAAAAATTCTTCCTTCTGTCTTTTGTTTGGGGGT
>Ga0163217_1010798_pt1 | contig 11358 bp, 5 predicted proteins | sample SynspAceP_FD_185933 | JGI IMG/M metagenome (GOLD analysis project Ga0163217, IMG submission 185933) | Saline lake microbial communities from Ace Lake in Antarctica - Synechococcus sp. Ace-P (PacBio error correction) | ecosystem: Environmental > Aquatic > Non-marine Saline and Alkaline > Saline ... | reverse complement strand
TTATCTTCCTTGTAAACGGTTTATAAGTTTAGAGGAAGGGATTTATTACCTATTTGAGTCTGGAAAATCCCAATTGGATAGAAGGTACAAAACCGAACATGGACATGAAGTTGGCCAGGAAAAAGGGAATAATTATTGAGTAGGTTAATTTGCGGTTCAATATAAGAAGTTTTTGGTGGTTATTTTGTTAAAGACCGCTTGGGAGTATTACCAGGGCCGGTTTTTTTATTTATCATAATTCTACAGTATGCAGAAGGACTTATTCAAATTACTATTGTTAGTATAGCGGATTATCTTCATTAATTTTCTTTAAATTATTGGACTATTCTTCGTGACGTTAAAATATCGAGCGATGAATCAAAGGTATACAGGTGACAAAGAATCCCATAGCAGAGTATCCGGGGACCTTCCATCCACTACTAGCAAAAATATTTTTGAACGACGTGTAACGGAGTCTTAGGGTTTGGTGAGGGGATTGGGAAATTTTGGTTGACATCGGGTTATGTTGTCGAGATGCGTTGCAGGACCAAGCGCAGGGAAACAGCCCAATTTTGTTTGGGAATTTGAAGAAAGGACCTAAAGAAAACGCCGGAATTGGTATGTTCCAAGGGCGACATGAAATGAAGGAATTAACGGGTTACAGGAATTGTGAGGGATATAACCACAGTATTTGGAACCATAGGCAACGAGAATTTCGGATGCTTTCGTAGATATTTGGGGAACGAATAAATTTGGGTAACTATTGTGGGTAATCTAAGCTTCCCAATTCGACAGAATTGACCAACAGGGTTTTATACATTGATTACGACCGAACGAAGACCCAGAATGTGCAGGGAGGATTAGCTTTGGCGAAACCGACCCGATGAATATGGGCGTTTCATTTATTCCTTGGGCTATACGAAATTATGGATACATGGAAATTGTCAACTTGAAGGATCGGACACTTTAAGCAGATGTTGCATCTAAGGAAATTCGTAAAGGTTAGATGGAGCTGGTGATGCTTTTAGATATTATTAGTACCGCAACGTGGGATAAGGCCAATCGTTTAAATAAAGTACGTTTTGCCAGTATATCTTATTGCGCCAGAGGATTGTATGAGTCTCTTAGTGGCTTGCGATCGAACTTCATGGAATAGATGGGCCAGAGGATATGCATTCCGGTGCCTGAATGGGAAAACAGACAGTACAATTACGGCTGAATAAATATTTGGGGCGAATTATTAGGCCTTCAATCTTGGTTAATTTGTGTAATAGCACATTTGGCTAATCGTTTGGCCTTAAACAAGAATCCTTATTTTGCGCCTTAAAAACAAGACGTTGAGAAGTATTTAAATCTATTCGATTTTACAGAAGGTAGATTATAAGAATGAAGTTTAGCTGGTACCGTAGCTAGACAATGAACTGGTCTGTCTCATTTGCTTTTTAGCTGGATTATCCCCCTCTAACTGGGTTTTTGAGCTTCTTAGGGTATCTCACCCGCCATTTTTGGAGGAGACCAGGATGTTTCGGAGGGCAGGGTGCTACCGTGTTGTTTTAATTGCTTGGTTTCTTCTCACGGCGTGGAATACTTTTTTGCAGCGTTGCTTTAGCCGGGTTTTGCAGTTATTTAGATAGCCGTATTTGGCTAGGGAGTTTGTTCGCCTAATTCGCAACTGTTATGTACGGTTTTTTAAATGGCCTGTGCAGTGATTTTTTATGGCCCAGTAGCTCATTTTAAAATATCTGAAACGTGATATGATGGCTGGATGCAGGTTCGGATTATAATAGGCAGGGCTTGGACCTCTTGACATTGCAATCGTAGGCTGTTATGTATCCTAGATTACGAAAGCTGTGCCTGCTTCATTAGTTAGCCAATATGATTGTATTTGGTGTAGTTTTTTTCTTTACATAGGATTACCAAAAAGTATTGATATTGTTCTGTAGCGGACCTTGCCTTCATTCATTGTCAGATATTCCTTTTACTATGGAGACCTTCGGTATTATTTCCATATGCAGTTGGTCATGAGTGTGGCTTAGTTGGTTTTTAACGCCTTAATTATGGTAGACCGAAATCACCAATCTAGAGGACAATCAAATAGAGAGGGCTGCGGACAGGGTATTGCAATATTACAACGGATTTTTGGTGGTATTGGGAGGATGTGCGATGGTCGCACAAACGTTGTTAAATGTTGGGGATCAGGAGCAGGCACGACTTTGCGCAATTATAGGTGCATGCTATCTTAATATTATTTTAGTAGGGGGCCAGTAATTGAACAATATCCCGAGGCTTGCATTGGTGGGAGGATGATGGTCGTTGCCATTGGTACTTTTGAGGGATAAGTTTAGGAGTATAACACATGCCTAAACACGACATTTTTGTTCTTGATATGGTTGCTGTGTTCAAGTAGTGTTTACACAACTGGCCTTAGCGTATTGATTGGCGTTATCATTCTTCTTTGGTATTCGTTGGGAAAGCGCTAAGACGCATTAGGCAAGGAAATGTAGCGAAATGGGGTAAACATTATGGAATATCGGCCACTTGTTCTTTGGGTTCACGCACATTTAGAAACAATTTGATGTAGCCAATGACCCGGATGGTTGTAAATAGATTCAAGAGAGCACGGTGCGTAGATATGTCGCCAATGCGCTAATTAAAATCCGCTCGATATGAAAGGAAAGGTAAGACATTACACCTGAGGTATCTGAGTCATGATGCTTAAAGTATTGCAAATGCTGAAAGTGTTATGAGTAAACTTATTGAAGATCCTATGTAAGGGAATGACTTTAGTAATACGATTAAGCCAGAGCAATACTTCAGTGTTTAATTATACGCCTTTAGCCTTCGGTATAAGTGGATAAATTGTTTTTATGTATTTACATGCTAAAGGTATTCTGAGGCGTAATCAGGGTTTATTATTTATGTTATAGTATTAAAATGTAGTGTGAACAGATTCCTTGGTATGGCAGACGCGTTTCATGCATAGCGTATTTCGATGCCCTATTTTTAATCTCTAGGGGCTTTTTCTTTGAAGTTAAATATTTGAACCGCCACAACTAGGTAATATAATGTATCCATTGATTGAAGACCCACCTATAAAGAGAGTGTATAAGTGTTTTATAGTATAATATAATAAAATGAAAGCGTTGTGTACAATCAGATTGCTGCAAACGCTTTTATATGTGGTAGTGTTTGAAATATAAGTCCTTAAATACCGGCAACCGCACGTGTTCTGTCCTCAGAAGATTTGCTGGGTTAGATACGGCATGTTATACTCTTTTAGAACCAAGGGCTTTTGCTATGGATCTTTCTTTAGCATTCCATCAGGTTCATATCATTATTCGATTCCCATTCTGGACTTCTGTCTCTCAAACACTTTTAGTGCAGGCCATTAACGTTGCCACCAGTATGGCATGCAGCAAATGGTACTAATTGTTTGTTTCCTTTTGCAGCTAGTTAAGTGTCTATTGCCTCTTGCAAATTTTACAGATTTAATGGTTCCAAGAACTTTATTGTATGTTACAGACACCTAGTACAGGTTAGCTTTGACTCTTTTTTAGTGGTTCTTTTCAAACCTTCTTCTTTTTTCTTTTTTTTCGCCCCGCAGTAGAATCATCAGCTAAGGCCAAAGGGAAATATTTCTATCGTTTTAGTATATTATTTTACGAGATAGCAAATAGATTATTTGATAGTTTCGTCAAGAATTTTAATGTTTTTGTCCCGGTATAGTGTATTTTTTTGGTTATAAACCTACATGGCTCCGTACAATGGCTGTTCTAAATGTGTACTGATTCATTGTCGCGCTTGTATGGAGGGAAACACTGTCGCTAAAAGGATGATTTTTCGGCGTTAATAATCACTGTTGGGTGTGTTATTGCATGGGAGGAAGTTGTAACGAACTGGACTTTTTGTATATCAAGGGGCATTTTTAAATTCCATGTGCCCTTATGTATAATGTTTTCACAAATTTTTAAAGGTGTTTTTTTTGCAATATCGCATTCTCTGATAATCTTGGAACAGAATTTTTTTTTGACTGCAGTTTTTCCACCAAGGACGCTTTTTAAACCGTTGGCATACCATTTATATTTTTTGGGTTTTAAAAGTTTCTATTCAAGGAAATTGTAATGACGGGGCAGTACAGCGTGCCCTTTATATTTCATTTGGAAGCGATCTACTTTCCCAAGTATTTAAAGATCAGTATTGCCACCTAATAAATCCCTTATTAAATAAATTTACGGGATATTTTTTTTCTTTGGGATGTATTTATACGGGTTCCAAATCCTTCTTGTTGCACCAGAATGATAAGGTCGGAAGGCGATTGTTTCACCGTACATCCTCTATAAATTACCGCACAGCATTCGTGCAAAATATTGAATTGCTTTGCACTACAGTAATATAAGGGCGTGGCATTGCTTTCAACCATGTAAAAGTATTTATACTTAGAAAGATGGTTGCAGCATGCTCCGAATCAAATCATAAATTCCTTCGCTAAGTTCTTGCTTTCGCGTTCTTGAAACAGCAATTACTTTGCCTTATTATCCCTGATAGATAGTGGAAAAATGTCCATTTTTAAAAGAAAGGTGGGTTGTAATTGGAGGGAATTTATAGGCATTGAAGTTTTCTTATAGATTGTTAATTTATTAATGTAATTACAGATAAGGTAATCCGTAAGTATTAAAAATGGAATAAAGACTTAGAAGGGTTCGTATTATTGAAGCATAAATGATTTTTGATTTGTTGGGTAGTAGTTCCTTTGAAATTTCTATTCAATTCATCATTATTTTAGTTATAGTGGAAATTAGTCAAACTAATTAATGGCAGTTTAAACTTTTTTTATATTTCGTTACGTTTAACGAAATTAATTAACGAAATTATGGCTATAGAAATGACAATTGTGCTTGGTATATGCTTTCATTTTACATTTTTCTTTACTTCTGCACAAGATGGGGGAATGCTATTTAATGGGAAAGGGACTTCTCCAATTTGAACAATTGACGGAATGGCAAAATATAGGATCCGAAAAGGGGAATGGTAGTACTTCCAGATTAAATACGCCCAATAGTTTTATGGCTAAAAAAAGGCTTGGCGATTTCATTCTGGATTTTGATGTAATTATGTAGAATGGACTTAATTCCGGAGTCAATTTTAGAAGTCTGAGCTTCTGATATAATGGACGGTTTAGGGTACATGGGATCAATTGTGAATTGAACGGACAGAAAAATGGTGGTGGGTTTGATGAGGCCCGTAGGAGGTTGGCATTACCCCGTGTCAGAAATGTTCAAGGACGATGCTTTTAAGCGGGAATGGAACACTATAGATAGGAAGGTATTGGTCAAAACATTAGACATGGGTAAATGGAGTGCCAATGTTGCACTAAGTGGATGATGTTACCGCAAAGGATTATACTTTAAGGTGATTTTATCCATAATGAGTTGGAGGTTAAATAGTAAAATGGAAGAATTAGGATAGCCTCCGACTTGGAGAGAGCGTAAGAGGTAGCTGTATAGCCGGATAGCACTTGAATAAAGGTACTTGATGAAATAAGAAGGATGGCGTTTTGTGGGCGGGAAAATTCTGAAGGTGGCGAGGTGCCAAATTGAATGCGTTTCGGGAAGCTGGTATTGCAAGATGAACACTAAGTGTTCTGTTCTCGGATGGGCGAATCAGCCCTTTCTTGGAAAACGCATTCATTTTGGCACTCGCCAGCTTCAGAAGTTTTTCCGTCACAATAATCGCCATCCTTTTCTTATTTCATCGAGGTAAGCTGATTATATCAAGTAGTTATTTCGCGGGCATATTACGTGAACTGCTTACGCTCCTTTTCCCAAGGTCGGACGGTCTCTTGTTAAGGTTCTTCATTTAATTATTTTTTTACCTCCAGCTTTCATTATGGATTAGAATGCACCTGAAAAGCTTATCCTTTTGCGGTAGACATCATTCCCTAGGTTGGCAATTGGGCGTCCATGTTACCCATGTGCCTAATGTTTTGACCCAATAGCTCTATTCTTGTGTTCATTCCCGCTTTAAAGCATTCTGTCTTGAAATTTTCTAGACAGGGATTTAGCCACCTATACGGCATCATCATAACCCCACAGCCATTTTCTGGTTGGTTTCATGTCACATTGGTATCCAGTACCTACGTATTATTTCAGGAGAGCCTCGATTCTAAATTGAACTCCGAATTAAGTCCATTTTCTACTATACATAAATTCAGAATGAAATTCCCCATAGGCTTTTTGTGTGAGATAAGAATATTGGGGTATTTATCTGAAGTACTACCATTCCCCCTTTTCGATCTATTATTTTGCATTTCGTTCATTGTTCAAATTGGAGAAGTCTTTCCATTAAATAGCCTTCCGCCATGTTGGGCGAAGTAAGAAATTGTAAATGAAAGCAGTAATACAGCACAGTTGGTCGATTTTTATGCATATTTTTCGTTAATTTTTTCGTTACGTAACGAAATATAAATAGTTTAAACTGCCATTAATTATTTGGACTATTTCTACTTATAGATGTTAATAATTGTGATTGAATAATTTAAGGAATTACAACAAATTTAAAAATTATGCTATATATACAACTTTCTAAGGTCTATGATTCCTTTTTTTAATACTTAAACGGATACGCTGATTGTAATTACATTTTTATAATTAACAATTCTTTATAGGAAAAACTTCATGCCTATACTTCTCCAATTACCACCCCTTTTTCTTTTTTAAAAATTGGACTTTTTTCACTTATCTATTGGGATAATAGGAAAGTAATTTGGTCTTGTGGCACGACGCGAAAGAATACTTAGGCGATGGGGGCGAATTTTTATGGTTTGGATTGAGCTTCTGCACAATCTTCTGAAGTAGTGTAATATTTTACTGGTTTGGAAGGCAGATGGCGCAACGCCCTTTTTAATGGTAGTGCAAAGCATTCAATACTTTTGGCATCGATGCCTTGCCGGTTAATTATTAGAGAGTGCGGTGGAAACAAATCGCTTTCCGATCTTATCATTTGCGTGCACAAAATTTGGAAGCCGTATAAATTCACTAAAGAAAATTATCGTATTTATTTAAAGATTTAGTTTAGTGGCCATAGATTTTAAAGTACTTGGAGAAGGCTAGATTGATCGCTTTCCAAAATGAAATAAAAGGGGCCGTAGGCTGTTCTGCCCGTCAATTTACATAGTTCCTTGTAGAACTTTTTAAACCCCAAAAGTATAATGTATGCCACGTTTAAAAGGCGTCTTGTGGAAACTGCAGTCAAAAAAATTTTCTGTTTACAAAGGAGTATAAGCGATGCGGATATTGCAAATTAAAACACCTTAAAGATTTTTTGATGGACATCGTATACCAGCTAGGCAATGGATTGAAAAATGCCTGATTATTACCAAAGTTCCAGTTTTCTGTTACAATTTCTCCATGCAATTAACACACCCAACATGATATTATTAAAAGCGAAAAATGATTCCTTTTGTGGCGACAAAGTGATGACCCTATTCCATAGAAGGCGCGACCAAAAATGAAATCAGTACAATATTTGAACGCCATTGTACGGAGGCCATGTAGGGTTTTATGACCAAAAAATTCACCTGTATACGAAAAAAGCATTAAAGATTGTTGAAGCTTCTAGTTTTTAATTAAAAAATATGTTTGGCATTTCGTAAAAATAATATATGACGATGAGACTATTATCCTTTGGCCTAGGCTGGATTGATTCTTAGTTGCGGCGAAAAAGAAGAAAGAGAAGGTTTTGAATGAACGAGCGAAAAGAAGTGAAGGTGAACCTGTTAGTGAGGGTGTGCTGTGAATAGCAATAAAGGTTGTTGGACTATTAAATCTGTAATTGGCAGAAGCATAGTAGAACTAGCTGCCAAAAGGACAAAAAACATTTAGTACCATTTGCGTGGATGAATATGTGGAGAAGTTTAATTGGCCGATAAAAGCGGCTGGTTTTTTGAGGAGAAGTCAGATGGTAATGATTGGTTATGAACTGATGGTATGCTTAAAGAAGATCCTATAGCAAAAGCCTTGTTGAAAGAGCTATAGACAGCCGTTATGCTTAAACCAGATCTTTGAGGAAGATCGGTGCGGTTGCCGAGAGTATTTAAGGGACTTATTGTATTCAACACTATCATATTTAAAGCGTTGCGCATTCTTGGATTGTTTCAGACGCTTTCATTTTATGTTATTTATAAATATTAAAAATTATCACTTCCTCTTTAAGTGGGTTTCATCATGGATACATGTTTATTTATAGTTGTGGGTTCTTATTTATTCAAAGAAAAAGCGTAGTAATTTAAAAATATGGGAAGTTCGAAATCGGGTATGGCATTTAATAGTGTACTGGGCATCCAGGGGAATCTGTTTCAACTACTTTATACTAAACATTTAATATTATACCCTGATTTACGCCTCGAAATTATCTTTAGAGGTAAAATAGCATCAAAAAACATTTACCAATATTACGAAGGGGCGTAAAGGGTATAATTAATAACTGTTAGAAGTATTTGCTCTGGCTTAATTCGCTTTGTACTAATCATTACTATAAGTAGGTCTTCTAAGTTTACTCATTACATTTCGCATTTGTCCCATAGCTTTAGCAGTCAGGATCAGACCTGGTTGTAATGTCTTACATTCCTTTTCATTATCGGCAGTGATTTATTAGGGCACTATGGCGACTTTCTACCACCTTTGCTTCCTTGATCTATTACAACCTTCTCCGGGTTATTTGGCTACAATCAATTTGTCTAAAATGTGGCGGTGAACCAAAGGAAAAGTGGGCGTATATTTATATGTTTCTAGCCATTTTATGTCTACATTTGTTTCTTGCCCCTATGCGGTTTACGCTTTCCAAGCGAATACAAAGAGCATGATCGCCAATCATACCTCTAAGGCCAGGTTGTGTACATCTGTTAACACCAGCAACCAATATCAACAAATGTCGTGTTTAGGCATTTTGTTATTACTCTAAAATTATCCACTCAAAGTACCAATGGCAGAGGACATCATCACTTCCCACCATGCATCCATCTGGGGTTTGTTCAAATATGGCCCACCCTACTAAAATATATTTAAAGATAAGTTCATTGACCTATATGCGGAAAGTGTGCTTTGTCTGATCACATTTACAAGTTTTGTGCTCATTAGGCACTCCTCCATAAACCCGAAAATCCTTGGTATATTGACACCCTGTGCGGTCAGGCTTTTATTGTTGTTCTGTTATTGGTGATTTCGTCTACCTATTAGGCGTTAAGGATCAAAAGCCACACCTGCATGACATGCGGAAAAATAAAGTTAAGGGTCTCCTATTTAAGGAATATCTGGAAATGGATGAAGCAAGGGCCCCCGTTAGAGATATCATATATTTTTTGTATCTATTGTCAAGAAAAAATAACAAATACATCAATTGGCTTACTAATGAAGCAGGCACGTTTAGTATTTAGGTATACAGTGACCCGATGGAATCGTCTAAGGGGTCGCTGCCATTATGATATGCCGACCTTGCATCCAGCCATCCAATACCGTTTTCCAGATATTTTAATTTGACTACTTTGCATAAAATAATCCTGAGGCCATTTAAGAAACCGTTAATACGGTTGCCGGATTGCGGGAACAAATTCCTAAGCCTAAATTAGAGCCTTACTAAAATTGCAAACTCGGCTAAAGCACGGTTGCAAAAGATATTCACGCCCCGTGAGAAGAAGCAATGCAATTAAAACCAGCGGTTGCCTGCCCTCAGAAACCATCCCTGGTTTCTCAAAATGCCGGTGACCCCCCGTTACCCTTAGGAAAGGCGGGCATAAGCAGTTGAGTCTATCCAGCTAAATAGCAATGAGAGGACTCAGTTATCATTGTCTTACTCCCCCGGTAAGCAGCTAATTCATTCGCTTTATAATTACCTTCTGTTTTAAAAATCGAATAGATTAAATACTTTTTCAGTCTTTGTTTTGAGGCGCAAAAGTAGTGGATTTTCTTCATGTTTTAAGGCAGATATGCTAATGTGACATTTACAAAAATTACCAGGATTGAAGGCTAATAATTTCTGCCCCAAATCATTTAATTCAGCGTATTGTACTTGTTTGTTCCAATTTCTAGGGTTACCGGATTGCTATCCTTGGGTGCCATCATATTTTTCCATGAATTGATCCGCAAGCCCTAAGAGATCATTATCATTCTGCCGGGGATCATGAGATTTATACGGGGCATACGAACTTTTATCTTTAGAACCATTTGCGTTATCATTGCCGTTGCGTCACTATTTAAATATTAAAAGGATCACAGCTCCATCTTAACCTTTACGATCTTTTCCTGTAGATCGACTAACATTGGTATAAAAGTGAGTCCCGATCTTCAGTGGACTAGATTCCATGTATATAATTTTCGGATAGCAGGAATACATTTGAAAACCGCAATTTTCATCGGTCTGGTTGCCAGCTAATACTCCTGCCTTCTGGGGATTCTTGTTCCGGGTCTAATCCCAAGTATAAAAACCTTTTGGTCAAAGCCTGAGTTCGTTGGGAAGTTAGATTAGCCCTATCAATAGTACCCAAAGTTTTCCGTTCCCCCCAATATCTACGAGGCATCGTATTCTTTGTTGGCTATTGTTAAAGATTATGATGGTTATATACCTTACATTTCTTACCGTTGAATTCTTCATTTTTTCCTTTCGCCCTTGGGAACTATACCAAGTGTCCGGTTTTTCGGCTTTTTCTTCCAAAATTCATAAAAATTGGGCTGTTTCTGCGCTTGGTTCACTTTGGGCAATGCATTTTGAACAATATACCGTTGTAAAAAAAACCAAATTGCCAATCTCCTCACTGCCGACCCTAGGGATCTCCCGTTACTAGGTCGCTTCAAATTATTTTGGTGCTTAGTGTGCGATGTGGAAGGGATTCCGGAATCTCCCTTCATGTGATTTCTTTTTGTTTCCTTGGTATACTTGGATTTCATCTGCTTGGTTATTTTGCTGTCACGAGAATTACTAATTAAGAAAATTATTGAATAATCCGCTTATAGTTACCAATATTAATTGAATAAGTCTTTGGCTAACTGTAGAATATTGCAAATAAAAGACCGCTGGTAATTACTCCAAGTCGGTCTTTTAACACAATAACCAACCAGAAACTTCTGTTTATTATTTGGACCGCAAATTTTTACTACGGCACTTAATTTATCTTTCCTTTGTCTGGCAACTTTTCATGCTGTTCCATGTCGGGTTTTGTTCCTTTTTCTTATCCCAATGGGGGGGGATTTTTTTCAGGACTTTCCAATTAAGGTTAAATTTTTTTTTAATTTCCCTTTTCTTCCTAAAAGCTTATTTTTAACCGTGTATTTAATAAAGGGGGGGAATGATTTAAAAATTCTCACCCCTTTTCCCCTTTTTGTCGTTGGA
>Ga0163217_1106249_pt1 | contig 11359 bp, 6 predicted proteins | sample SynspAceP_FD_185933 | JGI IMG/M metagenome (GOLD analysis project Ga0163217, IMG submission 185933) | Saline lake microbial communities from Ace Lake in Antarctica - Synechococcus sp. Ace-P (PacBio error correction) | ecosystem: Environmental > Aquatic > Non-marine Saline and Alkaline > Saline ... | reverse complement strand
TGTGTGCGCGCGTGAAAGATCACCGCTCCGAGCTGAAAACCGCGATCGTCGAATGCGCAGATTAAGAAAGACAATCTTAACTGTGCGCGTGCGCGTGGTCGCAATTTTTATGTGTGATGTGTTACGTGTGCTGTTGTTGTGTGTGCTATATTGAGCGCATACTAACATTATTCCTTATAGGTTATAAGGACCCTCCATCATGTATGTATACCTTAGCAATATTCTGTTCTATTTTTCCACAGTTTCATGCAGTAACATTAGGTTTATCCATCGCTCCTAAGACCACTCCTCTTTCCGTGATTCGTATCAAAACTCGTAACTTATTAAAAAAAAAATCGGAATCTCTTTTACCTCTACCACTTATGTGCTCGCGTACTTGAGTACCAATATAGCTTCCGTTGATAAGTTAGATACGGGAACCTTGTAGTCGAGTTCTATGTTTGGCGTACGTGTTCCTAAATTTTCGGTTCTTTGATTTGGTCATCAGCCAATTACGGGACCGATTGCACGACGATTAATGACATGCCTCTAGTCTGGAAAAACGTGGTTAATCTGGCACTCAATTACTATTTATGCAAGTTGGCCTCATGCAGCACTGAATTACTAAGTCTTCATTTCATAAATCGCGCTATAGCGACAACCTAGAAGTGTGCGTTATCGGTAGATTCATATACTGCAAGTTCATTTTCCTGCGCGCGGATACAATACCGTATTCGTTCCTGAGTGCTCGAAATGAATAACATGATACTTAACAGTCTATTTGCGACCCGTATTCTATATTGCACCCATAATATATCAAAACTTTACAGCTCGTCTTTATTTAGCCCATAAGAGTTCTCGTCTTCTGTCGACTTGTCGTCCCCAGTTGACGACGTATCGAAGAGTATCGAATTGCGATTCTTGGAAGAGAACAGAAAAAGAATTGGGCACAACTAGATTTGAGATCCATTTCACATGCGACTACGAATCTAGTAACTTCCTACGTACTTGTACAATCCATTGTAAAGTTGTCCTAGTCGTCTCAACTTTTGTGTATCGGATAGTAGCATCCATGAAAGCCTCAGCAATTGATTAAATGATAACCTGTAAGTAAAGTACACTGTGACTATATACCTAATTCTAGAATCATCTATTCATCGATGATAATACATTAGCGTCGTGCAACATATCTACCCATCTCAAAACGCAAGGGAAACTCGATGTCGAAAGAATCATAGTTCGTTGTGCTAACTCTGTGACTATATCGTCGGCTTAAATGTGTTCTCAGACCTATATTACCGAGTTTGTGTTATCGCTTTTGACCTTTTATGACATGCAGTAAACCACTCTATCAGGTACAAACCTGATACCCGATCAACTTCAAGAAGCATTAATACCAAAAGGCATCTCATATATCCTGCTGGATTCACATTGACTAGATGAGGTTAATAGAATCTCCTCTAACACGTCGGTTATTTAGATCTTGATTAATTTTTTTGAGTGTTATTTTCCATCCTAAATCTTCTATGTTTGACCATTGATTGTATACTTTCACAATTTGCTGATCATCCTTGTATCTCATAGAACACATGCCGTCATATTTGCCGCGGCCCATTATATTGATGACGCTCATAGAGAGACTCGATATGTCATCCGTGAGGATCTTGTCCACTTCAATTGAACCGTGCAATAAGCCTTTTGGCATCATGCTAGAGCAAGCAGGAACATGATAACTAGCAGAGTTCGATCCATTACCCATTTAGACCCTATACTAGTCAGGCATTATTGGATCTTCAACGCTATATATGTGTAACTGACATCTAAGCGTTTGCGGACAAGTTACACCTTCGCAGCCCACTATCTATTGCGTTGTAGGATAGCTCATAAGTGAGAATCGCTTAAGTATGTGTAGCGCTCTCAGGTTCCCCCCATCTCCTGACATTAGAATACCTGTGTTATAAGGATCTTCTCTCAGTTTGAAACGGGAAAATAAACTCCAGCCGCCTTATTTACGGGAACCTAGCTTTCGTTCTGACACATTCCCGATTCATAAAGTCCTCCTATGTTGCATATATCAAACACCACCAATGCCTCATAGTTTATCGGGCACAGGGATAATTTCTGGAATATACTTGTGATCCAGAAACATGACTTTGAGATACGTATCGTGTAATTCTTGATTTCCTGAGCTAGTCTCTGACTATAATAAATCATAGAAAAATACATCCTCAGGTCTTAACGCTGCACCCTCTACCCGCCACCACCTCTATTCTCACCCAATTTCTTATCTGAGGATCAAGTCTAGCTTCCTTCGTTTCCCGATGAAATCGTTCCCTTCGAAGGCTCTTCTTCTCTTGATTCTATCGATCTTTTGTCTCCCGATCGGACTGTGTTCAAGCTTCTCATATAATGTCCTTCTGATTTTATGGACTTCGGGAGATGAGATTATCCTGTCGATTTGAACAGATATGCAAATACCTTTCGTCATTTCCACCAAGGTAATCATAGTATTCCGGAGTGTGAGTATCACTCAGCGATTTCGGAAAAAGAGGTATACGATATGCTCCACAGAGCGAATGATGTATCTTTTCTGAAATAGCCATCTGTACACTATCAATATGCTACTTCCAGCACCTGCTGCATTCAATTATCTGCGACTAAGGTCTTCGATACAACTGATTACATTCCCGGAGGATCCAATGGAATGTCGCGAAAGCAATACGTCACAAAAAAACGTGGATGAACTCAAGGCGCCCACCCTATTCTGCCACATGAGTTCCCAATTAGAGGTTTATGATACGCCATGCTATTGACCTTTAATTTACATACATCGGATACGCATCCCAAGGCTTCTCTCTTTTATTTCTAACCTTATTGAGGAGTGAGACTAATGCAGAAACATCGGCAAAAAATCGCAGACATTCATCAAATTTCCTAATGATTAAGCCGCCTTACCGATACTGCGCCCTTGAATGTGCAGGAGAGATCAATAACGACTATATATGCGATAGAATGCGAGTGACCCTCTTTCAATATACAGATGCCACGATTCAGATATTCTCCAAAATCGAGCATATCAAACCTCTCTAGTCAGCCTTTACGTATCCACACTCGCTTCATATTATTATATGAGACGGAGGCCTAATTAGGACTGCCTAAATAGCCTAAAGATCGCTTTTTAAAATTTAACACCAGAGGCAGTGTGATGTAATGGCATAAATTCGAATCGAGTCCTCCTAGAGTGCTCCACAGTCTGTTGCTTGGCGGATCCTCACAGATGATATGACAATGATGCGATTTTATTCTGTACAAATCCATCCAAATACTGTACGAATCCTATATGCATCAACCAAGAAGGATTATTTATCACAGATCACTTCCTGCTTTGCCATAAATCTCCATAAAACAAGGCACTGTAGAGATTTTTACTTACATTATTGTGCTCATAGCGCTAAATCCATAAGAGTAGCCTCTTAGTTAGTTTCTACCCGACCAAATTTCAAAAAGCATAAAGTTACTCTTACGTACGTATGTTCGCTCAGATCTGCCTGAAATCCGAATAATAAGTCGCTTACATATGGTATAATTGTTATCTCCTAATCTGAGGCATAAGAGTACCAAGTGTGAGGCTGAGCAAGATCACTTATATACATCCTTTGAATGGAGTGCTCTGATCCATCCAGGTGCGAGACGACCATTCTAGTATGTCGGTTGTTTCATAGCATGATAGATCCGCCGAGGATATTCGTTCGAGGAAGAATAGATGTGTACCCTGCCCCTCTCTCCGAAATACAATTCCACCATGACCTAGCATCCATATTTCACTGAGGATATGGGATTTCTTAGCATATATTGAAAAAAACATCTACACTGGTGACCACACTGCATTATCGAGTGTTACCAACCGCTAGGACATCTTCCTGTATTGCACGAATCGAGCGATCCCTGTAGCGAGTACTTGGTTAAGATCCAGTGTGGTTACAAACTTGGCACATGCCGAAGTAGATGAATTCGCGAACGCTCTAAACTAATATTATCGCTATGCATTATCAGTTTTTCCCATATACAAGAGTGATCCGCTTCGTGCTATCAAACGGCGATTGCGATTCGGATATGGTGTTTGTTTGTAATCTCTCTCGAGTGGAGTTAATCATTTAATCTGTGAGGAATACTCTATGACGTTATAAGAAACTCCAGCATTCGAAGAGCCAAGAAATTCATATTTTTCTAATTGCTTTGGCGATATAATACACAATTCTCGTACAACAGAGAGAGGCTTTCGCAAGATTCACGTTGACAAAACCGGTGAGTAAAATAGTTTAGCCGTGTTCAGATGGAAATAGGTTCGTTTGTAAAATTCGGACTTCTATAACGATTGTAATTAAAATGTCAAAAAAGATCACTTCTCCTTGCACAATTAACCCATAATATTAGTACCGACTCGCTTTAAAATCGTCCTTAAAAATTCAACGCTCACCATTCACATTGACCTAATTGAGTATAACTAGTGAGATATGAACCGATTCGCCAATAATGTATCGTCTGTGAGTTAGTAATCTATTAATCTATCCCATCATCTTCTCTTATACATTACTGTCGTCACTCACACAAAATTTTTAGGATTTGTGTTGAGAGAAGATGAAAAGTAAATAGATTAGAAATGTTCATAATCCAAGAAGCGATGTGATTACTATATAGTCTCGCTACATTTAGTGACGTCATTCTATCCATTATAGACGGTAATTCTTAATTCTTAAGCAGAACTTATTTTGAAAGCTGACTACAACTAATCTAGAGGGCGTTAATGGTTGGCACTTATTTAGGATCGATGATTTGTGCAAATTTTAATTTAAACTTTTACGAACTCCAATTTTACAAGACGATCCTATTCATCTGACCATACCATAATTATATATCTCCTTTATTCACGACTAGACTGGTAAGGCTCCTCGATCTGATCTGAAATTCATGAGTATTTGTCGACAAAAGCAATACTGAAAATAAAATGAATTCTGCTCTGCGTTGGAATTTCTGAACTTTCTAACTAGACTAGAGTTATACACCAAATTCGAAATGCTTACAGATCTCTCTCATATGAGATTTCAACTAACACAATTGCTATACATATACGAGAAATCGTCTACTCGACCCCTAGCTAATGCACCATATAATGGTAGAACCTTCATTTACATGACATGGACTAGCTGACTATAAATATTAGTGCGTCCCATCACCAAAAGCGACGTGAGCAGAACGTGTGAAGGTGTATTTTCCTTCTGATGTGAACATTCACATCGTCGAGAATACGTCGATGTAGCGAACTCAAGGAAGTAATGTCTCCAGTTAGCCTTACTAGCTCTGTTATTACAACAGTACTAGCTAATCTACCTGTTGTTTCCGAAAGTCAACTTAAGAGATAGAGTATTCTTCACAATTATTAAATATGTCTCACAAAGAATGAATCATTATTCCGGTGAGACGAATCAGTAGTATGATGAGCGAGGAGCGCATAGAGTGGAAAGGTTAAATTTAATCGATAAGTAACTCCACTAAGCATCTGATCGTTTCGCTAGGTAGTGATGCTGGTAACCATTCTCCTGCAAGACAATTCAAAGAACATTCAATATGTTCTTATGAATCAATCAGAAATCTAAGCTCCGAGTATGATGTGTTAGAATAAAGACGCACTTGTATGTCTTCACAGAATTTTTAAATTGTCAATTGAATAAACTTTTGTCATGTTCATAGTGACTTTCCGTAATTGAGAGATTATAAATACCTCATGAAAGGACTTACGTTAGTATTGATTGCGTTTCAGTTTACAAGAGATACAATAGGAAGATAAGCACAAGGTAGGAAAAAGAAGCTATGTCTGCTTATTTCTGACAATTTATCCGTCTTCATATAACTCCGAGAGAGCTATTTATAAGAATCCAAGTCCGGTGAGTCTAGTAATACACAGAAGCTACAACTAAATAACTATATTCCACGAAATTCGTTGTGGAGCCTATAATTCTGGGCATTAACTTGGAGCTAGAGGTATGTCTGTTTAAAAAATCCTGCCCTTATGTGCCATAAATTGTGATGTAATTAGATGAGGTGAGCAGATTCCAATCCTTGTTATGTGCACTTTTACATTTAGGATAATACAGCTTGCCACTCATCACTGATGGACCAAATCCACATTACATAAGTTCATTATTCTTCATCGTGTAATCAAAACCCACAAAATCCTTAGAAATAATCATTCTATGTTTGTTTGAATTTTCCAAAACGCTCCCTAGGTTCCATCCGTTTCTCAGCGAATTAGAGTATCTGTCTTGATTCTATCTTCTAGGGGATCGAGAGTTCGAAATGCACGATCCATACAAAGGTTTTCTACTAATCCTAGAATCATTTACCTACCCTAGCAGTACACAATTCTAAGCACCACTGCCACTTTTGGTTGCTAGGATGTCCATGATAGAGTATACTCTGTTAATACTATCCCTAGTATGAATTTAAGAAGTTCGCAGCACTTATTGTGAAGACTTTCGTGCAAAATCAGGACTCACATCTCCTAAGAACTCATGGTACGGTAAACAACGTCGTGGAATTTATCGGCTGTGTATTCTGGAGACTTCTTTGAATAATGAAGCGCAGCACCGGCTCATTCAATTAGATGAAATAAACATAATACTGGTTATTATCGCGATCTGCATGAATGCCATCATCAAATCAGTCTGTTCCCTCTCGACGATCCTCCATTGATATTAGCCACAACTCGACATGTAGAAAAATTTAGCCACCATTATCTTAATGGTCGGAATCAAATCTCTTCTGTCTCTTATTGCTTTGACAATGCTCGGCTCCTCTCTCCGTGTTTTGGGCCGTTTGTTGAGAGAGATTTACAAAAACGAGTTGCTCGCGAACTAATCAACTGATTTCCGGGGAGATGGTTCTTAGTTGGGGCTATCCGTAGTCCCTTATGCGAAGGGAACGCAAGGAAGATCAGTGAAAACATGCCGGGTTGGGAAAAAGCAGCTTTGAATTGGACGAGAGATAGGCACTTCAGATATAAGATTTATCAGTGCGATTCCGAAGATCAACCATGATGTAATTCGATATTCTCACGAAAATTCAGACAAGCAAATCGATCACACTATGTATTCTTGCGAGATAGTGGAAGCACAAAAAGAATATTGCACCGAGCAAACTTACAGTATCGCCAAGTCGTATCGGAAGCGATTCAAGAAGTTGAACACTCGAAGACAAAGACTCGATTTATCAAACGCATCTGGCAGGAAGTCTATGCAACACTAGCTAGAACTTGACCTTTTCTGATCCAAAAAATAGATGAGATGGGCATGTGGAAGAGGTTCTGCGGTGCGAAGAGTGCAGCGCTACCAACGATGATTTCTATATTCTTTATAAAGTCAGAGATAAGGAACAATCACAAGATTTCTTACGTATCCAATCACTTTCGGTTCCCGTATTCCAAAAAAATTTCCCTTCCCAAAAGATTGAGCTTGGGCGTATTTATTGAAATTGGGACCTTCAGGAAATGTTTTGCAGGCAAAATTCCCGTTATACGCTGGAGTTTTCCCTTTCACGAGAAGAGAGATCCTACTCGATGTTTGCAGGGTTGAGAGGCGGAGGACCGGGCTACAACAAGCCGATGTCCAACCTATGTATCCAAGATCTATGGACTGTCTGAAAGCCTTCTTTACACCGCTCTTTATCAATACAACTTTAGAGAATTCTCTAGTATGATTCTATATCCCGAATTCTACACAGACAAGCCCTTGTATTTATATGATAGTCCTATTGGTGGAAAAAATCGGGGAGAATATTTATTTACTCGTGCGTCGCACCAGATAAAAGAAAACTGCTATTTGGCTCTATGCTATTGAGATTACGTATTAGCGCAGAAAGGCTTTTTATTTGCCAGAAGAATGTCAAATCACTAGATACGACCCCAATGACCATATCCAATCATTCTAGATGGACATTGTAATTTCTAATATTCCCTCGAGCCCGCATTTTGATAGGCACACGCTATGAAATAGAATGAACTCTTACAATTTTCGTATATATGGATTTTCGTACAAGCTACAAATGTAGGACTTGTAAATACAGCAGCATTCTGAATTTTATATACATATCAAGAAGCATAACAGTCTATTCGTTAAAACGAGGTATAAATGTAAGATGCTATCAACACTATTCAAAAGAAAATTTACTGATTAATCCTTATAATCGTCACTGTAATACCAGTACAGGGTAAAAAGTGAATTACCTGTAAAAAAATTGATATTGGACCCATTTCCCTTGCTATTCCTTTTTACTGAAATCAAACGTTTTCCTTATGCCATTATATTATACAAAGTTAGAAACATTATCTTTAATATCTAAAATCCTGGCAAGGAAATCATCGCCATATTGATTATTTTACGCTAACCTAAAAAGGTATTATTGTTCAAAATTTATTCGAGGGTTTATCAGGGAAGTTAATACCATGACAGAGATTTATTCACAATCCAAAATGCCTTAATTACAACTTCTCCTATTTAGAACACTTACTCCATCGCGTCCAATAACATCAACGTATTCTGACCGCTCGGATTTTCTTGTGAGACCAGATTCTATAGAGACTGAGCATTATCTAAAATTACAGTAATTTCAAGCACAGAAAAAGTACAACATTGTATCTTATTCTCTGTAACTGAAGTAATAATTCCCTATCCGTTCTGATGGAACGGGAGAGTGTTTTTGACAAGTCAGTATCGCGTTTCATATCTTATCGAAGAGATAAAATAGTAATTACGCGAACAATCTTTTATCCTTTGCTGTTATCACTCGCTACTAAATTTACAGAGTTACCTAGCATTGCTCTCGCGCAGTCATGAATTTTCACAAAATCCGCTACTCTAGCCACAAAAATTTGGAAACTCGTCTGAGGACATTTCAAGCATGGTATGACTTTACTTACACGGACTGTAGGTCATCTTATTCTTAACCGTGAGCATCGAAAGGCACGCCAAGATACTGGACTATCAATATCAAAGTATGCCATCAATATTCCATGCTTCCCTTTCTTCTTAATATCGCAATTCAGAATTTGACCCGCGACCGAATATGCGGTCATTGGCGATGTCGCAAGAAGAATTTGGCATAAAGCAATGAAGTTGAAATATGGTGCAAATGAACGGTCTCAAATGCTGAAAGTATCACTAATTCAGATCTCTATCTAGAAAAAGCGATCGTTGTTGCCCACGCTTCGAACAATTGACTTCCTAGCATGTATATTCCAACCGAAAACACGAGCAAACACGTCAGCGGCCTTGTAGCGCGGGCGGAATATATATCAATGTTATAATATGCCGTAATATTCACTGCGGCTGTCGCCAACCAATACACATATGCATAAGGCCATTACCACTCCAACTGAGCTAGTCTAGTTCGCCATCGCCTGCCAATTAGTGAAGACAATTTCAATTCTCGCTTATCTTCAACTGGACTAATAATTCACTTACCAAGACAAAGTGCAACATCCGATTTCAACGGTAGCCATATTATTATGTTATATGAGAAGAAAATCGACCACCCTAATTGCAACTTGACAGGTATGTTCTCGTTTATTTGATCATGAAGTGTTACTAGAATCGAGAAGACGAATCACCAAATGGGTAAAGTAGTGAAGGGAATGAATATCCCCTTCTTTGTCAACCACGATGAGGAAATCTATTTCTGGCTATGTATAAACCACGTTTCGATTAAACTTACAGGAAAAGATATGATATTCTTTCACTATGCACTAATTGCTCCAGAAGACCATACCGGATGATAATAACCTCACCTAAATTGAGTAGAGAGTGTAAATTTCACTCAATTCCTCAATATGGTTTCGCCGATAGACTTCGCTGATACTCTCAGTACGAGGCATAAAAATCTACAAATGCGCCCTTTGATGCAACAACAGCGCACCTTGAAGAGAGAAACAGCCGTACAACATCAAAATACCCTTAAAAACAATTCCAATACAGCTTCTCATTGAATTCCTTCGTCTCGATTCTAAAGAACTCCCGACTACAGTAAATAACCCAGACGATCTATCAAAAACTTGCTGCCACTGGCTCAATATCATCATGAGATGATAGAAATAATGTGCTATCCAGTTGTTGTGACCAACACATCCCATTCTGTGATCTAATTGTAAAAGCTCACGTCCAAAATTTTAGCGTTTTACTGCGCTGCTATTCACATTAAATCATCTCAGAATAATAGAATTATTACCACCATCTTCTTCCTAAGTGTGTTTCAAGACTTGCTTTCCCCTATTCAGTACATATAGAGGCAATCCATTCCTTACTAAGCTGTCATCTACGAAGAAATATGTAAGGAACCTATATAGATTCTATAAAATCTTGGGTAAAGCAGGCTAGAAAATGTAGCTAAAATGTCATTAGTATTAATTTGTCTCCTATCTTGATAAATTAAATATAACTTTTGAACACACATGTCTAACAAAGATATAATTGCTAATCAGTTCGAATAGACTAAGCGAAACTATCGTAATACCAGAAGCAGTCAATCCATCAAGTAAATGTGGGATCTATAAACGAACTAATGTTATTGCCAATGCCGCCTCAGAGAACAAAGCAATTTCCCCCAACTCAGCCTTATGGTATTTTTGTTAGACATTTCGGCATACCTGTGTTGCCTCTTAGTAGACGCCGGGTATGCATTTAAAAGTGGAAATTCTACATTAATACGCCATATGCCTCTAATGCAAAATGTCTTCTTATGTCGAATGTGGGAGGGATCGAATGAGGTTGTACCGCAGCATTATTAACCGACAGTTCAAATGAGTTTACGCGTAGGTTCGCCGGATGCTACAAACTGAGGAGTTTATCAACAGGTTGTCTCACTTCGGTTGAGAAATATTGCTCAGTGTCTCCTCATTGAAAGTCTGAAACTCAGCTTCTGTGTGAGTTAAAACGTCGCTGAGGATGCGAGATTGTTAAAAAGAAAATTATTCTAGTGAGCCAAATCTACGGCATACTGATAGTTTCTTCTCTCTGCGGAAGACTAATAAATAATTCAATTACATATTCAAACACCTTTCTCCCGCACCCATTGACTCTCACGACCGAAATTCAAAAAAAGTTCGAGTCAGTATGAAATTGCCGATGATGTCTTGGAAGAGTCAGATTTGGAGAAGCCTTTTGTCCCCGGAGACTTTTTGATCAGGGAAAATAAGATTATTGAAACTGGGATAGATTCATTTCAGTGCTAGGTGAGAAATTTATAATTTTTCCAGAAAAAACCACTTAACAATGAAAGGGAAAGCCTTATATTTACTTTCTGTGATATCTGAAATATCTAGTTAACTTTATCT
>Ga0163217_1099632_pt1 | contig 11359 bp, 8 predicted proteins | sample SynspAceP_FD_185933 | JGI IMG/M metagenome (GOLD analysis project Ga0163217, IMG submission 185933) | Saline lake microbial communities from Ace Lake in Antarctica - Synechococcus sp. Ace-P (PacBio error correction) | ecosystem: Environmental > Aquatic > Non-marine Saline and Alkaline > Saline ... | reverse complement strand
CCACAAGAACGAATAGTAATCTTCCTCCATGGAGATGAAGTGTGAGGTCTCATTGGCTTGGCCCTGTCTTCTATATTAGCTCGTTAATCATGCTATGCGCAGGCCTCTTAGCTAAATCTCGTTAGTTAGTGGTAGGTTATCCAGCTCAGCAAGTATGTCAGATTCTCGAGCCTTTAGTGCTCTTATACGTCGGAGATCGTGAATTGCGAAGAAATGGAAATATCTCTTGATCTCAAGGTGTTCAAGGATCACGTGTGCAGCTTTGAAATATCTCTCTCGGATGAAAAAAACTGAGACCTTGCGTCTGCCACTTGCTGGTAATGAGCGCAAGGCAGTTTTGCAATGCAATAGAAGATGAAAGCCGCGAGGAAGAGAGAAGGTGAGGAGAATAGTGAGCTTCCAGAATTCTCTGAGTCACCAGGTTATTGACCCTTTTACCTCTCTGCTATCCCGAGTTCATGGAGAAATTTCCCACAATAAAAATGAAGACCTTTTTATTTTTTGCCCAAATCTTAGATTGAGGCGCATTTTTTGTTGGTGTGGATTTGCGAGAGGCATGACAGCATTCAGTCCAGAAAATTGTAAGGTAAAGTCGTATCCGATCGATCACGAGATTTCATCAGCTCTGTCATGGGATCGATTACTTTGGGATTGGTAGGGCTTCTATCAACGCATCACTCCTTGCCAGCGACAATAACTACCTTTACCCATCGTTGGCCGATCAGAGGTCTGTACGACCACCTACCTTACCTAACACGCACTTTCGCCCTAGATGACACGAAAGACCTTCTGTATACAGCGAATTCAATTTTCATCGAAAATCAAACGGATGAAACTTGAATACTCTTAACTAGACGGAGAATTTTTCAAGTCCTTATGTGCTTCCATCAATACTCAAAGCATAGACCAAACCACCAGGGTCCTCTTTGATGCCGAGAAAAATCTTGGACTTAGAGAGTTAGTTGAGGGATAAAACTAGAGAAAAAGGACATTGAGCATTGAAGGAATTAATCCCCGTGCTGGGATTGATTATTATTCTCAGGGAGGGAGATATCTCAAGTAAAAGAATACACCTATCCCTCTTCCTCCTTGCGATCATACGCTTTTTGTTTGATACGATTTTCGACCCCAGTCTTTAAAAATCTAGGTATTCGGACGAGCAGATTAACTCTACACGAATCAACCTTTATGGAACAAGATCGTGAGCCGCTGATTAACTTCATAGTACAGCAAGCAAGCGGGAGAATCGCAAAACTTTGTGGGGCAAAAAAGCTTTTATTAGACATTTTCATCGAGGTTACGCCAATTGGAAAGGACTACTTTAGCTGAAGCACAGTCGAATTTACTGATAGCAATTGATGAAGAAGGCCAACCTATGGGATATGAAGTCAGCGAAAATCCGGAAGAAGCAACCTCTTCATCGATCCTTTCCAGTATTATTTTTGACAAATGCGGTCCTGGCCTGAGATTATTGGTGTAAAGATCTTTTCTTGCAGAAAAACTTTTGGGGTTAATCCTGTCATTGGAATTTCTTTGACACTTATATCCTGGATTTTATTTGACTGCTGCGCAGTGATTTGGCCAGTAGTATTCATACACGATATTATTAATGAAGTATTTTGGCCAAAAAGGGCGTTTTCGTAAAATCAGTTTTTTTAACAGCTGGATTGGTTGCTTATGCTTTGTTGGTGATCAGTTTTGTCATGGTTGGACACCTGCTGATTTCTGGCTAGCATCAATGCCACAACGCCGGACGGCGAGAGTTTTCAATATTAGCTATGGCTTTCAACACAATCTTTAGCAAGGCTTAGGAATTATCTTGGCTTCACTTGACTGATTCCTATTTTAGGGACAACTCATCGTGTTCGTCTTCAGAAGTTCGAGCAATTCACGGAGAAAAGAAAATTGGCTCAGAGCCACCAGGATCCACTTTGTTTCCCCAATTATAGACTCATTTGTGTGTTGGATCCGCCTTTATATATTTTTGAAAATGGGCCTTAGCAGTTTTAGCAGTAGGGATCATAATTACATCTACAAATTCAGTGTTGCGGCTGCTTTGACACCACTTCTATATGTAGCGCTGAATGATAATCGCTACCTGGGAAAAAAACCTCTCAGAAAAATGAGTGGAAGAAGCAAGTGAGGATAAATCGTTTATTTAAATCCAAAACTCCTTACGAAATTTTGAAATAGTTTTGAAATTCTTTAAGAAGAATTTTTAATGGCTTGCCACCTTATTAGGTCTATAACACAAATATTTTTGCTAAACCCCATAAAAATGGAAGATTATTCTAAAATATTTATCTAAGCTTGTTATGGCAAAATATTCTTCTTTTATGCACCGCAATTAAGACATAGAACAATTTTTCATGCCGTGATTCCTTACTGTCGCTTGTCGGGAATAATTTATTAGGGACGAAGGCAGGGAAAAGAAGGAACATCATGGATCAAAACACTCAAGATTCTCCGACTGGGAATTTCTGACGAAATTCTTAAGTCTGTGGAAGAGATGGGCTATACCCAACCTTCCGGAATTCAAATCTCAGCTATACCTTTCGACCTACAGGGAAGAGATGTCATTGGACAGCTCAAATGACAGATAAAACTGCTGCATTGCAATACCCTTTATCGATCTAGTCGATCCGTATGAAATCAGCCACAAGCATCATTCTTGCCTACTCGTGACTTTGCTGTTCAAGTAAGAAGTGAGATTCAGAGCTTTGCCTAAATTCACCGGAAGAATCAACTTCTGTTGCGATCTATGTGGAGAATCTAATCGACGTCAAAATTAGAGTTGCTTGTAGAGGTGTCAGATAGTTGTTGGTATCGGAGTGACAAGATCCACATCAACCGAGGCCCACCCTTAAATTGGGAAGGCGCTGCATCATCGTTTTAGATTGAGGCAGATGAGATGTAGCATGCGGTTCAGAATGGACATCGAGGCAATTCTACAGGAATGCCTGCAAAAAGACAAAGTCTTTTTCTCTGCTACCATGCAAGACCAATTATGGACTTGAACACGAAAAGTATCAAACCAATTCCTGAAAATATCAAGGTTGCCAAAAAAAGAGTTGACTGTGATTCTGTATCACAAGTCTATTATGGAGGTGAAAAAACAACCTGAAAATGGACTTGATGGCACGTCTGATGACTGTTATAGTATGCATTAAGTGTGGTTTTCTGCAATACACGCGGATGACAGATGAAGTGACTGAGACTTTGGGTTCTAAAGGGATTCTTGCTGAAGCACTTCACGGGATCTTTCTTCAGCTCAACGAGACAAAGTAATGGCAAATTCAGAAGGACATTGTTTACGGTTTCTAGTGCAACTGACGTAGCAGCAAGAGGAATAGATGTAGATAATAGTAGAAGCTGTATTCACAACTTCCGATCTTCCATGGATGGGAGTATTATGTACACCGATCGGTAGAAACTGACGTGCTGGACCAAATCAGAACTGCGATCAACTTTGTATCTGAAGAAGAGATGCGATGAAAGTGAAAGATCTCGAGAGATTTACTAAAGCCACCATCAATAAAAATTCTCCTCCATCGGTGGCAGACTTAATTTGAGTTTAAAAAGCACCACTTGAAAAGATGGTAGTTGCTTCAAGTGGCTAAGCCAGAGACAATTCAAATCTTTGAGCAACTATCGGCCAAATGCTGCTGATGAATGAGCTAGACCAAATATCAATCGGCCTAATCAAATTAGTGCATGGGTGACTTGTAAAAGAGCTTAGCGAACAAACTCAGCATTTGATTCAACAGGCGGAGATCGCAGAAGAGAGGTGGACGTGATAGCAGAGGTGGCGTAGAAGAGCGTGGCGTGGTGGAAGATTTGATCGCAATGAAGACGATTTCTCTCTCGAGGTGAGCGTGGGCTCGTGGTGGAAGAGCTCAGAAGAGATTGCTAGCAGAGATGGCGGAAGCAGAACTCAGAGCAGGCAAGGCCTCGAGCGTGAGCGCGAAGCAACATGACTCGTTTTCCTAAATTTGGTAAGAGAGACAGAATTCGTCAAATGAATATCGTTGGACCATGCCGGTGAACTGGTATCTCAGGAAAAAAATATAGGTGGAATTGATATCTATGACAACTTCTCTTTGGGATGACTACAAGGAGATCCAACAGTGTCAAGAATGAAAACAATACCATCAAGGTAAAAGTGTAAGCATGGAAATCAAAGGATAATTTTCTAACCTTTATTTAGTTATAAAGACATTTCTTTCAATGAAATGTGCTTTTATTTGTTTTCAAACAACGAAAATTCATGAGCTATTTTTTCCAAGAAAATGTGTACCGCCCCTGAAATTTGGTTTGATCAGGGAGGAGCAAAACAACTTGGACTTAGAGTCCTTCGGAAAGATGGGCGACCAAGTTTCTGTACTAATGCAAGGTGAATTATTTGACGCGGAATTATGATTCCCAATCCAAGGAGCTAAACTTCCGTACAAAAACCACGAAAATCAGAAGATGATTTCTACGTATCCATGTTGCGATAGCCCCCACAAAAAGTCCTGATCGAATGGAATGGATGATCGAAAAAATAACTGATCGGTTTTCATGAGATTATCAACTAATTGACTACGAATTCAGAGCGATCATTTTTTAAACAGACCAGACTGCAGAAAAAAAATCTTCAGTTGGCAGCAGAGCTGAATATCGAACTCCAAAAACTGAATCATGTCCCCTATCCGATTTCATAACTCAAGGTTCTCGTCAGAGGCTATCGATTTATAGCTATGTCGATAAAAATCACACCAATCATTTACTTGAGTCGCAGAAACAAGGGGAAATACCGCGTGTTTGATAGGCCCTGAAGCTATTTCTCTCCTGAGGGAAATTCAATTGCAATTCAAGAGATTTTATCCTGTTCACTTGGAAGAGTCGGCTTCGGAACAGAAACTTCAGGTCTGTCGCTGTAGATCTATCCAAGTAATAAATCCTAAGTTTTTTCAGTTTATAGTTGCTGAAGCTTACAAAGTATTGACATTTATTATTTAGAGCTTAAGTCAATTTTACAGTGGCCATTACAAAGAACGAGAAATAGAAAAAAGTTATTTTCATCGGGGAAGTAGCTCGATGTTTAGTGCCCCATCTCTAATTCGTTATTGGAAGGTGAATTTGCAATATTCAATCCTAAAAAGGGACGAAAGGAACCGGAGATACACAAAACCTTACATTCAAAGATTAATATACTAACAACTGGTCAAAGAAAAAGACTATTCCTTTCAAGGTGTCAGATGTGATCAAGTCGGAAGAAAGCTGGAATCGCTAAAGTAGAGGCAGTACAGAATTACGGAATCAAGACTTTTTAATATCGATCGTGACCAATACACTCAAAAAACTAAATAGTCACGGTCGATATTAGAAGATCCTTGCTGATTTCCAGGATTGCGATTTCATTGTTATCTGCGTCGCTCGGTTTCAGAGAGTTGAACGGCTGCTCCTTACAATGGCGCCCTCAGTATTTCAAAGCTATCACTTGTTATTCTGGGTCTGCACAAATTTTTTCACCCCTCCCAAGGAAAGTCCTAAAAACACCAAAATAGGTTACTAAACTACTTGACTGAGAATCAGAACAAGAGCTACTTCGAAGGTGATTGAACTGATTCAAACTGTGAGAAGTAGGTTATCGTATTTCACTCCTTTGGACTCAGAATTTCCAAAGTAGATTGAGTTCAGAGATGTCAGTTCTGGTTTTTTCGCCCAAAAGTTCAGAGTCTGATTTCGGGCGACGGGTACGGGGATAGTGGGACAAGAAGTTGCCACATCCTCGGTAAACTCCACTCGGAAAAATCATCGAGTTTAGCAATTTTATCAACCAACTATTGTTTCTGGATTGGCTATGATGACATCGCAAGCACATCGCGCACTTGCACTGGGATTACCAACCATCGCTGTGATGGTTCTCAATCAATCAAATTTATCCTTTGTGCCAACCGCAAGACGTGAATCCATCTTAGAATCAGGCTAGTATGAGTGGGTATGCGCCAGGGTCCAAAATGGTCCGGTTAATTCCCCAGCCAGGGAATCGAATTATTGCGAGCTTTCGATGCATTGATTGTAGTCGAGGCATGCTGAAAAAGGGGGGTGCATTGATCATGCTGAAATTGCCTATTGTAGGACAAGACGTCTTCGCAGTCCCGGGAACCTCCAGTCTCCTTTAGCGAGTCGGTATCAGGTTGATCAAAGATGAAAGCCATATTCTACACTGGCTGGAGATATTGCTGAGGCGCTTACTGGGTTAAGCCAGCGTGAACGGCTATTAAAGTCCAAGTTAGATTAAGCAGTACCGAGGGTGAGGAAAAAGGGGGGAAATTTTTATATTGAAAACTTTTTGACGGAAAAGGGAGAATCAGAAATCGACTTGATTTCATACTCCAACTGGAATTCCGCTTGGATTCTTTCCGCAGCTATTAGCCTTAGAATTTGAAGGGCATCCTCAATCACTTCCTGGCAAAAAAGTATAAGCTTTTAGGTTAAAATGGGTCCGAGTTTTTCACTAGTTTCAATACAATATGATAAATTTTCTTTATATATATTTTTGTAAAAATCTTCACAGTTTTTTCATACTACTATTATTCATAAATTATTAAAAATATTGCTTAGAATTTCAAAATATACTATTCATAAATGATTATTCAGGAGTAAGCGGTGAAAAGATTCTTTATCAGTGTAATTGGTGGCGTGTGTATCATTGCAATGCGCCATGCCAGTTTGTCTCAGGTGAGGCTTTTTCAAATGGCAAGATAACCATCGAAGGCTTTCTGAATGACTCCTGTCAAAGGCTGGATTGAGCTCCACCATGTGGCTATTGGCATCGACCAAATTGCAGGCGCAGTTTTGGAAATCCCCTCCCGTCGCAGAGATTAAATCCAAATATGATCTTATGCCTGTTGCATATTAGGTATAAGGATTTAATGCGCTTCAAATCATCAATACTAAAGACTAGTCATGAGATCAATCAAATTGTCGAAGAGATTTTGAAGTCTTGAGGTGTAGCCTTTGTGTTTCAGGATTTACTAACTGTCTTTTGTTGTTTCTGAGATTAAGGCTTTTAGAAAATGGCATTCGGCGTCGTTGGTGGGTAATAACAGTGAAGCGGAGCCAATCAGTATTTTCCAATCAGTTCCCGAAATAGGGGCAAGTCTGATTCTTTGCCGTTACTATTTGCAAAATGGATGCATTGGGAAGTGACAACTGAATTGCTCACCGCAGAACGTATACGTTCACCGGTGGTTCGGACCAATTGTTTACGTGGGTATCGAACACAAAGAGTTATTACTGATGCGTCAGCAGAGCCTCAGGCGAGGATTGTTCTATATCCAGGTTGTAAAATGGAATGTCCCTTCAGAGCTTTCTACTCAAAAAGTCCGTATTCATGAGAAAAGCGGAAAGCTAATGATATGGCGAATGTTTTCTAGAATGCCCGAAGCATCCTGATTTCAGGATCAGCTTAAAGATCCAAATTTTATGAGTGGAAAAGTAGTACGAGTATTCGGAGAAGTCAATGACAGCTAATCTCTTATCGATTCGCTTACCCGAATGTCTATGGATCATAGAGAGGATCTCCACCGTTCAACAAGCGTTGCTTAATGAGTCTGAGGTTTGGCTTCGCCAGGATTTTAAATAATTCCACTTGATAGGATTGGGTTGTGTGCGATAGTAATTGAGGTGCATCGTTGCAAAAAGAATATTTCCATGAGTGGTGATCTTTTAGCTTTGCGCATAATTCTCAGGGAATTATTTACCTTACGAAAATCGAATCAGCAGTCAGCCGTAAAGTGTCAAGAAAAGGGAAATGTAAACACCAATAATCTAGCTCAAAAACCTATCGAGTGATGTTAAAACGATAATCTTATCATGCGCAATGGAACTCTTAGCGGTGGTAAAAGTTATCAAAGACTTAACTGAAGCGAGAGGTGGGTGCATACAAGGTTTGCACGAAGCTTGCGTCCCAACCATTTAGGATGTCGGATAATGACCTATTCACTTACCGTATTTTAGTGGCGTTTGGCAGAGAAGTTTGGAATGGGACTTCGTGGAAGAGTGCCATACTTGCAAAGAGATGTGTCCTGCCATGGCTTATTGGATCGGGAAGATACCTACTTTGAGCTTATTCGCCATTGTCGTTCCGAATCGAAGAGCACTGTGAAAATGGAATCTCACGAGTTTTTTCATTCTGGTTTGGAGATGGTGGAACTTGGTGCAAGTGGTACAACTTCTTATGACTTCCAATATTGTGAATGGAAGAAGCGACACGGATTCCGATTGAAGTGAATCGGTTGTCGGACAAATAAAGTTTGCATTGAATGCTGTGCGAATGCGAGATCAGGGAGCCTATTCATTCGAAATCTTATGAAATTTCACCGGGCTTTGGCCGTTGAAGTCGAGACTTTCCAATTGGGTACTCCATCAAGATCTGGCAGACAAAGATTTGCTTTGTGGGATTGGTTCACTCGGTTCGGCGTATGTGAGATTTCATCATCAAGAATTCTGGCAAATCAGTGTTCATATTTTGGTAGCTGGGATTGTGGAGTAATGTCCATTCCCAGCATTTCAAGGCTCAAATGGAGTGGATTTGATGGTAATCAGCAGTGTACTTTAAGAAACAAATCATATGTAGATGAAAAGGCAGGCATCCATTCCAGGACTATCAATACTACGATGGAGTATTTCTGACAAATTGAAACCGAATTGATTGCTTTTCAATGTAAATGCTGAGGAGTCGGAGAAACGCACTCAATGGTCGCTGTGCTATCGGCAAATGCTTTTTTGGCTTTGCTGGAAAGATTTGAGGATTTACTTACTCCTGAGCGAGTTAGTTTTGAGCTTGATAGTTGGAACTTATTTGAAGCTTATAAAAATTTGATTATGGATTTTAAGATTCAGAATTTTCTCTTGGGCAATCTTTTTCCGTGACTATCGGCACGTCCCAATTCCTTATTCAATTTCCAAGCTCTTATTCTCCATTCTTATTCTCCCCATTCCAATCTCTTATTCGCTGCTCGTTATCTCAATTATTTCACTTCTATTTTCAGCTCTAACTTATTCCTCCGAATCACTTAGAAATACTAAGTAAAGCCACAAGAAATCATCAATCAATCTCAGTGCTACCTGTGGAATAAGATCATTGAGTTTCGATTTGTCCAAGTATAATCTACATACTCCCATCGTGCACTTTTTCGATCAGTCGAATGCCAGTTGTTCGAGAGCAAGCCTCCACAGAATAGCGTAAAGTGCACTTCGTAAAATGAGTTTGAAGTACTTAGCCCCAACAAAAACCTTTCAGCCGATACGATCGATTCTACCAAATTGATTGTCCATCGAATCCATTTTTTCATGTCCTTTTCATTTCGTTGGAGGATTCAGTTTCTTCGAGGACTCACCTTATTTTGGCTGTGCAGGAAGCATCAGCTTCTTTTCCAAGCAATAGAGAGTATCCCATTCAAAAGAAAAAATTGACTAGAGATCCCCACCACATGGAAGTCCGTTAACCAACGAGTGATTTGACTTTTTTGTTGAATTCTTTTTTTGACATTAGAGCCTGATTAAAAGCATATTGGCAGCTTATGCCTCAGCCAGTTTGACTTATTGAGAGTCAAATTTTCCGGACTGTTCAAGTTTCAATCATTCACTCTTAGCCATATTCAAACAGTTATCTTTCGCACGGGCAACCACATTCCCTTTAAGCGTCCATCCAATCGGGTCCCTCTTTTAAACTGCTTAAAACTTTTTATCTTGCAAAGCTCTTTTAGTACTATGAGATGTGTCCAAATCGATTTCGGAAAGCTTTGATATTTATCGCAAAAGATGAGTTGATAATTCGGGAGTTGCCAACCAATGGTATCAGAATAGAAATTTTATCCAAGCTGATCCAATTTTTCTACGAATTGCAACCATCAGGGATAGGGGTCCTCATTAAGGATTCCCAAAACCCTACTTAAGTAAGTCACACGTCTTGCATAATTTCAACGATTCTGTATCTCCTCGATGTATTAAGCGCCTCTGAGATTGTTGCACTGGATTTCGCTGTTGGAGTTCTCAGAAAGTGAATGGGGAAACCTAATATCTATTTCCGGAATAATAGAGCTTCTTCTGCCCCACGACATTAGCGACAATCGAGTTATTTGCTTTTCGAATGGTGAAGACAGAAGAGAAAACTTCAGCTGTATCGATCTGTTGGAATCGGCCTTTGGACTCACAAACCAAATCATCGGTCGAAGCAATTCGCATGATTAATGTAGGCAGCTTATCGCGGTATCTATAAATCGTGAATTCTGCATTGATCACGTGGACATTCGATTAATTTTGATCATAGTCCAAAATTACGATAAAAGTAGGGTAGAAAATGGGTTATTTGAGAGTAGGAATTCTGTCAGTGAACTGTATTCTATGATGGATGTGAAGTGCTGATGGTCATTAATAAATAAAGGGACTCATAGAAATGTGCAATTCAGAATTCAGGTCCAGGCTCTTCATTATTTCAGAGAAATGCTTTGATGCATCATTCTAATAGTCTTGAGACAGAGGACTTGGGAGGTTCGCGATTTTTTTTAGTCTAAAATTTTAGATCGTGTTGTGATTGACGTACCTTGTGATTTCGATTAAAAAATCCTAACAGGGTTCGACATTACAATGGTCGAACAGCGTAAGTTGTTCAGGTGGAATAAATTAGCATATGAATTCAAGATGCCTCAATATATAGCGTAATTTACTGCACAATTTCGTATTCCGGTTTGTGGAGACACAAACCGAGCGTAGAGACGAACCTAAAACTTTTAAAAAAACCCTCCTTCGCTAATCTTATAAGTTGTATCCGCCTTAGCTTCAATTGTATAAGAAATGGTTAGCGATGGACATCATTTTTAATTCAATTCTTGCATTGCTGCAATTGACCATTCCGATTCCTACCTTCTTTTAACTTCAGCATTTGTTTTTACACTTTTTCCAAAAATATCATCAAATAATTCCGGGAAGATCAAGAAAAGAAGTTCGAGGTAAAACATAGTGATTTTTTTCCTATAGTTGTAAATCGGTTTTAATCCCGGAATTTAATCGGGGGACTGTAATTTTCCCCGCATGCTCGAACATTCTTCTACAAATTTGGAAAAAAACTTGGCAAATTGTCAAAAAAATCTGAGTCAACGAGTATTATTCTGCTCCTTTGTCACTTTTCCCTCAAAGTTATTTTTAAAATTCAAAACGCATCGAGGGATGGCTTACAAAATGGCTTTTTCCAGGGAGGCCAAGATACGCTATTACAAAAAAAATCCGTAGAAGGGCATTTTCTCTTGGTTCTCCTTCCGTGGCAGGGGGAGGTTTTTTTTTATTTTTTTTTTTACCATTTCTTTTCCTT
>Ga0163217_1049991_pt1 | contig 11359 bp, 14 predicted proteins | sample SynspAceP_FD_185933 | JGI IMG/M metagenome (GOLD analysis project Ga0163217, IMG submission 185933) | Saline lake microbial communities from Ace Lake in Antarctica - Synechococcus sp. Ace-P (PacBio error correction) | ecosystem: Environmental > Aquatic > Non-marine Saline and Alkaline > Saline ... | reverse complement strand
GAGCCAATCGCCTGATCAGCCCCTTTCTGCCACGACCTCTGCGCCGCTATAGGCCGTCCAGCACGTGCTGCCAGGCGGGTTCACAACCAGTCTTCTTGGCTTGATGTCTTCCGCCCATCTCTCTCCTACGCTCCCTCTGCGGACTGACGGCCTTCTGGCGCGAATTCACGACATTCTTCTGGCCGTTACTTGCGGAGACCTCTCCACTGATCTTTGAAACCATGGGTCTTCCTCGCCTGCACCGTCAAGCTGTTTGATCCCAACACCTGCAAGAGAGCTATCTGGGTGCAGGAAATTGCAGATTCTCCTATTTCTGACGTTCATTCGTCTTTCCGCCGAATGGTTGCTTGGGCCAGCCGGTGAAACATGATTGACTACCTGAATGGAAAACGTAGGTTCAAGTTCGCTTGGCCTTCGAGTATTCCAATACCTCATCGCGAGTGGCACAAGTTATCGGCACGTCGCAACTCAAAGATCCAGCCAGGTATGGGCGGCCCTGCGTGACATCAGACCAGCCCTATCGCAACCTGGATCATCTCCAGCCCAGCCCTACGCCACCCCGCAGGTGATCAGTCTCTCCATAGACAACACTCTTCGACCATGAGATTTCCCCTTCTGACCAGATACCACCGCCGCGCTCTGCGTTGCCGCTTGAGCAGCTGCCCGCTTGTTCTCGAGCCTTTTGAGCGTACGTTCTGGGTCTGGCCGTCACTGCCGCTCCGCACTCGCAGCGGCACCACTGCGGGCGATCGTGGCCCAGCTCCCCGCCCCACTGAGCCGCGGCTCCTCCGCCCTATTCCTCAGGACCCTGAGCACGCAAGGCTCTACGGAGAAGCGCTCAATCTTTGGAAATTCAGATCCAGCCACACCCATGAGGACGCCCTGCATGGCGCTCCCTGATCTCCTTTGATGCGCCAACGCCGCATGGTTGAAGCGTGGACCCCGACAACGGCTCCCGCTTCTGGGCCTCCCGTCTGATCGGCAGCTTCCTGGCCCGAGTGTTGGCGAAGGCCGTTTGCCGATGACCCACAACCCCAGCCGCTGCTCGCTTCTCCGTCTGACTTGGTTGCGTCCCCGCTGGGCAACGGACTCCAGCACCGGCTGGCACACCAGGGAGAGCCATGAGCGCGGGCAGCAAACGAACCACAGTGCCCCATACCACCCTGCTGACTCCTTGACACCGAAAACCATGCGCCTTTCAAAGGCCCCAAGAGGTAGAGCTGTGTGAAGATCGGCCGCGGTGCTCTTCTACTTGCCCCACCGGCGTGCTTGCAGCAGCTTCCTTTCTATGCTTGGCGGTCTACGAGAACAAGGCTTGAGCCCGTCAATGGCATCGATGCTGAGATCACCCGCCTGGGCGATGCGCGCACCAGCAGGCACGCGCTCTGTTCTTCTCTTTGGTTGACAGCGCTGATGCCCTGCTGGCCATACGCAGCTTTGATGCCCCTGGATCGAATCCTTCCTTTCAGATAGGCATTGGCGCCACCCGCAGCGATCCTGGAATTCTGCAGCACGAGGCATCAGGCTGGCCGAATCTCAAGCCCAACCCCTTCCCCTTTGCCAGGCCTGGCTTTCTGGCCCACGGGATCCCTGTCTGGTCGGCCCACCGTGCCCTGACCGATCCCTGAACCTACCTGGCCCAGGTGCTGAAGCGGGCCCCGAACCTGAGCAGTTGCTGCTTGAAGGCCTTGAACCTCGCCATCTTTGGTGCCCTGATCTTGCCCTTTTCTTCCCGGAAAGACGAGAGCCAAAGAAGGCGGAGTTTCGCTGGAGCCTAGGCCAAGCAGTGGCGCCCGCCCCCTTCACCACCGCGCAGATCCGAGGCCTTCCCTTCCCTTCACCTGGATCAACGCCTGAACCTGAAGCGCGAGAACACGGGACTTTCCCGGCCGGCAGAGCGGCCGCTCAGTGCAGCCCTCCACCCGCACCGACTGCCGCTGCGCCGCAGCAACGGGCATAGCGCAGGGCAATCGCGGTGCCAGGCCCCGCCGGGTAAAACCGAGCCACCAGCACGTCTCCTCCAGGCTGCCGCCGCCATCACCGCCGCTCCGAGCATCTCTTGCGATTGCGGATCGCCGGCGGCCATCCGGTAGCGATCCCACTCGGCGCTCACCGCGGACGAACTGGCCAGCCCAGCCGCCCGTGCGCCGATCCACCAGGAATCGCACCACGGGCCGCCGCATGCAGCAGCTGCAGCACCGCCTGGCCGCCGGACTGCTTCCTTGATGGCTGCTTGGACAACACTGGTTTCCAGGCCAGATCCCGGCCCTCGCTGGTGACGATCACCACGGACAGCCTGAGCTGGTAGCGCCGTTGGGCAGAAGGTCCAGGCTGACCCAACCGAAAGGCCACCAATCCACCAGTTTCGCGTGCAGCGCCAGCACGCCACAACAAAACCAATCCCTAACGAACGCGTTATTCTAACTCGCTGATTGCGCCTTTATGACGCTATAAGCGCGATCTGACAGCCAGCTTGTGCTCAGGCGGCCTGGCCACGCGCTGCGTTGAGCCGCGGAAGGCCGCCGTGCGCCGTGACCCAGCGCACCAAGCCCTGCCTGGCAGATGGCAGGGAACCATTATTACCGCCAACGCAAGGGTGAGGCGTCAGGCGAAACCTGCGCAGCCCTGGGGGCGTGGGCGTGACACCCTTCAAAAACCCCCGCCGACGGGCGCCAGCATTGCTATATTCTGGGTTCTGTATTCTTGGGTCGCTACCGTTCGCCACTGGCGGTGCTGCTCCTTCCTTTCGTGGATGTTCGCCTACAGATCAGAGAGAGCCTTGCCCTTGCCTTGGCGAATCGATCGTTCTACCGCGAACCCGCTGTTGACATTCCTCCGTGATTCAAGGCCGCATGAGGACTACCGACGCAACCCCTCTGGCCGGGGGCCGCCAGCGGCGCCAAGCTCAGAGCCAAGGGAAAAAAGCGCCACGGCGAAGGTGTTCGCTTCCCCAGCAGGTCACAAACCTCGTCCCAGTCGCGCTGAGTTGAAAACGCGTTCGCCCATTCCAAGCTCTGGACCGCTCACCCAGCCGCGTTCTTTCATCCGCGATTCAGGCCTCATCCTCTGGAGGACATGACACTTTCGGAATGCACCCTGCGCAAGTACGATTGCGGCCGCTGGCCGTTCTCGCATGGTTGGAGGAGCTGGTGGGATGACGGCGGCTCATGCACCAGGCCAGCAGATCTACGCCCTGATGGAGTGCCCGCCGCTCCTCTCGAGGTGCAGTTCCAGGCTCTCGGTTGGTGCCCATCGCGTTCATCTGCCGAAAATCGCCGGCCTGCTCCGCGCTCGTCCAAGAACCGCCAATGCTTTCGGGCCCATGCAGCAACCTGCTTGCCCCCGACGCTTGCCGCCTCCGCGCCAGCTGTCCGTCAACGGGCGGGCTGCGTGCGACTCACCCCTGCACGGTGGATCCATGAGGCCTGATCTTGGCCTGCCTCGGCTGTCAGATAAGGCCGCCTGCCGCCAACAACGCCACGTGCCACCCCTGGCGGCTGCGGCGCTTCATCACCGAAGTCTTCCCCGTAGTACGCCTAATGCCACCGCTGGAGATGGACCGAGCTGGTTGCCCCTGCTCCAGGCCACGGCCGATGGCGATCTTTCGCTGGCTGATCGTCACCTGCGCCGCGGCTGGGGCCAAATCGCTGCTGATCTCAAGCTTTCCCGCCTACTTCGTCGTATCGCCACCCGCACCTGTTCGCCGGCCGATCCGCCAGGCTATTCCGGACGAGCTGGCCTGCCCGATTCCCGCGAAGCGCGGCACTTCTACCGGGCCAAGCGGCAGCCTGCTCTCCGTGATTCAGCGCGGTCGGCAACTGGCTCACGCCCCCAGCGCGGTGTGCATCGCCGCTTGAGTGTCAATGGCGCCGTTCACCGGTAAGGGCTACAGCCTCGGCATCACTCGATGACCCCTAGCAAAGGCCCGGCTGATGCATGGTTCCCCTCGCGTGGCGGCAGACGCCTGATGGAGGGCTGCGGGCTGTTCTGTTCCACACGGGCGGGCAACCGGAACATCGATCGAGGCCAGGTGATGGCTGCCCGCCACGCGCAAAACCTCGTCGGCCCAGATCCTGGTGCTTCCACCGCGCTGGGAACACAGAAGGCACGTGGTGGCCTCGCCCTGCTGATAGCACGGTGGCCCCCCACGCGTGCAACATCGTTGACCTGCCGGCCATCGGCCCAGCCGCCAGCTGAGCGCAGAGGCTTCCCGCCGACCTCAGCCGTTCACCCTGACTGGCGCGCAGCCGGGTGAAAACCCCTTCTGCCCATGAGCGCTTCCCCCTCGATGAGTTGCTGCGCATCGTGCCGCCTCGGCTCCTACTGGTGGAATGCGCATCTACCGCAGCGGCCCTCACCCTCCGTGCGGCCCTGTTTCCAGCGCAGCTGGCTGCGCGGACCGTGTTGGCGCCGCCATCCCCGCCGCTACGCCTCGCTGGGTTCTCCCTGTGATCCTCTCCTTTAAGGGCGAGGAGACCTAGCGATTTCTGCGGCTTCTGCTGATTGGGCCTGCTGCACGAGCGACCCGCCCCGCCCAACCAGCCCCAGGCGATCAGCCACTCCCCGTCGCCCTCACCATCTGGGAGATGAGTGCTTCTGGCCGCCCGCACCGCTTCGGGCTACCTGCGCACCATCGGCTTTCCTGCTCACAAGCCTCCTCCGGCCTGGCAGCGCCAGAAGCTGCGCGCCCAACGCGGTGCTGATGAGACGCCGCCAAACGGCCCGGCCGTTGGCTCCAGACCCTGCGAGCGCAAGGTGCCGGGCCTCTGCCCGATCACCCCGAAGGGCTCCAAGCTGATTGCGCGCCCACGCTGTTCGCCGGCCCCTGCTGGAAGCCGGCAGTTGGGCTTCATCACCCGCGCCGCTCCCGCTTGCTGGGAGGAGCGTGCCCCGCTTCCCGACGGGGCTCCAAGGACTTGGTCGATGCTTTGGCAGGGTGCCCTCTGGCTCGAATCCCGGTGAACTGGCGCGTAGGTCCTTCGGCATCAGCGGGGCCCTGCCGATTGCTGCTGACCGATTGAACCGTTGTGCTGCAGCTCTGGCCTTGCCGTTTCAGTTCGCGCTGTTCACGGCCTCCGCCTGGCCCCGGACCATCGGCCCGCCGCTCGCCATCGCCGCTCGACTGCGTCTGCTCCCTTGCTCCGTTATTCACAAGCTTGGCGCTGCTCAGACGCCTCGCGGCCACCACGGTGAGCTCGGCCCCAGTCCAGCGCTCCACCCCGGCCTCTCGCGCAGCGAACGCCCTTCGCTGGAGCACCTCGAGCTAGGCCCGAACAAAGATTCGGGCCGAGCCCCCGGCCCCGCGGAACACCTTCTCGCCCGGCGTCCACTGTTCGCCATCCCTTTGATGATCTGCTGTCAGCTCGCTGCGGTGATCGGCCTGGCTCACGGCCGTGCCGCCCGGCTTCGCATGGTACGGGTGTCGCCTACGCGCACCTCTCTCATACGTGCTAGTGAACAATACCCTACTACTCTTTTGGACGCGGACTCTCGAAAGTCACATGGTGCCGCCTCTCTGGCGTCGAACCTCTACGCAGCGGCAGAAAGCTGCTGCGGGAAGGATACAACCGCCGCCGCGAATAATCGGAGTCGGCTGGGGATCAAAGGTCCGATGCGCTGGCGGAGATTTCTACGCGAGTATCCTCTGCTCGATCACTGTGATTGCGCTGCAGCCTGGATAGCTGTAAGGTTGCTTCTTACTTGCTGAAAACCTAGCTCAAGGATGCCGTAAAAAAAGGCAGGACGAACGACAGGAGCGCCGCTTTTTTACGGTTCAGCTTGGAGCGCCGCCTAGTTATGTTTTCCATTCTTGGATCAAGCAGATACTCCTTTTACTCCTAAATATTCTTACCAGCTGTATCCACTCGAACCGTCAATTCATTCTATACAAAAGTCCTGAAATGGAAACACCCCCGCCACGTCGAACAAGGACGCTGCACGGTATCAGAATCCAAACCTAATAATATAAAGCTTATTTGATCATTCTTTCATCATTCGTCTCCGAGTAAAGCCACTAAACAATATTTCTCAATAGTTCCTGTTTTTATGTCATCATTCGTTAGTAGCTGCAAATCAGGACCAACGATTGAATTACGATGAAACTCTTGTCATCATTCATCCCAATTGAGAAATTAATAACCGACATCTACGCATAGCGACACGCAAAGCGATCGAATTCGTTACCCATGTGTATCATCTTGGAATCCGCGATCCAAAAACGAGCCAGATAGGTGCCGTGTCAATCCGAATCACAGGTTCAAAACACTACCAATTTTTATTAACGCTTTTCATCATCATCACCCAGTTGGACCATCCAGTAAAGCCTGAGTCATTGATATTTCAGACCGCTCCTCAGAAAAGGCATTAATTTCGTCGCGTATGACAATACCCTATCTCTGCATCTGGCTCTATCATCATCTTTATCGTTTAAATAGCCCGCCTAGCCAAGTAAAAAATCCCACGATTGTATCGAGTATTAGCCCACCTATATATGACACCGATATCATAACTATCATGGCAAAAAAATGTGATGTATTGTCAACTCCATCTAGAACCCTACCATCACCACGTGCGTGCTTCTTCCAAATTCGTTTACCGCCAATCCCAAACAGCCTTTGGTCCATCCTAAACCAGTATTTTCATTTAAATCATTCCTCCAATTGCTCAAAATGTTGTCTTTTCCTGAATACTTTCTCTTGTGAAACATACTTGTTATTGGATGGTTTCCCGTGAACACCCGCGACTCTATCCTTTTCGAGACACCACGGCTCAAGAATACAATCAGGGGCATGTAACACCCAGTCGCTTAAAGCTTTCGATTTGATCTCCATAAAGCGTAGCCCACTCGCGCTCTCTCCGCGGCCCCGAGGAACCACTTGTTCATCAACGTACACAATCTCTACGGGCTTGGATCCCCAGCGCGACCCACGATCTGAGAAACATGGCGTATAGATCCATGCTCCGCTCACATCTCGTGGACTCAGGAGTTTCTTGAATCTTGAGGTTGTTCATTGCTCCTGGCAGTGTCGGTCGGGGGAAAGCGTGGTAAGCGCCACTTGAAGTCGTTTGCCCGAGAAACAGCCTTGAGACAACCGTGGCGTTGGTCAGTCTCCCCTGTACTTGCCTGAGTCGCGCGTAGCCAGACCTCCGTCAGTGGTCTTTGTGGAGTTTCAGGGCCTGTCTCTCCGCAGCGCCGCCAGACACCGCATGAATTCACTGCGGAGCGATCCTAAATCGCATGTCATGCAGTTGGGACAGCCGGCCCGAGCGACGGATCAAATGGCGCGCTCGGGCTCATTGCGATGACGCGGCTGTACTCAAATCGACAGCCCCAGGCCCTCGCCGCAGGCCCGCCCTGAGCGACTCGTCGAAATCAGCAACATGCGCCGGGCCCGGATGTGCGCAAGGCCAGGCGAATCGGCTGCCGCTTTCCCTTCATCGAGATCCGGGCAGTTCGCGCCCTGTCCAGTCAGGCTGGGATGGGTCCAGCAATCCTGAAGCCCAGCCAGCCCTTCCAGGCTGCGGTGATGCGGCTTCTTCTGCAGGAAGCCTCCGGGTGATCACTTCATCGGCCACCACCTTTGGATGAGGAACTCACCGAACAGGCTCCTTCGCTCAAGCCGATAAATATAATAAGAAGGGCCGTATCAGAGGGCTGGGCGTCACTGTGACGGACTCCAGCCATTGGCTCCAGGGGGTGTCAAGGTCGCGCTCTCGTTTCGGCTTCCGGTCACGGAACGATCACCGGGCATTCCCCAAGCCGCGAGAGATGGGAGATGAACGCGGAGGTGTCCATCTCGGCGGACCGCGGGCGCGCGAGCAAGCGAGAGCTCACCATCGGGAACAGGGCAGTGGCCAATCGCGGCCCGCGACGCCAGGTGCCTGCAGCATGCCGCCCTGATCGGCAGGCCCATCATCACCGCATCGGCATGTCCCCTGTTAGCACGACGACCATGCCCTGCTTGGACTGCGCAGGGCCTCGGCCGGATTGTCTTGAGCCCTGACGCTGGACGGCGATGCATGGCCCATCCCTCCAGGGATGAATTCTGATGGGATGACTCTAAGGCGATTGAGAAGGAGCAGGCAGGCCCCCTCCTGGCAATTGCCCCCAGAGCACAAGGGCCCCTTGGCCTCCAGGAGTCGCAAGCCGATCCCGCACACGTGGCTGTCCGCCTCTCAACCGAGCAGCAGCCCAGAAATCCAAGGCACTCGCTGCTGTCAGCCCTGCGGGAGCATCCCTCTTTGGTGGCCGTGCCGTGATTCGGCTTCAGCCGCCTACGACTGGCTGGACCTGCTGCCAAGTCACCGGAAAGGCGCCTGCCCCGCCGCAGTGTCTATCTAGCCCAGCGGCCACAACGGAGCTTCCCTCTCCTACGCCAGCCGCATCGAGCGGCCCGCGCACCCGGCTTTTTCCCTCGCGCCATGCTCTCCTTCGCTTCACCCCGCGCCCTGCGACAGCCTGCTCTCCGCGTGCTCGGTGATGTCGCTCGCCACGGCACCGACCTGTCGGTAGTCCGTTCGTTTGCCGATCGCTCGTTTGCTGCCGCGATGGCGGCTGTCTGTTGATGGTGCTTGCCGTCACGAGCACGTGGCCTCCAGGTCATCGCCTCGATGCCATCGCCGCGGACCGATCGCGCCTCCCTCGCCCCGGCTGCTGCTCGTTGCGCGTACGGACCTTGCTGGACTGGGCACAAGAAGAGACGGGCCCCGACGGTCTCTGGTGGCGCCAGGACGCCGCGCCTGTGACGCCGCGGCACCATGACCTTGATCCGGTGCACTTCGTTCGGCGCCGATGCGGGAGTTGCGCCAAGCTGGCTTTGCGACTGCACCTATCACCGCTGCTGCTCACACCAGATGGCATTGACCCAGGCGTCGTTCGCGCGTGCCAGCCCCGGAACCCGGTGGTTGTCAGGGGCCCCAGCCCCTGGCACCGCCTTGTCAGCCCCAGGGCTGCTCAGCTTTCCTGCGGTCTGGTACGTCGGCGATGGTGGTTCCTTCGGCCATGGCGATCTGCCGCACCTCGGTCTGGCCCATCAGTACGCTGACGCACTACCGCCTCAAGAGCGAGTACGAGGACCTGCTTTCACGCTGCGCCCTTGCGGTGGCCGGTGCGCAGCGGCCTGGTGGTGGATCAGGTTCGGCAACGGCCGGGATGCCGATGGCGATGAGCGCCCCGCCGAACCCGCTGGTGCTTGCCACAACACTTCATGGACCTGCCTGCCGGCGCGGGACTTTCGAAGTGGAAGGAGAATCCGCGCCCGCTCTGGCCGAGCACCGCGCTTACTGCAGATGCTGGATCGACATGCGCGCGATGCGCTCGTTGCCGCCGAGGAACATGAGCGGCCGCAGTGGAAACAGGAGATCAGCCTCACCGCGGGCAATCTTGGCGTCCTGCAGTCGCTGGCGACGCACAAGAACCTCGGTGTTCTCCACCCTGTGGGCCACTTGGGCGCTCTCACGGTGATCGCTGGAGGCAGGAGCGGGGTTGTCGCTTGACCGTGACGCCGCTCACCCGGCCAGTCGGCCCCTGCCCTCAGTTGGTCGAATGCTACCCCTGCATGAGCGCGGCGTGATCAGGCAAGCCCCCCCCCACTGAGCTACGCACCAGCTCGCGCTCTCCAGCGCCCCAGGCGTGTGAACCCAGGCAGGAACGGTGATCGATCGCGTACCCAGCCACCAGCCATGAGCGAGGTCACCCGACCTTACGCCTGGCGTCCCACTGGATCTCGAAGCCAATCCGCCGTGCCCTTGCAGATGCCTGCAACGGGCACCAGCCGTGCGTGCCATCAATGACGCCATGGCGCAGCTGGAGGCCAGCTACCCGATCCGATCCCCAGCGCCAAGGCAGCCTCGATGCCTTTGCTTGATTGATGCCGCCCCTGCTCGCTCCACTCCCCCGCTTGACCCTTGATGCGCCACCGCAGAAAGCGTGGTGACGAAGTGTCGCGCAAGGGGCTGCCATTCGATCCCCGAGCAACTGCCGACGAAAAAGCTCGATGTGATCGAGTACGCCACGATCTGCTCATGGAGGAAGGGATCACCGAATACGGAGATTCCCCAGCGGGGGGTCCCCGATCAGGCGGCTGCGTTCTCGCTGGCGCCGGCCCAGCAGGCGCGTTTCACGCGAGGACGATTCTTCTGATCCTGCCGAGTCTGCGCAGTGGAGGCCAACCCCCAGCCAGTAGATACCAGGGCTGGATCCTGTCGCGGTTGATGGCCTGTCCTGCCTCGCCGTTGCAGGTTGTTGCCAATGCCCGGCTGCTGCTCTTTCAACCCCATTCACCCCGGCTAGGGGAGCGGTGATCGTGGCGCGCCATGTGCTCGATGTGTTCAGTGCCAGGCCAGCGCCTGATCTCAAACAACACCAACGGCCGCTGGTGTCGACACCGGCGAACATCCTCTTGCGAGGGCTTACATCTGCCGGGCGGGCGGGAATGCTCGATTTGCGCTGCGCCCTACGCCTGGGACTTCCTTAGATGCCAGCCAGCCTGCAGGCAGCGGCGCTGCGCGGACCTACCAGCCGCCTGATCTTCACCGATCCCGGAACACTGGCATCACGACGACGCCCCCGGCCAACACACATGCTTTGCCCCCTGTGATTGCCTCTTGCTGACTGGGTGATCTCTTCGGGCCTCAGGTCGGCCCGCCTGCTTGCCCCCACAGCGCGAGCTGAGCTGCTTGGCCTCCTCTGGCTGCTGGTGGGGCCAGGCCTATTGCCCGTGGCAATCGGCGCCTTGTGCAGCCACAGCTGGGCAGAAGGTTGGTGCTGGCGTCAAGCCCAACCGCGTGCCGGTAGTCAGCCCCGTGACACCATTTGAGCCGGTGATTGCGGAGCGGCTACGGCCCACCGTGCGGACCTTTGCCAAGGAAGAACCCTGAAATAGCTACGCAAACGGATCACCCACCGTGGAAGGCGACACGCTTCAACCTGGCCTGGGCCTCGGTCGTTCACTGGGCACCCACGTGTGTGACGACCACTCTCGGCCGGGCCAACCTCCAACCGGCGCAAACTTGCTTTCGCGCTGCAATGGCACACCGTGGGGGTGCGCCTTGGTACAAATGAGGGCGGACACATTCCGGGCCGTTGGCTCGCTGAGGCTCTGATGACACCACCAGGACCCCACCCTTGCCGCGAGCTTACGAAACCTTGCTCGGATTCCGTGATCGGCTACCCCGGCGCTGAGCCAAGCTTGCCGGCTGGGCCTGGTGGTGAACGTTGCCGGCGATTTTTTTCAGGGGCCCAAGCAGTTGAAAAGCCTTTGGGGGCCCTGGCCAGGGATTTCTGGTTTGGTGCCAAGCGTTTTTTTTTCCCCATTTTTCCCCTCTCTTTCTATCAAATTGGGTGGTGTGATTATTTCTT
>Ga0163217_1017704_pt1 | contig 11359 bp, 15 predicted proteins | sample SynspAceP_FD_185933 | JGI IMG/M metagenome (GOLD analysis project Ga0163217, IMG submission 185933) | Saline lake microbial communities from Ace Lake in Antarctica - Synechococcus sp. Ace-P (PacBio error correction) | ecosystem: Environmental > Aquatic > Non-marine Saline and Alkaline > Saline ... | reverse complement strand
TTTTCCCGCGGCAGGGCCGTCCAGGGGCAGGCCCCGCCTCAGCTCTTTCTCGGCCCTTTGGGCCAGTACGTTCCAGATCAGACAGGGGTAAAACGCTCAAGCCCAGAAACCTCGCGACCTGCTCAGTACAGGCACGCGTTCAGCTCAAGGGACGGATTTCTCCAGTCGTGGCCCCCCACGAGCAAAATCGTCCCGTCCTCCATATGAGGCAGAACCCGCTTGCTGCGAAGACTTATTTGAAACGATTGGTCTCGCGACGAACAAAACAGGTGCCTTGCCGTTTCCAGCCGGATTTTTGCAGCATTCCAAAGACTTTGCGTAGCTTCGGCACGCCGCTGAATATCGCGTGATCTGGACAAAATTGCAGGTCTGTCTCTCCGCAAGAACCGGCCGATCGTCGGTCTTGCCCGACGCAGGCGGCCCCAAAGAATCAACGATCCCAGCGACCCCGAATCCAGCACCCACGGTTCAACGGGCGCGTCCGGGCCCAACACCTGCGACTGGCCGATCACCTCGGCCAAGCTTCGTGGCAGCAAACCTGTCCGCCAGTGGGCGGATGCCCCGCTTTCTACAACAGGGCGCGTCAGAGCCGGAATAGATCCGCCATCGTGCGGAGACCCGGAAAACTGCAGCGACAGTCGCTGGCACGCGCGCTGTACGACCATCGACACCTGGACGGATTCCTGCCATCTTGTCGCTCACGTCCGCAGGGGCGTTGCGACCGTTGCGCCATTTACCCGAGGATTTCACGTCACCTGTGGTCGCAGCCGGACGCGCGCGCCCATTAGGGCCGCTATCCATAACTGCAACACCGTCACCTCAAGCGGCAGGTTTCAATTCAAGCAATCACCGCAGGGTTGAATCGCCGCGAGCGTTAACCCGCAAAAGCTATTTCATCAGCGCCAGCATCTGGTCGCGCGGTTCATCTGGTGCCGCGATCAAGGCACAGCGACCTCAGCCGTTTTGCCATCCCGAAGTTAGGTAACGCTCGGCCCTGCGCGGCCCATTGCCCGCACGCTCATGCGATAGATCATCTCGGCGGGGGTATTGACTTCTTGACTGTCAACGGGCGGTGATCACCATTCGCCCACAAGCACACCTGCCTGCAAAAAACGGCTTGCCGGTGCATTCCCGACACGATGATTGCCACCGGGGCATCCAACCCCAAGGGGCCAGCCATATTCCGCATCGACTGGCTGCCCGGCATCCCCGCCCACGGACGGGTAAATTCAGCCGACCCGGTTCGCGCGCCTGGGTCATTGAAACGCCGCGATCAGATTCGCCGGGAAATAGCAAGCGATTCCGTTGACCGGCCCGAAACCGGTCAGAATAAGACGTATTGATCCGAATCAACCGCCCCTGCACATCTATTCAAAGCACCGCCCGAAATTGCCCGGATGATCGGCGCATCGTTGGTATGGAAAATACCCTGCCCGCCGCCGTTCATTCCCGCCCGATCGCGCAAGGCCAGCACACAATGCCACTACTACGGTTTGCCCGATCTCTCCCTATATGTTGGTTCCCGATTGCGAAGCTAAGCCTCCCCTACCTCTACTTGTATTGGTCGCGCAACGGCAGATGGGCAAGCCGGCCACGTCATCAATCTTCAGGTCGCAAATCGTTTCAGCATCACTCAGCAACACACGGGCCGAGAACTCGCGTTCGGTTCGGCCGAGTACGATACGGATGTCGGTGCCATACCAACGAATGATAGTTCGACACGGACAATCCCGTCTCAGGACAAGATCACACCGGACCCAAGAGAGTCTGGGGGACACGCGGGGCCTCCCCCGAATCAGGTCGGGCGATAAAAAACCGGTCGAAAAACGGATCCGCCTGCAGCGGCGTTCGGCTTTGCTCGACGAGGTACGTTTGCATAGATGTTCACCAACAGGCAACGGGGCCGCTTCGTGCACAGCGGCGCAAAGCTCAACTGTATCTCGCGGGGGGAACTTGCACAGTTCTGCGCGGCGACGGAAATGGACAAACCCGTCAACAGGATCAGGAGTATTCTCATAACCCTCAGATATGCGCAGCCCTTTCGCGCTTGCGCAACACCCCATGTTCCAAATGGGTCTAAAATCCTTGCCGAGGCATAAAAGCAAAAAGCCCCTGCGCAGGCAGGGGCTTCTAAAATCGACCACAAAAGCTTGATGGCTTTAGGTCTTCCGCAACCTCATAGGCCGCTACGCGTGCCTTAATCGTTTGCACCCTTCGCGTCGCGGTCGCGATCTACCGAATTCGATGATTGGCCATAGGTGCATATCGGCCATTAACGGAAGCCGGCCTCAGACGCGGGACATAGCCAACCCTGACGGTCTTTGGAGCGTGCGGCCAGGATGTCGAACAGTTTGGCGACCATATGTCTTGCTTCAGCTTGCTTTGGCAAGGCCTAGACGACGCGCATGGCAGGTCGCCGCGCTTTGCCAATGTGATCATCTTTTTTCGATGATTGGCTTCAATTCTTTTGCTTAGCAATGTTGTTTTGGATTTGCTTCATGCTCGATTGAGCGAGCCCGCCATGTTCGAGAACAGCATTGCGGTGTTATGTGTACGATTCAGACGGCGGTAACCACGTGCGTGTACGCATTTTCTAGTTCTCAATTGATTGGCCCTCTACGGGCGGTTTTTACTTTGTCTGGTTGGCGTGCGTTAGCGCCAACTCTCCTTGGGGGCAGGTTGCCCGGTCGTATTGACGGGGCGGGAACAACCCACCCGTCAAATCTCTTAGAACGAATCCTCGAACTTCTTCGCGAAGGTCTTCGATGTTGTCCGGCCCAGTCCTCGGACGTCCATTGCCAAGGTGCAGACCCATGCGACAAACACTTCCTTGATTTCGTTCAAGGATTTGCGGCCCATAAGTCGGTGAGTGCGCAGCATTCTGCTTCGGTCTTCTGGATCAAATCGCCGATGTAGACGATGTTGTCGTTTCTTCAGGCAGTTGCTGCCGAACGACAGACATCCAAGCTCGTCTACTTTCTTCAGCAGCAGCGGGTTGGAATTTTCCAGACCGTCGTCGTCGTCTTGACGCGATGCGGATTCGGGCTCGTCGAATGTTGACGAAAAATGCCCAGCTGAATCCTGCACCAGGATACGCGCGGCAAATGCCACGGCAGGCGTTCAGGCGAGATGGAGCGTCGGTTTTCGACTTCATCGTCAGTTGTCATAATCAAGCACCTGACCTCGCGGGTCGGTTGCACGTCATAAGACACTTTTTTGACCGGCGAATAAGATTGCGTCGATCGGGAATCAGGCCGATGGCGCATCTTCTTTGGCTTGTTCTTTATTCTGCCGCAACATTAGCCCCTTCGCCGGTGTTAACCGGTCAGTTCCGATGTAAACGTCAGCATTGTCAATCCAAGTGACAGATGAGTGATCGCGGTTCAGAATTGTCATACCGGCGCTTCTCAGGATGTCACCGGCATGAACAACACCTGGCGCCGTTTAGCAGAGATCGACAGGCGCTTGGGCCCTTCGGACTTCCATGCGCAGGAAAACCGCCTTTGAGGTTCAGAACGAATGTCGGTTGACATCTTCACGAAAAACGCCAGTAACGCTCGAAAATTCGTGAAAAAAACGATTATTCAAATTTGCTACGGAAGTAATGGGAAGAGCCTTGCAGCGACGACATCAAAAACGCGACGCAAGCGCGTGTGCCAATTGTCAAACCAAAAGCCACGCTCGAGGCGGACTCGGCAATGACAGTCGCTTGGCGTTGCGGGGTCATTGCCCGGCTTCACGTCAACTGGCTGTGCTTAATCAATTCAGCCCAATTTTTGTGGTTCATACGTCCCTCGCATTCCTGTCCTGCGCCCCATGTCAAATGGCGGAAGAACTCCCGATGTTTCAACAAAGCAGTAAGAGCCGAGCGCGAAAACGCCGGCCCCTTTTGTAACTTAAACTCTTTAAACGCGGCGGCGTTTCGGAGGGCGGCAGCCGTTGTGTGCCATTGGTCACGTCACGGCTGGATGTTTGATGTTTGAAAACCGGGCAGCAGGCAGGAGCGACGCAGGGCGCTTTCCACGGCCCCGACGGGGCTTGCACTTCGACTTCCAGCGTTTTTACGCCGTGATCTTGAGCTTTTTTGCCTACAGCTTCAGCAGCCATTGAGCCGGCATAAGGTTCGATTTTACGCGACCCTTTGAAGCCAATGGTGCCAACGGAGGACCATGCAATTGCGTTACCCTGAAGTCGGAGAGTCAGGATTTTTGTGTTGTAAAGCTGGAGTTCACATGCGCCACACCTGCGGCGATGTTTTGGAAACCTGTACGCTTCGTCTTTTGTTACTTTTCGCGTGCCAATTGACAGACCCTCCCTTACTTCCTTCTTACCAGGCAATGGGCCTTTGCAGGGCCTTTGCGCGTACGAGGTTGGTGTGAGTACGCTGACCACGAACCGGGAGGTTGCGACGGTGGCGCAAAACCACGGTAGCAGCCAAGGTCCATCAGACGCTTTGATGTTCATCTGCGTATCACGACGCAGGGGTCACCTCAACGGTGTGGTTTTCGTCGAGAAATTCGCGGATCTTCAGGTTTCGGCATTTCGAAAGTTCGTTGATACGGACGGGTGGATCGATGCCAACAGCTTCGCAGATTGCAGCTGCGCGAGGAGTTACCGATACCGGTGATATATGTCAGGACGATTGGACCCCGCTTTGCAGTTCGGGAGTTTACGCCGGGCAATACGTGCACGTGGGTGCTTCCTTTTCGTTGCGGGTCCGTTATTCACCAGACCCTTTTTTTCACCAACGTGAAGCCCGAGGGGCGTTTTTGTTTGCCCGTCGGGCTCCAGCTGATTCAGGTGTTCATGCGCAGGTATGATCGGTTGCCCTCGTTGCCATTCGATTCTCATACGAGATACGGCTGGTTATGGGGGGAATTTAAAACCGGCGGGTCAACCATAAGCGACGGCAGAGCGTATGGGATTGCAATAGCGATCGAATGCCCGCCATGCCCTGGCCCCTAAGAAACGGCAAAACGGCGCGTCGGAAACAAACGCGCCGTTGTCTACCATTGCTTGATGCCTTGGATTATGCGTCCAAACCTTCGTGATGCTCAACGTCTGAACCTCTTTGATATCGGCCAGACCATCAACGCGCGTTGAGCTATATGCGCGTAATTAGTACCCAACAGCGGAGAGGTTTTCTTGTTAGTATTTCCATCAAACGACTTCCGGAGGCTTTTCCTCGTTATGCATCTGCCACGGCGTTTGAAGTCGGATGCGCCCGCATTCTCGCCATTTGCCGTCGGCTGGCTGTGGCTTGTGAGATCGTGATAGACTTCACCACAGTTGCCACAGTAGAGCGCCCGGAGATCCGTTGGACCAGCGCTTCGTCCGGTCGAGCCCAGCTGGAATCACGTGGTCCAATGGCTTGCCTGTCGCTTCAGCAGGCTTCACCAAGCGCTGTGGCCTGCGCCAAATGTCCGCGGGGAACCGTCAAAAGATGAAACCACGTGGTCGGTCGGTCTTCGAGTTTTTCGCGGGATGAGGCCGATCACTATCTCGTCGGTGACCCCAAATCGCCGCGGGGCCATTGATCATCGGCAACCCATATTCCCATCTCGGTCCCGCTTCTTTTGGCTTCGCGCAGCATTGCGCCGGTATGAGGAGCTTGAACCATGTTACGTGTCCTCTACCAAGTGACGCGCTTGTGGACCTTTACCCGGCTCAGGGTGGTCCTAAGGAGGAATAATGTTCATCGACGTTAACGGGCTCCGTTTTTCCGTGGTTTGCCAGGACTTACCACGCAGTTGGGAACGTTCAAAGCAGGGACCTTCTACTGATGTGCCAGCAAAATGGCTTGTCACTTGTTGGATGGTATCCATGGTGACCGACACAACGATCAGCACCGAGTGTACCGCCAAACTAGAACGGGATTTGCGAAACTGACCCGCAGAATTTCAGGCAGCAGCATCACCGCAACCAGATATGGCAGACCAAAGCACCCAAGGACGGCGGTTTAACCACAATATTCAAGATATTCGGGCTGTTTTTCCTTGCGGGCGGATACGGAACGAAGCCGTTCTGGTTTTTCGGTTATCCGCGACATCATCAGTTTAAAAGCGACGTGAAGTATTAAAATAAGCAAAAAAGGACATCATCAAGCGAAGGGAATAACAGGTATAGGGGTTGCCCTTGGTCCGGGAAATTTGCCAAGAGCACGACATTACCGGGCCGGTGGGAATTCCCAGAGAACGTGTAGAGTCGTGATCGGAAAGCAAACAGAAGCGGAGGCTTGGCGGAAAATCGCCGGGATAACGCCCGCCGGGTTACCTTGGACCGGAAGATGCGATTTGGACCCTCCGTGTACCATCTTTCTGCCGACCGACGGGCGCGGATATTGGATGTGGATTTTTGGCAAGGCGCGCTCCTGAAGACGACGAACATGATCGTTCACGATCACCATGACAAAGAACACCGGACGATTTCACAGCCGGGCTGATCGCACCGCGACCCGGCCCAGACGAAAAGAAACTGAGCGATTGCGGCTGGCACCTCGCCAATTGATGCCGACGAAGATAATCAATGAGATTACGTTGGCCGATTGCCGCGTTTGCTGTTGATCTGCCGCCCAGCCACATCAGGAACATGGTCCCGCCGACCAGCGTAATCATGGCACGCAATGCGGAAATACATGCCCGGATCGGCGGCGATTTATCACCAGCTATCTAGCGATTACCGCAAGGGCCATAGGCCTTGCAGATGTCGCCAGTGCGCAGTGCCGAAGCGGTGTATTGGTTGATCTTCTTACGCCCCTGCTCGCCCTCTTTCTTAAGTGCTCAAGCGCGGGGACCATCGAAAGTCATCAACTGAACGATGATCGAATGCGGAGATATAGGGGCATGAAACCCAAAGCGAAGATACCCATACGGCCAAGAGCGCCGCGGTGAACAGGACCACCAATGCGCCGATTTCCTTGACCCCGGCGCTTTCCCATAAATTGGCGCAGGGCCAGTGCCGTTCGATCCCGGGAACCGGGAATGAACGTGCCAAGGCCGATTAACGATCAACAACCCCAGGAGTGAATAGAATCCGGTTGCGCAGGTCTGTCGCCTTGCCCAACGCGGGACCACAATGGTGTTTGGCGCCATGCTTTCGAACGGTGATACATTGATATTAGGCTCTTTCTTTGCAAAAACGGCCGCCCAGTGCCGTTTCCGGCGGGCGGCATTTGGGAAAAAACTCGATTGACTATGTAAGCGGGGAGCGTCCCGCTCACAAGGGCAAAAAGTCGGGTTACGCGGAACTGCGTTTGCGCGGAAGGTGCTGTGGACGCGTCAGTTTGCCGCCCCGCTTTTTTGACCGCTTCGACCGCGGATTTGGAACGCGCCGTATACCTGAAGATAAACCTTTGGCGTTGAAGTCGCCTTTCGGCCAAAACAGCGGAGATTGCCGTCCAGTTTGGACGTACCAGACCCGAAAGAGATTTCAGTGCATCTTCGGTGATCGCAGCAGAAGCGTCGATCTTTTTTCGCGTCGATGAATTCTGGATTGCAGGCCCAGGTTCAACAACCGCATAGGGAAACTTTTTTCCGGTTCGGCTTGGTAAAGCCACGCTTAGGAAGACGTTGGTACAAAGCATTGGCCGCTTCGAAACCTTTTGATCGCTTACACACGAAACGTTGGTGGATTTTTGACCTTTGATAACCACGGCCACCCATTTTACCGGTGCCGGAACCAGGGTGACACGGCCAACGCGCTTGCGTTTCCTTGTTGGCACTTCCGATTATTCAGACAGTTCATGAAGTTTCATGTCGCTTCTCCTTTGCGGATGTGGCCCCCAGCGACGGATGTATGGCAAAACGCGGCGTTTTCATATGATTTCTCGTGCGCGATTGGTGGCCCCCCCACCCTTTTGGGCGGCGTATGACGGGAGAGACGGGGCATTCAAGCCCCCTGCCCCTCACCGGCACAAAACCCGGCTTAACGAAAAACGCCCGCAGTGTTCTGCGAGGCGTTATAGAATTGGCAAAAGGGCTTCAATCGGAACCTTCACTTTCAGGTGAAAAGCGTTCAGCCTTTTTCTTCGATGATCTCTACCATGTGAGAGATCTTGCGGGATCATGCCGCGAAGGAATGGTGTGTCTTCCAGTTTCACGCTACAAGGTGCATTTTGTTAAGGGGCCCAAAACCAATCAACGTAAGCGCGCGGGTCGGCGGGGCGGCGGATGAGCCGAACCAACCTGCTTGATTTACGATTGTTTTAGCCATGCTTATGCCTCCTCAGCACTTGTGCGGAGATTCAACATTGTTCCTCACGCTGGGCAGATGTCTGCAAACTTCTTGCGCGACCGCTGAGCAACAGCACGTGGCGAGGATTCTTTTTCAGACCGTCCATTGGTGGCACGGATTCATGTTGTAAGGTTTTCTGCGTCCCGATGGACTTGACACAAACGTCCTTGATGCCCAACATTTCTGAAATACGGCACGCATTGGACCACCGGCGATGATTTCCCGGTACCTTCTGGGTTGCTGTCCGCATACAAACGCGACCAGGGCGCCGTGACGGGACCTTCCATGTTCGTGGTGCAATGTACGGCCCTTCGCGCAGATAACGCGGAAAAAATCATTTTGGCGCTTTTGGCGTTGCTCGGTGGGCTTGCGAATGGCTTCTGGAACCCTTTGCTTTACCTTTGCCGAATGTCCTACACGGCCCTTTTTGGTCACCAACAACGACAAGGTGCAGCGAAGCCAAGCGCTTTACCACTCTTCAAACGGTTTGGAAACGCGTTGATCGCCACTTAGGCGAGTCGGCGAAGTTGGGTGTCTCGTCGCGTTGAGTTTGCGGCGGTTGCCACCCCGGTTTGTCATCTCTTGCCATTGCGGATCATCCTTTTGGTGCTGCGCTATGCGCGCGTCATATTGTCAATCCAAGTGGGCCAAGCCCCCGGATCATCGAGGCGGACCTGGAACCGTGCCGCCTACGTTGGCTTTAGATTTTCAGACCGCCTTCGGCGGGCTGCATCGGCCAAAGCTTTGATTTTTGCCGTGGAATTAGGAAAACCACCACGTCAAAATATGCTTCCTTCACACCGGCCTTTTGAGCCACGCTCGGCGATTGCCGAACAACCTTTTGGTCGCTGCGTCGATGTGTTTTTTTGTGCCAACAACACCCAGGTTCTTTTCCATCGAGGACGCGGAGGCAGTGTGACCCCGTTTACGTCGTCGATCAACTGGGCGCTGGATGTTCTTGTTCGAGCGGTGAAACGGTCAGAGACGAAGACGCCCCCGCGTTGGGACCCGGCGAAGTTTGCTTCCGAACGCGCAGCGGCGTTTCAGAAAACAGTTGTCTTTTGCTGTTTGCCATTCTTGAGCTATCCTTCTTCTTCTTGCCTCCTTCTTGCGGAAGACGAACTCACCCTTATAGCGGATGCCTTTGCCCTTGTAGGCTCTGGAGGCTTGCGCCAAGGCGCGAATGTTCGCAGCGACTTGACCAACAAGCTGTTCGTCAATGCCTTTCTACCACCAATCTCGGTCTTGTTTCGTGGCTGTGACTGTCACACCTTCAGGTGCCACGTAATCAACATCATGCGACAGGCCCAGGTTCAGGGCGCAGCGTACGGTGTTTGCCATTCATGGCAGCACGATACCAACACCCTGGATCTCAAGCTCTTTCTTGAAGCCGCGCTAGTAACACAGTAAACAAGGTTTTCGGACCATTGTGCGGGCTCTGCCCCACTGGCTTGGCGCGCGCGCTTGGATTTGCCGCGTGCCCGAACCGATGAACTAGCACAAGAACAGATATATTGTGTTGATTTGGTGACCACGTTGTCGTCGACAGTTCAATGTAACGTTCGTCAGTCGGCCTTGAAGGAAACGGGTTCCCTTTGGGGCCTTGACTTCGATGGTCTGCCGCTCACGGATGCTGAAACACCGCTTGCAGGTCGACCGGTTTTTAACCAATACGCAGACATTTGTATTCTCCTTAGGAATTACGGTGCGAGCACTTCGCCGGCAACATTGTTGGCTCGCGTGCATTCTGAATCGACATCACACCCTTGGGGTGGAGACAATCGAACACCAAGGCCCTGACGACACGGGGATGTCATGACGCCCCATGGGTAGACGCGACGACCGGGTTTGGGAGACCCGTTCAGTTTCGCGGAAATAACAGGTTCGGCCCTTCGTAATATGCAGGCTTGATTTCGATGGGGATGGCCATCGGCACCAGTTTTTGCTTGTAACCACGGATGTAGCCTTCGTCGCCAAGCACGTCCAGAACCCATGCCACGCAGCTTGGAAGCAGGTGTCATGACGGTGGATTGTGGCCGCGCAATCGAAGAGTTACGGATGCGTGTCAGCATTATCTGCGAAGGATCGTTCAATCTGATTTTGCGCTCCTTACCAGCTCGACTTGACCATGCCGGGATTTTGCCGCTCGAGCCAAAGATCCCGGCAGCGCGATCCGCGAAAATTTTTCAGTTTACTGGGTAATAAGCGTGGGACGGCCGTGTCAGCTGGCCAGCGGTTGTGCAGACGCACAGCGCTGGAGTTGCGAGGCAGGTTTCGCCAGGCTTCAGGGAAGCGCGAAAACCCTCTTCCATTGGCTTGGATTTTCGTCGCTTACGATCTCTTTTCAAAGGCAGCGCGCTTTTTCAGCGGTACTTCAATTGACCAGTGACTTCGCGCTCTTTTTCGCGCTCGATCATGGATTTCTTAGCATATCTAAATCCTCCCCGCGCTTACGATGTGAAGGGCATGTTGAATTTGCTGCTTCAACAGTGCCTTCGCTTCAGCGTCGGTTTTCGGCCGTTGGTTGGCGATCACGATGTCCATTCCCAAGTCTCGTTCGACCTTTTATCAAAGTCGATTCGGGGGAACACGATGTGCTCTTTCAAGGCCCATGCGTAGGTTGCCACGGCCGTCAAAAGCTCTTGGCCGTTTGATTGCCGCGGAAGTCGCGGATACGAGGCATTGCGATCGTGATCAAGGACGATCTAGGGGAATTCGTACATTAACGTTTCGCCACGCAGGGTACTTTCGCACTAACGGCATGTTCTTCACGTTACGCGGAAACCAGCGATGGATTTTCTTTGGCAAACTGTTCGTCAGCGGGGCTTTTTGGGGCCGGGCCAATCGTTGTCGAAGGATCTTTTCCTGTGCGGATTTTGCTTTCTTGGCTGTCACGGAAACAGCTTCAGCACCCACAAAGGCCGATGTTCAGGAAAAAAAAAAACGATTTTAATCCAGAAAACCCGGATCTTGCAATTTGTGCGTTTCCTTGTAACGGAACTCTTCCTTCAGCCGGTTCCGGCCAAACCGGAATTTTCTTTTGTTTCCTTGTTACTTTTCGGGACCTTTTTTCAGGGCGGGGTGGTGTTATTTTGGTTTTTTAATCCTTTTCTCTCTTTTTTGTGTT
>Ga0163217_1025273_pt1 | contig 11360 bp, 7 predicted proteins | sample SynspAceP_FD_185933 | JGI IMG/M metagenome (GOLD analysis project Ga0163217, IMG submission 185933) | Saline lake microbial communities from Ace Lake in Antarctica - Synechococcus sp. Ace-P (PacBio error correction) | ecosystem: Environmental > Aquatic > Non-marine Saline and Alkaline > Saline ... | reverse complement strand
TTTGTTTTACCCCCTTAAACCTTAGGCTTACCCTTTCTAGAATGCGTGCTGTCTTCATTTATATATGAGGAAACGGAGCGTTTCAATGGAACAACCATGTAGAATTGGGACCTGGGCGGACCATTGTTCTAATTTGCGCCCGCCACGCCAAATACCCTGTCGAAAAATGGCGAGATGGGACTTTGCGATAATTTATTGATGGCAGGCCTACCTATCTGCTAAATGTCCAGTTATTTTGCTCCGCAATGATCTGGGATATGTTTGGACATCCTCTACTAAAGCAACTTTTAAAAAAGCTCTTATGGCCTTTGGGAATACAATGATTCGGGGCTAACTTCGGGCGAGTTGGCCAGTGTTGATAGGAGAGGCCGGTTTATTGGCGAAACCTGAGGATATTGTCGTTTTTTGAATGATCACCTTGAGAAGGGACTGCCGTTGAGCGTAAAAAAAAGTAATTTGATTACGGCCCGGGCCCACTTTTGAGGGCCATTGGACCCGGTCAATGGTTTCTAGGGGGAATCACGTCATACAGGATGTAATTGGGGTACGAATTGGCAAAGAAATGCGGCTAAACTTGGGGCTATGGTATAATTTGGTTCAGGGCCTTCGATCTAACGTTCAGCATTTCGAATATTCACCTTATTAAAGTAACTTCGCGATGAAATGAATTACAGAAAACCATTGCCCTTGTACAAGGACATGACTGGTTATTTGTGCTGCAGCAGTAGCGGCATTACAAAACAGCAAAACTGTGGCTGAACAGAAAAATAAAGAAAATCTCTGAAGAGTTTAGTATATACCTTGGTGAAAACAAGCGATATCCTATTATTTCCTGGGGAAATGAAAGAAGGAGCAGTTTTGGTGGGAATTGGCCTTGGGAAACGGAAAATGAGTGGAAATGCCATGGAAAATTAAAAAGGAAAAATTTGGACGCCATTGTATTAAATTCCCTGACGACTAAAGGCGGGCTGGTTTCTGGCAAGCTCACCAATAAAGTATTCGTTTATAGATAAGATTTGGATATAAAAACGTTTTGAGTTTTAAAACCAGGCAGAGGTTAGCCTCGGATTATTTTAAATGAATCACAATAGGATCCATGCGTAATCTACTTTTTGTCATAATTTGTTTTTATAGCTTCCTTTCGGATAGGGGCAGGAATTAAATTGTGTTGTTACCATAAATTTCGATTCAAGGTTGGCAACCAATCAGCAGATATTTAAGACATTGGAGCGTTCCTTGAACGATTTTGTCAATAAAAAATTAGATGAGTCCAATTAGGGTTTACAAGGAAATTGAACGCGTGAATGCCCAAATGTTTATTACTTATTACCGAGTATTGAATCCCAATAGGTTTAAGGGAAATATTTCAGATCCAATCCTCCAAGGTACCGGTTTTTAATACTTCCTATTACAAGTCAATTTTTTCATTATAAGGGACAAATCAATTGAGCTGTTACTACATTGGAGTTCAACCTTTTGGTTTTCAATGAAACAACATAGAATCCAATTTGTAGGAGTAGTATCCTTTTTATTATCTTATTTTAGGATTGGGATGCGATAACCTTTTCTTTAGAAGCTGGAAAGTGACTTTTTATAAAAGCGCAGCAGAGTGTTTCTTTGTCCAAATGCCGCGGTTTTTGGATGGCACAGACATCAGGCGGCAGAAGTGGTTCGAGTTGGTGACAATCTTATGTCAACTCTTATAGGGAATATAGGAATAGCCTGTACAATTACCATAGAAAAGGATTGGATGTATTGGCAGATAATAAATAGTACGGGAAACAAGGGTAGTGGTACCATGCGCCTGTTCGAACATATGATAGGTAGACATTCCCAATGCTTGGTTTGATTCAAATTTTTTGATGCAGAGGCGGGAGGAGATTCCAAAATGTAAATTGTTCCGCATGGTCTAAAGTGGATATTGTCCAGCTAAGCAGACATTGATTAAATTGCACCTCTCTATTCTTCCCTTGGAATGAATTAAAATTCTAGGAGTATTTCAATATTTTTTTTATGCATCATAAAAGTTATTAGAAAATTGGGTGTTAGAAATTTTTTTTCCTACATTTTTTCCAAAGCAAATATAAATTATTTCTTTACGGTAATATTTAGAACATATACATTGCTTTGACAAATCTCTCATGAAAAAATTACGCATTAATAGACCTTTTAAACGTTAAGTTTACAAATGGTTTTCTACAGTAATAACCGGTGAAACAGGTTGCCGGTAAAATCCATTTTATTGGGTGGATTATGCCTTGTAGGTACTGGGGAAAGGGGCAGAATGCCTCCGTTCACTAAGAGAAAAGGATGATAAAATGTATAGTGGAGGCAGAATTCGAAATTCCAATATGGTTTGGGAAGCTTTTTTGTGATGACAACGATTGGGATTACGAGAAAAGGACCATAATTAGAAGGGACGATTTTACCTAGCGGTAAATCTAGGGCCTTATCAATGAATTCTCCTGTAACCTTGGACATGCCTTTCAAATGAGGGGATCAATGGATTAGACGTGCACTCACAGCATCAAACTTTTACGCCTGCCGATAATGATTTTTCAGCTAAAAGTGATTAGATGCTTTGGGCAGACAATGGAAAAGGGATAAAGAGTACCTATCAGTGTTGAAGTATTCAGTCTACTTAAAGGATTTGCAAATTTCTGCAAGATTTCAGAATAATTTGCCACAAGGAGCAAGAGATATAGATAGTTTTTTTTTGTTACAGGAATTAAATTCGGGCCCCCTTGGAAGAGGGGAATATTGAAGAGTTGGAGAGCAATCACGAACGCTACAACACGTGGAAATTATTTCTTGGAGCATTGTCCCTGGTCAAACAATTGCTAAGATGGACGCAGCAGAGTCGGGGGGTTGGTGAAACCTCTTAGCGGAATTGAAACAGGGTATCAGTTAATAGCAAGTTTTTTGGCCAGCAATTATTCTGGTTTTATAAGATGAGGCCGTATAAATCGGTTTTTTATTGAGTTGGATGATGCTCTCAATGAACTTAATTTGGTGGCTGAAAAATGTTGAGGCCGATCCGAAAATGTTGGAGAGGTAAATACAAAATTGAAATGCTATATGACCTTCAAAAAGGAAACATAAGGCAAGAGGCATAACCGCAGTTTTTGGAAGATTAGGAATAAAGCTGGACGAAAAAAGGTAAGTGCTACGGAGAATGTGGCGCGTGGATAGTAGACCGTAAAAAGGAACGAAAGCTTACAGCTTTTTGGAGGTTACTTAAATATTTTGAGGCTTCAATATAAGTAAGAAAGAAAGGCGGTTTATTCCAATTTGAAAAACAATTTGGGAAGATACCTTGATCGACTTGGGATTTGGCGAGTGCTACTTTTAAAATAGAATCGACCCTTCAAAGAATTTCAAGCCACTGGTAGGGATGATCTTAACTTTCTATTATTCTGCAATAAGGGATGCTGCTTACGGCGTTGATCTTTACAAAAGTCGCCTCGGGAGGCGAGCTGTTAGGATTATGTTGGACCATTAAGGGCTATTTTGGCAAAATATGAACAACTGCCAACTGAGTTCGATGAAATGATTACGGAGTTTCTGGGGAATCTCTAATAAGATGGGGAGACATTATGCAGGCTAGAGCTTAAACGATGCAATATTTTCCATTACCCATCTACCACAAGGGCGGCCAAGGAGTGCATTTCATTTTTTAAAGTTATAAGAGGAGAATTGGTATGGGGCCAATTACTAAAATGAAAAACTTTTCTGCGGAAGAGCGAATTGTAGAAGCTGGCCGAGAATGTTGGGGGGGCAAACTTGGTAGATTCAGCTTTGGGCCCATTGCTAGGCAGTGTTGGATAAAATGGTTCTGTACGGATATATGCTGGATCTACCAGCCTTTATATAGCTAACTTGTTCTGTTAAATGGGAATGCTATTCTGCCGTTAATTTTAATATCTTTGAACGATCTAAAATTTCACTAAGAAAATAGGCTATGTCGTTTAATTTATTAAAGGAAAGAAGGGAATTATTTTTGGGGGACAATTGGATGCTAATCAATAGCTTGGAAACTGCTGAACGTCTACAGTGCAAGGGGGCAACCTTCGTGCTTACCAAATTGCACCTCTAGCCATGCGCATGGGACAAATAGATGAGCTTGCCAAAAAACAGGTCGGAAAATTGTCCCTTGCCGATGCACTGCGGGAGAGAAGATCTGGATAATTTCAAGTAACAAAATCCATTGGAGATTTTGGGAGGAATGAGATTTTGTACGTTCATGCCATAGAATGTCTGTCAACGTTGCGTAAAGGCACGGGCGGTATGTGGATGGAAATTACGATTTTTACTACAAAGGGTTGGATTGTTTCTGCCCTTTCCCTTTTCACAAAGTAAATGCAGAGCCTTTTTACAAGCGGGACGCTTGAGGAATGGGAATTATTGTAGCTTTGACCTATTATGGCGGCCCAACGGCCTTCTGATTTATAATGATATGGCGGACGATAAGCCTATTTGGAATCGGTGGCCCGTAGAATTTTGGATGTTTTTTGGTAAAGAGAAAGAAGCGGTAAGGGGTAACACTATTTCCAATCACCAACACCTACTACGGCGGACAGGAGTTAGAAGGTTTTAATTAACTTTATCCTTATTGGGTAGATGTTCGCCTTTAGAAAATGCACTGCACAAGATTGTGCAGATTATACCGTTACCCTGTTTTCGGATCGACCAAAAAGTTAAAATGCAAAAATTTTTTCATGATGGTGGGTTTTCCAATACAGGAGTTTGTCAGGAGGTAATAGATAGAGTTTTGGAATAATACTTTAGCGGTGAAAGGAATCTTTAAACGGGATATTACGCTATTAAAAAAGGGTGGACGTCTTGGGTCTGCACAATTTAAAATTTAAATGAGGTAGATGCTGCAACCGTAATACACCAACCTATCGAATTCGTTCTACCTGCCTTATTTTTATAAGTAACGATATGAATTTTTCTTTTCCTTTATAGTACCTGTTTTATACAGACCCATGGAGATAAATGAATTACTGGAAAGCCTTGTTCCTTACTGGACTACGATCAAGCTTTTGAGGTAGTTATTTGTGCGAAGATGCTCTACGGAAGTTCTGAGGGATTGGGAAAAAGTAGAAAAAGACAAACTAGCTTATAACTTATTTAAAGAAACACCCAATTCTGGTGCCAAGGGGATTCCCACGTAATTATGGAATGAACCGAGCAAAGGGCAATATTTTATAGCTGTTGGATTCCGATTGTTAATTCCTCATTGCGCAGTATTTATCGTAGTGGAAGAATTTGCGACCAAATAAATTATGTGGATTGTTATCGGTGGACCGGTGATGCAGCACATCATTACGTTCCACAATGTACAAAAGGCTAAATTAACTATGCCATGCACCTCCGTACTTACTCCGGTTGGATAAGAGGAAATAAGGCGGTGTTAGGAGTAATTTCAAACAAGAGTTTTATATGGGTATTTCAAAGCTGCTTTTGGGAAAAACTCAGGCGCGGGGTATGGGGAATATTATCCCGGAGAAGCCCCGGACCTTACTTTTAGGATAATTGGGAGGGCCGGATTTGTTAACAAAAATTAATGTGAAAGATGCCTATGTTTCCATAAACAAGAAAGGATAGATGGAATAAGTTTATATACAGGTCATAAATTGATGGAATAGGTACGGCTATTTTAAATCAATGGCGAGGCCTGGCCAATCAAAAATCACTTATTTGGTTTCCACTTTATTCTGCCTGGATTATATTGTGGCCATTGTTTTGTTTGGCACTAGGGTTTTTTGGCCGGATAACTGTTTATATTTCTTTATTTGTTTTACCTTTTTTGTACATTCTTTAATGGTTCAACAAAAATTTTTAAGGTCGCTTACTGTCCTTTAGTTGCGGTGGTATCAATTTGTGGGATATGGCTTTGGATTTTTGAAAAATTTCAACGCTATTGGCCCTACAGTAATAAGACGCAGAGGATACAGTATTTCAAAGTTTCTTTAAAACGATGTTAGACTTGATAGAAAAAAATAAAAAAACGGACCAATAAAAGGAAAGGTTAGCTGTTTTCCGTAGTTTACTTTTCTGTTCAAGCTCGCTTTGTTTATAAAGTAATTTGGTTGAGAGCAAATACCAAATAATGCACCTGCTTGATATTATTTATGCAGGCACTCCTGATAGTTATTGTCAACAGTGTCTCAAAAAGGAACATTAAGGTAAGGCTTAGGCAAGGTGGCTTTCAATTTCTTAATGTTCGGTTTTTAAAACAAAAACAGTGGCTGTAGATTGTCAGAAACTGGAAAACAGGGGTCTAAGTTTTGTTTCCCCATAGCCTTATAGAAGTCAATTAGAAATTCATTTCTAAATTTATCACGTGTTGGGACATGATAGGGATACCTTGTTTTTTGATTTTCAAGGGACTTTATAAAAAGAAGGTTCCCGTGATAGCTAATGTTTACTTATTGATTGGAACAAATTATTTAATGGACAAAGGTTATATCTTAAATGCCCGACTCCATTACGGGTAATAGGACTAAAAAAGGAAATAGATACTTTAAGGGGGATATCTACCAGGCCATGATGTCTGTCACATTACGGCAAAGTGATGTGTCCAAGGAATTTTAAATTAAGCCTTCCCTCTAACCTAAAGGGAACACCAGTACTCCAATAGGAAGGCGTTTTCTATATCGGCCAAAAATATTTTTAGTTTTCCGAAAAAGATTTTTTCAAGGTTCCCCGTTGGGTTGGCAGTGTTTACTGAGCGGTTCGAGATAAGAACATTTCCAGAAATTGGCTTCTGACTGTGAGGGGTGGATTGGATGTAATAAGGAATTGACAGTTTCGGATTTTGTAGTGGGCAGCGATTACTTTGAGTCTAAGGGATAAGTGAAATATTTTGGATTTGAATTGGTAAAACAGCCGAAACACACCCAATTCTGGTTCATTAAAGGAGGATAAGTAGATTTATACTAAAGCAGCAATGGATGATTCGTAGCGGTGACGGGGGTATAGGTAGTGGAAAATCTTACGGTCGCGGGCAATGTTCGAAAAATTTGGGCGTACCAGTTATATAATTCGATGTTGAGGCAAAAAATTAATGTCCCGTTTCAAAAAGATAAAAAAACATTGAAGCCTTGTTGGAAGCAGAGTTTTTGGCAAGGGGAGCTGAACAGGGAATATATAGCGAATTAGTGTCAAGGATAACATTTATTACGGCCTGAACGGTTTTGTTGCTCCCGCTGTAAAAACGTCATTTTGTTAGTTGGTCCAAACAACAGAAGCACCTTTATGTAATACAGAAGGCGAGCAGCCATCATCTTTGAAAAATGGAACAACGAAATTTTTAGTTGATAAGTTGTTTTGTTTACACCCCGTCCGGAAATAGAATACAAGGGTTGTTGATAGGGATGGGATTGCGCCCTTGCGAGGTGAAGGACGCATTAAGTAATCAATGGCCAGATAGTAAAAAGGAAAAGCTGCGTTTTCAAATTGAAAACAGTCATCTTGAAAAATACGGGAAAAAAAAGTTTTACCAGATTTCACTATAAAACACTTAAATAGGCTTAGAGCATAATTTTACATTTTTTTAAGGTTTGAGGTTAAAACGTGTACAATCCGCTAAATGTTAAATTTATAATTTTTTTAATAAATGAATAAGAGGTTATTTGGTTTTTTGTATAAGTCTTATGAGCCTTTCCCTAATTGGAATATCTTTGTTCAGAGCTATGGATTAAATAAGTCGTGAGGATAAGGAGGAAACAATTTTCAAATGCGTCAACCAAATTTTAAGTAGGGTCTGTAGAGAATATTGAAAAGACGGGGAAGTGCAAGTTACCTTACGAATTTTACCAAGTTTTAAAGGATAGTATAGGAAAGCCAAAGGGCAAACCCATTTAGATTCTTTTTTTTTTGATCGCGATAGTCAATTCCCAATTGAATACGGTTTTATACCCATGGGTATTTTGGAGGAGGATTACAATATGGACATCTACGTTCTTTTTGATATAGGCTTGGACACACCAACCTTTAGAAATTATTACGAGTACCCTAGAAAAAACAAATTTACAAAGAAGATTTTTTTGGTTCTGGATGGTAGGCAATATTCCTTGACACCGTCCAAAGCTTCGAGAAAATCAGGCTCCGGAGCAATATCATCTTACTCTAGAATACAAAGCTCCAGTGCAATTTGGCAAATGATGTCAATTTAGCGAGAACGCGAGAAACTTGTGGAAGCTCTATTCACAAACACGAGTAAATCCAAAAGCAGGAGAGGAGTAAAGAAATTGTATACTGAGCGAGAGGAAACTGAGAGAAAAAATAGAGACGGCGGGCTGGTGAAAAAGGATCGCCAATCCAGTGACTACGATACCAGGCGTATTATAGACTGCAGGAGAAACTGCAAGAAAAGATGAACACTAAAAAAATTATTAGTTTCTCACAACAAAAAGGCACGAACACTGTTCAAATAGGCACCCCATTATATTAAAGGTGTCAAGGCGGTGACGAGAAAAGAAAACCATCAATCCAATTATCTTTCGCCTCTTGCCTCACCTTTACCCCAAAGAACAAGACGACCGGTTCTACCCTTAATCATCAGGCACGATTCTCGGATGAAAAATAGAGAAAATCTCTGTCCTTGAGCCACCTGATTAACAGTTGTTATTGTAGTAGCGTATTCGAGTAGCATATAGCTATACAGTTGATCAACAAAAGCCCATTATCAGAGGATAAAAATGAGGACATTATCACAGATATATGACGCATAGAGAGTTTACAACGACCATCGAGCAATGAAAATTATAGTATGCCGTTGGAAGCTATTTAAACTCCAAAGTAATAGATGATTAAGGAAGAGGTGTTGCGCTATTTAGCAAAAATCTCGATCGAAAAACACACAGAATAGCATCTCCGCAACAAAGGTAGGAAAGCCTCGATGCGGATAGTAATCCAAGTATAGAGAAAAAATCAGACTTTGGTTTAGGAGGATTTAGAGGGCAAGTGTTGCAACGAAAATACTTGCAGAAAATGGCTTTACCCATGTTGAAGTTAATTATTGAAGCGGATCGGACAGAATAATATTAGCCCATTTGAAAGGCGGAGTACGCACTGAACCGAAAAGGCTATTGGCCAATGAAGATGCATTTTCCAATTATAATTGTGAATATATTGGATTAATGCGTGTTAAATATACGCAAGAAGTACCAAAAGAATTGATGTTTTTATAGCCAGTGCTCCCCAGGTAAATAATTCTTTCATTGTCGAATACAAGATCAAAGGTTGCAGGGACAATGAGCAACAGGACCCGAAAACAAAAAAAACCAAAAACCACAGTACCAAACGCGCAGCTTGCATAAAGAAGGTTTTATTGCCATCTATCGCTCCATAGGGAACAATACAGGCAACAGAATACCATAACCAATGTAAGAAGCGCAGGACATGAGTTTAAGGGCTTTCTTACGTACAAAAACTAAGTTAATGAACTCACAAGGTTAAGAGGTCTTTCACTCGACAGAGAACGATCGCACAAACACAGATAAAGGAACAGCCATACCACGCACATTAATCTATTAACTTGCCTTTAATTAAAACAATAACTGGAAACAGCGATAAGAAAATTTACTGAGTTAAGAGGATGATCTAACTCTCTCGGGATATGTTACATTTAAATATAATCTCTAGAAAAGACACGATTAACAGATATCTGTTGCAGAAGAGAACGGATATAGAAAAGGTTTATGCAACAAGAACAGTTTAGAAAAAAAATTATTCTCCGTCTAGCTCTTGGATGTTATGAATGCTTACAACAGAATGCGCTTACCACTTGCTACCAAGGGACAAGTTAGTGAAAAGAAAAAACGAACAAAACATCCTATTGTTTTTCTCACCGCTAAATAGACTCTCTCGGAAGAAGATTAGTCTGAAGAATATAAGCTAGGTGACGACGGATTATTTGGAACAAGCCTTTTGATTAGAAGTCCTACTGATGAAACTTAAAGCTTAATTCAAAGAAAGTGCTTCAGGTTCAATATGTAGCGGGGATAATAAAAAGAGACAAATATATGACTATATACCATTGAGTAGCGTTCAAGCAATACTGATTCAAAAAGGACATACAGTTCTTAAATAATTAAGGCAAGAGACGCGACTACACTAAATATAGATACACCATAAAGAAAAGATGAGATGAGCTCATAGAATTAGATATAGGCATTGAAAGCAATTCAGAGAACACTTAAATGACCAAGAGAGAAACTTGGCGGTTCACCACAAAATCTAGAGAGCGCAGAAAACGAATAATTATTTTACTTTTATCAGAAGATACACTGAGAACGTATGAACAATTGCGATGAATTTGGGCGTCAACATAACTTAAAAAAGAACTGCAAATGTTAGAGATATTTAAAAATAACACACACACGTAGAAGCAGCGCTATGCTAGATTGTCATTAAAAACGCGATAACCAAGTCCATTATAATCTATCATTTAAAACAAACACAGGAGACTTTGGTGTTTGTTATTCGTGAGACCGCATTTCAAAAGCTGCAGGCTCTGGAATTTACAACAGTCGAACGAAGCCCCGCCTTTTTTGGTGGGGGTTTTCTGCGTTTAAATTACCCATACCCTTTAGGGCCATTATTTTTAAGGGCGCTAAGGGATTCTCTAGCGTTTAATTTATGTGGATTTCTGGAAATATTCCTTTTATATTGTTCGACAATTTCTTTGGGGGATCGGCTCAATTTTGTAATTTTATAGCCCTGGTAGGAGCTTCAAAAAGTGTCTAGTGAGATCGCAGTTAAAATCTTGCTGGCATTAAAAAGGCCTTCCGCTTTTGCTTAAACGGTCAACAACAATTCAAAGAACCTCTCTGGAGTCCATTCACCTTTGTCTTCAATTTTGCTTTTCGAGTTAATTTCTAGAGGATTTTAAGGCGGAACATACTATTACGGCACCGTTTCTTTAATTGTTTCGGCCAGTTTATTTAAGTTAGAAAGCCAGTCATATTCTTTCCTCGTCGGTCAAGGATTTTTATTGGCGCATTTTTTGTACATTGGATCTGAGTGGAAGTCGTCTCGCCATTCAAAAAAAGCTAGGTTCATTTTTCAGCCAACAATCCTACCAAACGGATAGTTAGACTTACGGTACCGGAAACACCAATTACAAAAGAATATTCTTTTTTGCCGTCTGTCATTTTCTATCTGTTTCTAGTGCTACTTTTTGTAGAAGTTCTCTAGGTCATTTCGTAATCACCAAAGGAATTCTTCTTTTTCCTCAGCCATGTTAATTGCCGTTTTTTGCAAACTCCGGGCTTTCTTTCATTTATTTCTGGCAATGCGGGTATCAATCATATTCTCCATTAAATAACCTAATAGCTCTCTATAGCCTA
>Ga0163217_1011694_pt1 | contig 11360 bp, 16 predicted proteins | sample SynspAceP_FD_185933 | JGI IMG/M metagenome (GOLD analysis project Ga0163217, IMG submission 185933) | Saline lake microbial communities from Ace Lake in Antarctica - Synechococcus sp. Ace-P (PacBio error correction) | ecosystem: Environmental > Aquatic > Non-marine Saline and Alkaline > Saline ... | reverse complement strand
CGCCCAGTGCAAGCGAAGGCGGCCGGGTAAGGAGCGCTGCTCTGGAAGTACTGGCCAGCATGAGGAACCTCATCATTTCGCCAGCGGCGACGCGGACTTCAGCAGGAAGGCGCGATTTTTCAAAAATAATGCCACCGGATTCCCCTGTTTGAAAAAGGCCCGAGTGGCGCTCAGGTCACCGGCTGATCCAGCAGCGATACGCCCTGGCCAGCAGATGCATCTTCACGGTTCGATATGCAAGTCGCCAACGAACGATTCGCGATGTTTGCGCGCCTGGCCAAGCACGTGATCCATACGCTTACCCTGCGCCAGGTCCCAGATAAGCCAAGCTCCCAATACCAACGAGCAAAGGCCGGCGTTGTGTTGCTTCGGGGCTGTCGGCCGTCCTTGTCATTCAACCGCTCGAGCAAGCGCTCGATACGCTGCGTTGTGCCGCTCGTCCTTCTGATTCCGAGCATCGAATAGCAAAAGCAGGGCGTACATCATCGCGGGGTCGCGCAGGGGCCAGTTTCAAGATCGCACGACTCAGGACGGCATGCGGCCGGGTCGCAGCAGCGCGTTGAGACGCCGCTCTGGAATCAGTCGACCAGATAAAGCACGTCTGCAGCCCGCCATTCCTGAAACATCGGCGAGTGGCGACGCTCCAACAGGCCGAAAGGGCAAGCCACGACGCCAAAGGCGTCTTGCCAGACCTGCTCTTCGCGCTTGGTGCATGTCACAGCGCCGGAAACACCGAAGCAGATGACGTGATGATGCCAGCAGCGGGATGAAGAAGGCGATTGCTGAACAGAAAACAACCGGCGGCCCAGGCAGCTGGCGACTTGTAACCGCCGGCAGCAGTGCCCACAGAACCACGGCAGCAGCGCGCAGGCCACGCGGCATGCGGATAGCACGATGTACAGCATGCCTTGCGAGTAGGGTTGTTCACTGATATAGCATGAACCAACTGAATGGACTCGAAAACCAGCGCGCCGCTAAATAGCAAACTTGTTGATCATTTAACCCACACTCTGATAAAGGGAAACTGTGCAGGCCATCGCGCCTGCCTGACGGGTCATTTCGAACAGCATGACCTGAACACCCACATCTTCAACGTGCGACCCTGCCAAAACGTTCAGCCAACTGATACTTGAAGGCGCGTGAGGTAGCCTTCGCGAGCCCTCGGTCGAGGTCAGGGGCATCAGACCAGATGCCAACTATTACCGCCGCTTGTGACAGATGAATCTGGCAGATCCAGGGCCGCGCTGACTATCGGCAAACAGCGCAAACAGCTCCTGGTTGGGATCTTTCAGCTCGAAACATGCACAAGACTGGCTTTCCAGATTCATGCTGCTCGACATCGATCAAGAGCGGACGCAACTAGCTGGCGAAAAGCTCTGGGCGTCGCATCGTTCAACTTGCAGGGCGGTGGCATCGCTGCGCAACAGCATCCGCCACGTGGCCGGGCCAATAGCGCCAGCAGGCTCAAGCGTAACGGGTCATGAGGACGAAGAACGGCATCTTCCGCCGAATCCGCCATAATTGCCCAAGCAGGTTGTCTCGGTATCGATAAGGCACCAAACCTGCAGTGAGGAGAATTGCTCCTGATCCGCGCTCCAGAACTGCCTGCGCGAAATATCTGATCAGCTCGCCTCTTTTCCAGACACAGACGCAACCATGCGTTACGTCCGAAATCCAGAGCACCCATGTCACCGAGTGTGGCCAGCGGCCTGGAAACAAACCATCTTCCCGTCGCTTCACCGCAACAGACCGGCCAATCCCGATGGACGCGTATTGGCCAGCAGCGCAATGATAGGCTGCGCCCAGCGCGGTCAAGTGGCACCCTGCGGTTTGAGCTCGCGCAACGCTCACGCAAGATCAGCAGCGAGCTGCGCAGCTCTGCGTCGCTACCGCAACGCGCAGTCCAGGCGATCATGAGATATACGCAAAAATCTGATGCGCACGGGTAAACGTCATACCAGACGATACTGGGCGAATACTCGTTGGCCAATTTCAGGCCGCTGCAAGCGCGATCCCAAAGGTCACGGAAACCGCCCACTATTCATGCTGATAAACCAGCATCCCGATAATCATGTGCCCGGCCATCCGTGCATAGGCACTCAGACCCCGACCGCGCAGCAGCAGCATTGCCGCGACCAGGCAGGGCAGCGCTGACCAGCGCCTTGAACGAATCCATACGCAGCCCAACCAGAAGGGCGCAAAGCATCGGCCATGGAAATCCTCGTGCACCTGCAATGGGTCTTCAGGGCATGAAATAAAGCCCAGCCCACGCCAAATGCGGTTAGTAGGACCGTTCAACCCACGCAGCGAGTCCAACTGCACGCGCTGCGAGCGGTTTAAAGCCTTGTACGGGGATTCGGTCGACCATTAGTCCAACCGCAAGTCGTCAGTGAGCTCGCGCAGGACCTTCTGGCGCGGTGCCAGCCAGACTTTCACGCGACCAGCCGCCCGGGCGCCACTGTTGCTCAGATCACCGACCGTAGGACGGCTGCCACTAAATGCGCAGGCTGATTTGCCACCGCGGCTCACCATCCCAGGGCCCTTTGTTACTGCCACTTCTCAACGCTGCGGTTGAACAGTAAGTCGAATTCCCTGACGACGTGCCCATTCCAATTCCGCAAGCAGACGCGCGCTGTCGTCCAGCAAACAGGGTGTCATCCTGCGCGGTCTGTGGATAAACCATCCGGCTTCAGGCCACGCTGACTGAGAACCGCGCATGAGCAAGGAATCTGCTTCGCCCCGCGCTCGCCCCGCTTGCGGGGTCTGCGAATAGTTGACAGCGGGCACCCAAGGCCCCCAGCTCGCATTCGCGAGGCAGAATGTTGGCCGTTCTTTGCTGGTAAAGGTGCTACAGCAGTTACCCACGTCATTACCATTATGAGGGGCCAGGCCCACTCTACGATTGCATGATGAATCTCTCCTGTTTGAATAAACATTGATCAAGCGTCCGAATCTCCTTGCTATAGTCAGTCCCACCCATCCGCCGCCTCGGTATCAGTGCCCTCTCGGCGCTGACTGGTAACCGAAGATCAGCGCCATTCGTCATCACCAAGCACCCGGTGCCTTACCCGGTGTTGAGCCCTTAGGTAATTGACTATCCACCCCAATCAGCCTAGCCTGCATATCGATCAGCCAGGTGTTTAATCGGCTGCCCGCGGTTGAGCGCACCAGGAAGGCCCCTGCGGAACCGAATTGCCGACATACAGCCGGCCATATTCCTCTTGCAAACAAGGTGGAGCGCGTCACCCACATCGGCCTCGATCGGGCCACCATTCGGGCCACGGCAAGGCCGCTTAGCTCGCGCCCACTTAGCTGGTTGCGTGATAATCCAATGCCCGCCCGGGTGACCCCAGTCGGCCTTCAAAATGACTGTATCTGTTGAATTCAGATTGAACCGCGGTGCCGTTGCCCCCCCCCCCCAAGGTTATGGCCGTAGCGAGTGCCGTAGGCACGCTGCTCGATTGACCAGGACAGCTGATCGCGTGACGTCAATCCGTAATGCCGGCAATCCTTACCGCATCCTGGGGTGCCGACGGCACGCCATGAAGCCGCTATCCCAGGTTCTTCCTGATTGACACCCACTCCAACCTTCAATCTGTCGCGCGGCACCCAGTTGCCAGGAACTGACAGGCCCACGCCCACGCGGTACCTCATCCGACGGTACTGCTGTCCAGCGTGACGGCGACACGGCCCGCTCTCGATTGCGCTCAGCGCCACCCACGCGGTGGTCTCGGCCCCGAGTACACTGCTATCCAGTTTCATCTGCGTTATTAGTCCTGGCGTTGTGAGATTCCAGGCTGGCGCTACCAGTTCAATCCAGAATATGCCCGGCCAGCCGGTGCCTGCGGACCGCTGAGCACCACGCCACAAGATCTCGCGCATCCAGCCGACCGCACGCCCTGCGGCGTGCGCGACTGGATATCCACCGCCTGGCGACGCAATTGCACATCGACAATGGGTCGCGTTGCCCGCCGCCAGATGCCTACGGCCAGGGCCAGCGCTGCCGGCCCTCCTCGCCCAAACGATCCAGTGCCTCGACATTCTGTGCGCGGATCCAGCTCGCCCTGGCGACAAGATCGACGAGTACATCGCGGGTTATAGTTGCGCAGTGCTTCTCTGCATGCTGTTCGAGTATGGCATTTGATCCTCCAGCCCACGGCTGCTCCCAGCCTTGCCACGCATCCTTCTGCGATGACTTGAAATTGATCTCTTCAAGCTGGGGTCAGCTTGCGATCAAACCCACAGCTGCATACATTGCCGTGGTGCAAGCCAATCCTGCCAGTTGGCATGGCCTGACGTTCGGAGCATATTCCTGAATTTGGCTGCGCTGGCCAGCAGCGCAGCACACTGCATAGCGCGTGGGGGCCAGCTCATACAGATTCAAAAAAACCTCTGCCCGCCTGGGAGGCCTCGGACGATCCTTGAAGGTCCTTCGACCAGTTGATGGCGAACCGCTGGGCAGATCGAACGCTCAGCGGCCTCAAGGCCATCGACATAGGCTGCACGTGCCAGCCAGGTCGTAGGGATTGGAGCGCAAGTGCAAAGCTGATACCAGCCAGGGCTTCATCATGCCGGCCTAGCATCTGATGCGGCCGCGAAGCGGTAGCCACATGTTGCCGTGTTGACTTTGCGCCGCAAAGGCCACCGCCAGCGAGGCTCATCATCGGCAGGTCCGCTACACGCGATGGTCTATGAAGAACCACATACAGCGCGTTCACCGCACCATCGGGTTACGGCGGATACAGGCCAAGCGCGAGAGCATAGATGCGCGTGGGCTTCGTTCCAGTGGCCGCCATCGCGCTCAGCCAACCCAGCCCTTGGCCAGAGCACACGCGCATCCTGCGCCACGGACGGAGGATCTGAGCTTCAAACAGCAGTTCGCGCAGAGTCGATTTCGCCCAATACCGTGGCCATGTCCATCGCCGTACTCAAGATACTCGGTATCACCCCGCTTGCGCCAAGCCTTTCCAGCAACATGGTCGCAGCGCTTTGCGCGGGCTGCCCTGGCGGTAAAATTCGATCAACTGGGCTCTGCTCGCCAGTGTCCAAGGCGATGCCCTGCTCGATCAATGCGCTCATAGCTCCGGCGCAAATCGTTCCCGCTCCAGCTCCAGGCCAGACCGGCCAGCGTCCGGCCAGGTATTCGGGGTCGTCTATGTTGCGGTTATCCAATGTTCGAGGAATTTCCCAGGCACGTGCTGGCTTGATAAATTTACGCCAAGTGGCGCTGGCCCATCCAACGCGCTCTGTGCGTGGTCAGGTCGAAGCGCTCGGACATGTCCTGCCATACGGCGGTCGCGCGCGTGAACTGCTGGCGTGCTCTCCAGGATTTCTGGTATCAGCGCTGCCACGCCGTATGCAGGACATGTGCCGAGCGCTTCGAAAACTGACAGCCACAGAGCGCGTTGAGGGCCAGCGCCCACTGCGTAATTTATCAGCCAGAAACGTGCCTGGGAAATTCTCGACATTTGATAACCGCAACATAGGACGACCCCGAATACTGGCGGACGACTGGCCGGTTCTGGCCTGGCGAGGGGAGCGGGACGACGATTTGCGCCGAGTCTATGAGCGCATGATCGAGCAGGGCATCGCCTTGGACACTGGCGAGCCAGAGCCAGTTGATCGAATTTTACCGCCAGGGGCAAGCCGCGCAAAGCGCTGGACATGTTGCTGAAGGCTGCGCAAGCGGGTGTACCGAGTATCTGAACTGGCGGATGACATGGCACGTATTGGGCGAAATCGAGCCCTGCTGCGCGAACTGCTGTTTGAAGCTCAGGATCATCCGTCCGTGGCGGCCAGGATGCGCCGTGTGCTGCTTGGCCAAGGGCTGGTTGGCTGGAGCGCGATGGCGCACTGGACGAAGCCACGCGCATCCTATCCGCTCGGCGCTGGCCCTGTATCCGCGTAACCCGAGGTGCAGTGAACGGCTGATGTGGTTCTTCATAGACCATCGGCGTGTAGCGGACCTGCCGATGATGGACCCATCCGCTGGCGTGCCTTTGCGCGCAGTCACGCAACGGGCAACATGTGGCTACCTTCGCGGCCGCCAATCAGTATGCTCGGCCGCATGATGAAGCCTGCCTGTATCAGTTGCACTTTGCGCTGCCCAATCCCTACGACTGCTGGCACGTGCAGCCCTATGTCGATGGGCTGGAGCCGCTGAGCAGCTTCGATTCTGGCCCAGCGGTTTACGCCATCAACTGGTCGAGGGACTTCAAGGATCGTCCAGGGCTCCCAGGCCGGGCAGAGGTTGTGAAATCTGTAGAGCATGGCTCCCCAGCGCTATGGCAGTGTGGCTGCGGCTGCTGGCAGCAGCCATTCAGGAATATTGCCCGAACGTCAGGCCATGCAATGCAGGATGGACTCACCGGCAATGTTGCAGCTTGGTTGGATCGCATGCTGACCCAGCCTTGACGAGATCAATCAGTCATCGCAGAAAGCGTGGCAGGCCTGGTACGCAGCCGTGGGCTGGAGAATCAATGCCTATCACAGCATGCCAGGAAGCACTGGCGCAAACTAAAACCGGCGATGTACTCGTCGATCTGGTCGCAAGGGCGAGCTGGATCCCGCACAGAATGTCGAGGCACTGGATCGTTTTGGCGAGGATGGGCGCAGCGCTGGCCCTGGCCGTAGGCAAATCTGTGCGGCTGGCACGCGACCAATTGTCGATGTGCAATTGCCGTCGCCAGGCGGTGGATATCCAGTCCGCGCACGCCGCAGGCGCGTGCGGTCGGCTGGATGCGCGAAGACTTGGTGGCGTGCCGGTGCTCAGCGGTTCCGCATTTGCCAACCCTGGCCGGGCATATTCTGGGATGGACTGGTACGCCAGCCTGGAATTCTCAAACGCCAGGCACTATAACGCAGATGAAAACTGGATAGCAGTGTACTCGGGGCCGAAGAACACCGCGCGGGTTGGCGCTGAAGTCGCAAAAACTCGAGAGCGGCGTGTCGCCGTCACCTGGACAGCAGTACCCGGTCGGATGAGGACCGCGTGGGCGTGGGGCCTGTCACCGTTCCTTGGGGCAACTGGGTGCGCGCGGGACCAGATTGAGGTGGAGTGGGTGTCAATCAGGGAAGAACCTGGATTACGCTTTCATGGGCGTTGCCGCTCGGCACCCAGGATGCGGTATGGATTGCCGGCATTCACGGATTGACGTCACGGCGATCAGCTGTCCTGCGTCAATCGAGCAGCGTGCCTACGGCACTCGCACGGCCATAACCTGGGCAACGGCACGCGTTCAATCTCGAATTCAACCAGATACAGCATTTTGAAGGGCCGGACCTGGGTCACCCGGGCGGCATTGATTAATCAACGCAACAGCTTAAGTGGCGAGCTAAAGCGCCTTGCCGTGGCCGATTGGTGGCCCGATCGAGGCCGATGTGACCGCTCCAAACCTTGTTGCAAGAGGGGAATATGGCCGGCTTTATGTCGAGGCAATTCGTCCGCCAGGGCTTCCCTTTTGGGGTTTTTCTTTTTGCGCTCAACCGCGGGCAGCCGATTACACCTGGCTTGATCGATATTGCAAGCAGGCTGGGGATGGGGTGGATAGTCAATTCAACCTACGGGCTCAACACCGGGGTAGGCACGCGGGTGCTTTGGTGAATGACTCCAACCTGCGCTGATCTTCGGTTACCAGTCCAGCGCCGAGAGGGCACTGATACCGAGGCCGGCGGGATGGTGGAACTGACCTATAGCAAGAGATTCGGGACGCTGATCGAGTTATTCAAACAGGAGAGATTTCAGGCATGCAATCGAGAGTGGGCCTGGCCCTCATTAATGGTAATGAGCTGGGAAACTGGCTGTAAAGCACCTTTACCCAGCAAGAACGGCAACAGTTCTGCCTCGCGATGCGAGTGGGGCCTTAGGTTGCCGCTGGTCAACTATTCGCAGACCGCAAGCGGGGAGCGCGGCGACAGATTTCTGCTCAGCGTCTCAGTCAGCGGGCCCTGAACCGGTGGTTTTACCCAAGACCCGCGCCCAAGGATGACACCCTGTTGCTGGACGACAGCGAGCGTCTGCTCCGGGAAGGGAATGGCGGCACTGTCGTCAGGGATTCGACTACGTTTCACGGCAGCGTTGAAGAGTGGCAGTACAAGAGCGGCCTGGGATGTGAGCCCGCGGTGGGCATCAGGGCCTGCGCATAGTGCAGCGCGTTCTACCGGTCAGTGATCTGCAGCAACAGTGGCCGCCCGGGCTGGCTGGTCGCTGTGAAAAAGCTGGCTGGCACCGCGCAGAAAGTCCGGCGCGAGCTCACTGACGACTTGCGGTTGGACTAATGTCGAACCGGAATCCCCGTACAATGACTTTACCCCGCAGCGCGGCCAGTGAACTCGCTGCGTGGGTTGAAAACGGTTCCTACTAAACCGCATTGGCGTGGGCCTGCGGCATTTAATTTTCATTTGCCTGAAGACCCATTGCAGGTGCACGAAGTTTCCATGGCCGATGCTTGCGCCCTTGCTGGTTGGGCTGCGTTATGATTCGTCAAGGCGCTGGTCAAGCCGCCTGCCTGCTGGTCGCGGCAATGCCTGCTGCTGCGCGAGTTCGGGTTCTGAGTGCCTATGAAACGGAATGCCGTGGCACATGGATTATCGGGGATGCTGGTTTATCAGCATGATAAGTGGCGAGTTCCGTGACCTTGGATCGGCCGCTTGCAGCGGCTGCAAATGGCCCAACGAGTATCGCCAGTATCGTTCTGCGCATGAGTTTACCCGGGCGCATCAGATTTTGCGTATATTTCTCATGATCGCCTGAAAAACTGCGCGTTGCCGGTAGCGACCAGAGCCTGCGCAGCTCGCTTCTGATTCTTGCTGTGAGCGTTCTCGCGAGCATCAGAACGCAGGGTGACCACTTGACCGCCGCTGGCGGCAGCCTATCATTGCCGCTTGCTGGGCCAATACGCGTCCATCGGGATTGCCGGCTGTATGCGGTGAAGGACGGGAAGCATGGGTCCCGGCCCGCTGGCCACACTCGTGACCATGGGTGCCCTGGATTTCGGACGACCGCATGATGCGTCTGTGTCTGGAAAGAGCGAGCTGATTCAGTATTGCGAGGCGTTTCTGGAAGCGCGCGGGATCAGAAGCAATTCTCCCAACTGCAGGTTTGCGTGCCCTTGATCGAGTACGAAGACAAACCTGCTGGGCATTATGGCGGTTTCGGCAGGATCCGATTCTTCGTCTTCAATGACCGTACGCTGAGCCTCTGGCGCTATTGGCCGGCCACGTGGCGGATCTGTTGCGCAGCGATGCCACCTGCCCTGCAAGTTGAGCGATGCCGACGCCCAGAGCTTTCGCGAGCGTTGCCGCCGCCTTTGATCGATGGTCGAAGGCAGCGATGATCTGGAAGCCAGTCTGTGCATGTTCGAGCTGAAAGATCCCAACCCAGGGAGCTGTTGGCCGTTTGCCGATAGTCAGCGCGGGCCTGGGATCTGCCAGATTCATCTGGTCAACAAAAGGCGGTAATAGTTGGCATTCTGTCCTGATGCCCCTGACCTCGACGAGGGCTCGCGAGGCTACCCACGCGCCTGGCAGTATCAGTTGGACTGAACGTTTTGGGCCAGCGGTCGCACGTTGGAAGATGTGGGTGTTCAGGTCATGCCTGTTCGAAATGGACCCGTCAGGCAGGCCGATGGGCTGCACAGTTCCTTTATCCACGAGGTGGGTGAATGATCAACAAAGTTGCTATTTAGCGCGCGCTGGGTTTTCGAGTCCCTTCAGTTGGTTCATGCTATTCAGTGAAACCAACCCTACTCGAAGGCCATGCTGTACATCGTGCTTCCGCATGCGGTGGCCTGCGCGCTGCTCGCCGTGGTTCTGTGGCACTGCTGCCGGCGCGTTACAAGTCGCCGCTGCCCGGCGCCGTTGTTTCTTGTTCAAGCATCCGCCTTTCTCATCCCGCTGCTGGGCATCATCGGCGTCATCTGCTCCCGGGTTCCGGCGCTGTACATGCAGGCGCAAGCGCGAAGGAGCAGGTCTTGGCAGACCTTGGCGTACCGGGCTTGCCCTTTCGGCCGTTGGAGCGTCGCCACTCGCCGATGTTTCAGATGGCGGCCTGCAGGACGTGCTTATCTGGCGACTGATCCAGAGCGGCGTCTCAAAACGCCTGCTGGGCGGACCCGGCGCATGCCGTCCCATGAGGTCAAAGTGCGATCTTTGAAACTGAGCCCTTGCGCGACCCCGCCGATGATGTACGGCCTGCTTGCCTATTCGACTGGATCAGAAGGAGAGCGGCATCAACCAGCGTATCGAGCGCTTGGTCGAGCGGTTAAATGACAAGACCGCCGACAGCCCCCGAAGCAACACAACCCGGCCTGCTCGTGTATGGAGCTGGCCGTATCTGGGACTGGCGCAGGGTAGCGTTACTGGATCACGTTGCTTGGCAGGCGCGCAAACCACGCCGGAACGTTCGTTGGCGGCTGCAATCGAAACCCGGAAGATGCATCTGCTGGCAGGGCGTATCGCGCTGCGATCAAGCGGTGACCTGAGCGCCCACTCGGGCCTTTTTCAAACAGGCGGATCCCGGTGGCATTCATTTGAAAAAAAAATCGCGCCCCTTTCCCTTGCTAAGCCGCGTCGCCGCTGGCGAATATGATGAGGTTCCTCCATTGCTGGCCGACGACTTCCAGAGCACGCCCCTTACCCGGCCGCCCTTCGCTGCCACTGGCGAGGTTTATGGTTATGAATGACCAGCGGCAAGGATTGCCCACCAGCCAGGCTGGGACGTCTTGGGCCTGGCTGGCTGGAAGGCACCCCTGGCCTTATGTGCGCGGCCGGCGTTTCAAAGCTGGATCAATCAGCTGATTCTCGGCCTGCCTGAAGTTGACTTTTTTCGGTTGCTGTTTCATTGGCGGTCAAACGTGAATTTTCCTATGGTCAGCGTCAACTACGCCGTGCCTGCCAATGTTGGTTGGCATTATCGAAGAAAGTCTTTAGCGAAGAGCCTGGAATTTCCCGGGCCCGCAGTGGCGATGACGCCAGGTTTCAGGGGGCTCGGTCCAGGAATCTGGGACAACATTGTTACCGCTATTTCCAAATTTTCACCGGGACAAAGGGCCCGATCAGCGGCCACCGGGCGATGGAGGGTTTCCTGGCAAAGGCCCTGGGGCCGATGGTCCAACTGACCATGCAGGGACGTGTTGCTTTTTGCGCCAAGCCGGGCCCAAGCTGGGGAATGGCGATTACCGAAGGGCTTATTCTGAAAAAACCACTTTGCAAGCGACCCTTTTTTCGTTACAAACCCTTTAATTTTTTCTGGACCATTTTTTGCGGGGGCCACCCCCCCCCCATTTGCCCCCCAAGGGTTTTTTCAAACCCCATTTTTTTTGGTTAGATTTTTTGGGGGCCCGCGGGGAAAGCTCTTCTCT